>OGPH01000987.1_pt1 | contig 25566 bp, 13 predicted proteins | sample 1552891 | NCBI WGS metagenome assembly OGPH01 (sample SAMEA2580272, study PRJEB22360) | human gut metagenome | biome: human gut; feature: human-associated habitat; material: faeces | place: Denmark | collected 2008/2010 | reverse complement strand
AGCCCGCGCCTCGCAGGGCCAAGCCGCTCCTGCCCCGCGCGCTCGATCTCGCCGTGGGGCTTGCCGATGACCACGTCCGCGACGGTGAAATCTCCGCCGCCGTTTTCGTTTTTAAGGAAGAGCCTGAACCCGAAGCGCGTGCCGTCCGCACACGAATCCGCATCGGCGGCGTAGAAGTTGCTCTCGATGACGGAAGGCTCGACGAGGATCTCGTCGTAATCTTTGTTGTCATAAAGCTGACCCGCGGTACTGGATACCTTCTTATCGGCAAAGTCCAGCACGAGATCGTCCTTGCCTTCGTATATGTCGGCAATGAGAGGATCGGTAATGTTGAAGTCATGCTCCGCCGCCCCGGTCAGATCGCCGCTGAATTCGCCGAGCACATACCCGTCCGCTTTGGAGAGCACCACGGTGTAAGCCCCCTCAGGGATCTGCACAGAATAAGTGCCGTCCGCTGCGATCGTGCAGGGATACAGCGCACCGCCGCAGTTGACGATGAGCTCCAGCCCCGCCGCCTCTTCAGCCGTGATTGCCCTGCCGAACAGCGTTATTGCGCCCGAAAGCTCGTAGGTCTGCGCCGACAGCTCTTCAAATTCTGCCCTGACGGTAAGGTCGGAGGAGATGTTCTTCAGCAGGAGCTTGCTGAGCCCGTCTTCCACGAATACCTGATCGGTATAATCCTCGCCGCCCACGGTTATGGATTTGATGCGATACCCTGCGTCGGGCGTGATCGTGAGTTCGAGCGATTCGTTTTCGAGCACATTGAAGGTCATGGCGCTGATCGTGCCGTTGCCGTCCGTTTCGGGCGTCACCGTATAGCAGATAAGCCCGTTCTCGTCGAACTTCCACCATGTTTCGGGCTTGCCCCAGTTGTACCCGTCCTTGGTCTCCTGCCCGAAGTTGTACCACAGGCGGTTCCTGGGATCTTCATAGTTGAAGGTACGGATGAGTGCGGTGTTCACGTTGACATAGGAAAGATCGGCCTTCTCCACGCCAAGGAACGCGTAGGGCAAAAACGCCTCGATCGTATATCCCGTCGCATCGTCCGCGCCGACCTTGCCGCCCTTCCCCTGCGAACGCATGAAAGGCGCTTCGTCCTTCGCGGTATACATATTCTGGAACACGCCGCCGAGCCGCAGCCTGGCAGTCACGACGTCCAATCCGGGAGTGAAGTCTATTTCCCACGCTTCGCCTTCGAGCGCCTCCACCCCGGGCTTGGCAATGTACAGCTCTATACCGCTGTTCCATGAGCCGCTGCGGTCGGGGTTGACATATACGTCGGGGTCGTCGACGTCGAACAGGAGGAAAATGCCCTTTTCGCCGAGAAAAGCGGTCGCCTTGACGGATATGGTCACATTGGAATCGGAATACTCTCTCTCGAGCCATTTCAGCGAAGAATATACATCTTCATTGAGGTTTCCGTCTATATTTACGGAAGAATCGTATTCCGGTATATAGTCGGAAGGATTTTCAAACTCGTAAGGCGGATCGCCCTCGAGGTACGTATCGTTGCTGCACGCAGCGAAAGCAAGCGTGGCGCCCGTGAGCGTTGCGGCTATACAGCCGACCGTGAGCAAACGAAGCAGTTTCTTGTTTTTCATGATTTCTCCCCCCTTTATTTACCCAGGACCCGGATCTCGGATACTGCAAGCTCAGCCATTTCGTTGAACCCGTGAACGGGGATCTGCTCCTCTGTAGCGGGCACGATGGTTATGCGGATCTCGTTGCATGCGATCTCGTCAAATTCCGCGATGGCAGAAGAGGCAGGCCGCAGCACGTCCATGTCGTCCGTCGAGGTGTACGCCTCAATATCATACTTCAGATCGTCGATATATTTCGTGGCTAACGTGCCGTCCTCCAGCCTGCAATCGAACTCCACCCGCTCTATGCCGTAAAAAGCGCTCTCCATGTTTTTGGAATTGTAGATCATGAGCGCCCGTATCGTCTTATAGTCGTCAAACTTGAGCGTGATGGTCGTCTCTCCGGTGAACTCCGTTTCCTTGATATACGTCTCCACCATGTCAAAATTCGCGTAACGGTTGATCGTAAGCAGCCCGTCCGTAAGATTGGAAACCGCACTGCCTTCGGCAAGAGCCGTCACCGAAACTTCCGCCTGCGACGCAATGTTTTTATATTCGGCGGCAAACTCGGGGAGAGGCTGCACCGAAGTCGTGGGCCCGTTGGCGTACATCACGTCAAGCTGATCGCCGTTGGCGTCCTCTATCGTCACCCACTCTATCTCGTCCACGGCGACATGGCGAGACGCCCCGCCTTCGGAAACGGAGTTGTGCGCATGATACAGAATATAATCCTGCCCGCCGGCATTGATGATCGTGCTGTGCGCCGTGCCGGACACATCGTCACGCACCGCGGAATCGGCGGAAAGAAGGATCCCTCCCTCTGCCTCGGTCAGCTTCCTGAACGTGCCCAAAGGAGAATCGCTCACAGCCTGGCACACAGAATAGCTTTTGGTCTTGTAACTGTTGATGGAATACGTGAGATAATACTTCCCGCCGTGCTCGGTGATCCACGCCGCCTCGTTCACGCTTGTGTTCCTTTCATGGGCGACGTCCTCTTCGGCAGCCGAAGGCGTCGAATAGCCGGGCTTCGCTATAATGGTGAGCGTATTGTAAAGAGGCTCCGTCCAGCTTTTCATCTCAATTCCCAGGATATAGGAATCTGCCGCCGTATTGAAATAGAGATACTTCTTGCCGTCAGCGGAGTCTACATAGGGATGGAAATCGATCGCCCTTAAAATGTCGCTCGTCGCATCCATGTCCGCAAGGCCGATCCTCTCCAGCGCCTGCGACATCTGAGAAGGATCGAACGTCATATAACGCTGATAATAATAGTCATTGTTCGACTCTATGTTCTCAATATCTTTGAGCGGCGTGCCGTCGACAGCGGTATAGGAATCGATGTGATCCACCAGCGTAAACGGCCCGCTCGGCCTTTCGCTTTCGGCAACGTACGGGATGTAACTGTCGTCGGACGCGCCATCGGGAGTGGAGCTGAAGAACATATACCACTTACCCGCACCGCCGTCGTAAATGACTTCCGGCGCCCAGGAATTGACGCTGACCGCCTTCCCCTGCGGCGTAGACAGGTCGCGGTAAAGCAGCGCGTACCCTACGCCTTCCCAATTCACAAGGTCGTCGCTCTTCCAGCAAAAGAATCCCGTGTTGCCCGTCGTCCCGTAAAGATAATACATGCCGTAGTCCGCATCGCCCTCGTCGCCCACATACACGACGCACGGATCGGCAACGTCGACCTCTCTTGCGTTCCTGTAAAACAGGTTCTCGTTTATGGTACTGTACTCTGCCCCCTCTTCATAAGACGTCTCATCATAATAAGACATCTCAATATAGTTTTTGCCTTCCCCACATCCGGCGACAAGTAAAGTTACTGCCGCCAACACAGCCAATCCAACGGATACCAGTCTCTTTTTCATCAAATTTCTCCTTATTCGAGCTGTACTTTCATTATAGCACCCGTTTTAGAGAAAATATAGAATATCAGTCCTTAAAAATTGTATATCAGTACGAACATGAAAGAAACGATAGATTTTTTTGTGAAAAAGAATTATAATTGAGGCGAAGGAGAGATCGATATGCTCAATTATCCTGAATTTCTTCCAAAACACGCAAAGACCGAATCATTCAACCTAAACGATGCCCGCTTCACGCTGCGCGACCGCCTCGCGTATTACCACGACGACGAATTTCCGCTGCTCATGCACAAGCATGATTTTTATGAACTGAACATAATCGTCGAAGGGAGCGGGCGGCACTACATAAAAGATAAAAATTTCCCCGTAACGCCGGGAGCGGTATTCGTAATCCCGCCAAAAGTTTCGCACGGATACTGGATGGAAAACGACCGCGGAAATATTTTTCATCTTCTGATAGAACAGAAGCTCCTGCAAAAATACTCTTCCGAACTCAACGGCATCAACGGCTATTCCATCCTCTTCGAAACAGAGCCCGAATTGAGAAAGCACATCGCTTCAACGACTTTCTTTCTCAAACTTGACCCGCTGCAGCTCAAAAGCCTGAAAGCGCAGATGGACCTGCTCATCCGGCTTGCGCAGCTTTCCGACCACAAGATCATTTTCGAAACTTACGAGATCGGGCTCATTTACTATCTTTCGGCTCTCATGGAGAAACAATACAACACCTCTAACATTGCGGCCGCAAAAAAGAATTACATTTTCATAATCAACTCCACAAATTACATGAAGCAGCATATTTCGGAAGCGTTTTCCCTGAGCGAACTTGCGCACAATGCGATGGAATCGCGCACCAGTTATGTTGAAAAATTCAAAATGCTCTTTAAAATGACGCCCTTCGAATATCTGCGGAAACTGCGCGTCAACCATGCGATCAAACTTTTGACCGCAACAACAAAGTCGATCGCCGAGATCGCACAGTCCTGCGGCTTTTCCGACTCGGCGCATATGATCAAAATATTTAAGGAAGATACGGGGCTGACGCCCGCAAAGTACCGCAAAGAAGCCGCTTCCAATAAAGAATTAACTACCCCCCCCCGATTTTTTTAACAAAATAATAAGACCGAACCGATGAGGTGATACGATGATCGAAAACGAAATGATCCATCCCGACAAAAAGGCAGCAAGAGCGATCGACATGCCGGGCCGATGCCGTACTTTTACGGACATCGTTTACAGCGGCGAAGGCGACCCCGGCAGGCTTTACGCCGCGCTCGAAAAGGCGCAGCACATGTTCGACCCGCCCGCGCCCGAATACAAGAATTTTATAGGCGAAATGCACGGACACACAAATCTTTCCGACGGCAATCCTTCGATAGACGACTATTTCATCAACCTGCGCGACAACGTAAAAGTTGATTTCGCCGCTGTGACGGACCATGACCACGGAGGCGTCGGAAAGCCGGAACTGTGGGTCGGCTCCCCTTCGAAATGGGATCTTATCAAGGCGAAAGTGAAGCAATATTACCGCCCCGGCAAGTTCACGACCATCCTCGCTTACGAACGCGACTCATACCCGTTTTACAACAATATGATCATTTACTACGGCAGCCACGAAGGCGAGATGATACGCGGCAAGCGGGACGGCGAGATCACCGCAGACGAACTTCGCGCGGCGCTTGCGCGCAAAGACGTGCTGATCGTTCCGCACGACACATATCATTTGTCGGCAGGAGCGGACCTCGGCACGATCCCCGCCGACCTGCTCACCCCTCTTATAGAGATCTATTCCCGCGGGGATGCGGCGGAATATATGGGCAACCCCGCAAACGAAAACGATTCGATGTGCAGCGGCGGCTTCTGGCAGGATGCGCTGGCGCGGGGCGCCCGCATGGGCTGCATAGCCGGCTCAGACGATCATTTCTGCAAAAACGGGATCGTGCTCAGCGATACGCCGTATCCGTTCAACTATCCCGGGCTTACAGGCGTATGGGCAGAAGAAAACACGCTCGAAAGCATATTCGGCGCGCTCAGGGCAAGACGGTGTTACGGCTTTATGGGCGGCAGGATCGAGATCGATTTCAGGATAAACGGACATTGGATGGGCGAAGCGTTTGAAATCGATAAAGACGGCGAGCTTTCGATATGGTACAAGGTCGTTGCCGACGCGCCGGTCAAGAAAGTTACCGTCGTAAAAAACCTGCGGGAGTACTGCGTGATAAAACATCCGTCCGCACTGTTCTTTGACTATAAGCACGAACGGCGGGAAGACTGTTACTATCTGCGCCTGGAACTGAACGACGGGCGGTTCGGCTGGACAAGCCCGATCTGGGTAAGACAAAAGCCATAAACGGCCCGAAGAGCGGCCCGCACTTTTTGCGCCCGGCTGCGATACCTGCCGACAAGCGGAAGGACCTGCCGGAAGATCAACTTCCGGCAGGTCCTTTTTACCGCTGTTTCCGTATGCTTTCCGATCGTTGCATGCACTTCAAAGCGTCCGCGGACGGCACGGTCCGCGGCTTATATCCGCGAACAGACCGTCCCTGCCTTGCACGCGATCTGAAAAACCCTGAAAAACTCACTGTTTTTCAGGGTTTTTGCTATGCCCGCCGCGCTCCGCGCAGGACAGCAAGACAAGCGTCTCGACGTTAACACTTTCGTCCCACAAAATTTTGCGCACAAAAGCACCGTCTTTATATATAGGAAAATTGAATTCTATTGATTTCAAAATTTGAGAAGTCCCTTCATCATTTGCTTTTGTTCGATTTGAAGCTTTTCAATCAGTTCATTTGTAGACAAAGGACAGTCGTCATCCGATTCCTTTAGCAGTATATCATATAAAACGAGCAATCTGATTTTCTGTTCAGCACTTCTGGCCATTTATTTCTCCGTATTCAATATTTCTATTATAACAAATTAAAATATAAAAAGATACCAGACTACTATCAAAACTTTAATGATTTATACAAATCCTCACCAACAGGCTCTAACCATTTTGTACAAGTATTTACGCCAGGGACTTCTATTGCAATATGCGAAAACCAACAGCCTTTAGTCACTCCATGCCAATGTTTTGCTTCGGATGGAATTGTAATAACATACAATTTGTAAATTTTTATAATTATATCTACTATTTTTAAAGAAAAAATTATGCATTGATTTTCTTTTTTGATGATTCTTATAAATCGCTTCTATATAATTTCCTAACGTATATCTGATTTTTATAAAATAATATAACAACAATAAAAAAGCCGAAAGCCCAACAGCAAGTCGAACTTTCGGCCAACTTGTAAATGCTTATATTATAAATTTAATCAAACATTTACATCTTTAATTATAATTTTCAAAAATTGAAGACGCTGTCAAAAGCTGGCTTTTTGTTAAGATTAGCGTCAAATAGGAACGGATATGCTTTTCGATACTGATCACTATCTAACCAAGAATAATCATCTGCCACACCCCAAAAAGTAACAGAAGAAATATACTCAGCATTACGACGATACATCTCAAACAACGAGCCATAAAAATCTGCCAAAGCGCTATTGTTGTTGCCGTAATTTTCAACGTCAAGTTCAGTAATCTGAATATCTAAAGGATGATCGGTAATTTCTGCTAATCTTACCAAATAATCGATTGCATCTTCAGCCTCCTCAACAACGGAAGTATTCATTAATTTAAAATGCGACTGCAATCCGACACCATCAATAGGAGTATTTGATTCAATCAGCTTGCTAATAAGATTGACAACACCACGAAGTTTCTGTTTCTGTGTACAAATATTGTAATCGTTATAAAACAATGCCACATCAGGATCAGCACGCCGCGCCGCTTTGAATGCCGTTGTAATATAATCAATTCCAGCTACATCCCAAAACTGACTGCGCATTGAATTACAACCATCATCATTGCTACCGAAAACCTCTTTGGCCGTCTGCGTGATAGGTTCTCCGGCATAGTTATCGCTCACTGCTTCATTTACTACATCCCAAGCGTAAATCACATCACCAAATTCTTCCGAAAAATGTTTGACGACATTATAGCAATAAGTATCAATCATCTCCAAAAGCAACGCTTTATCTTTGCAATTGATTATCCAATCAGGAGCACTCTGATACCACATAAGCGCATGACCACGGATTTTCTTTCCTTTTCTGCGCATATATGTCAACATTTCATCTGCCATCGAAAAATCGTATGTAGAAATATCTTTATAATCAAATTCCGTGTTTTCGTTAGAAGCTATCGTGTATAATTTCATTTCGTTTTCGCAAGTAAAACTATTAAAATGTCCTTCCAGCTCGAAATAATCATCATACCGCTGATAACCTGCCACCATTCCCATGTCAAAATAATCCGAATAACGATTATACAACCGGTCTTCCATTGCAATTGGTGAGTCATCCACAATTTCATATCCCGGTTCTTCAGGGTTCTCATCTCCGCCGCCCGGTTCTTCAGGATTTTCATCTCCGCCGCCCGGTTCTTCAGGATTTTCATCTCCGCCGCCCGGCGTGAGAGACCCATTATATTCGCAAATAATTAACTCATCGCCTTTATAATAATCAGAAAAAAGGCAGTCGGATAAAAAAACCTTAACGTCAGTGTTTGACTGCTCGGGATAAATTACAATTGATGATGGTCTGTCCTCGTAATCAAGATATACAGTCAGATATTTTTCATCGGGCCCAACGGAAAGAGATTCTTTACCGCTTACAGTTTTTCCGTCGCTAAGACTATAACTTACTTCCAATGCCATCGATATCTGTACTTCCGAATCAACTTTAAAGTTCAAGTAACTAAAATTATCTGTACTCGGAAGTTCAGCACAAACGCCCCCTTGTGAACCCGCAATCCATTCAGCTTGCCAGTAACCATCTGAGCCTTCGCGTAAAGATACACCTTCAACCAAAGAATACCATCCTGTCTTTACATCATTGCTGGAATTATTCTGTCCGCCGTTTCCGCTATTACACCCCACGCCGGAAAGCAACAGGCAAAATGTTAATCCTACCGCCAGCACCTTTTTCATTTTTTCCTCCAAAAACTAAAGTTCATGCAATCGTTTGCGCAAACTTATTTTATCATATACCTAAAACCCTGTCAAGTCTCTTAAAATAATTTTTCTTTTTCTGAAAGTAAGTCATTTAACTTATTAAAATTGGTGAAGGCAAGGCAATTTCTGTTAACAATCATGTTTACGCTGACTGACTTGAATTAAAAAAACAGGAAAAGCTTGCTATGACGATTTCATTCGGATTATTTTTAGTAAATTAATTTAATTTTTTCTGAAAAGTAAAATGTCAGATAAGAAATCCGAGCATACGGTTTCTTTATCCGGTATCCTCACACGTAAGAGTTTACTCAGTTAAGCCGTATTATTCGATATCTTATCCGACATTATGCTTATGTTTATAGATCTTCCGATAAAAAATAGTTTACCAAACTAAAACAATTTTTTCAAATGTATAAAATAATTATTGTTTTTATGTGTAGTTTTTACAATGAAAAATAGATTTAATTAAAATATATTTTTCAACGCTGGATATAACTTAACAAAATGCTGATATTTCTCCTCATACAATTTTGCAATATTTTTATCGGGTAAGACGGTCTCTTTGACATGAACAATGGTATTTACCGCTTTTTGCACGGTTTCATACTCACCGCTTCCAACCATTGCAAGTATAGCAGCTCCATATGCAGGCCCCTGCTCTGTTTGAGGAATATCCACCGGGAGATTCATAACGTTCGCTATAATTTTACGCCAAAGAGAACTCTTGGCACCGCCTCCACACAATTTAGTTCGGAGGATTTGCGCCCCGTTTACGCGCGCAGCCTCTAAACAGTCGCGCAATGCAAAAGCTACCCCTTCCAATACGGCTAGCGTCATTTCCTGGCGCGTCGTATCGGCACGCATTCCGATAAATGCTCCTCGTGCATTGACATCATTGTGAGGACTTCTTTCACCCATCAGATACGGCAAGAAAAAAACCTCATTTTTACCAAGTTTCTCATCTAAGCCTAACTGCTCTTTTGTATAATCGGATGTATGTAATATTTTATCAGACCACCAAGAGTTACAGGAAGCAGCAGACAAAATACATCCCATGAGATGCCAGCCGCCGTCTGCATGGCAGAAGCTATGCAAAGCATTGACCTTGTCGTCATTATATCTTTCTGATGATACAAATAATGTTCCGCTTGTACCAAGAGAAATATTGCATCCTCCTCTTCCGACAACGCCGGTGCCAACGGCTGCTGCGGCATTATCTCCAGCGCCCGCGATTATCTGCACATTCTTACATAACCCCAATTCTTCCGCAATCTCCGCCTTAATCATTCCAACCGCTTCAAAGCTCTCACATGGATTGGGAAGGATATGTTCGGGGATTCCACATATCTTACACATGTCTTGTGACCACTGACGGTTTTTCACATCCAACAATAGCATTCCGCTTGCATCTGAATAATCCGTGCAAAATGCCCCGCTCATAGAATACACAAGAAAATCTTTAGGAAGCATAATCTTATGTATTTTTTTAAAATTATCAGGTTCTTCTTCGCGCATCCATAAGATTTTAGGGGCAGTAAACCCAGCAAAAGCAATATTTCCCGTATATTCAGTCAATTTATCTTTGCCAATTATTTCATTGAGGTATTTAGTTTGACGTTCAGTTCTGCCGTCATTCCACAAAATAGCAGGACGGATGACTTTATCATCTTTATCCAAAGCCACAAGTCCATGCATCTGTCCGCCAAATGAAATTCCCCGGACCGTTGACTTATCCTGACCTTTTAAAACTTCTTTAAGGCCACGCATTGTCGCAGAAAACCAGTCTTCGGGATTTTGCTCACACCAACCGCTATGAGGATAGCAAACGGGATATGACTGTGTATTCTCTGCTAAAATTGCCCCATTTGCCGCAACAAGCAAAATTTTTGTGCCGCTTGTTCCAAGATCAACACCAATATATGTATTCATAACTCACTCTTCAAATGGATTTTCCGTCTTATATCTGACATTTGCAGGTTGATTATATCCAATTTCTTTCACAGGAACACCGATAAGCTTGAATATTTCAAAAAGCACTTTCCCATAATGTCCGAAAGCTACTGCTCCATGATGAGGGAAGTTCCCTTCAATCAAGACATGACGATAAAAACGTTTCATTTCGGGAATGGCAAAAACACCTATGGATCCAAAAGAATGAGTAGCTACAGGCAAAACCTCACCCTGCGCCACATAAGCCCGAAGTTTATTATCTGCAGTCGATTGCAGGCGGAAAAATGTAATGGGACCCGGTACAATATCACCCTCTAACGTCCCATTGGTCACTTCTACCGGAAGTGAACGCGCCATAATTTTTTGATACTTCATTGTAGGGTTGCAAAGTTTTTTGGAACAGGTGTTACCGCAATGAAAACCCATAAACGTATCCGTCAAATTATACGAAAATTTACCTTTCACTTCTGTTTCATATAGATCTTTGGGTACCGTATTATTGATATCGAGAAGCGTTACCGCGTCTTCGCTCACCACCGTTCCGATAAATTCGCTGAGTGCGCCGTAGATATCCACTTCGCAGGAGACGGGAATTCCTCTGCCCGTCAGTCGGCTGTTTACATAACAGGGAACAAACCCGAACTGCGTCTGGAACGCAGGCCAGCATTTGCCCGCAATCGCAACATATTCGCGCGACCCCTTATGCGCTTCCACCCAGTCCAAAAGCGTGAGTTCATACTGTGCAAGTTTGGAAAGTATTTCAGGTTTTTTGTTTCCCTTGCCCAGTTCCTCTTCCATATCCTTCACGACTTCGGGAATACGCTTATCCCCTGCGTGTTTATGGAAAGATTCAAACAAATCAAGCTCCGAATTTTCTTCGATCTCTACTCCTAAATTATATAGCTGCTGGATAGGTGCATTGCAAGCAAGAAAATTAGTAGGACGGGGTCCAAAGGAAATTATCTTTAAATTTTTCAACGCAAATACAGTACGCGCAATTGGAAGAAAATCGTGCAGCATATCCGCACACTCTTCTGCATCTCCCACAGGATATTCGGGAATATAGGCTTTTACCCCGCGAAGCTTCAAGTTGTAAGAAGCATTAAGCATTCCGCAATAAGCATCACCGCGAGAATCGGAAAGCGTTGAAATATCTTCTTCCGCAGCAGCACAAAACATAACCGCCCCACCTACTCTTTCCGAAAAACACTTAGCAAGCATAGTCTCCGAAATTTCCGGTCCAAAATTTCCAAGATAAACACACAGAGCGTTACACCCATTTTTTTCGAGATCACAAAGTGCCTGTTTCATATGAATTTCACTTTCTACAATGCAGATCGGGCACTCATAAATTTCCCCCTTGCCGTACTTATTTTCGTACGAAGTAACAAGTGCTTTACGGCGGACAAACTTTCAGGGAAACAATCCCTGCTAACTGCTACAATACCAACTTTGATTTTAGGTAAATTGTTCATCTTTTCCTTTCCTTTTTTATAATTAAAGTTTTAAACGACTCACAATCGTGCAATCGTTTGCATGATTATTATAGAATATTTTTATTTTGTTGTCAATCATATTTATTATCTTTTATTTTATTTATGTTTAATAATAGAACTGACAAAATTACTCTTGACAATCGTTTGTATAACATTTATAATAAAAATTGAATACAATATAGGAAATAATTTTTTATGGTCACGATCAAAGATATCGCCAGAGAGTGCAATGTTTCTGTTTCCACTGTAAGTCGCGCACTTGCCGATAGTAAATTGATACCGGAAAGCACACGAAAAAGAATAAAGGAAAATGCAAAGAATATGGGATATATTCCCAATTCGCTTGCTAAACAGCTTCGCACAAAACAAACTCGCAGTATCGGTGTTTTCAGCTTTGTAGGAAAGCATTTAGGATTTTCACACTATCTTTTTTCTAAAGTATTAGATAGTTTTATGCATGAGGCATGCAACTACGGTTACGATATTGTCCTGCTATCCGAAAACCTGCTTAAAAACAACGAAAATCTTGTCAACTATTGCAAAAGCCGCAATTTGGAAGGTGTTTTGGTGTTATGCGGTGACTTAAAAGAAAAGCCATTACAAGAGCTTATCAGTAGTGTAATTCCTGTGGTTGTTATTGACGGATTTGATCTGAATCTTTCTATGGCCACCTACTGTATTTCTAGCAATAACCGCGAAATGATGTTTAATCTCACAGAACATGTTATTTCTATGGGGCACAAAGATATTGTTTTTATCACAGGAAACGAACAATTTTATGTGACACATGAAAGAAAACAAGGTTTTCTGTCTGCGCTGAAATATCACGGTATTCAGTTTCGTGATGAAATGCTTGTAAGCGGATCATACTATGATTTAAACGAAATTGATAAGCATTTAAGAGCGGTTCTTTCCCGAAAAAATCTTCCTTCTTGCATCTTACTGCCAGATGACTATTCCGCCGTCAGAGTATATACTCTTTTACAAGAATACGGACTTCAAATTGGTAAAAATATTTCTTTGACCGGTTATGATGGATTAGAGTTTGCCGAACAATTGACTCCGCGTTTAACCACTGTTGAGCAAAACACAAAGCAGATCGGAATTTTAGCCGCTCAAACATTTATTAAAGTCTCTAAAGGCGAAGAAGTTCCCTTTATGCAATTGGTTAAAAGCAAGTTGTTCATTGGGGAAAGTGTTTATAAAATATAAAACAATCAATGATTAAGCTTCCACGTGCAATAGCACGTGGAAGCTTATTTTTAGAGCATAGTCTTTGTTCGCTAGCGTAAATTTGCTTTTATTTAATTTGCCAGCCATACAAGGGGGGGGAGATAGTAAGAAAATTTACAGACAAAAATCTGATATTCAAGGAGGCATAAGAATATCACGCGAAGAAACCAGATTACTATTTAATCATAATTTCCTTCCGCTTAAAGATACTTTTTTTAGTTTTTAAAATACCAACTAAGCGTAAGCGTTCCTTCTGCTGCATTTGTTCCTGAAGGCATTAAATACAGATAAACCGTGTCGATATCCGTAACATTTTGCAATCCCTTCAAAGAACTGCAAGCGTTATAATATCCTTCCTCGCCATTGTTACGATTGCTCCAAAGCGTTTTTTCATCGGCCACACCATGTTCCTTATTTGTATCCGCTTCATAACGCAACTTCAAATCGAAATTAAGTCCCGTAGTGTCGAATCCGACTGCTCCATTTTTTGTATGCATGTTATTGAAATACTCAAAATTAAGTATATCAAAAGCAATCGCGATTCCTTCTCCTTTATAATCAGCGGAAAACTTAAAGCTGATTTTCATTTCGATTTTTGTGTCAGGTGTCGTATTCTTATCTGTAGTGCTATCATTGACGATTGTTACTTTATCAAGTGTCAACTGATTATTTCCATCGCCACCGACTACTCTCACATTCCCAAAGATCAGACGGTTTGTAACATCTGTTACGATTGCATCAAGAGCCGCTTTACCTGCCTGGACTGCTGCGTTTATATCTTCTACAGTAGCCGCACTCTCAACCTGAGCCTTTGCCTCTGAAAGTGCTTGATCAATTAGTTCAAGAGCATTTTGACTATATGCATCTTGGAACGCACTCTTTTTAGCAGCCACATAACTCTCAAGTTCGGCAAAGCCTTGCTCCTTTGCCTGAACAATGGGATCCTTAACTGTAATGATGTATGTTTTACTTTCGCTTTGCTCCTCGCCGCCTGCCGTTCTCCATGTTATTGTATAAGTAATCTCATAGTCACCGATTTCGGAGGCTGTAAATGTTCCAACTGCCGGAACACTTTCCTGCGCATTGGGGGCTTTAATCGTAATGGAAGCCGTGTACTCATTGCCTGCATTATCGGAAACGACAATCTGCGGAATTTCGATATCATCACCCTTCAGCGCAGTTGAAGGATCAGGTGCGCTCCACTCATTCAGTTCAAGTTCGACACAAGTAACTGTGGAGGTATATTCTTTTGATTCATCAGTGCCATTCAAGGTGTATATAATTTTATAGACACCGGTTTGAGTTGCTACAAACGCACCGTTCGTAATATCAACCTTTTGCCCATCCGGCCCTGTTACGACATAAGCGGAGGTATACAGCTTTCCGTCGCTTGCCCGATCGGCATATACTTCTTTGATATTTACCGTTTCACCTTGAACAACAGATTCATAAGAAGGAGCATTTACCAAATCAGGAGTCACAACGGAATACCAGTATGCTTCCATTACAAAAGACCCTGCTTTGGTACTTTCTACAGGACTTCCATCTGTGTTTACCATAATATTGAGCGATTTAAAGATACTGCTCTGCATTGCTTTAAATTCACCGTCCACAGGAAGAATAAAAATCTGTGCCGCATTGGTATCTTTCAGATAGTGATCGGTATATTTTGCATCGCTTTTCCACTCATTTTCCATTACTAAATGACAGATATTATTATTCCCGGTTTTGGAAGTATCGTAAACCACACGGAAAATGATTGCATTATAAGTATTTTCACTGAAATTGCCATCCAACGAGATTTTTCGATACTGATTGACAAGAGAACCTAAATTATTGAAATCGAATGATACTCGGTAAGCATTATTTCCCGCATCGGATACTGAAATACCACCGCTATCCTGACCTGTCTTTACTGCAAGCGCTCCTCCTACTGCGTAAACCGTGGTAATTTTTTCATCCACTTCTCCCTTAAAGCTTACAGAGTAGCTGATCGTATACATACCCATACGAATCGGAGTAAACGATCCATCTTTGATCTCCGGATTATATGCACCTGAAACCTTGATTTCAACAGGATACTCGTTTCCTGCGTTATCTAAAACTTCCGGCTTCGGCACTTGAAAGGCTTCATTGACCGAAACAAGCAGACTGTCCGAAACGGACCAGGATTGCAGTACGAGCTCACTGACATTAAACGAAATACTTTTTGTTGTTTTCTGCCCTTTAAAAGTAACCTCGTATTCAACAGTATATTCTCCCGCAAGAGCCTCAAAACTGTTTTCTTCATCCAATCCGACGTTTTCACCGTTACGCTTTACAATAATGGCTACAGGGGACTCCGCCCCACTATTATCTACAACATCAACTGTAGGAACAATAATAGTGTCGCCCTCAAAACCATCTTCAAATTCAGGCAAATTATTCCACGAAAGAGTTAATGCCTGTACCAGAATTGGCGTAGTCTTTACTTCTTCCTTTCCACTTTCCTCCGATCCGTATTTTATAGTATAGCTTACAACATAGTCTCCCGCAATCGTCGGCGTAAAGACGCCTTCACTTACCATCTCTGATGTAACATCTGCTCCGTCTTTCGTTACAGTGATATCAGCAACATGAGGGCTATCCTCACTGTCATATACCGTGACAGGTTCTAACTGAATTTCTTTTGTCTCATAATATGTACCATCATAAACCGGAGCTGACCACGCATCAAGAACAAGCTCCTCCTCGTCGACGACAGTAACTTCAACAGTCTTTTGTTGAATCTCTCCCTGGAAGGTAAGCGTATAAGTGATAACATAGAAACCTGTTTGAGAAGGTGTAAATACACCATCCTTTACCATAGCTTCTGTTATGTCATTCATCTCAGAATCGCCGTCTTTAAAATAGACCGTAATCTTGGTCGGATAATCTTTCCCCGCATTATCCTGTGGAGTGCAGGGAAGCAGCAAAACTTCGGTGTTAACTTTCACCTCCTGATTATAAGCCGGAGCTTCCCAATCCAAAGTTCGATCTGCAACGTTTATCGTTACTGTTTTCACTTCGGAAGGGGTATCACCGTTTAATTGCACTGAATACGTAATCGTATAAATACCGGCTTTGGCAGTAAAAGAACCATCTTCCCAAACGACGGGTTCGCTACTTGCTTCGGCATTTGTTTGAAAACTAACATTTACAGTAACATCATGCTGATTTCCTTTGTTATCCGCAACCGAGCCGAGCGGCTTTACCTCAATTCTATCATCTTCGTAATATACTTCATCTGAATAATTTGGCGCGTCCCAATCATTAAGAGCAAGCTCCGTAACGTTGATCCGAACCGATTCCGTTACCTCTTCTCCGTAGATCGTGGTCTGATAAGAAATAATATATTCGCCGGCCGATTCCGCTTTGAATTTACCATCTGTCGGCTGGACAATAGCTCCTCCAAAGCTTACAGAAACAGAATATTTCAACCCTTCTGACACAACAGCAGGAAGTATTTCAATTTCATCTCCTGTAAAATACCTGCCTGAATACTCCGGAACATTAAAATCAACAGTAGGCGCCTTGAAGTATGCTACAGATAAAGTAAAACTACCTTCAGTGGTGTTTGCAATAGGGGCATCATCGGAATTGATAAATACTTCGCTATTCTCAAGAGAAGTGCAACCTTCGGGAATCAACATAACAAAACGCTGTATACCGTTTACGTTGGTTACCGTAATAGACCTATAATATTCCTTATTGTCACCTTTGAGCGCAAAACACAGAACAAAGTCACCGGTATCCGTTCCGTCACCCGATAAATTTTCAACTTCAATAAGCAGGCTGTCATACGAATCGCTGTTAACCGTTCCGCCGTTAAATTTTAAACCTTTAAACTTATGATTCGGATCGGTACTGCCGACATTTTCGAATGACACCGTGTTATTATCAGTTATGGATGCATAAGATCCACTACCCTCTTTGACTGAGAAACTAAAAGGACTACCTGTAACATAGAGCTGTACAGTTTCCGGCTTAGTGTCTTCTTCAAAAGTAACGGCATATGTTACATCATATATCCCGGACATCATCGGCGTAAAAGCGTTACCTTTTAAAGAAACCTCTTTTCCTGCTGCATCTTTGACAGAAATTACGGCAGAGTACGTCTTACCGAAATTATCCGAAACGGTAAGCGTCTGAATAAGAAATTCCTCTCCGACCGTTGCGTTCCCAAGAGCTGGCGCAGTCCACTGGTTGAGGACTCGCTCCGCTGCAGTTACCGTTACAGATTTTGAATCGTTATTTACAGTGTAAGTGATTTTATATTCACCTTCTGCATTTGGTCTGAATGAACCATTTTCCTGTGAAACAACGCTTCCGTCCTTTGTAACGGTAATGACGGCCTGATGATCATTGCCATCACTATCTTTAAACGTCAACGGCACAAGCGTGACCGGCTCTCCAATTTCCACCAAATTTTCATAAGCAGGCACCGACCAGTCATCCAGAACAGGCGCGCTTTTTTCCTGCACCGAAACAACCGTTTCTTTGACATACGGTTTTCCGTTAAAAAGTACTGTATATCGGATGGTATAATCCCCTGCCTCATTCGGCGAAAAAGCGTTTTCCGTCACAGTGACAGTGGTTCCATTAAACAACACTTCAACGCTTGCATCATAGATGTTATCTTCCGAATCCTCTACAGATACGGGGATTATTTCTACTGCATCTCCAACTTCATATGTACTACCGTCATAAACCGGAGCTGACCAGTCATCCAACGTTGCGGTAGTCAATACCTTAAGAAGCGCCAGCTTTACCAGAGATTCACCTTCAAATACAATTGTGTATTTGATCGTATAAGTTCCATATGAAGTTACTTGAAATTGATTGTTTTCAATCGCGACCTCTGCGCCTGCCGGATCGATAATCAAAACAGTTGCTACATACTCTGTTCCTTCACTATCCTTTACTGTAACCGGCTTTACGTCTACCGTTGTATTCAGCTCATTTACAGTTTCATATGTAGGAGGAGTCCACTCATTCAAAGTTTTTTCTGGCAAATTTGCACAAGCTACAATACCAAAACACATACACAGAGCAAAAACTATTCCCAAGAAGTATCTTGCGCACCTTCTCATCATGATCCCCCTTTTTTATATTCAGCCAGTCACTTCCGTACCAAGTTCTGTACTCCATTCAAACGTAATTTTGAATGAGCCGGTCTTGGCATCTGTTTTATAAGCGGATTCGCCCGAATTGATAATAATCTCTACATCTTTAAATCCTGTACGACTTCCCTGCTCAAGCAACCAATCAATATTATTTCCTTTAAAAACAGTCTTCCCTGCTCCGACTTTCGTCTGGAAGAAATAATTTTGACCATCGGGATTAAAATTAAAACGCACTTCTACGCCGATTTCCGTGCTACCGGTATTTTCAATCGTCACTGTAAGATATTTATAGGAAGAGCTATATCCCGTAATATCTGCCTTTACCATGTTATAGCTCGCACTTCCGCCATCGCCATTATAATCAAAAGAAATTTGATTACCGTTGATAGTAAACAAATCGGCATAATAAGGAGCACTAAATGCTCCGATGAACTGTCCGGCCGATGTGCTGCCGCCAGAACTTCCGGAATCATCACCCGTATTTCCACCAGCATTATTTCCACCAGCATTACTTCCAGGGAAAGTGAGTTCAATGGAAAAAGTTCCGGATGTCGCCGTAGTGATAAGATACATTTCGATTGCAGTAATAGAGGTTACACCTTTTGTACTGAAATCATTATTTTCAGAGAAAACAGTTTCCCAAGCAGAAGACTGCCCTGCCGCAAGGTCAAAATCAGGATAACTGTAACAATCTCCTTTATCTGTCACCAGTTTATACTTCGCCGTAAGCGCCGCACTCGTGTTATTAGAAATTTCAATACTCATTTCGGGAGCTTTGGCATTCGACCAATTAGACAACTCCCACTTAACGCCCTTATAATCACTTTCAGAAGATGCTTTTTTTACACTTACGGTATTTCCCGAAACTGTAAAAGGATCATCACTTGCTCCCCCTCCGATCGAAGTCATAACTCCCGCTTTATATTCCGTAGTGGGGGAAGAACCTCCCTCGTCGGGATCACCCTGATCGTTACCACCGGGTTCGCCCTGGTCATTAGAATCATCGGGATCTACCGCATAAAAAGTAGAACTTTTACTTTCTGAAACACCGTTAAATGTAACCGTATAAGTAACAGTATACTGACCAACGATAGAAGCATTGAAAGAATCTCCTATCACAGCAACAGGATCTCCTTCGGGATCAAGCACAGCAATAGAAGCCCTGTATTCATTTCCCTCGGTGTCCTTTACAATAAGCGGCTTTAAAGTAACCTTTTCAGACTGATCCACATCTTCGTAAGAAGGCGCATTCCACGTCAATAATGTTGCGGCGGCAACTTGCCCTTTTTTGCCAAAATCAGCAGCAACTAATCCACATGTTACTGCAGACAAACAAAATGTCGCACACATCAGAATGATCACCAATAAGCTAAATACTTTTGATTTAAGCAATTGCTCAAGTGTTTTCATAAAATTCCTCCATATCAATTAATCAAAATTAAATACTGCATAAAATGCCTTCTTAGGCTGATGGTTTTCATCAAACAGCAAAGGATAATCTTTACGATCGGCTGATGATCCCCCCCCAGCCTGATTTTGCGAATCTAACCAAGTGTAATCGTCTGCGACGCCCCAGAAAGTCGCTCCGGTGACCACACCCGCGCCTTCCTTCCAAGGTGTTGAATATTTACGCAAAATCCTAAAAATTTCGCCATATAATTCTGCCTGTTCCTGTTCGAGCGACTCATCAAAATGTTTTATCCCCGGCTCTTGCCATGCATAAATCGATAAGTCAAGTTCGGTAAGCTGTACGTCCAATCCCATACCTGTAAAAGTTTTGATCGACTCTTCAAAATTCGCCAAATTACTTTTGAACGTCGGCATTTTGTAATGGCCCTGCATACCGATTCCATCAATACGTCCGCCCTGAGAACGAACATAGTTAATTAATCTTACCGCTTTCGCCCTCTTATTGGGATTGTCAAGATTATAGTCATTGTAAAAAAGCTGTACATCGGATCCGATATCCCGTGCCACTGCGTCAGCTTTTTTAAATGCATGAGCAATATAATATTCACTCCCGACCGAATTATAAAATCCGCTTTTCCGATAGGTTTCATTTTGGTTAGAATCATTGTCATCCAACGCTTCATTGACAACATCCCAACAATATACCGTATCGTCTCCTACATTAAAATGTCTGAGCATTGTTTCAATACGGTCATCGATATTGGCAAGCGTGTCCGCTCGATTACCGCTCCATACCCATTCCGGCGTCTGCGTATGCCAAACCAAGGCATGCCCTCTGACCTTCATATTGTGCTCTTTTGCCCAACGGACCATCGCATCTGCATTGTTGAACGTATAATTACCGTTTTGAGGTTCGGTGCTTTCCCATTTCATCTCGTTTTCACAAGTAAAACTATTAAAATGACCGGCAATATCATCATAGTTATTTAAGTTACCGTAATTAAATGCCGCACCGATTTTAATGTTATACGGATCATATTTTTCATATAATTTAGTTTTCGCATCGACATCCGCTTTGCTTCCGGGAAAAGTAAGCTCAACCATTACTTCTCCCGTTCCCGCTGTCTCAAAAAACAATTCTAATGCTGTCACCGTAACCGCATCCTCCTCATATGCCGCAGGAAGCATTACATCGACATTTTCCCACGCTACACTATTACCCGCTGTCATCGTAAGACGTTGTTCATTCCAGTAATCCGGCTCAGCGGCCCCGGAAACCAAAATCTTATATCCGACAGTTAAACCACTTGTCATTTTGTTTTGAATACTTAAAGTAAGTTTTGGAGCCTGCGTTTTACTCCATCCTGACAATTCCCAACGAATACTCTTATAAGATCCTGCTTGCCCGCCCTGCATATCCACAGGCTTTTTAATCGTAACCTTATTTTCATCGACAGACAAATAATCTTGTGATCCTTCTACAACACTGGGATAACCCACCTCGTATGGTGTTGAAACATTCGGTTCATCATCATCGGGGTTATTGTCGTTGCTGCTGTTGTCATCGTCTCCATCATCGGGGTTATTGTCGTTGCTGCTGTTGCCATCGTCTCCATCATCGGGGTTATTGTCGTTGCTGCTGTTGTCATCGTCTCCATCATCGGAGAAAACATCTTCAATAATCGTAATATTTTCAGGGCATTCCACTGAAAAATACGCTTCTGCAACTATCAATGTTCCGTGAACAGACATCCCGTATTCACCGGCACGCGGTATAAGTTTTACCGTAACTTTCTCAGCTTCTGTCGGAACTTTTATTTGATACGCAAATGTTTTTTCCTCCGATGATGTTGGAATTGGTTGTCCGTTTGTTAAATTATCATTATTGCAATCTGACCTCAAGTCAACGGACACATTCATAGCATAAGACGATCTGATACAAAAAACTACATATCGAAACGCGCTTAAATTACCGTTTATCACACTTTCAACTTCGGAGTATGCTTTTTCAGGGTCCTGTTTATCAAATTGAATGAACGTTTCTGTCCCCTGTTGCATGACCGACATCGCTTTATCCGTTGCAGTCCAATTGGAAAAAGATAAAATTTCTCCACCTTTATAACTATTCGTTGGTGTTGTATCACATCCGCTGAAAATGAAAACGGTACAAAGTATAAAAAGAATGATTATTTTTAGCTTATTTTTTTTCATATCCTGCAATACTTTAATTTATTCCAATTTATTCTGCTTCCGCCGGCGATACTTCGTATCCAGAACTACCCAGAACGCTTCCCTCCGCAGCAAACGCTATATTTTCCAATACAAAAGTTCCTTGCGTCACGCCATCCGCAGTTGTTTCTCCGGAATTAACGATAATCTCGATTTTTGTCAATTCATTTGCATCAGGCGAATTGGTAAAAATATAGTCGACCCAGTTTGCATAACGGAGAGTCTCTCCAGCTTTCAACTTAACCTGACAAATTGTATCGTTGCTTCCGGTATCATTTACCAAACGAATATCAAATCCAATTTCAGTCGTGCCTGTATTCTTAATCTCGAAGCTAAAAAATTTGTGTGCGTTCTTATCAAAATTGTCGATAGAAACGCCTACACCTTGATATCTTTTATCTCCAAGATCTGTATAATCAAAAGATACAGTATCGCCACTGATGTTAAAAAGCTCAGGATAATACAGCGCAGCAATATTGCCCAAACGCAACTCACTTCCCGTCTCCCATACAGGTTTTGATAGAGTTGCATTGACAGCATAGGTAGAATCTTGCGTTCCATTTGCATTCAAACGAACATGCACTCGGGCAAGTAAACCATTTTCAAGCAAATCACTTTGCGGAACAGCTACGGTAATATTTTTCTCCTCTCCAGCCTTCAAAGTAACAACCGTGGCATTACCCCAGTCATTGATGATGTTTTCTTCACCTAAACTCGCATCTTTATCTTCTTCTACGGTCAAAATCGTGCGCACCGTAAGCGTGTCCGTAACACTGTTGTTTTTTACACGGAAACTAAATGCATCATAAGAAGAAACCCAATCTGAAACCGCTACGGAAACAGACTTGTATTCACCTTCCGGAACTTCTCCACGTGTAACGGTAACCGATCCGTCGTCGTGTTCCGTCAAAGAATAACTCGGTTCAGATCCAAGCTCCCAATTGCCGAATACAGGAACGGAAGGCTGGATAGCTTTGATTTTGTTCAACGCCTCATCATAAGCTGCTTTTGCGCCCTTATCATCAGCAGCAAGATCAATATTTGTTTTTCCTTCTTCAACAATTTTTGCAATTTCGGCAAGCTTTTCAGCAGAATATTCTTCGGATGACTTTGATGCTGCAGCTAAATCCAACTGCTCCTTCAACGTATCGCGATAAGTCTTAATACAGTCAAACGACGTAGACTTGCTTTCTGTAGTTTCCCCCGCCGTTACGGTATAAGTAATTGTGTACTCCCCTACTACATTTGCCGTAAACTGCTCGTTTTCCAGTTTTACATTGCGGCGATCGGGATCCTGAACTTTTACGACAGCATTATAAACATTTTCCTCCGTATCACGCACACTAACAGGTAAAACTGTTACGGTTGCGCCATAAGTAACATCGGAGTATTCGGGCGCCGACCATTCCTTTAGCTTTGGCGAAGACTCTTTTGCCTCGCCGCATGCAGTAAAGGAAAATAAAAGTAATAACGTTAAGATTGTTATAAAAAACTTTTTCATATCTAATTACCTCTTTTTACTTTGTGTATACCTCAGTTACAGTAATATCAAATCTGCCGTCTGCCTTAAAAGGAGCAAATTCTGCTCCAACAGACTCTATCAGCATAACCAAACGCAAACCATATCCATCCTCGCTAAGATCAATTGCGCCATCTTGCTCAAGGAGGTATTTTACCTCATCGGAAATGTCGAGTTCTATAGTTACTTCTCCCGTCACAGGATCTTTTGAAACAGTACTTTCATTATAAATCCAGTCCGGCAAATCTTTATCATGGTATGTCATGTAAGTGTTTATACCATCATTTACCATCTCGATTGGAGCACCACGAAGTCTGAAACGTATATATTCGACTGAATTACCTTCGGAGGAATTATCGATATACTTAAAGACAAGTTTTGTATCCTGAACGTCAAACTCATCTAATTGTACAGAAACAAAGCCCCAACTTGCCGCACCCGATGCGCTAATCTGGATTAGTCCGTCATTGCTGTCTTGCGGAAGTTTTAACGTATATTTTGTCCAGCTCGTTTCATTGTACCATGTGGACTGTCCGTTTCTTCTATATGCGCGTTCTTGTACTCCTCCCGAAACACCGGGTTCCATTACCTTTGCACCCTCAGGAGCTTCGGTAGAAAACCATGCATCGTGAACAAATAAAGACCCCGTAAAATCAGCCCCCGTTTCCCCTGCTTCAGGGAAAAGCCAAACGTCCTCAAAAAGATTTAAATAGCAATCACGACTGTCCGGAATACGAATCGTGTAAGTCTGCTTTTGCATTCCGACCTCAAAGCTTTCTTCCCCCGTAAGATGATCAGTCTGTTCGGTCGGGGTTTTTGTCGTTGTGTAATTAAGTTGCGCCATAAGCAACATATCTCGATCGGACGAAAGCGTGAAATTAACATAATTAAATTTATCAAGCGGTCCATGTACCTTGGAGGCAAATGCACTATACGTCTTTAATTTTGTATAATACAGTTCTGTAACCGTCGTTCCGTCTTGCATCTTATAAGCATTATTTGCATCAAGCCCGCTGTTCGCCTCAACAGGATACCACTTCCCGCCGAAATGAAATTCGTTGCCTGTGCCATCATATACAGAAAAACGAGCATCATTCTTTTTTTCTTCATCATAAACAAACTTATCATTCTGCGCCCAATCACGCACTGCATAATAAGCCGGTTTTTCTTCTCTCCAAATGTCAAACAGAAGCGGGTGATCCTGACGTTTGCCTACAGTCTGTCCTCCTCCGGCAGTATTGCTGTTACTCAGCCATGTATTGTCATCTGCAACTCCCCAAAGAGTAACGCTATCTATCATATCACCATACTCACGGCATATTTCAAATATACTTTTATAAGCCTCCGCCTGCAGTGCCGCAAGTTCATCCGAAAGAGGATTGATTTCTTCCTCTACAACTGATCCGCTCTTGGAATAGACAGAAAGGTCAAGCTCAGTGATAGAAACTTCCAATCCAAGCGTACTAAAGTCTTCCAGCATCTCGCGAAACGCCACCGGATCAAATTCCCGAATACTGTAGTGTCCCTGCTCTCCGATACCGTCGATTAAATCTTCTTCCTGCAATTTTTTTACAAGAGACATCGCTTTCTCGCGTTTGACAGGATTAATTAAACTATAATCGTTATAATACAATTTCATATCAGGATCGGCAGCCCGAGCAGCACGAAACGCCTCAAAAATATACTCTTCTCCCGTCCACTGATAATACTTACTTCCTTCACTTCCATCACGGTAAACATGATTGGGATCGCCACTGTCCGAGATTGCCTCGTTCACAACATCCCAGCAATATACTACATCATTTCCATAATGCTTCACCGTTTCTGTAACATGTGAACGCACATCCTCAAGAACCTGTTCTTTCGCCACATCAGGATCCGAACTCAAATTTGTGAAAATATAATCAGGCATACTTTCATGCCATACTAAAGCATGACCGCGCACACCGGCATCCAATCTTTTCGCGTGCTCAATAAGCGCATCGCCTTTCTGCCAAGTGTAATTACCGCGAGGAGATTCTGTATAAGCCCACTTCATCTCATTTTCAGCAGTAAAGCTATTAAATTCAGAAAGAATTTCATCA
>OGPH01000982.1_pt1 | contig 25607 bp, 50 predicted proteins | sample 1552891 | NCBI WGS metagenome assembly OGPH01 (sample SAMEA2580272, study PRJEB22360) | human gut metagenome | biome: human gut; feature: human-associated habitat; material: faeces | place: Denmark | collected 2008/2010 | reverse complement strand
GAAGCACAAGTCCACAAAGACGGACAAACAAAAACAGAACAGGCAGCAACACTCACTATTGATACTCTTGAGCCTGTAATGGTTTATAAATTGCAATCACTTGCTGAACGTGTTAAACGACTTCAAATGTCTTATTCTGAACTTTACAACTTGATTGTAGCTGAACTTACACAAGCCATTGTAAACAAAATTGTTGACCTTGCTCTTGTTGAGGGAGACGGAACAAACGGTTTTAAATCAATCGAAAAAGAAGCAGACGTCAAAAAAATCAAAAAGATTACTACAAAAGCTAAAAAAGCCGGCGAAACTCCATTTGCTGACGCTATTGAAGAAGCGGTTGACTTTGTTCGCCCTACTGCTGGACGTCGTTATTTGATTGTTAAAGCAGAAGACCGTAAAGCCTTGTTAGATGAGCTACGTCAAGCGACTGCAAATGCTAACGTTCGTATTAAAAATGATGACGCTGAAATTGCTTCAGAAGTTGGAGTAGATGAAATCATTGTCTACACAGGTTCAAAAGCACTCAAACCTACTGTATTGGTAGACCAAAAATATCACATTGATATGCAAGACCTTACTAAAGTTGACGCATTTGAATGGAAAACTAATAGCAACATGATTTTGGTTGAAACACTAACAAGCGGACACGTTGAAACTCTTAACGCTGGTGCAGTAATTACAGTAGCATAAGAATAAAATGGAGGAAGTAAATGATAGATTATATTAAAGTCTATTGTGGTATTCCGATTTTAGTAACAGCTTATGATAGTAAACTTATCTTATTCCGTTCAATAGCTATTAAATTGCTAGAAAAAAATGGTATTAAAGCTGACGAAACAAGTGTATTAGTGAAAGAATTTATCTCTTGTTATTGTCGGCTTAATATTGTTGATGAACCAGCAGAACAATGGCGAAATGCTGAAATGAAACGTTTGGCTTCTTTGCAAGAGTTAATGTATTATGGAGGTATTTAATGATATTCTCACAAGTTACATTACAGGTAGAAACGACTATTAAGAAGAAGAACGGTGCAGAAGCTAATGTTATAAAGCCTATTATTTTACCAGCAGTTAAACAGAGAATTAATCAGTCAAGACTTGATGAGTTTTCTATGATCGGACTAGGTAAAAACGTAAGATACGAGCTTAACGGAATCGGAGAAATGGAAGACTTGATTTTCAACTATTTCTTAGACGAAAAAGGCGAAACTTTCAAGCGTACAACATGGGAAAGAAACCCTAAAAATAACAAGATGATTTTAGAGGGGGTCGTAAGTAACGGACTATGAACGAATTTGATTCTTATATAGATTGGTATAACAATTTACTTACAATGCCTCTAAATGACGTTATTTTAGGCGTTAAGGACACGATAGAAGACAAGACGGTATATTTATCACTTAGTGACTCAAAGGTGCTTAAAATGGATAATACGAGCTTTGTCATGGGTTACTATTATCAAGTTGTTTTATCTGTTAAAGATGTTGACGATGAACTTGTAGGATTAGTCGGAGATGTTTTGCAAAACGGTTGGAATATGACAAACTGGTCAGAAAACAGCCATTTGTACAATTATACTGGAACTGTTTATTTACCTTGCGGTTCAGGTGGTCAAGCATGGCAATGAATTTACTTAATACATCAAGCATAGCTAAAGAAATGCAAACTAAAGTAACAGAACGCATGGGCGATTGGTTTGAAGCAGAGTTTAAGGCGAAGGCAAATGCTGCAAGCCGAAGAACTAGATTAATCAGAAGCCATGGTCACACCTATACTTATGCTAGATACCAAAATACTGGGCAATTGTCAGGAAACTTAAAGCAAGTTAAAAAAGGCGATAAAATAGTCGTTAATGCAGGTACTAGGGCTAATTACACTAGCGGTTATCATGGTATGTATTTCTTAGTTGAAAAAAAGGGTATGCAAGACGTTAAAACAACATTGAAAAAAGGCGCTAATTATGCCAATTCAATGAAATTATAGAAGTAGAAAGCGACTTAATTACATTTGATTGAAATTAACAATAATGGTATTTTTAAATGAGTTTAGATAATTTTAGAAATAGAACGATTATATGGGATACGGTTAATAAAGATTTCCCTCAACCAATTCAAATAATGCAAGGCGATGTCAATGCAAGAACTTTGTTAATTAAAATAGTTGATAATGGAGTTGAAATTGACTTAACTGGTCATTCGTTAAAACTTACATATCAATATACTAATAACGGTAATTCTGGTTTTGTTATAATTCCTCCTAAGGACTTAGCTAAGGGAGAATTTATTTTGGTAATTCCTACCGAAATGACAACGACTGGAGTTATCGAGGCAAATTTAATTCTTCTCAACGAAAGTTTAGAGCAAGTTATCGTCAGCAAAAGTCTTACATTTATATCAGATAATTCTACGGTTACAGATTTAGCTCAAGAAGTAAATAATAAAATTGATGATTTCACTAAATTATTATTGGAAAATATGCCACAAGTAATGCGTAGTGAGTTAAATGACTTACATGCCCAAACTGAAGCAAATTTGTCTGATATAGAAGCTTTGCAAGATTCAATAGCAAAGATTGCCGAAGCACAAGCAAATAGTTTACCACTTAATGTCAAATGGTTTGGAGCTAAAGGAGACGGGGTAACTGATGACACTTTGTCAATTCAAAGAGCTATTGATACTGGTTTTTCAGTTTTTATACCTCCTGGTAAGTATAATGTAAAAGAATTGAAAGGTTTTTCATCAGGACAAATCATACAAGGAATTAGTAAAGTAGAATCTTGGGGAGGGAAAAACACACAAAACATAACGCTCCTTAATGGAATAGGTTCTGCAGACAACTATGTGATAAAAAATAATGTTTGGGAAGATGGTATTCTCCCCACCGCTATTACCGTAAAGAATTTATCCATAGAAGGTAGTGGAAAAACAAATGGAATACTTGTCGGAAACTCTAGTACAATTGAGGGAGTGAAAATCCAAAATTGTATTAATGGACTATCTAAGATAAAAGTTTCAAATGTTATGAATTGTCAAATTAATGGTTGTACTAACGGAGTAATGAATGCCACGGACTCAAAGATAACTAATAACTTTATTTATTATAATGAAGTCGGCATAAATTTTGATTATTCCAATGATAACAGTATTGTCGATAATAAAATAGAGTGGAATGGAATAGGAATATCCTTAACGAAAGCAGTATATAATTTAATTAGTAATAACATTATTGATAGAAACACTACTTATGGAATATATACGTCTAATGCTACTAATACGACTATTTCAGGTAATCAGTTTGAAAGAAATTTAACAAATCATCTTTACTTACATGGTTCTCTATTTAATATTTCTACAAATTCTTTCTTTAGAAAAAACTCGGAGGATAACCAATCAGGAAGAAACGCTCCTGAGATAGCTATTTTCACTAAGTCTATAGAAAATTCTTCAATAACAAATAATCTTGTCGATGGTAAAATGTTCAACAAGACAGGTACAGATTATACCTCTGGTCTTAACTGCTTCGCCAATACACTAAATGGGATAAACCCTGATAACATCTATATAAGCGTCCCAGAAACAAATGCCGTTCATGATAAAGATACAAAAATAATTATTCCTCTTCCAAATTATTTTGATGGTGCATTAAACAATCCGTACAATGTAGAAATCATTTCACAAAAAATATTAATTACTGATCAAAACGGGAACTTTTACTCTAACGGAGGCATAATAAAGAGCATTTATATGTCTACAAGTGGTATTGAGCTAACAATTTTCAACGGATATAGCCATGATATGAAAATAACAGGGTCAATAAATGTAAGATGTGTATATCCAAGTTTATATTAGGGAATTACTTTTTCTTCGAATTATAGCGTAATTAAAAATAAAAAAACAAAAAGGAAAATAAAAAATGAAATTAGATTATAACTCACGTGAGATTTTCTTTGGTAATGAAGCTCTAATCGTAGCTGATATGACTAAGGGAAGTAACGGAAAACCAGAGTTTACTAACCATAAAATTGTAACTGGTTTAGTATCAGTTGGCTCAATGGAAGACCAAGCGGAGACTAACAGCTATCCAGCTGATGATGTACCAGACCATGGAGTGAAAAAAGGCGCTACCTTACTTCAAGGAGAAATGGTATTTATTCAAACAGACCAAGCACTTAAAGAGGATATTTTAGGTCAACAAAGAACAGCAAATGGCTTGGGTTGGTCTCCTACTGGTAACTGGAAAACGAAGTGCGTTCAGTATCTTATTAAAGGGCGCAAACGTGATAAAGTTACAGGAGAGTTTATTGACGGTTACCGTGTAGTCGTTTATCCAAATTTGAGACCAACAGCAGAAGCTACAAAAGAATCAGAAACAGATTCAGTAGACGGTGTAGACCCTATCCAATGGACTTTGGCAGTACAAGCGACTGAATCAGATATTTATTTGAATGGCGATAAAAAAGTCTCTGCTATTGAGTACGAAATTTGGGGAGAACAAGCAAAAGACTTTGCTAAGAAAATGGAAAGCGGACTGTTCATTATGCAACCTGACACAGTTCTAGCTGGCGAAGTTACATTAGTAGCTCCAACTCTTGCGAACGTTCAAACGAAAACTAAAGGGCATAATGACGGAACAATTGTCTTACCAGCTACTTTGAAAGATTCTAAAGGTCACGATGTAAAAGTAACAGCAGTAATTAAAGATGTAAAAGGAAATGTTGCGACAAATAACGAGCTTGCTCCTAACGTTTATATCGCTACATTCTCCGCAGAAGGTTATCCAGATGTTTCAGCTGGTGTCGCTGTAACAGATAAACCCTAGGGTGCCCGACGGGGCTAACCACGTGGCCTTTGCATATAGCAAAGATGGAAAAGATAGATTTATGACAGTTTACCCTAATTTGAACTTGCTAGATGGTACTAAAGATTTTAGTGGAGATTGGGTTAATGCAGATGGTTGGGTAACTGACGGAACATATAAAGGCTTAACTGTTAAGAAAAGAACCGCTCAATGGAACGGTATTTATAAAAAATTTACAGCTCCAAAAGACGGTGAATACACATTTTCGTCTTATGTTAAAAGTTCAGGAAGCGCAGCGGACGTATACAGATATGTTTATATAAATGATAGTAATATCGCGCCTAATAAGTTAATGGGAAATGACTTTGATTGGTTGAGAGATTCCGTAACTGTAACTTTGAAAGCCGATGATATTGCTTATGTCAAATATGAAATAACTGGTTCAGGTTCAGATTCAATTTTATGGAATGCAGGACATAAATGGGAACAAGGCTCAATCGCTACTCCTTGGATGCCTTCGTTTAGTGAAGTAACAACCGAAGATTATCCAAACTATATCGGAACATATACTGATAATAATCCCAATGAACAAAGCACAGACCCATTAAAATATACTTGGGAAAAAATAGAATAAGTAAAGGAATATAAAATAAAATGGCAAAACAATTGAGTACAGCACGTAAATTTAAAATGATTACAGGAAAAGACCTTTTTCAACAACAAAAAGCAATGGATACAGAGCTTAAAAAAGAAGACGGAGAAATTACTGATGTAATGGAGTTCGTTCAATATGGTCTATATTTAGCTCTTTTTCAAGATAACATTGTAAAAGCTAAAAGCGACTTTTCAGACTTCCGTACTAGCTTTGAGTTCGATACTGACGGTAAAGGTCTTAAAGAACTGGTCGAACTGTGGCAGAAAGAAATTTAATGAGCTGAAAGGACTGTAAATGATTTTAAAACATGCAATTAGATACTTAGAACTAACCGGTTCGGACTTTATTACAGATTTAAAAGACTTTGCAGACCTACAAAATTCTTTTGTCGCTGGATATATTCCTGATGACTTTACAGAGCAAATGGAGAGCTTTACAGACAAGTTGTTGATACTTTGGGTAGATTGTAACGGAGGACTGCAAAACGCCTTAGACGACAAAACAGAGCTTCCTACAACTAACGAGTTAATCAATATCTTCTGTAAGACTGTTTTTATTAAAGAAAAAGAGGAAACGGAAGACGATATGGTCTTCTTTTCTTCTAGTTCATTGATTAAGAAAAAGAAAGATACTGTAAAGGAAAATAAAACTTTAGAACTTTTGACTGTTTTAGGCAATAATGAAATTGATATAACACAGTTCATGGAAATGGAACTAGAACTTGTTTATAAAATAATTGAACTTATTGCAGAGAAGAAGAAAGAGGAAAAAGAAAAAGAGAAAAGGCGCAAGAGAAAGGGTATGTAATGGCAAGTAATGCAACATTTGAGGTCGAGATATATGGTAATACCACGAAGTTCGAGAACTCACTTAGAGGTGTTAATACCGCAATGTCAGGGCTTAGAGGAGAAGCTAAAAACTTAAGGGACGCTCTAAAACTTGACCCAACAAATACCAGTAAAATGGCACAATTGCAGAAGAACTTACAAACGCAGTTGGGCTTATCACGTGACAAAGCAACAAAATTAAAAGAAGAACTTTCTACGGTTGACAAAGGTACGTCAGCAGGTCAAAAGAAATGGCTACAACTTACTAGAGATTTAGGGACAGCAGAAACACAAGCTAACAGGCTAGAGGGCGAAATAAAGCAAGTCGAGGGTGCTATTAAATCAGGCTCTTGGAACATTGACGCTAAAATGGATACTAAAGGCGTTAATAGCGGAATTGATGGCATGAAGTCACGCTTTAGCGGTCTCAGAGAGATTGCTGTAGGTGTATTTAGACAGATTGGTTCAAGTGCTATCAGTGCTGTTGGTAATGGCTTAAGGGGTTGGATATCTGACGCAATGGACACCCAGACAGCCATGATCGCCTTGAAAAACACAATGAAATTCAAGGGCAATGCTCAAGACTTTGATTATGTAAGTAAATCTATGCAAAAGCTCGCTAGAGATACAAACGCAAATAGTGAAGATACTTTAAAACTTTCAACAACGTTCATTGGTTTAGGAGATAGTGCAAAATCAGCAGTTGGTAAAACAGAAGCATTAGTAAAAGCTAACCAAGCATTTGGTGGTACTGGAGAAAACTTAAAAGGTGTCGCACAGGCCTATGGTCAGATGTCAGCAGCCGGAAAAGTCACAGCTGAAAATATTAATCAGTTGACAGATAACAATGCCGCACTTGGTGCTTCTTTAAAAGACACTGTTTTGCAAATGAACCCACAATTAAAGCAGTATGGTTCATTCAATGAAGCTGTTTCAGCTGGTGCTGTTTCAATGGATATGCTCGATAAGGCTATGCAGAATGCAGCAAACGGTTCAAGCAGTGCTACAAAAACAATAAGGGACACTTGGTCTGGTTTTAATGAAGATTTATCACAAGCCTTAATTCCTACACTTGAGGCTTTAACTCCTGTTATCAATGCTATAATTGATAAAATGGACGATTGGGGCAAAGGTGCTGGCAAAGCTATAGAAAATGTAGTTAAGTATTTCCAAGACTTGTTCAAACAGTTACAACAAAATGGTGCGATAACTCATTTTTCTGCTATATGGGATAATCTAAAAAGTGCATTCGGTTCGGTAATTGTAATTATTGGTAACCTTATAAAATCTTTTGCTGGAGTTGATGAATCTACTTCAAAAAATTCGACTTCTGTTGAAAATGTAGCAAACACAATATCTTCACTTGCTAATAAGTTCGCTGATATCACGAAAAAAATTGCTGACTTTGTTGGAAAAATTAGTGAAAGTAAAAGCGCAATGGATGCTATAAAAGTAGCTTTAGTTGCTTTAGCTGGTGCTTTCGTTGCTATGAAAGTTATCAACGGAATCATTAAGGCTTATGAGACATACAATAAGATTGTTGAAGCTGCTACAATTATACAAGGGGCTTTCAATGCTATAATGGCTGTCAACCCATTTGTACTTCTTGGAATAGCAATCGCCGCTGTCGTTGCTGGTCTAGTTTATTTCTTTACTCAAACAGAAACAGGTAAAAAAGCATGGGCTAGTTTTGTAGACTTCTTGAAGAGTGCATGGGACGGAATAGTTTCGTTCTTTAGCGGTATTGGTCAATGGTTTGCTGATATATGGAATGGAGCAGTTGACGGAGCAAAAGCTATTTGGCAAGGTTTAGTTGATTGGTTCATCGGTATTGTACAAGGTATCCAAAATATCTGGAATGGAATAACAACATTCTTTACTACCCTATGGACAACTATTATTGGTGGCATTCAATCTGTATGGGGCGGAGTAACTGGCTTCTTTAGTGGAATATTTAACGCTGTTAGTTCAGTAGTTTCAACGGTATTTAGTGCCATAGGTGGCTTTGCTGGTTCAGCTTGGAATGTATTAGTCGGAGTATGGAGTGCAGTAGCTGGTTTCTTTGGTGGAATATTCAACGCCGTGAAAGGTGTCGTGTCATCAGTATTTAGCGCAATCGGAAGTTTTGCTTCTAGCGCTTGGGGAGTTGTTCAGTCAATATGGAGTGCTGTTTCAGGTTTCTTTAGTGGCATATTCAACTCTGTCCGTAGTATTGTTAGTGGAGTATTCAGTGCTTTTGGTGGCTTTGCTTCAAGTGCTTGGGGAGCAATTTCAGGTGTATTCAACGGAGTCGGTGGTTTCTTTAGTGGAGTGTTCAATGGTGCTAAAAACGCAGTTAGTGGAGTGTTCAGCGCATTTGGCGGTTTCGCTTCAAATGCTTATAATGCAATAACAGGAGCATTCAGTGGGCTTGGCGGTTTCTTTAGTGGGATATTCGGAGGAATCAAAAACACGATAGATAGCGTTCTAGGTGGTGTCACAGGTACGATTGAAAAAATATCAGGAGCTATTAACGGTATCGCTGGGAAACTTGGCGGAATGTTTAAAGGTTCTATGGTAGTAGGTTTGCCAGAATTTAACTTATCTTCTAGCGGTTACGGTTTAAGTACGAACAGCGTATCAAGCGATAACAGAACATATAACACGTTTCATGTACAAGGTGGTGCTGGACAAGATGTTTCTAACTTAGCACGAGCAATCAGACGAGAATTTGACCTAGGGAGGGCTTAATGGTAAGACAGTATAAAATACATACCAACTTAGACGGAACAGACGATAAAGTTTGGGACGTAACAAATGGAAAAGTTAGATTTTACCAGCCCTCTAATTTAGGGTTACAATCAACTAATAATATTTGGCAAAGTAATGGTATTGGAGTAATGGGGACACGCTCAATTACCCAGCCACAAATAGAGTTCAAGTTAGAAACGTTTGGCGAAAGTTTAGAAGAAAACTATCGGTTAATGAAAGACTTCGTGAATGATATTCTTAGCAAAAAATTCGTTACACTTGAATATCAAACAGAGATTTTTCAGGTGTATGCTGATTTAGCTTTAGCAGATGTCACAAAGACAGAGGGTTACGGTAAGAACGGAACTTTCAGCGAAAAGATAACTTTTGATATAATCACAAAGTGGTATACTTACGAAAATTTAACTTTTGGAATGATTCAAAATGGTAAAGTTATTGCTGGAAAGTCTAAAATTTATGGTGGAACAGCACCAGGAGACTATAAGTATATCAAAGGAACTTCTTACACTTATTATGGAGAAAGTAATATAGACCGTTTAAGCCGGTGGGACATTAAAGATGAAATATTTAGTTTTATGGGGATATTATATCCTCAACTTCCTAAGACACCAACTGGAGTTAGATTTTTAGACGATATTGGAAATGAATATACTGCAATTGCATTTAAGACGGAAGAATTACAAGACTACATTTTAATAAATACAGATGTAAATGACGAAACTTATCAAGGTTGGAAGGGAACAACTGCTATAAACTTATTCCCTGTAATGGACTTTGAGCGATATAGAACTCGTATAATTGAAAAAGGTCAAATGGAGCTAATCAATTTAAGTAAGGCAGAATTTAAAATCAAGAGAAAGGCGGACTTCATTTAATGTTAGAAGCTAACGTTTATGATAACTTTAACCCTAACTATTATAATATATCTGATTTTAATCTTCCTAATGGCAAAAAAGAAAAAAGAGGGTTGCCGATACCAAAAGCAAGATGTCAAGTTATTAACTATGAATTGTGGGAAACGGGTTATCTTTATACTTCATCGGCTACGTTGACCGTTTCGGTAGAAGTTGGAGATATTGTTCAAATTCTTTTTCCTGAAGTTGTTCCAATCGAGGAGGCTCTAGGTCAAAAGAAAAAATTAAACTTAGATATGGTTTACCTTGTGACAGATGTAGATGAAAGTAATAAAGCTACATTAAAGAACTATTTTTGGGCAATGATTGAAAGCCTTGACGTTCCGAACGCAATAACTAAAACGACAAACTTTGCTATCATTGATTATTTAATTGACCCTCGTAAAAATAATTTAATGAGCTATGGTTATTTCTTTAATTCAACTATCTTTGAAGGAAAGGCTACAATCAACCGAAAAGCGGAAACTTCATCGGCTCATGACGTAGCAAAAAGGATATTTTCAAAGGTTCAATTTCAACCAACTACGACAATTCAACATGCTCCATCTGAAGCAGACCCTAGAAACTTGTTATTCATTAACTTTGCTTCAAGGAAATGGAATAGAGATAGAATCACGACAAGAGTAGATATTAAGCAAAGTGTGACAATGGACACGGAAACAATAACAGAACGTTCGGCTTATAATTTCGCTGTTGTATTCGTTAAAAATAAGGAAACAGACGACTATACAGACCCTCCTAAAATGTACACAGCAAAAAATAATGGAGATGTCATTGACTATAGTACTTATGGCGGAGACGGAACAGACTTGCCAGAAGTAAGGACAGCAAAAACATTATTTTATGATAGAGATGAACACGGAAACCCTCCAGATATCTCAACCATTAAAGCAGAAGTTTCGCCCTCTACAATCGTCACAAGATTAATTTTCAACCAAAATGAGCTTTTGCCTTTGTATGTTAATGACTTGGTAGATATATGGTACGAAGGAAAACTATATTCGGGGTATATAGCAGACAGGGTTAAAACAGAGTTCAGTGATAGACTTATTTTTGTAGAAAGTGGAGATAAACCAAATGTTATATGAGTATGTAGCTACTTACGGAGACAAATATAGAATAGATAGCTTCACAGGGTACAGAGAGCTACGTAAAGACCACTTAGAACTTTTATCTGGTAAAGTATATTATAATAGCAAAAACTCGCTTAGAATCGAAACTACGCTCTTGTACGAAGTTGGTCAATTTGTATCAATTGGTGGTTATCCGTATGGCGGTAGAAAATTTAGATTATTAGAGCTTTCAATTACTGATAACCCAGTTTTAGATAAAGCGAAGATAATTTCAAGAAAGGTTAAAAATGACAATTAAAAACTTTACATTCTTTAGTCCAAATGGTACAGAGTTTCCAGTCGGTTCTAATAATGACGGAAAGCTATACATGATGTTGACAGGAATGGACTATGGAACAATTAGACGAAGAGACTGGACAAGTCCGTTAAATACAGCCCTTAATGTACAATATACTAATACTTCAATTGTTGCTGGTGGAAGATATTTTGAACTATTAAACGAAACTGTAGCTTTAAAAGGAAATGCAGTCAATTATATCCATGCAAATATTGACTTAACTCAAACAGCACACCCTGTTACTTTATCGGCTGAAACTTCAGACAATAGCAATAATGTTGATTTAAATAATAATTCAGGTGTACTTAAAGTTGTGATAGATATTAGAACAACTAACGGAACAGGAGTTATAAGTGCTAAGCAACCAACTGAACATACTTTACTTGATGATGTTATTATTAATAGCCTAGTCAATAAAAAGGATGTTCCTTGGACTGATTTAAATAGGGCTAGTGGAGTAGGTTCAACAGGTACATTAAAGGCAAGAATTATTAATGGTGTAATTTACGTTATAGGAAATAGCATTCCTGTGCCAAATGTCGCACCGAATTTCATTGTTCCGGTTGGCACTTTCCCACCTGCTTTTGGAACAAATCTACCTCAATTTGATACTGCTGGTTCATTTTATTCTCCTGGCCGCCTGTCGTTATCTTTAATTAACATGTCTCCAAGTGGTATCGCAGTAGGTAATCCAAATAACACTCCAATGAACGGAAAAACAATATCTTTCGCTTTATCAGCGCCTTTATTGTAAACAAATAGAAAGCAAAATATAATGGTAACAAAAATGATCTTAATAACTATCTTAATTTTGGCGATTTTGTTCGCTACATGGGTTAAAGATAGAGAAGAAATGAACCCACCTTTCAAGCGTAGACTTGTAATTGATTTGACGGTAGTTTTCTCGCTATGGGTTTTATACGCAGTCTTTTACTTTACTCAAACACCCTCAACTTCTGACATCGCTAAAACAGTGATTGACGTAGGATTGTTGTACTTCGTAGGACAATTTATTTACTTAATCGCAAAAATTAGCCCTATGTTTGACGGTTTGGTTAAACTTATGAAAAAGAATGGTGTAAGTGTTCCTGAGCCGGAAGAAGAACAAACGGAGGATAAAAAAGAATGAATATAACTAATGCTGGTGTACGTGGGCATAATCCTACTGGGGTTGTAATTCACAATGACGCTGGTTCAAATGGTGCTAACACTGGTTTCTATAATAGTTGGCTACCTACACACAACCCTGAAAATGGTTTTGCTCATGTTTATATCGCTTCGGATGGACGCTTACAGGCTTCCGACTTCTCTAATATGGCATGGCATTGTGCTAACTCATACGGTAATGCAAACTATGCCAGCTGGGAAGTATGCCAATCAGAAGGCGACTTAAATCAGTTCTTGAGGAATGAGCAAGCGGTACTGGACGACGTAGCTAAGTACATGAAACAGTGGGGACTAACTCCTAATCGTGATACTGTGAAGCTACATCAAGAACTTTCAAGCACAAGTTGCCCTAGACGGTCAGTAGAAGTCCACGGTGGCACTTTAGAAAGTTGTCGCTCATATTTTATTGCAGAACTAAACAAACGCCTTACAGGGAAAACTGAAAGCAAACAAAACGAAAAGGAAATTGAAATGTATCTTATTTATTGCACCGACACAAAACGCTACTATGTATCTAATGGAGTATCAGTACGCTATGTACGATCTACACGCATGTTAGAAAACTATCAAAACAAATGGGGTAAACTTAATTTACCTAAAGATACCATGTTACAAGTGGAACTAGACGCTGAATTTGGACCAAACGCAACTAAACCATAAAATAAAAAAAGACAGCTTTATAGCTGTTTTTCTTTTGTAATTGAGCATATTTTAAAGATGATATACCTACTTTCTATTTTTAATTAATTTATTTTTTACCAAGTCACCCAAGCTGTACCGCCTGAACCTTGATATATACTTACTGCTTTGTCCAAATATTCTTGTGGTGTCATCCCAGAAACATTTCCATGTGAATTTTGGTTAATTTGAAGAAGTCCATAACATCCAATCGGATTAGTAACATAAGGGTTGCCACTCGACTCCTTATAAATAACATCAAGCCATTTACCAGCACTTACTCCTGTCTTACTTGACATATAACTCGCAGCTATTTCTGGGCTTACACTAGACCAATCACTTCCAATAGTGTCACTAGTTGCTGTGTTTGGTACACCTCCCTCATTTTCATTTTCATCGCTAACTTCTTGCGTCCTTTCGGTGTCAGGTTGTTCAGTTGTCTTATCATGTTCTCTTGAGATTCTGTCAGATTCGGCTTGTTTTTCAGCTTCAATTCGTTGTTCTTCAAGTGCTTTCTCCTTAGCTTGCCTTATATGCTCATATTTTGCTTTCTCTTGCGTTTTAAACTCTTGTTGATATAATTGTGCCACAATATCATTAAAGTTGTTATTTGCCCTTTTATGAGCGAATTGAATCAACGCTATACTTCTTATTGTATCGTCTGTTAAAATAAAGATAATTATTCTCCTTTACGTGTACGTGAATTATAATATGCTTTCGCCATAACTATGTCTTTATTATTTGCTTTCATATTTTTAAATGACTTAATAACTTTATATTCGCCCTGTGAATCAATTTCAATTAAACGCATTTCAAATAAAGGAACAAGCCTATACATTGTTAATACAAACGCAAAATCATTATTTGCTTCTTCTAGCGTGTCGCTTGTTTTATAATAATCTCCGTCTATTGCGTTATACCAAATCTCATATTTCATGCCATGCTCTTTTCTTAAAATTTTGGCGGTTCTTGTCGTTCTGGCGTTTCAACTTTATCATATTCGCCATTTTTAATATACAAACTATTTTGTTTGTATAATTGTTCTAGTTCTTCATTCCACAACTTATAATAGTTCCATAAGTCTATTGAAGTTTTAGAATTAACATCATTAATTTTCAATTCATGTACAGCCATTTGTTCTAAGTGACTACCGATTAATTTTAAAATAAACCATTGTGCGTCTTGTGCTTCTTTTTTCATGCCGTGCTCTTTTCTATGTTTCAATTGCTTACCTGATTAATGGCTTCAATAATATTATTGCCAGTATTTATTAGAATTTCATCACTTACAGTTACATTCTTTCTTGAAAACAGTTCATTCTCAATCTTCATAAAGTGCATTGCTTTAGCTAAAAATCGAGCCGATGATTCATAATATAATGTTTCTAGTTCATCATCTGAAAGCTGTGTTAAGTCGTCGTTAGCAAAAGTTGTTAGTTTTCGCTTAATCTCTTTGCCATTGTCATCTTCTTCTACGTAAAAACGTTTCATCTATTCATTCCTCTAATTTCAAATTTTTCAATAATATACCGTTTAGATCCTAACTCAAAGCTGACTAGATAATTATTAAAAGGGTATTTTTTGTTCAAGTCATTAGCAATCTTTCGAGCTGTTGACCGTGGATATTTTGAACTATTAATCTTCCGTGTGTACTTGTGTAATATTATCTCATTACCTCTCTTTGCATTCTACGCTTCAATCGTTGCTTATATAGATACTCTTTACTTGGTTCTAAACTAGACAATATCTCATCTAGTAAGTCAAACGCTTCTCCGTTATCTCCTACGCTATCAATCTTTTTAAGGGTAAGTTCGTGCATTTCATCATCATTGAAAAACATAGTAAGATAAGGGAATGCTACGGTATGCGGTAAGCTCAAACGTGATTTAGTCATTTTTAAGTTAGGATATTTACCTGTTTCATCTTTAACTTTTGATTCAAACTGACTTATTCCGACACCTTGCTCTTTTAGCATGCTAGTAATTCTTTCATATAATTCTTCGTTTGTCATTATGCTATAACCTCAATTATTTCTGTATGCTTTTTAACTTCATATCTTTGTTCTTCTGGAAGTAATTCGTTCCATTTTAAAGCCTCTTTTTTATCATAAAACTTACGTGATTTAATTTCTTTTTCCAATATCCAAGTTACTGTATAGTATGTAAATTCATCTTTCATTATCCAATTACTCCTGTCTTTATGTTTAGCCTTTGCTGGCTTGATAAGTGATATAAATTGCACCATTTGCAGTAATAAGCTCTAACTGGTATCTTATCAGCTTTATTTTTCCTATGCTGGGCATTAGCTATTGAGTATAAAGCACCCATTTTTGTGTATTTGCGTTTTTTACACATATTATTCACTAGCTTTCTTAATCATTGCTTGCTTATAAGCCACAATTGTTCCGTCAAACATAGCACTTTGGATTTCTCCTTGTTTAATAAACCCTTTTTGTTCTAATTGAATTACTTGTTTTGTTAATCCTTTTAATGTAAATGCTGTTGCTACTTTAATTTTGTCCTTAGGTTTTCTGTTAAATAATTTCATTTGTTTTTTCACCAAAACTTTCTATTTTCATGTCTTCGTAATTAATTATCAAAAACACTCCATTCATTTATTGTAAATAATTCAAAGCCTTTTAGCTTGTCTTGCTTTTCAATTGCCACCTGCTTATTATCTTGCTCTCTTAGCAGTTCAATTATAGGCCTACCAATATCGAACCACTTGACGACTGTATTAGCTTTAAGTCCGAAATACTTAGCACATTGAGCTTTACAGCTAAAGTGTAGTTCTTCTTCTGTAATAGGGTTATAAGCTACTATTTCCCTATCCTTTCGCATTGCCATTATTTAACCACCTTTCTATAAGACAATAGTATCAAATTATCTTATGTCTGTCAAGAATAAACTTTAAACCTCTTCAATAAAATGCAAATATCTTTCATTTGTTCTTCTGTGAAAGTTGTATTGATTCCATATTCGTTGACGATTTGTTGTTTTCTAGTTGTTAATACTATCATTGTTTTGCTCTCCTTTATTTCTATAAGACTATAATAACAAAAAAAGTCAATGCTGTCAAACATTAACTCTTTTTAATTATTTTATTCCTTCCCAGCGTTCAAAATCATCAGCAAGTTCTTGTATAAAGCCCATAATATCGTCAGTAGTGTACTCTGTAAGCTCATTCTCGTTACTTAAGTTAGCTAGTTCTTTGGCATAGTCTAAGGCTTTTTTATGGTCTTTGTCGTAGCTTTCACCCTCTTTCTTGCCAGCTCTTACTAGATACTTCAATACCTGCATTGTATACCAACCCGCAAGCTCTTCGTAGTTAAAATTATGTTTCAAGTATTCGTTAAGTTCTACACCGTATTCATTTGCATAGTGTTTATTTTCTTTAAAATTCATTAGATGATTCCTCCAAGCCATGCAATACTCAATATTGCAATCATAGCCAGCCATGCAATAGCTATAACTGCGAAGCCAACACCTACAATAATTGTTAAAGTTTTTACTGTATCTTTCATTTTGTTCTCCTTAGTTTGATTGTCTGTATTTTTCCATTACTTTAGGGTATTTACTGACAAATTGTAATTGTTCTTGATGTAAACGACTTGACCAATGGAATAGTCTATCAATTTCAGCTAAGGCACTCAACTTTTCATACATCTCTTTAATATAAAATTCTGCGTTTCCTGTTGACTTCCAATAAGCTGATGTTCTAACTGTATTCCCATTTTCAGCAAGTTTTTGTGCGTTGATATCAGCCTTTTCTTTTTTCTTCATTAGGCTATCAATCTCTTTAAATATAATCTTTAACAATTTCACTTGATAGTTTTGTACTATTTCTTCAGCTGTCATCTCTACACCTCTTTCATAATTACATTCTATCAAATTGCTTTCACTTTGTCAAATATTAACTGTTCTTTGTCTTTCTGTTTTGGTAAAATTTATTCCATTTTTCTATAAGTGCTAGTAACTTAGGTTCATCGTATTCAGTAAATAATTCAACCTGTGATGTATACCAGCAATGTAAACAGCGATCGCAACTATAACAGACGTTTGTATATCCTCTACAATCTTTGCAAACTCCTAAGTCATTACTCGTTGGAATATCGAAGCAGTGGCAATATCTTTTGTCGTTAAAGTATTTACTCATCTATTTACTTCCTTTCGTTTTAATCAGGTCAACTAATGCAAAAAAAGTATATAGTCCAATTCCGACTAGTGCTATTATAATAACTTTACCAATTATTGATTCAATGTTCATTACTCTACCTCGATTGCTTCAAGTGCTACATTCTCGGCCAGTACAATATCAATATCCTTTCCAGTCACTTTTTCGATATAATCAACTGCAAGTTTATTGGTTTTAGCTAGGTCCACAAGCTTTCTGTCTACAATGTTTCCAACAACAATGTCTTGAGTGATATTTGCTGCTGCGCTCGCTTCAATCAATGCTTGAATACAACTCTCTAGTTCTTCTTGGAGTTTTTCAACCGTTTTGTTTACAATATCCATTTGTGTTTCTCCTTTACTCATATATGCTATTATAATCTATTTCTTTTTAATTGTCAAGCAAAAACTCACATAAACCACTAATAAAACAATTGTTATTATAAACAGCGGTGGGATAAATACAGTTACTGCAAACCAAACAATAGAAACTAAAGTATAGATCATGATTTTTAGTATTAGTTTACCAGCAGGAGTTTCTTGAAAGATTATATCCTCATCTAATGATGAATCATCTTCTGTTGAATTACCGTAACATATTTTGCTTTCATCTACTTCGTATTGGTTTCTACAATAATCACATTTACCATTAGTGAAACTTGAAGCCCCACAGGTTCGGCATTCTACTAATTCCATTGTTATTACCTCTTTCATTTATTGAGATCATTATATCAAAAAAACTCTAAGCCGTCAAGCCTAAAGTTTTTATTGTTAATTATTTTTCTTTCAATTTATTCTTGAACCAAATAATGCGTTCTTTGAACCAAGCGTCAACTCCTTCAGGACGTAGCCATTTCCCTTGCTTCACACCGTTTTTTTCCATGAACTCAATCACTTTAGTTGGAGTTTCTAGGTCGTCCCACATAGTATATTGTTTTGCTGAATTGAATTTACTAAACATTTCAAGCGTTTCGATGTAGCTATCTTTCAAAAGTTCCGTGTCAAGCAATTTTTGGGCTTTCTCTGCACGTTTAGCAAGTCGTTCGTTAGCTTGTTCCAGTTGCTCCTTTTGTCGCTGTAAGCTCAAGTTATGATTGATGTAAGCAATTTGCTGTGCATGTCGTCCAAGTTTACCTTGTGTGTTAAGTTCGATTAATTTAGCCATTCCCTCGCCAAGAATCTCATCAGCTACAAGATTATACTTATATTTTTTATTTGTGTTACGTACATAGTTGTCAAGCGTTTGTTTAATTTTAAGTTTTTTGTGCAGTTCTCTTAGCGTTGTCATAATACTCCTTCATATATTTTACCAAACTTCAAAGCGTTAATTTTAACTAACTGCTTCAAGTCTGATATAAATTGCTGTTCTTCGTCAAAGTCAAATGGAATTGATACATTTTCCTTGATCCAAGTGAAAGCTCCGTCAAAGTCTTGTCTTAGTAAGCTCATCTTATCAACGATGTCGATAATTTGCTCTCTCTCTTCTGCTGTGTACATGTAACCGACTTTCTATCAAAAAGGCAAATCTTCAGTATTAACTTCAATAGGTTCAGAACCACCAAATAAGTCTTGTTTAGCTTGTGCTTGTGCGCTATTGCCGTCATGAATGAATACTTTTTCAACCGTAGGGAAAACAAAGTTATAATTTACATATTCGCCTGATTCTTTAGCTTGTACACGACCGCTGATCGTTACTGTGTCTCCTAATTGAATGAAGTCAGGCAAGAACGCTGAACCGTAAGCAACTTTTACGTTAGAACCTTTTTCTTTTTCAAACAATGGTACTGAAATAATTTTCTTATCGCCTTTTGCTGTGTTTACTGTACGTGTATTTTTTTCGTTTGCTTGTGCTGTAACTGTGATAATTGCCATTTATTATTCTCCTTTTTCTGCTTCTTGCTGTGCTAACCAAATCTTCATGATGTCGGTAATTTCTTTTTTAGTCTTATCTTTCAAGCTATCGATATTTTTATATCCTAGTTGTTCAGCTCGTTTAATAAGTGGTTGGATCTCACGAAGTCGTTGTTTTTCTGCTTCAAGTTCTTTCTGCTCTTCTGTCAAGTCAGGAAGGTCTTCATTTGCATAAATGTATAGCCCTAAACCATGACGAGCGATTGCCTTAACTAGTCCACGCTGAATGGCTTTATTTACGTCCATAGAAGTCAGTTTTTCAAGTGGGATAGATTGGTTGCGATAGTCCATTACAGGCAAATACTCGATGTGTTCTAAGCCCTCAATAGTCATACCAACTTTAACCCACGCTGTGCGACCGTCTGTGTGATAATTTAACCCTTGTTCATTTTCATAAACTTTGCTGTTAGCTTCAGGATATACTTTTTTAACTTCAGACCATGCAAATGCCCAACTCAAATAATCAAGGTTGTTCTTTTTACTCTTTTTATCATTAACGTTGATGACACTTAAGGTTTCAAATACGCTCATTTTTTCCTCCATTTATAGCCGCCTGCACTTTTTCTTTTTCCGTTGCAACATGCACTTATACTAGTTGCATCAATCCCTGTTTCTCGTTCTGCTTGTCTCATTGATTTAAATACATTTAATATATTATCATTTAAGTCTAATTGAATAACTTTTTTTGATAATTTTTCAGCAACCCTTTTTGTTCTAGTGCCATGTATGGCGTTTTCTCTTTCAGTGCACCATTCAAGATTACTTAAATCATTGTTTAACTTATTTTCATCAATGTGGTTAACTTGAGGCTTTGCTTCAGGGTTGTCTATAAAAGTAGTTGCTATAATTCTATGCAGGAGCAGATTTTTCCTTTTATTATGTTTATATAAGCAATGCCTTAAATATCCATCTTTAGTAATCCAAGGTTTAAGCACTATACCGCTTTTTATATTTCTAACTTTGCCTAGATTAGATACTTCATAATTTTCAAAGCCCTCAATTTCAACAAAAGTTTCAACTTCACTCATTTTCTCCTCTTTCTACGATGAATACGTTCCCTTGTCTTGTAATTTCGATATTATACTTAAGCATTGGTAAAATATATCCGTCTTCCCAGTAGTCCCACAAGTCATTTATTAAGCCATACAGGCACTCGTTAGGCTCTGCCCTATACTTTGTTTCGTTCATCTCTTCGAGCTCTTTAGACAACTTCCTGACGCCTCTAGCATAATGTTTACTTGCTTTTTCTTCTGCCCTTAAACTTTTGTAGTTGCTTTTCATAAATGAACTTTCTAATATCGTCTTTTTGCTGTTTTTCCTCTTTATCAGACCAACCAACTTTTTGACCTTTTCGCTTACCGCTTTGATAAACTCGTCTGTTATCTTCTGGAAAGCCATTTTTCTCAAAGTACATTCGAGCATATTCAAAGTAATTTAAACTGTTGATATACTGTTGACTATCTTTTTTGTGATAATTTAGAGTTATTAATCGCCTTTCAGCTAGTGATTCAAAAGATGTTATCATACTTCTTCCTTAATGAAGCCTAAAAGTTTCAAAGCTACATATTCTTCGCTATTTTCTTCAACCTCTTTTGCAAATTCTTTATCACTAGTTAATTCTTCTTCTCCAGCATAATATAAAGGTGCAAACCTAGTCTTATCAGAAAAGTTATAAAACTTAAACTTAGGAACAATAACTTCATAACCATTAATAACAGCGTCTAACATTTTTCCTTTTTCATCAAGAGTAAATGGTTCTTTTTCGCCTTTTTCATAACATTTTCCATTACCGTCTTTAAGATAATGGTTCCAACCATACCGACTGATATAATGGAAAGCTCTATCATTACAGACAAAGGTTTTAAGATAATCAGCTTGTTCTTGCGTTAATTTAACTACCATTTGTTAGTTCTCCTTTATTTCTATATATATAATTATAGCAAAATTATTTACTATTGTCAAGCATTAGATGTTATTTTTTTATTTATTTCTGATTTTAATTGCAAGGCTCTAACTAATGCACGTTTAGAATAATCATTTTCGCAAGCTGTGTGCAATTTCTTTGACTGTCTGACTAGAAATTCAGCACGATTTAGCCATACTTTGAAAAGTTCGTCATTTTTCCATTCAGCTTTTATCATTTCTTCTAATGCAAGATATAACCAGCCGTACACTTCAGCGTGTAAGTTAATTGCCTTGTTTTCGTAATTAATCATTTTCTATTACCTTTCCTTGTTCTTTAGCTAAGTCTAAGAAAGCCTGTGCCGATTCTTTTGTAAGTTGTATAGGAATAAACCCACGTAATTTTGAACCTCTTTTTATAGCCATAGTACATGCTCCTTTAGACAAACCTAAACTTAAGCTCAATTCTTGCTGACTATCGTATATTTTCCCGTTCCATAATACTTTTTTCTTTTGCTTTTCTGTCATTTGCTTAATACCATTTTTGTGCAACCCTGTGTTAAAAGAACGACGCATATTTTCTGCATTGCTTACATACTCAAGGTTTTTCAATGAGTTATTATCTTTATTCCCATCTATATGGTCAACTGTTAGGTCGCTTTTGCCGTAGAATGCTTCCATTATAACTCTATGTTTTTTCATTGTTTTTCCATGACATTTTATACTTAAATACCCTTTGTGATGCCTTGTACCTTTTACTAATCTACAAAACTTTTTGAATTCTCTGTAAATAGTTCCATCATCAAAAACAATTAAATTTTCTATTTTTTTATAATTTTTATTCAATTTCAATAACCTTTCCTTGTAATTTTGCTAGTTCTAAAAATGCAACATTTTCTTTTTTTGTAACTTCATTTTCTGTTTCAGCCTTTACTTTTTCAACTAGTTCACTATCAGGTTCTTTTTTTGATTTATTAACGCAAGTAAATACTGAATCAACATAAGAAAAATTTAAATCATCATCAAACTGATATCCACGCGCTTTTACTGATAACTTAGAGAAGTCGTTATGCTTGCCACGTTTAGGGCTTAGCATTAGCATAAACTCTGCCCAAGCTGTAAGAGTAGAACCACCTAAGGCATCGCTAGGCTTTACCATATAGGCTTTATCGTCCATTGAGTTTGCATAAGCTGACTTGTTTGCATGAGCTACTAGTAGAAAAGTTACATCTTGAAAGAGCAATTTAAGCCGTGTAATTCTTCTAAGCATTGGCTCGAAGTCTTTACCGTAGATAATATCGCCATTTCTTAGCATTGTCATAAGGTTGTCTAAAATAACGAACTTGATATCATTTTCTTTGATGTACTCATACAATAAATTCATGTGGTGCGAATCATCAAGCATAAACTCGCCACCAGTCAAAAAATGCAAGTCTTCTGGTGCAGTGTCTTTATTTCTAAGCCTTTTGTTTAGTTCTCTGTCCGTGTCCTCATTGTCGATGTATAGTGTCTTACTGCGCTTTGTATCATAACCAAAAAAAGGTAACCCTTGCGACACCATTAAAGCCATGTGCATTGCTAGAGAGCTTTTAAACGACTTAAACGGTGCTACAAGTATTCCAGCTTGAGAGCTAGGCATTAACGTATCAATAAGCCAGTCATCTTTTAAATTTATTAAGTCTTCTCGCTCTTTTAAATGCTTGGCTGTCTGTACTTTATTAAATATGTTAGTCATTTATTTCTCCTTTAGTATATAATAACAAAAAAGACTTGAAAAGTCAAGCCTTAAATATATTTTTTTCTTTTATATTTATCAAATCTTAGATATTACTTGAACCAAGATAAATCAATTTCATTAGCTAAGTCAGCAATTTCTTTCAAGGCTTCTTCGTCTGTCATGCTTTTTAAATCACATTCTTTAAGTTTACGTTCGATTTCATCAGCTGTTTCGATCGCCTCTTCTAATGATTGAGTTGTGTTAAAGTTTTTCATATTTCTCCTTTGTCAAACATTAAATTCTATTCCGTGCTACTTTTTTAGATAGCCCTTATGCCCTTATCGTGTCGTATAATCCCAGCAAGTTAAAAGAAAAGGAACTTAATTTCAAAACTTTTCCATAAATAACTCTGTCAGACTTCTACGCGTCACGGAGTGTTTCTGTTCACCGACACTCATGGAACTCATAATCTTTTATTTCATGCTACGCTCTAGGCTGTTTGTAAAGTAATCACATTTTCAATTGAGTCTAGGTTTTAAGCAACTATCCTGACCCTCAAGCGTAAGATTATAAATGACTTTCGATATGTTCAACTTTATTCAATATTGAATTCTCTACTTACATTAGTTACAAGTCATTCAGCAACTAACTATTCAATTACATAGATAATAATAGCATAGACATTTTCACTTGTCAACTATTAGATACTTATATTTTAACATATTGTATTTTACACTTTGAGTTATCCTATGTTATGTAAAATATTCTGTTCCCTCTAATTCTCCTAGCTTTTTGCTTAGCTCGTATTGAATTACTGCTATTTGTTTGATTGCTGATTCTAATACTTCTACTTTTTTAATCAAAAATTCTTTATCTTCCATTAGTTTGTATCTCCTTTTTTTCTATACTTCTATTATACCATACCATTTTTTAACATTCACAAGGTTCACAAAGTTTTTTAGTCTTGTTTCATTGACAACCACGCGGTTTATAAGCATTTTGTTTTTTATTTTAGTAAAATGAAGAAACATGTTCCTAAATTAATAATAGCTATACAATGGGCTTTTCTATTGTTTTCTTAAACATTTCACAATTCCAGTACAAGATAAAAAGATTATCAAACACTCCGGAATTCCTTTAGAAATCTTACAAACAATAAGCTAATTGTGCTTACTGATACCATACTTTACAAACAGGACACTCAATGCACTTACATTCTGCCACTTCTAGTCAAATTGCGGTTAAGCGTAAAACAAAAGCCCTAAGGGGCTGATTTATTTTTTTAATATAATTTATTTATTTCCTCCTAAATCAAAATGTATTGCTGGCTGATTGTTCCATAGTTCTAATGTTTCCTTATCTACTTCTGGCTGATTCATGTATTCTCTATTCATTCTAACTCTTGTTTTATCTACTTTAAGTTTAATACGTTTCTTGTATTCCTGCTGTCGTAAGTACATCAGATATTTATCTCTTGCCATAGTTACCTCCTATAAAGAGTATAACATAAAATGCCTACAAAGTCAAGCATAGCTTACATAACAGAGGATAACCCAAACCTGAAAAGTGGATATGCTATAATAAGTATATCAAGTTGAGAGAGGAAAGCAAATGACAGAAGAACAGCTATTATTTAAGCAAGAAACATTGTCAGAAGTTGACTTTAACGAGTTCTTACTTAACGCTGTGGAATGTGGTTTGATTAATCTTGATACAGCTTTAATTTTTAAGGGAGAATAAAGAAATGAATAAAGAACACATTTTAGCACAAAAAGAAGTATTAACTCCAATTGAATATGAACACTATGTTAAGCACTTATTTGATATTGGAGAAATTACTAAAGAACTTTATGTTGAATTGAGTTCTGATTTATGAGCAAGGCTTTAGCGATTGACTTTAGCACTTCTAATACTGGTTATGCATTTCGCAATCCTTTAACAAATGAGTATGTAGTCGGTTCAATTGCAGGTGGTAAAAGCAAAGACCCTTTGGAACGTGCAAAACTAATTGCTGACGGTATAACAGAAGTCATTGAGCATTATAACTTATTCGACTACTTTATTTATATTGAAGAACCTATCATCACGTTCAAGTCTAAGGGTAATATCTCATTGATTAGAGCTAACGGTTCATTCTTGGGAGTTATGCGTAACCGTCATAACATTGGCTATGTTGATATACCTAATTCCAAATGGTGCGGTTATCATCTTATTAAAGGTAAGAGTGCAATGCGAAAAGAACAAAGTATTGAGATACTTAAGAGCTATAACATTGTTCCAGAAGATAAGGTTAATGACGATATGGCAGACGCCTTTTGTATCTTGCTCTATGTAGAAAGTCAGGAGAATAAATGATTGTAATTAATATTGCCTTGATTATTCTTGGCATTTTATATGGTGTAGGTTCGGTTACCAACTTTAAAGAGTGGTACTATCGCCATGACTATCTAGCTATTATACTGAGTGTATTTACATCTATCTTCTTAGTAGTGGCTGGAATATTAAACGTGGTGTGCTGATTGACGGTACTTAAATGTCATAGAGTTGACAGCCTAAGCAGAGGGTGCAAGGTGACGGGAATGCCTTAGTTAAATGAGTGTCGCCAACTAACAGCCCTTTGCAATTAGAGATATAAGTAAGCTGTGATAATAGCCTTGGATACTTCAAATGGTTCGAGTCCATTGTATCTCATTCTCCTTTATTTTATT
>OGPH01000981.1_pt1 | contig 25619 bp, 38 predicted proteins | sample 1552891 | NCBI WGS metagenome assembly OGPH01 (sample SAMEA2580272, study PRJEB22360) | human gut metagenome | biome: human gut; feature: human-associated habitat; material: faeces | place: Denmark | collected 2008/2010 | reverse complement strand
ATGGGCAAGAATCCCGATATTGATAATGTTCATGTCTATCCTCCATACAAGGCCCGAATGGGCGCAAAAATCCCCAGCGGCTAATACTTTTACCGCTGGGGATCATGACTTCGGACACACAGAAACATACACGACTTACATAAGCCGCGGTCCGTCACGATATTTACTAAAAAGGCAAAAGTATTCTTAAAATTGGGTACAAAAACCAAGCCCCTGCAAGGGGCAATCATTTTTGCGCCCATTATCAAATTTTATTTAAGAATACCTTGCCGCATATTTGATAGACTCCTCAAATCAGGATAATAGCAGTATATCATAGTACGCTCTAAAAAACAAGAAATCATTTTACCGATTCCACAAATAAAATCGGAGGGTATTCACTGGAATACCCTCCGGTTTTGGTGATTATCGTGCGTCTATCCGAATTTTTGACTTTGCGGCCCGTTTCCGTTCCTTTTCGGCATGTTCCTGCTGGTAAGCTGCCTCTAATATTCTGTCCACTTGTTCTGGGCCAAAGGCCCTTTTGACCCGCTCATAGTCAGCGGAGACTTGCCGCATGGCCTTGTTTTCCAACTTGACCTCCTGCAATCGATCAGACAGGCGGATGTTGCTCTCCCTCACCCGGCCATAGTCCCCTTGCAGACGCTCAAATTTCCCCCGCAGCTCCACATAGGCCAGATACAGGGAGCGCAGCACCTTGACGATTTGGGCCAGCAGGGGCTTTGCCTTTTTCTCTCGGTAGGCCCGGCCTGTTTCCAGCGTTCCCGGCTCCGGCAAAATCTCCTCCGGATTGGCGGAGAAATCCGCTGCCAACCGCTCCATATTTTTCACCGCCGGGGCAAGTTCTTTGAGCCGCCGTTCCTGGCTCTCCACCTGGTTTTCTTTCTCCGCCTTGACCGTCTCCAGAACGGCGATCTCCTTTGCCCGCTGCTCTTTCTTGTAGTCCAGCACAGACAAGTGCTTGTCGTGGGTGCCTTTGTCCTCCCACTCAATCCCGTGGCGCTCCATGACCAGGGAAAGCTGCTCCTTTTCCGAGCGCACCCACTGGCTCCACTCTGTGTCCCCTCTGGTGCCGCCCTGGAAACCCTGGGCCGCTAACGCCTGTTTCAAAGATACCCTCGTGTCCAGCCCTCGCTTGCTCCCGGTGGTGAATGGTACAAAGTCAATGTGCAGATGGGGCGTAGCCTCGTCCATGTGGAGGTGGGCAGAGAACACCCGGAGTTGGGGGTTGCGCTCTTGAAAGCCCTTCATGTACTCGTCCAAAACCGCTGCCGCAAGCTGTCCCTCCTCGCTGTCGGCGCTCATATCATCTCGATTGCCCACTTGCAGGATGATTTCATGGAACGGCTTTTCCTGCTTGCCGGAGCGGATCTTCTCATAGTAATCCTCTATCCTTCTGTCGGCCCTGGTTTGTTTAGCGTTGTACCGTTCCAGAGCCTCGTCAAAGAGTTCATGGTACACCGCCTTGATATTCTCCTGGCAGTAGGTTATATTCAAGTGGGAGCGTTCCGGGTCAGTGTTCTTGGCGTGGAATTTTCTACTGTTATGGTTCACCGATCCTTGGCCCACCATGGCGCTGATTGTCCTTTTCAAATCAATCCCTCCTCCCTTTTCCGCCGCGCAAGCGGCGAGCCTTTGTTACTTTCTGCGAAAGTAACGCAAAAGCACTTTTGACAGCCTGACGGCCATCAAAAGCGCATTTGCGCCCTACGGGGTGGTGTGGGGGCTTTGCCCCCGGCAACTGCGGTTGCCTCCCCCAGCAGGGCCGCCCTTTGAAAAGGGCACCCTGCACCCCGCCTAAACTTTGTCACTCGCCGTTGGGCAGGGTGGAAAGGCCAGGGGCCTTTCCACCGCCCGGCAAGTGTTTTCCGTGGGCCGAAAGTCAAGGGGTACGGGTTGTATTGACTTGCGGCAATCTCCACCCGCAGGTATGCCCCCCTTGACTTTCGCCCCCGCTCCCCGTGACAGCCGTGACGACCGTGACGATGTTTTACACACCGCCTCCGCACTCCGAAAAGCTGTCACAGCTGTCACGGTCGTCACGCCTGGGGTTCCTCCAACGTGAGCTTGATACTCCGCCCGGCATGGGTTCGGGCGCTTTCATAGTGGATGTGGTACTCATAGGACAGCCGCCACGCCCGGACATTCAGCCGCATAGCCAGGGCATTGGGTTTCATATCCAGCCCCAGGGCGGCGACAAGTTCCGTGGCCGTCCCTCTCCACTCTGGCCGTTCCGCCGTTACCAGGGCGGCAACAGCCTCCAACACCGGGTCAGGCGGCTCCTGCCGCAGCTCCGTTTCCCGCCGCTCCAGCTCCCACACAAGCCGTTCCTCGTCCCGCTTGAGGTAGAGGCGCTGGTCTTGCTGATCCCGCCCAGAAATGTCCAGGGTGGCGGCGTTGTCTGCCCGCCGCTCCTTTTGGAGCAGAAAGGCCCCGTCTGCCGCACCCAATAAGCCGTTGGTGCCGGAGATCATATCAAACTTATCATCGGCCTGCTGCTTGCGGGTGTGATGTACAACCAGGAGGCAAACCCCGCTTATATCGGCAAACCGTTTCAGTTTGGTGATTACCTCATAGTCGTTGGCATAGCTGTACTTCTCTGCCCCGGCCTCCCGGATTTTTTGCAGGGTGTCGATGATAATAAGCCGGGTGTCCGTGTGTTCCCGGACAAAGCCCTTTAGCTGCTCCTCCAGGCCACCGCCGAGCTGCTTAGCTCCGATGGCAAAGAACAGGTTTCCGGTACTCTCTACTCCAAACATCCGGTACAACCGCTCCTGTAAGCGACGGTGGTTGTCCTCCAGGGCCAGATAGAGGACTGTCCCCTGGCGCACCTCATACCCCCACAGGGAAAGGCCCATACTCACATGATAGGCAAGCTGGGCCATGAGAAAGGACTTGCCCACCTTGGGAGCGCCCACAAAGAGATATGTCCCCGCATAGAGCAGACCGTCTACCACAGGAGGTCTGCCGGGGTACACCTGTTCGTAGAGGTCATTCATAGACACGGTAGGCAGATAGGCCGGGTCATTGACCCGGCTTATCTGCCGCAGGATTTCCTCCAAATCTCTTTCCGGGGGCTTGTGTTCTGTCACGCCCTCTGCTATACTTTGGTTAGGTTTTTGTGAGAGCGACTGTCCCCCGTCTGCGCCAACAGGCGGATATGGGGCAGTCGTTTTCTCTTGCAATCTATCCATCTATCAATCCTCCCTCATGCCGTCCATGATGGCGGCGATCAGCCGGATGGTGTCCAGCAACTCCCCATCCACGCCATTCCCGGCCTCGATACGCTCCAGTTCTTCCAGAACGGCGGCCAGCTCGTTCCGCAGGGCCTTATACACCCTGGGGTTGCCCTGTACCACCACATCCCGGCACAGCAGCCGTCGGGTGATGTAGTCCTGTTTGGTAAGGCCGGAGAGCCGCACAGCGGTTTCAATTTCCCTGTCCTCATCCGGGGACACCCGGAAAGCCACAGTTTTGTTTCTCCAGCGGTTGTGTCGGTCAAGATTTTTCACTGACATGATTTAGGCCCCCTTTCGCTCCATGTCCAGTTTGTCCGCCATCTCCGCCTGCCGGGTGGGGAACAGGTGGGCGTAGCGGTAGGTAATATCAATGCTTTCATGTCCCACCCGGTCAGCGATTGCCAGGGCCGTAAAGCCCATGTCAATGAGCAGCGAAATGTGGGAGTGCCTCAGGTCGTGTATTCTGATCCGCTTTACCCCGGCCTCTTTCGCACCCCTGTCCATCTCCCGGTGGAGGTAGGATTTTGTCACCGTGAAAATGCGGTCGGTGGGCTTCACCCCATACAGGCTCTTGATATAGTCTCGCATTTCTTCACAGAGGAAAGCGGGCATTTGAATGACCCGGTTGCTCTTAGGGGTCTTGGGGTCGGTAATCACATCCTTGCCCTTAATCCGCTGGTAGGACTTGGAGATGGTGACGGTCTGTTTCTCAAAGTCGAAGTCGCCAGGAGTGAGGGCCAGCAGCTCCCCCTCCCGGACGCCGCACCAGTAGAGCATTTCAAAGGCGTAATAGGAAAGGGGCTTGTCCATCATGGCCTCGGCGAATTTCAGATACTCCGCCTTTGTCCAGAACAGCATTTCCCGTCCCTTTGGCTTTCCCATATTGCCCGCCTGGGCAGCGGGATTGACCTTTAGATTGTAGTGCCGTACCGCATGGTTGAACACGGCGCTCAACTGATTGTGCAGCGTTTTTAAGTACACCGGAGAGTAGGGCTTGCCGTTCTTGTCCCGGTAACCCAGCATTTCATTCTGCCAGGCGATGACCTCCTTGGAGTGAATGTCGCACATCTTCCGCTTGCCGAAGTACGGCACCAACTTCTTGTAGAGGATATGCTCTTTCGTCCCCCAGGTGTTTTCCTTGATACGGCCTTTCATGTCCGCCACATAGACAGCCACGAAGTTTTCAAAGGTCATTTCCAGGTCGGCGGTCTGTTGTTGCAGGAATGTCCGCTCCCACTCCAGAGCCTCCCGCTTGGTGGGAAAGCCCCGTTTCATTTTCTTTACTTTCTTGCCCGTCCAGTCCTCGTAGTAAAAGGACGCATACCATGTGCCCTTTGCCTTGTCTTTGTATGCCGGCATTGTGGTTCCCTCCTTATTGTCTGTCCCGCAGCCCATAGAATTTTTCCTCGAAGTAGCGCCTGCTTACCCGTCCGGGAATGGTGAGAAAGCCTTTTTTCTTCAGCTCCTCGTTCATCTCCCGCACCAGCTTGTAGGCGTAGGGCTTGGAAATGCCCAGCTCCCTGGCGACCTCCTCTGCTCTCACAAACAGCTCCTTTTCCATGGTCAGCACCTCCTTATTTTAGTTTCGCAAATATGTTAATGTCACCATCTTCATTATACATTAACATAAGTGTTAATGTCAAGAATTTATTTCGCATTTTTGTTAAAGATTATCTTGCATCTTTCGCTTTTTTGCGCTATACTATTGGCAAAGGCGGTGGGATATTATGACAGTCGGAGACAAGATAAAGAAAATCCGCACCTTTCGAGGCATGACACAAAAGGAATTGGGGCTTGCTATCGGCTTTGAGGAAAAGGGAGCGGACAACCGGATCGCCCAGTATGAGACGAATTACCGTGTTCCGAAACGGGAACTGCTGGACAAGATGGCCGAGGCGCTGCGGGTAGACCGCCAGAACTTCTACACCATCGCCCCCGGCTCTGCCGAGGACTTCATGCGGACATTCTTCTGGCTGGACGAGGACAGCCCTGGCGCTATCCGCCTGTTCCAACTTGTCCGCAATCCGGGCAGAGCAGGGGCCGCTGATGATACCGCTGTACGGTACAATGATAGCGATGACTGGCCCGCACACCCTCCCGTGGGTATGTACTTCCAGTATGGCCTTGTGGACGAGTTCATGCGGGAATGGCTTTTTCGTCAGCAGGAGTTACACGCCGGGGAGATCACCAGGGAAGAGTATTTTGAATGGAAACTCAACTGGCCCCATACCTGCGACGATGGCCTGGAAAGCGAATATTATATCCCTTGGCGGAAAAATAAATAAGACAAGCAAAAAAACCGCCCTGCTGAATTTGTCGTTCAGCAGGGCGGTTTTGCTTGTCCTTTTGGGATTTTTCTCTTGAGAATACCGGGCGGACACAAATAGTATCAATCCAGTATCAAGAGCAGTATGGACGGGCAAAAAAGCCTGTATTCATGCGGGTTTTCGCCGTTTCGAGCGTCATTCCCACTCTACGGGAACAATGTTACATACGAAAATAACACCTACAAAAAATGAAATATAGTTTTTTCAATCTTAATTTTCGCAATTATTCCATGTTTTTTTGAACCAAGAAATCACCAAATTCGTACCGTAACTATCGTCAGAGCCATAGGCGCACCACTTCTGTACCACACAAGATTTACCCCATGATGTCGTTCAGTTTCTTTGCTGTGTCCTCGTGGGCGGATGGGTACAAATGGCCGTAAGTCCGTAGGGTTGTCTCAATATCCTCGTGGCCCAGGCGCTCACTCACCAGCTTAATGGGTACCCCCATGGCGATCAGCATCGAGGCGTGAGAGTGCCGCAGGTCGTGCAGGCGGATTCTCTCTACTCCCGTTTCCTCGCAGGCTTTCGCCATCTGCTTGGAAAAATAATGCTTCGTAAACGGGAACAGCCTTTCGTCTGGCTTGTAGTCGTACAAATGCGACACGTAGTCCTTTACCTCGTCGCACAGCTTCTCGGGCAGGGTGACGATCCGACGGCTCTTTTCGGTCTTCGGCTCGGTTATCACTTCACGGCCTTCAATAAGCTGGAATGATTTCGAGACAGACACCGTCTTTTTCTCAAAGTCAAAGTCGTTGAGAGTGAGGGCAAGCAGTTCCCCTATGCGCATCCCGGTCCAGAACAGCAGCAGGAAGCCTGCCCGGGCAGATGGTCTCTTTACGCCGGCAAGGAACTGTTCGAACTGCTCTTGTGTCCAGAACATCATCTCCTCGGCATTTTTCTTGCCAATGCTCCCTGCCACCCGGCAGGGGTTTGAGGGCAGCCCATAATACCGGACGGCCCAATTTAAGATCGCGCTGAGTTGGTTGTTGATGGTCCTCAAGTATGTGGGGGCCAGGTCGAGCTTCGGGTCCAGCAGCTCAGACTGCCACTTCCGCACATGGGCCGGCGTTATCTCGTTTACTTTAAGTTCCTGGAAGAAAGGCAGGATATGCTTTTCCACCAGGAATTTTTTTGTGAGCATCGTATTTTCCCTCAAGCGGGACTTCATGTCTTCCGCATAGAGGTCCCACAGGGAGGAAAACTTCATCTCGCAGGAACGATTCTGCTTCTGCAGGAACTCCCGCTCAAATGCCAGAGCGTCCGCGCGCTTTGAGAAGCCGCGCTTATGCTTTCTCTTTCTCCTCCCGTCCCAATCGACATAAGAAATCTGGCAGTACCAAGTCCCTTTGGCGGCATCCTTATAGACTGGCAATGGGATCACCCGCAGCCTTGCGCATCTGCGCCACCGTGGGCGCCGCCGTCAGGCGAAGGCCCCACCTGTCCTGGAACACCTCTATTGCATCCACGGCCCCTGCCGCCGCCCCGCGGTCGCCTTCCAGCATGGCAGCATCGAACTGCCGCTGCAGAGAAGCCAGCTCCTTGGCCAGCTCTGCCTTGCACTCCGGGCAGACGCCGGCGGTGAGGTCCACCGCATTTGCCTCGGCGCCGCAGATAACACACGGCCTATATCCAAACATCAGAAGCACCTCCAAAAGGGACACATTCATAATGGCTCTCTTTGTTTCAAATGGTCAATGGCACCTGCTACAGGGGTTGCCGTGGCCGGAGTTAATTGCCTGCGTAACAGTCCCACTTTCTATATTCTTGGAACGGCTTAAAGATGGACAGTTTTGTGTGGAATGGTAAGAACTCCCGTTGGGCGTCCAGTAGACGGTAGCGCCCACCGGTTTTAAGTCAGCGGCACCAGCAGACGAGGATTCGGAAATCTGGGGTTCAGCGGAAGACGCGCCCTGGGCCTCATACTTGGCAACCTGGGACTCCAACTGGGAAATCGCAGCGCTGGCTTCACTCTGGGCGGCCGCATAGCCGCGCTCGTATTCTGACACAAGCCCAGCCTCGTATTCCTCCTGCCGGTCCGCCATTTCTTCGGTGTACTCATCTTCCAGCTCATTCATCCGGGACAGGAAGTTGCTTTCTCGGATTGATGACAAGGAAGCGTAAGATTCATCCGCCATGCTTTGGCCGGCGGCCACGCCGTTTTGATAAACCTGCTCCTTGTTTACGCAGACCAAGGTAATCGCGACAGCCAAAAGGAAGGTCACCACAAATACGCTTCCCAGGGTGGCCCACACATGGCGCTGCACAAACCCCCTCACGGCCTCCAGGTCGGACTCTTCCGGCTCTTGGTCCTTCTTTTCCGGGCCTTTTTTCTTTTCGTCCATCTCACTCATTTTTGCTCCCTCACAATCCATTTATTACACGGCCAGCGGCCGCGCTCTCCCTCGTAAAAGCGTTTTCCTCTCCCCTACCGGTTCACTTCCGGCTTTTCGGTCCTCCCTAGGAGATAGTCCACGGAACATCCAAAGTAGTCGGCAACCAACACCAGGGCTTCTGCCGTGGGCTTGTATCGGCCACTTTTCCAGTCCGCAATGTTGCCAGTAGAAATCCCGGTTGCCTCTGCGAGCTTTTTGGATGTTCCTCTTGGCTCTAACAACTTAAAGAGATTTTCCAGATTCAACAAAAAGCACACCTCCACATGGTGCAATTCTCCAAATTATCGGAAAACCGAGGTTTCCTATTTACTAATTCGGATTTCCGAGATATAATGGGACCATACCAAACGAAAAAGCCAAAAACCAAAGCCAAGAAAGGGGCGGTAAAACATGAACAGCCAACGGGAAGACATCGTCCGCCAGGCCGTGCTAGCCAAGCTGGGCTCGGGGTTCGAGTTCTTCACGGCGGATGACATTTTAGCGGTTGCCGGCATCGAGCAGGAGCAGCTGAAGGAGATTTCTGAAAGCATCCCCATCCCGCCGTTGAAAGACGATCATCCGCGGAAATCGAAGTAAATTATCCTACCTTCCCAGTGGCGGAGCGAGCGCTCGGACCCTCCCCTACCGGCCGCACCTGGCCGGCGCGCAGGTACATCTCGTACTTGATGGCGGCCTTGTCCGCCTTAGAGAGAGAATCCCACAGATCCAAAAGCTCCTGGGACTCGGAGTCCAAGCGATACTCTTTGTTTTCCCCAGTGAGGAGGTAATCTGTTGAAACATTCAGGAATTCGGCAATGCGCGGGATATATTCGGCCCCGGGGTTGCTCCCGTTCTTTTTCCAAGAACCCACGGTGGACATAGGGGCCCCAATATAAACGGCCAGATCTCGTTGGCCGCGGCCACTTTCCGCCAGCAGACCGAATATTCGTTCGCAAATTGTCATAAGGCACCTCAAAAAATTTGAAAAAATTAGGGGAAAATCCGAAAATCTTCTTTACAAAAACGAAAAGTCGGGCTATAATTGAGACAAACCAAACGAAAAAGCCTAAAACAAGCCGAGATTTCGCAAAAAAGAAGGAGGATTCATTGTGAAAGCGTTTTTCCCCGAGAGAAAAAGCTATGGCGTGTTGGCCGTTCGCGGCCCGGCCTCTATCATGGGGCCCGCCAGGGCCTGGTTAAAGGAAAACGGCGAGCCCATTTCCTTCGCCACCCTGGAGGAAGCGCAAGCCTACGCCAGCTTGGAAAACAAACTTTGCCCCAGCCCCCATGTCCAATACTTCGGGGCTGAGATGAAGAAAGGAGTTTATCAATGAACGTGTATCAGATCAGCTTCACCCGGAAAAACGGCAGCACCGGGTCGGACAGGATCACCGCCCCCAATGAGGAGAAGGCCCAACGGGACTTCAAGCGGGTCTACCGCCCGAGCGATCTGGATATCACCGGCATAACGCTGGTGGAATCCAACGTCCCCGCCACCAAGCAGCAAGAGCGGGACGCCCTTTGGGAGATTCGGAAGATCGTGGAGGAGCTGGGCCCCAGCAGTTACGTGGGCACCGCCTTCCAGGGCTGCTTTGAGGACGCGATGGACAACATCGAGAACGACTTCGCCTCCTCCTATTACACCCGCTGGGCCACCGAGAAGCGGCGGGCAGACGGCCTGGAAGAAGAGGTCTCTGACCTTCGGAAGACGCTGACCAGCGGCCGGTGCGACAACGATCAGAAAGACATCGAGATTTCCGCCCTGCAGTCCCAGCTGGAGGCAGTCCAGAAGGACCTGGAAACCGCCCACAAGGAGCGCTCCACCATGGACAACCTTCTGGCGGACGCCGTGGTCCGTGCGGATACAGCCGAACAGGAGATCATCCGGCTCAAGGCCAAACTGTATGACTATATGGAAAAAGAGGTGATTGCATCGTGAAGGAGCGCCTGCAGCGCGTTCTGGACCTGCTACGGCTTCCCTTTTGGTTCCTGGTTGGGTTCCTCCTCTGCTTCCTTATCTTTAGAGCAGTTGCGAGATGAACCAACAGAAAGCGTACACCGCCACCCCGCAAAAGAAGGCAGTGTAGCGTTCCTCCCAATGCTCCAGGCTGACCGTGAGGCGCGTCACGCCCTGGCGCTTTAAGAGGAGGCGCCCTTCCTGGGTGACCAAGATATTCCCCAGGGGCGGATCCTTGTAATCCGTTCCCCCGCGCATGAAGGGCCGCAGGTCACGCTGATGGACCTTTACCAAGCCCTCCTGCTGCAAAAGCTCCAGGCTGTCCAGAGCTTCATAGCCAAAGGCTTTCACCAGCTCTTCCCGGGACAGGCCCTGCTTGCGGCGGGAAATGCGAAAAAGAATCCGTGTATCATATTCTGGCAATTTTTCCATGGCGGCAGACGTCCTTTCGCAAGATTTCTGCCTCCAGTATATCACATCGTGTGGTGTCCCGCCATTCCGGCCGGCACCACAGAAGAGGAATTCTTCCTCACCGGTTAACCTCGGGCTTGTCTGTGCGGCCCAGCAGGTAGTCCACGGAACAGTCGAGGTAGTCGGCAATAAGCGCCAGGGTGGATGATCCTATATCGGAAGTCGGCCTACTTTTCCACTTGCTAAAGAGGCTTTCCGAGATTCCCGTATCCTGTGCAAGCTTATAGGCCGAAATCTTTCGTTCTTTGATTATGCCAAGCACAATTTGTGAGTGTTCCACAATAAAAACCTCAATTCTTATGCAATCATACATACTTGAATAAATTCAAGCAAACCCCTTGATTACTTGAACACATTCAAGTATAATAGACTCACACCAAACTTAAAAGCCAACATTCAACGGCCTAGGAGGTGTGGGAATGGAAACAGACCGAGAAGAGATTATCCGAAAGGCCATACTGGAAAAGCTCAGCGCTGGCTTTGATCTTTTTACCGCCGATGACATTTTGACCGTCGCCGGGATTACCAACCAGCAGCTGGAAGAAATCCGCAGGGGCATCCGGGTAAAGCCTTCCGAAAACGGGGAAAGGAGCTGAGATGCGAAGCCAAAATTAACTTGTCCACCGGTTATCTTTTATAGTATCACAAAAAATCCCAACAAGCAAGCCAAACAAAGGAGGAAAAGAAATGGGATCCCGCAGAAAACCTAAAAACGAATTTGGCGTTGAGCTGCTCAGCTTTTGCGCAGCCAACGGCCTGACCTATAAGGATGTGTGCGAGGGCGCCGGCGTACGGCGCACCACCTTGGTGGAATGCACCACCGGCCGCTGCGCCGGACACGAGCTGATCCCCAAGGTACGCAAGTACATGGCGGAGTACAACGCCAAGAACAAAAAATGATAAAGGAGGAGTTCTCTTGGAAGGAATCCCGAAATTTCTGATGGTGCAGGACGTGATGGAGATTTTATCCATCTCCAAGGCCAAGGCCTATTCCATCATCCGAAACCTCAACGATGAGCTGACAGCCCAGGGATATGAAACCCTGGCGGGGCGGGTTCCGACGAAGTATTTTGCCGAGAAGTTCTACTGCGGCGAAGAGCTGCTGACACCCCTGGTGAAACCCGTTTCAAAATCGGAAAGGAGAAAGAAAAGTGGAAAGACACACTGCACAGCAGGCCACCAAGTGGCGGCCAAGTAAACAGGCGCGGGTTCTGTACCGCATGGCGTTCTGTATGTTAATCGCGGCATTCGCCGTCCGAATGATTATGGTAGGCTTGGAAGCCCTGGGTGAGAGGACGGGCCTTCCTGGCGGGGAGATTTTCATTCCGCTGTACATCCTGCTGGGGCCGGTGTTCGGCTGGCAGATGCGGGGATGGCAAGAGCCGCCCAAACGTAAGAAGGGGGTGAAACCTTGTACAACTACCGTTGCGAGAACTGTGGAGCCTCGCTTGATCCGGGAGAACAGTGCGATTGTGGAGCTTCCGAGAAGAGCCAGCCGCGTCTGATCACCATGGAGGACTGGGACCGGGAAGGGAACTTCTTCCAGATCGCCAAACCGGGCGACCGCGTAGAGGAAGAGATCGTGGACAGCTTCCGGGACTGCGTTCCGCCGGCGCTTTTGGACGCCGATTTCCTGCAAGTCGGGGAGCCGGTCCGCTACGAGAAGGACAGCCGCACCGGCACCAACAAGCCCACGTTCGTCACCTTTTCGAAAGACGATACAGGCACGTGGAAATACTGCGGCGTCTGCTTCCTGGGCCGAAGCACAGAACCAAGGAGATGACTGAAATGGGATCGAACAAACCCACCTATTACACCATCAATGAAGAGTCCGCCCGTCGGGCAAAGGAGATGAACAGCTTTTCCGACTACAAGGAGGGCAGCGCGACCGCCTCCTACCGCAGCATGGTGAACGAAGCCGCGGCCCTGGCTGAGCGCCAGAAGGCCCGGGTGGACCCCATGTATCACGAGAAGATCGACCGGCTACTGGACCTCTACGCCAGAAAGCTGGCGGAGAATCTCAACCAAGCCAATGCCATTGACGCCAGATGCCCTTCCATCCTGGTCTCAGGAGGAGGAAACTTCCCCGTTCGCAAAAAGGAGAAGCAGAACGCCGCCAGGGACCGCAACGTGGAGGAGTGGAACCGCATCCAGGGGCTGCTCAGCAAGATTCGGTCCGTCGGAACCGGCGGCATCAGCTCGGATGACCCCAATGCGCTGGAGAAGCTCGAAGCCAAGCTTGCCACTCTGGAACGGCGTCAGGAACAAATGAAGGCTGCCAACGCAGCCGTCCGCATGAAGGACACCGAGAAGGGAGACAAACGTCTGGCTGAGCTTGGGTACACGGCAGAGGAGATCAAGCAGCTCCGGTCCCCCGATTACTGCGGGCGCGTCGGGTACCCGTCCTACCAGCTGACGAACAACAACGCGAACATCCGCAGAATCCGCCAGCGCGTCGAAGAACTCAAGAAACGCCAGTCAGAACCCGCCCCGGAGGGCTGGGAGTTTGACGGAGGCCAGGTGGTCGTGAACACAGCAGAGAACCGGCTGCAGATCATCTTCGATGACAAGCCGGACGCGGATATGAGGTCGGAGCTTAAGAGCGAAGGGTTCCGCTGGGCGCCGTCACAGGGCGCTTGGCAACGACAGCTTACCGACAACGCTTTCCGGGCCATCCGAAGGATCAAGGGGCTCTCCCCTGATTCGCCCCAATTATAACACAGAAGGGAGGAACACCGCATGGCAGACAAAGTGGCGCCAGTCACCAAAAGTTTTCTACGAGAAGCACGGCTGAAAGCGGGGTTCGCCACCCGTGAAGCGGCCTCCATGGCGCTGAACTATGCGCCCGAAACCATAGGCCGGCACGAACGCGGCGATGTAGCGGTATCGCCAGATGACGTCCTTCGTTATTCCGAGGTTTACCACCGGCCGGACATCCTGCTGAGATATTGCGCGGAATGCCCTATCGGCAAAGTTACCGGCAGAACCGCGGTAGACCGGGATCTCCCGTGGGCAGCCCTGAGGGTCAGCCAACGGCTCCAGCAGGCGAAAGAAATCGCGGACAAGCTGGAAAGCATCGCGGATGACGGGATCGTGGACAACCTGGAACGCAAGGACTTCGACCTGGCGCTGGAATATCTAAGGTCCCTTGAGCAGACCATCAGCGATATGCTCCTGTGGGCAATGTCCAGACAAGGAAAATGCCGCCCCGCTGGCACGGGAACGGCAAAGCACAAAGAAAAATAACACTATGGCTAGTATAGCACGGCAACCCCGCGCTGTCAAGGAAGGAGCCGATTATGAATAACAGCATCGTGGGAACCATCGTCGAACTCAACAAGTACCCCACCGATAAATACAATGTGCTGATCCCCGTCAGCACCATGCAGGCCATGAGCAACCTGCAGAAAATCATTGTGAACCAGGTACAGCTGGACGCAGACCCCAAGACCTCCAAGGACATCTACTTTGAGCGCAGCACCGGCAAGTATGCCATCACCAAAGTGGGAGGCATGAAACTGGCAGCCGCCGCCAACATCGGCATCGTGGACACGCAGACCGGCATGACCAGTGCCTGCAAGCGCTGCGTTGACATGGCGCGGGTTACTGGCCAGTCCAAAACCTGCGGAGCTTGCCCAGCCAGGAACGACATTGCCTGCAGCGTTACCATCCGCGTCCCGGAGCCTTCCGGGGGATTCCGCACCATCACGGAGTCCAAAGAGATTGACTGCGCCATTGAGGCCGCCGGCATGAAGGACGGCGCCGAGGGGCAGCAGTTCAAGAGATTCCTACCCCACCGCGCCGCCATCGCGGAAAGTAAGGCATTTATGAGAGCCCTCAGGGCGGCCCTGGGGCTCGCCGGCACCTACTCTCTGGAAGAAATTCGAAAGCCTTTCATCATCGCCCACGTTGTGCCGAACCTGGACGCCCCGGAGATCAAGGAGGCGGTGGCCTCCAATTACCTGCAGTCTATGGGAATGCTGTTCGAGGGCGCAGCGTCCAAAAATACGCTCCCGGATGTTTCAGAATCCCATCCTGCTGAGGCAGAGGGCAATGTCCAAGAAGACGTCGAGTACGGAGATTACACGGATGTTCCCGAGCCAGAAGATTACCCCGTCGATGACGCCATTTACTGCGATGATTGCGGGGAGGAAATCCGGGAAAGTCGGTCACGCACCGGAAAAATATGGACTCCCGAAACAATCCGCAGTTATAGCATCAAACACTTCGGACGCTGCCTTTGCCCGAGGTGCCAGCAAAGTGAAAGGGGGCGCTAAGAATGCTGATATTGCACACAGGTGATCTCCACCTCGGGGACCTAACAGGCCCTGTGAAAAACGGCAAAAACGCCCGCCGTCAGGACACGCTCGCTTGCATGGAAAGCATTGTGCAAGTCGCAGAAGCAACTACTCCGCGCCCCCACGTTGCGATCATCGCCGGCGACCTATTTAACCGCAGCAGAGTTTGGGCAGACACCGCCCTGGAGGACGTTCAGGAGGCAGTTACTACGTTTATACGGCCACTTTGCAAGTGCTGCGAACACGTTGTACTGCTATTTGGGACGGAAAACCACGACAACCCAAAAGCTTTCGGCCTTCTCCAAGAGCTTACCAGGGACGAAAAAAACCTTCACGTTTATGTGAAGCCGGGGGTACATAGGCTGGAAACCAGCGACGGGGACGTACAGATCTTAGCCCTGCCTGGATTCGACAAAGGCCGCCTGCGGCTTTTCTGCCCCGGAGCGGACAAGGAAGCCGAAAACCGCAACGCCACAGCGCTCATCAACGATGTTCTCCTCGGGCTATCCATTGGGCTGGACAGAACCATCCCCAGCATTCTGGCCGCTCACTACACTGTTGCGGGCAGCGAATACAACAACGGCAGCACGTTCCTCGCAGGTCAAGATACCGTCCTGGTTCCATCCACCATTGACTCCACTGGCGTCACTCTCGCTTGCTTGGGACACATCCACAAACCACAAAAAATCAACTGCCACACTCCCGCGTACTACTGCGGCAGCCCCAACCAGCTTACCTTCGGGGACGAAGGGACAAAGCACGGATTCTGGATGCACACCATCGGTTATACCTTTGGCAAGCCGGATTACGCAGAAAGCCTCTTCTTTACGACACCCGAGCGCAAGCACTACACCTATAGGCTCAGTCCTGATGATGTAGGGGAGTTTATAAGCACCGGAGGACTCAGCAAGGTCCCAGAAGCGGTGAAGGGCGCCATCGTCCGAGTTCGATATAGCTGTAACGCCGAACAAGACAAGGCCCTGAGCAAAGCAGATCTGCAAACTAAACTGCTCGCTGCCGGCGCGTTCTACGTGGCGGAGGTGCTGCCAGAAGATGTAGAGGAGCTTGACTCGGCCTCCGAAGTCACCGAGCATGAAGGCCCTGCAGAAGCCCTGAAGCGGTACTTGGACAAAGCGGGGATTGACCCCTCAGACTCCGAGAGACTCCAGGAACTCGCTGCCCCGATGATCAAACAGGCAGACGATAGCAGGGACGCCGATAAGCGTACCGGGATCTTCTCCCCCCTATCCATCGAGGTCAAGAATTACCGCAGCTATACCGAGGCATCCTTCAGCTTTGAGCCGGTTCACATGGCGATGGTAAATGGCCAAAATGGTGTTGGGAAGTCCTCTCTCTTCATGGATGCCATTGTAGACTGCCTTTATGAACAAACCCGCAAAGAAGATACCGGCGGATGGGTGCGAGACGGCACCAAGAGCGGTGCCATCACATTTACCTTCGGCATGGGCGCCGAAACTTACCGGGTCATCCGCACCCGCACTAAAAGCGGCCGAGGAACACTGGCAATTCACCGGCTTAACCTCGAAACCGGAGAGTGGGCCAATGAAAGCGACACCACCATGAAGCTTACGCAGGCCCACATCGAGCGAATCCTGGGCATGGATTGCACCACTTTCTGCTCCATCGCCCTCATCCGGCAGGATGCCTACGGCCTGTTCTTGGAAGCCAGCAGCGACAGGCGAATGGAGGTCCTTTCGGCCCTGCTTGGGCTGGGAGTTTACACCAGGCTAGAGTCCATTGCTAAAGACAATGCCAGCGAACAGAGAAAGCAGATCGCTGCCACACGGGAGCGTCTCTCCGTCCTCGAGGAGACAATCGCCACAAAAGAAAAGCTCCTGGAGGACATGAAGCGATACGACGAGCAGATCAAAGCTGCCACGTCAGACGGAGAACACCTGGACACAGCTATCTCCGAAGCCCAGCGCAGCGCCGCCATGCGAGAAGAGCTTCAGCGGCAGATTTCCTCTAAGACAGCGGAACTCAGCCGCGCCAAAGAGGATTACACTCGAAAATCGAGAGAGCTTGCCATGGCCCAAACCAACCTCTCCAAGGCACAGAGGGACGCTGAAGACCTCCCTATGGCCGAACAGGCTGCTTCTGACGCCGCTGCTCTGCAGGCCGCCATTGATAGGCTGCAGGAAAAAGACGCTGAATACAGCGCCCTTGTTGCCACGATCAGCACCAAGGAAGACGCGATTTCACAAGCGGAGCATGACCGGGAATCCTGCAAAGCGGCAGAAGCGCAGGTCCAGTCGGTCTTGTCCCAAAAGACAAACATTGTGACCGCCCAGCAAAAGATGGAAGAACTTTCCCACCGCCGAATCGAGGCAGAAAAAAGATTTCAGGCCTTCCAGCAAGCCCATCAGAACGTTTTGGAAGCGAAAGCTGCCAGAGATAAGTTTGTGGTCAACTCGAAAGCGGAGCTTGATCGCTACGACCGAGACATTGCCTACCTTGGGCGGAAGGCAGAGCTGCTTAAACAAAGCAACTGCCCCCTTGGCGAAAAGGCTTCCTGCGCTTTCCTTGCAGACGCAGTTGATGCTCAGAAGATGCTGGAAGCCACCACTGAAGAAAAAGACCGCTACGCCTCGCAGGCAAGATCTGACTACTCCCACCTGAATGAAGCGTTCAAGCGGGCCAAAGAGGCTTACACGGCTATCAAAGACCCAGGGGCTGAGCTAGAGGAAATCGGCGTTGAGGAAGCAAAATACCGCGAACTTGCCAGCATTTATCCCAAATTGGCGGCAGCGGAGGCAAAAAGAGAGGAACTTCGGCTACGCTCCGAGGATGCCGAATCCAAGATCCGGCGCCTAACCGAGGAGCTGGAAGATGCGAAGCAGTCTCTCCCGCCCCTTCAAGAAGGCCACACGGCCAGAGAAGCCTCCAGGGTGCGTCTGAAGGCGGTAAAGCCCATGGCGGACAAACTTCCCCAGGCCAAAGCTGCAAAGGCCACCGTTGACGCGCTGGAGCCGCAGATTTCGGCAACGAAAGAGGAACTCTATAAGCTTAACAGCAAAACAGAGGAACTTGAGTCGGAAATCGAGCGGATCAGGGTTTCTTTACAGCCCATAACGGCAGATCTTTCAGCCCTTTCCAAACAGAGAAAGAGTATTTCCAGTTTGATCACCAGCCTATCTTCCAGCAAAGGAGGAGTCCAGGCGAAGCTGGACACCATCGTGGAAGCAGAAGAACAGGCTCAAGAATACCGAAAGGAAATCTCCCATATTGCAAGAAAGCTTAACGATTACCAGGATCTGGCGCAGGCCTTCGGCCTGGATGGAATCCAGTACATGATTGTGAAAGGCGTTGTCCCTGAAATCACCCACAGAGCCAATGAAATCTTGTCCTCCATGACCGGAGGCATGATGGCTGTAGACATTAGAACCGAGAAGGAACAGCGCAGCACAAAACAGATCGTCAATGCCTTAGAGGTTTGGATCAACACGATCAACGGCGGCAGCCGGCCTTATCTTTCCCACAGCGGCGGCGAGAAGGTCAAGATTTCTCTCGCGGTCACCTTGGGGCTTGCAGACGTCAAGGCCCGCCGGGCAGGCGTCCAGTTGGGGATGCTGTTTATCGACGAACCCCCTTTCCTGGACTCAGACGGGACAGAAGCCTATGCAGACGCCCTTTCCAGCATGGCGGCAAGAAACCCATCCATGAGGATCCTGGCGATCAGTCACGACCCAGCCATGGTAGCGCGCTTCCCGCAGAACATCCGCGTGGAAGCCGGGGAAAATGGCAGCAAAGTACAAATGGCATGATATTGCTTAGGAGGTAACACAAGTGGCAGAAGTTGATGCGTTCGTCTTTTTCAAGAGCTTTTACGAGGGCGCCAAAGAGCTTGATGATGCGGATCGTCTCGCGTTTTACGACGCCATCATCGAGTACGCTTTCAATGGCGATGCATCGCCTGCCACTGGCGTTGCCAAAGCCTGCTTCTCCTTTGTAAAGCCCGTGCTTGACAAGAGCAAGAACCGGGCTGAAGCCGGCAGAAAAGGCGGCAGAGCAAGCCGGGGAACCCCAGAGGATTCCTCCGAAGGGAAAGAGGATCTTCCCCATTCCGAATCCGAGGATAAGCAAACTTTAAGCAAACCCGAAGCAAACCCGAAGCAAAATGAAAGCAAACCCGAAGCAAACTCTGAAAATCGCGAAGCCATAAAGGATAAAGGACTAGGGATAAAGGATAAAGGACTAGGGATAAAGGAAGATAAAGGGATTATTGCTCCGAACTCTTCCGACGGAAGCTTGGGCAGCGTTGCGAAAACGCCCGCTGCCCCGTCTTCCGTGATCTCCCTGCCCTTGGCATCAGGAGAGGGCTATTCTGTGTCCGAGGATGATGTCACCCTGTGGTCAGGGTTATACCCGGCCGTAGACATACTCCAAGAACTGCGGAAGATGGCCGGGTGGCTTGATTCCAACCCACGCCGGCGCAAAACGGCCAGGGGAATCCGCCAGTTCATCACAAGCTGGCTGGCCAGAGAGCAAGACAGGGGCAGGGCACGGGCATCCCCGGAGGTAAAATCACGCAGCTATGACATCCGAGAGCTGGAAGAACTCAGCCAATTCGACCTGCCCGAAAACCTGTAGGAGGAAGGATCTAGCGATGAAGTCCAACGTAGTGAGGATATGTGAGCTGTTCAACTGTGACCGCCGTCACGGGAACTACTGCTGCGCTGATTGCGGGTACAAGCGGACAGAAAAGTGTTCAAACCCTTGTCAAAATGACCCGCTCAAGTGCGGATATGCGTGCGCTGCTGTCGGGAAAAAGGAGACCAGCGCATCCAAAAGGAGGTAAGCATGGAAAACGACGAGTTGTTCACCATAACGGCCAGAAGATGCAAGCGGTGCGGAGGACTACTTACCTCTTACCAGGGCATCCGAGATGGATATGGGCAATGCTGCCTCAAAAAGATGCAAGAGGAGCAAGCAAGAAAAGAAATGGAGAAATACCAGTGCTCGCTTTTTGACACGGAAAAGGAGGATGGCAATGGAGCATGAGGAGCGCCAAGCGCGGCAAGATTTAATCCGCGAAAGGATACGCACTATCCTCATAGAAACTGGGCTTTCCCAAGCAGCTATAGCTGATATGTTTGATATACCGGCGAACGTGATTTGCCAGTATGTCAATAAAAAAATCACCCCATCGCCAGTCAGGATAGCGGAAATATGCGAGGGATTCGGCGAAGACCCCAGATGGGTTCTTGGGATGACGGACAAAAGGGGAAACCATGAGTAGATACAAGACAGACCCCATCGGGAGCTGGCTGTCCGGGCGTACGGAGATATCCGTGGAGGGGATACGCAGACTGTGTGAGTATACCCGCACTAACCCCGCCTGGGTGCTGGGGCTGAGTGAGAGGAGGGGGCTGTGATGCTTACCCACCTGTCCCTGTTTTCCGGCATTGGAGGGCTTGACCTGGCAGCGGAAATGGCTGGTTTTACCACGGTGGGTCAATGCGAGTGGGCTGACTATCCCACAAAGGTGCTGGAAAAGCACTGGCCTGATGTGCCAAGGTGGAGAGATATTAGGACGCTTACAGGAGGAAGCTTTTATGAGCGGACAAGATTGCGGACAGTTGACGTTGTTTCCGGCGGGTTCCCCTGCCAGCCCTTTTCTGTCGCCGGGAAGCGCAGAGGCAAGGAGGACGACCGTTACCTCTGGCCGGAAATGCTTAGGGTTATACAAGAAATCAGGCCCGCTTGGGTCGTTGGTGAGAACGTTGCTGGTATCGTCAGCATGGCGCTCGACACGGTGCTTTCTGACCTGGAAGGTATCGGCTACACCTGCCAAACGTTTATTATTCCGGCTTGTGCCGTCGATGCCCCGCACAGGAGGGACAGGTGCGCCATTGTGGCCCACTCCGAAGGAGTCAGATTACAAAGGAAGTGGGCTTGCTGGGAGCAAATCGGCGGAGCACGACTTGAAACATCACAATCTGAAAGGGACTGTGATGTTCTTCCCGACGCCTACGAAGTTCGATGCGACATGCGGGGACCTGGAGGGGAAAGAGTTCACAGGGACGCGCCACGCAATGAAGTTGATTCAAGCAGCAAAGCTGTATGCGACCCCACAAGCCAGAGACTACAGGACAGGAGACAAAAAACGGTTTGCAGACCCCAAGAGGAGCCAGAACCGCAACGACCAGATCGGTGGCCAGCTGAACCCAACGTGGGTAGAATGGTTAATGGGCTTCCCCATCGGGTGGACAGACTTAGATGCCTAGGCAACGCTGTAGTGCCCCAGCAGTTTTACCCGATATTTCAAGCGATAGCAGACTTGGAGCGGCAGCGTGGGGACGTCAAATAACATAGAGAGGAGACTACCAATGACAGGCACAGAATATCAGCGAAAGGCCATGCGCACGGCCCAAGGACTTACAGAATGGGATTTACTCCTTAACGGGGTAATGGGCCTTTGCGGGGAAGCCGGAGAGTGCATTGACCTGGTGAAAAAGTATCGATTTCAGGGCCACCAGTTGGACCAGGAGAAGCTCAAAGACGAGCTGGGGGACGTGATGTGGTACGTCGCCATCACCTGCCAGGCCTTGGGCATTACCCTGGATGATGTGATTGAGCACAACGTGGAAAAGCTCCTGCTGCGGTATCCAGATGGGTTTGAGGCGGAGAGGTCTATCCACAGGGAGGTATAGCGGTGGGCCACCTGATGAAGATTTTCTGGCAGCGTTTAAGGAGGATGACGAAGAATGATGAAGAAAATGAAGCTCGCGGATGTCCCTTTTGGAAAGAACTTCGAGATTTGGGGCCATGCGTACACCGTTCTGGACGGTGATGACAAAGGCGTTTTCGTTCTGGAGGCTGATGCAGTATGCGAAATGCCTTTCCGAGAAGAGAACGTCGAATCCGAGTCTGCTCCCAATAATTTCTGGGACAGCTCGGTGAGGGCGTACCTTGAGGGGGATTATCTCGAAGAACTGGTAGAAGCAGGTGCAGAGTTGGACCGCGACATTCTTGAGATGGAGCTTGACCTCAAGTGCACCCTCGGACAGCACGAATACGGGGTGGCAAGAGTCCACGCCGGTCTTCTCACGCTGGAGCAGTACGGGAAATACTACGACATCATTCCTCGGATTGACACGACCTATTGGCTCGCAACGCCTTGGAAAACGCCCGGCCGCTCTCCGAACACCGACGGCACCCGCAACGTCTGGTACGTCAACTCCAGTAGTATCTACAACCGCTGTAACTGCAACGGCATTTATTGGGTTCGGCCCACTTTAACTCTTAGCCCTTCACTCTTGGTCTCTGTAAGTTTTACTACCAGGGAGCAGGTGGAGAAGATGCGGGGGAAGTTTTTCCAGGCAGGGATAGATGATGTTGCACGGGACACATGGAGATGCAGTCGTTGCCTGGTGCAGGAGTTCGGGAACATTCAAGGGATTAACTTTTGCCCATCCTGCGGCGCTCCCATGACAGACAAGGCCGTGGACATGGTGATGGAGAGGTTGGAGGCTCTACGGGATGAATGAAAATAGAGCGATTATTTTACTGAAAGCGTGCCGTGACCTTCTGAACAAGCAGAAAGATAGTTTTTATGTACTCAACCTATTGACAGAAACGATTTTTTATGATGGGGCTGACTGCGACGGGTATTGTCTTTCAGATGACATTGAGGATTATTTGATGGAAATGGAGGCGCTGAAAGATGACTGAGGCCGAAAAAGCGTATCAGTATTTTGTGATTGCTGTACCAGAAAACGAGGAGCAGGCCAAGGCGTATTTCTGGGCAAGGAAAGCCCTACAGTCCACCCTCACCCCGCCTCCGATAACAGGCGATACTTCGGATGGTTACCACACGTTCAACGAGCTGTATCACCATAGGGCAATCTTATTCAGTGTAATTTGCAATGAGAGGCCCGATGTCGCCTGGAAATCCAAACGGCACCACGACGGCACTATGTACGATGGTATGTTCATTGTGGGCATTGACACGCCGGAGGGACAGGCAACATACCACTACGACATAGAGCCGTATTGGAACTTGTTCCGCGTTAAGGAGCTTGAGCTGGCCCCGGAATGGGACGGGCATACTTCTTGCGAGGCGATTCGGCGTATTGGCACCCTCACCCAGCCGAACGAGTGGGTGAGCGTATATGACCGGCTGCCGGAACCCGGGGAACGAGTGCTTGCTACAGACTGCGGATTTGTTGGAGAGTTTTACATCAACAAGCGTGGGAAATGGCAGCGATACAACGTTAATTGTTCTGAATTGCTTATGGCATTGGACATTCTGTATTGGATGCCCCTTCCTGCGCCGCCTGACCGCCGCCCGCCGGAGGGAGAGGCATGAACGAAAACATTCAAGCCCTCTTTGAGATGGGCAAAATTGAAGCACCTACCGAGGAGTTGGCAAGGGCTTTTTGTAAAGCCAGTAAAATAGGAGAATATAAATGCGCTGTAACAACTCGTTTTGGATTCTTTTGTGATTTATGCCTAGAAGAGGAGCTCTTGTATTTGAAGTCTATGGGAGTGCATACCATTGCCTCCTGTTGCGGCCACGGAAATGCAGAGCTTGCCTCGATTTTGACTGCTGGAGAAAACAGCAGGGAGGCCATGCAGAATATGGGGTATAAGTTGCTGGGATGTTTCTATGGGCGGGATAATTGGAGGCCGAAATCCACACTTTTATACAGCCCACCGGAGGGAGAGGAGGAACCCTAATGGAGGTTAATAACGCAGACATCAATTCCGTATGCTTTGGGATTCTCTGTAATTTCACCCCCATCTGTGGAGAAGACAGAGCAAAAGAAGCCGTCTCCTTTGTTCGCTCGCTCCAGGCAGAAAACAAAAAGCTTTATGAGCTTATTGAGGAATTTCAAAAGCTACTTCACGCATACCAAGACGTTGTAATCCCCGGGCACAAAAAATGGATTGAGCAACTCGAAAAAGAGCGAAATGATGCGGTTGCGGCTTTGGAGGAAATCAAAGCGGCCAGGGAGAAGACCAGACCAGCATACGTTGTGGACGAAATCCTGCATAGATGGGATGCTGCGAAGCCAAAGACGCCGTTAAAGATACCGTTCAAGGAGGAAACCAATGGGTGATTTTAAGCAAAAAATCTTGGCCGATTTGGAGCCAGGACAAACGGTGATATACGATGGACGCGAATGGTGGTTCGTCGGTGTCTTTGACGGAAAGGCCTTGATTTGTCCCAAAGAAGACTTTGACATGACCCAGGAGCAGGTGCTCGCGCTTTATAAAAAGCTGAGTTCCTCACCTAATGGGGAAATCCCGTATATGGAGTTCAAAGCCATTTTAGAGGGCAAAGACCTGGATATTGACCCGGAAGGGAAGCCGTATGAAAGTGCATCTCTTTTCTGCCTCTCCCATGAAGAACAAAGGCCAGAAGTCAAAGGCGTCCCGTCTATTCCTAGTGCAAAGTGGTGGGTTCGCTCCCCTGAGCTCGACCAGTGGCCTATGGAGGGCCCTTCCTGGTACCAAGAGGCCCAAGACAGATTTCATGCGGGAATCATGGGTAAGATGCAGCGCGGGAAAGCCTATTTGTACCAGCTCTACACCACCTGCTTCTTGGAGTTCGACACGCTGGAGGAGGCCGAGGCCTGTTACGAGTGGGCGGAGGAGAACATCTTGTACTTCGGCTATGACCCCGTGAGTGTCATTGACACCAGCAACCTCGAGCACGTGAAGAGATGGAAAGACTTTATAGCACCCTGACAAAAGAAGGTGAAAAAATGGACGTACTATGGCTCCATACAGGAGGAATGGCCGCTGTGGGTATCGTGAAAAAATACGACCCCTACGACCACAAATGGTATTACTACATCGGCACAGGATTACCGGGCTCATTCTCCGAAGCAGCAGATATTCAGTATATCCTGGACTGGGGGCAGAGGTACTCTTCCCTTGACTTCATTTCTGATTTTCAGGAAACTAAGGAGGACCCTCAATGAGCTTCAATGAGTCAAAAATCGAGTGGACGGACTTCACCTGGAATCCCATAAGTGGATGCGCCCACGGGTGCCCATACTGCTATGCCAGGCGCATCACACAGAGATTTGCCCCCAGTATTGATGAGAAGCCAATAGAGCAGCCTACACGCGCTTTCGACAGCAAAGGCGTTATGTGCTATGAGACAGAGCACGCTATCATGTTGCAAAGCGGAAGGCCCACACCATACCCCAAAGGCTTCTCCCCTACCTTCCACAAGTATTTGCTTGATGAGCCGTCAAAGAGCATTACGCCACGCAGGGTGTTTGTCTGTAGCATGGGGGACCTATTCGGATACTGGGTACCCGATGAATGGATTGAGCAGGTATTCGCAGCCTGCCAGAAGGCTCCGCAGCACACCTATATGTTCCTGACAAAGTACCCCCAGCGGTATTGCGACCTTGCAAATGCCGGAAGGCTGCCGTTGGCACCGAACTTCTGGTACGGGACCACCATCACAGGCCCGGATATGCCGTTCTTCTTCTGGGACAAAGCAAACACCTTTGTGAGCGTCGAGCCTCTTTTAGAGCCATTCAGCGCCGACGCCACCGGGGACGAAAATCCCTTTGAGCGTGTCGGATGGGTAATCACCGGGGCCATGACAGGGCCTAGAAGCAAGAAGCACCAGCCGCAGCGAGAATGGGTAGAGGCTATCGTCAGAAAGGCCCGGGAGGCGGGTACAGCGGTCTTCATGAAGGACAGCCTCAAGCCTATCTGGGGAGATGAGCTCATCCAAGAGCTGCCGGAAGGAATGCAGGATTTTCCCAAAGCCAAGGTCACCATCCCGCACTGCAAAGAATGCGAGCACCGGGAAGAAACGCCCCAGGGCCGCCGCGGCACCGCGATTGCCTGTCAAATCGGATGGGAGGCGATGGGATACGATGACCGCCCGGCCCGCCACGTTCCGGGACGTTATTCAAGGACCTCTCCCCCATGGTGCCCTAAAAGGAGGGGAGGGAAAT
>OGPH01000978.1_pt1 | contig 25703 bp, 25 predicted proteins | sample 1552891 | NCBI WGS metagenome assembly OGPH01 (sample SAMEA2580272, study PRJEB22360) | human gut metagenome | biome: human gut; feature: human-associated habitat; material: faeces | place: Denmark | collected 2008/2010 | reverse complement strand
TTTCCTCACCGGGACTGCCCGCTATTTCTCCGAGAAGAACACATACGCCTGCGTCGGGGTTTTCATCGGGAACAATCGGCGTGATTTCAAGGTCTATCGCGTGGCATCTGCCCATTTTAAGAGTATAAAAATTAATTAAAATTCATTTAGGCAATAGCAAGACAATGATATGTTAGCAAATGCTGTTGTACAAGCGGTTCAAATATATTTAACTTTTTTATGCAAGTATTACGTGTGCAGTGTTGACAGCAGTTGCTAAATGTGGTTAAATCTAGTAGCACTAAGTGGAGCAAGTCTGAATCGCATGGGACGGACGTTTATGTAGTACAAATGCTTTGACGTGAGTGTGTTTTTACAATCTTTGTTTTTCGTACTGTCTGTCTAAATTGAGCACCAAGTATGAAGAAGCCGCGTGTGCGAGTTCAGATCACGAGATTAGTTATTGAGATTGCAAATTCAAGCCGATTTTATTACGAATAGTTTGGCGTGCTAAGGGAGAATAAAACAGTTCAACTGGATGCAATATTCCTAGAGCGTTATGTTAGTCTAATCAAGCAGTGCCTATCAAAAGACAATTACGGTTAGAAAATCTTTAGGGCACAACAGTGATGTTATGTGAGTTTTAATCAATTGAGCCTTAATCAGTCTGTAGAATTAGACTGTTTGGGAAAATAAATACATTTTAAGGAGAACGAATCATGGCAAAAACAAAGTTCACCGGCATAAGTGAATGCTACATCTTTGATGAAGCGGGCGGAAAGAGAGATCAGCTTGAGCAGGCTATTCTGCAGGAATTCCAAGCGAAGAAGTATCCTCTGCAGGCCACAATTACCACCATTAAGGCAAGCGGCGGCGGTCTTTTGGGTGCACTCGGCGCAACTAGAGAGCAGTGTGTTGTCGTTAAGATCGATAGTGAAGCCCAGATTGCAATTTCAAACACTACAGTCGGCTCCTATCTGTATGTGGAAGTTTATCTGATGGTCCAGGAGAAACTCAGCATTTTTGCTGGCTTGGCCGCAATGATGGACAATGCCTTCAAACAGCAGAAGCGCAATGCGTACTTTGTAGCTGCTAAGGCTGCAGCTGAATCTGCGTTCAACCAACTGCAGCTTAAGCAGAGCAACAGCGGATATAAATCCAGCACCAGGACGGTAACTGATGACGACAAATAATGCTTAATCAATAATATAGCAGGGTGTAAGATGGGAGTAATCCCATCTTACATTTCTCGCATTGGAGGCTTTAAATATGGCAAAGATCAGTCTTACGTGTACGCAATGCGGCGGAAATATCATTTTGGATAATTCGCATGAAATCGGGACATGCGAGCATTGCCTTGCGCAATTTGTTATAAAAGAAGATCAAATAATTCAAAATATAACTCAAAACATCACAAAGCACGTTTATGGTTATGAGGGCAAAGACGTTGAAGAATTGCTTAATGATGGCTATAAACTGATGGATTTAGGGGATGACGGAAAAGCAAATGCCAAATTTAGAAAAGCTATTGATGTCGAACCGAATTGCTGGAGCGCATGGCTTGGCTATGCATCAACCGGTGGCGATCGATCGGGTTATCTTTCTGTTGTGCCTGCTTTCCTTAAAGCATACAATGCCGCAACCGAAGAAAAGCAAGAGTCCGAAACGTATATCGAAATGGTACGATATCTCCCTGACAGCAATCTGAGAGCAGCTTTTATCAGAGCATTCAATGTGGCTTCTCGGAAGGAGCGGCATGAGATTTTTGAGCTTGTTGCCGGAGTAATCGGTTGTGATGAATCCGAGATTGCGTCATTGGCAGTAGACTTGTGTCCTGACGATTGGCGTGCTTATTTTGCAATGGCAAAGTTCAGGCAAATTCGTGTACGGTGGTGCCAATTGGAAGGTAATTTCATTTTCGGTAAGCATCTTCCTGCACACGCTGAAGAGGTATTGGATATTTTCATGAATGCATACCGACTTGCGAAGAATGAAAGTGAAACTGCCAAGAATAAGGTTTTATCATACATCCGTACTTTATCCAAAGATAATTCCTATAGTGTGTTCATGTCTGAATTAAATAAGCGCATTAAACAAGTGGGTTGAGAGGTGTGGAAATGGCTATCATTGACAGAATAAAATTCGATGGAAGTTCGAATGGATCCCAGTGGCTTGTTTATAAATGTCCATCGGAGCAATTTGTCATTGGCTCGCAACTTATTGTAAATGAGGGTCAGGAAGCACTGTTTTTTAAAGGGGGCAAAGCACTTGATCTGTTTGGCCCGAACACGCATACTCTTTCTACTGGAAACTTGCCAATATTAAATAAACTTGTGAATCTGCCATTCGGAGGCAAAACACCATTTTCTGCTGAAGTGTATTTCATTAACAAGACGGCCAACCTTGAAATGAAATGGGGAACTTCAACTCCGATCCCACTTGAAGACCCAAAGTATGGTTTGATTCTGAACATCGGTGCACGTGGACAGTATGGAATAACAATAAATGATTCCAGACTCTTTGTAACAAGGATTATCGGAGCAGTTCCTGGCGGAACAATAACGAATCCAATGTCCGTTTTAAGATACTTCAACGGAGTGGTTAACTCAAAAATTAAGTCCGTAACTGCTGCTTATATGATTCAAAAGCGCATCTCTTTCTTGGAAATTTCACAATTCTTATCAGAACTATCAAGTGCATTTCAGGATGCCCTGAATGATGAATTTGACAGGTTTGGTATTGAACTCGTTAATTTCTATTGTGAGTCAATTGCTCCAAATCCTGATGAATACGAAAAACTTCGAAAATACAAAGAAGAACTGGCATTAGGACACGAATTCTATCAACAACGCCGCTCGCTTGATATTCTTGAAAAGTTTGCAGAAAATCAATCTGCGGGCGGAGCGGCAAATGCAGGAATAGGTTTAGGCATGGGGCTTGCATCGGCGGGCAATATTGGAAGTATGTTCGCAGAGATTGAACAGAACATGAACACAGCTCCTGCAAATGCACAAATCACTTGTACAAAGTGTGGAACGCTGAATAACTCAGCAATGAAGTTTTGCGGAAATTGTGGGAATAAGCTTGCTGACACAATTATTTGCCCGCATTGCGGAAAAGAAGTTCAGAAGGGCATGAAATTCTGTGGCGAATGCGGAGGGATGCTTTGCGGATCGAAGTGTCCGGCTTGTGGATTTGACAACAATGCAGGTATGAAGTTCTGCGGAAACTGTGGAAAAAAGCTGTAATCATGATTATACCAGGGTGATATTAATATGGAAAAATCAGGCAACTTTCTAAAAACAGACTTTATTGTGACCTTTTTTGTTGACGATAAAGCGATTTCGAGGACGATGAGTGATGTTTTAAAAAACAAGAACAACACTTTGTATAGAGAGACTTTAGGACTTCCGGCGGATTTTACCATACCATTTTCACAGGACAGTGGCGAGACAGGCGTTTCCTATACGTTCAAACAAGGATTCAACGACAACTATAATGTAACATTGAATGGTTGTCAATGCAATAATTGCAGCGTGCAAAACGGTAGCTATTTTATTTTTAAATGTAAAACAAACGACTGCACGCTGAGAATACTGCTTGTTGACACTTCGGTTGTTCGCACTGGCTATAGAAAGTATCGTTTAGCAAAAGAAACAAATTATTATATTGGACGGATGCAGATTAATGATATTTCTTACAATATGAGCGATTATGTTTCAAGAGATAAACATGCAGCATTACGAACAGACGGTAACGGAAATGCATTTATTGAGGACTTGAAGAGGAACGTTGGCATTTATGTTAACAACCACCTTGTCCATTCCAGACAGTTGAAACCTTTTGATGAGATTTTCGTAATGGGGCTTTCAATAGTGTACATGGGTGAGTTTATTGCTGTCCGTGATTTGTGTGCAGAGAGTACACTGCCTTTAATGACATCTTTCGAAGTCAAAACGCCTACCAACAACATAGAGGATAGAAAGTATTTTGTGAGCACACCACGAATTCTCAAGTCTGCAGAGAGAGACGAGATAGAAGTTGATGCTCCGCCGAGCCCGTTTACAACAGATAAAACACCAGCAATTCTTGCGATAGGCCCAAGCTTTACTATGTCTTTGGTTATGTTGGTGAGCCTTGTCTCCTCAATTACGAATGCAATCAGCGGCGGAGGGCGGTCAACAATTATTGCCAGTGGTGCCATGGCGGTTGGGTCGTTGCTAGGTTCAATTATGTGGCCTTCCTTGCTTAGAAATTATCAAAAAAAACGAGCAATATCGGAAGAAAGCTACAGAAAAAACAGATATTTGGCGTATATTGCCGATATTGAGAAAGAGTTGATTTCAAAGAAGGAACGAACTGTTCGCATTTTAAACGATTCGTTATATCCATCCCCCAAGGCTCTCTGCGCCATATTGGACAGCGAAAACAATAAACTTCGTTTATGGGAACGTTCCTTCGAGGATGATGACTTTCTTGTTGTGCGCATGGGATTGGGCAGCAGAGAGTTTGAGGTGCAACTGAAAACTCCCAAACAAGGTTTTCAGCTGTACGAGGATGAACTTCGTAAGCTGCCGGTTGACCTTTCGAAAAAATATAGAACGTTAAGCAATGTTCCGTTAACACTCGATATACAGAACAATCATACGATTGGGATTATCGGCAGTCCGAAAAACATCCGTGTAATTTTGAGTGAGATAATTTTGAACATAATCTCACTCCATTCATATGATGAAGTGAAGCTGGTGATAGTTGCTCCGCCTAAACAAGCGCATTCTTTTGATGGTTTTAAAAACGTACCGCATATATGGAGCAATGACAAGAAGGTACGTTTTTTTGCCACAACACAGGAAGAAGTTCACTTCATATTTAACAAAATCAACGAAATAGTTCAAGAACGTGAGGATTTACAGGCTAAATCGGCAATAGCTGTTCAACATTATGTTGTAATTGTTACTGAACCGGAGCTGATCGAAAAAGAAGCTTTGTGCAGGTATTTGCATGATGCAGACAATAAAGTAGGTATCACGGCGTTGTTTGCATATGGAAACATTACAAAATTACCGAAAGCATGCAAAACAATTATTCAGAGCGATGACAACAGGACCGGGTACTATATTAAAAACAAAAACGGGAACAGGTTTATACCGTTTACTCTCGATACTGTTGAATCAAGCGACCTTCTTATGTTTGCAAAAAAACTTTCTCGTCTTCCAATTAAGCGCGATTCCCGCTCGCTCGGAATGATTGATCGAATCTCCTTCTTGCAAATGTATAAAGCGGGAAACGTTGATGAACTTGATATCAAGGGTCGTTGGGATAACAGCAATTCCGCCAAATCGTTGGCTGCGCCTATCGGCGTTATGGCGGGCGGCAAAGTGTTTAGTTTGGACTTACATGAAGCATATCATGGCTGTCATGGACTTGTTGCAGGAACTACCGGCTCCGGCAAAAGTGAATTCCTGCAAGCATTTGTCCTGTCGTTAGCAATCAACTATAGTCCGAATGAGATTGCTTTCGTGCTGGTAGACTTTAAAGGCGGTGACATGGCCAGACCGTTTATAGCAAAAACGTCCTCACCAGCGCTCCCTCACTTGGCAGCTACAATTTCCAATCTGTCAGGTAATATTCTTTATCGCGCATTGGTTTCATTGGATGCAGAGATTAAATCCAGGCAAAGAATATTTAATGAGTCGGCCGCCGCCCTCGGCGTTGATAAATTGGATATCAATTCTTATCATAAGTATTATAAGGGCGGACGGCTTATTTCACCTTTGCCCCACTTGGTGATCATTATTGATGAGTTTGCCCAACTGAAAACCCAGCAGCCGGAATTTTTGTCGCAACTTGTTAATGTAGCGCAAGTCGGGCGCAGTCTTGGAATCCATTTAATACTTGCAACTCAAAAACCAAGCGGCATAGTAGACCCGCAGATAATGAGCAATGCGCGATTCAAAGTATGCTTAAAAGTGGCGGACAAGCAGGACAGCATAGATATGATTAACAAGCCGGATTCTGCGTTAATTAAGAATCCCGGGCGGTTATACCTGCAAGTAGGATATGATGAGATTTATGAATGCATTCAGTCCGGTTACAGCGGGGCTGACTATGTTCCCACAAAAACCTATATGCCGGATGAAGAGATCACCGTGGAGATGACGGATAACACAGCTAACCCGATTAATAGCGCAAAAATTGACTTATCAAGGGAGAACTCGGACAAAACCCAGCTTGAAGCAATTGTTTCGAGAATTATTACCCTTGGACAAGAGAAGCATTGTGCTGCAAAACCGTTGTGGCTTGACATGTTGCCCACAAAAGTGAATTTGAGCTCATTACAACTCGGAAGGAAAGGAATGTGCACAGCAACTGTCGGATTGATCGATTATGTTCGTACTCAAGAACAGCAGCCGCTCACAATCGATTTCGTTAAAACGGGTCATGTTGGCTTGTATGGTGCGGCCGGCATGGGCAAAACAACATTTTTACAGACATTGGTTTATTCGTTAGTCTGCGGGTATCGTTATACGCCAGCCGAACTTAATTTATATGCGCTCGATTTCGGTGGAAGAAATCTCGGGTATTTGGCTGCTCTTCCGCATACAGGGGGTGTTGCGTTTGCCGATGACGAAAATAAAATATCAGAAATGACAACAGTACTGCGTGAATTAATTGAAGAACGCAAACATATTTTCGCAGAGAAAAACTGTAGTACATTTGCCGATTATCGTGCTATATGCAAGTCAGCATTGCCGGCTACATTGGTTTTGATTGATAATTTTGCGTCTTTGAGGGATAAATACATAAATATTGCTGATGAGTTTGCTGAAATTATCAGCAATAGCAGCACGTATGGTGTTTATTTCGTTATAACGGGTAGCACAAGGAATTCAATACATTATAAAATAACCGAATATATATCATCTTATTTTACATTGAAAATGAATGATCCGAGCAATTACATGGATATTCATAACGTTCGTCCGCCAATTATTCCAGAAGACATAAGCGGCCGTGGTATCACTGTAATAAATAAGGAAATTGTTGAATTTCAAACAGCAATTGCACTTGACAGGGAGAATGAAGCTGAACGCCTCGAAGCAATATGTCGTGAATACCGAAAACTTGCTAATAATTGGCACGGGTATGCCCCTGTGTGTTTAGGCTGCTCTGGCGATGATTCAGACGAAGTTGCAGGAGATAGACTACAGGTTCCGCGGTGTATTCCACTTGAACCGATATCAGACGACGGCAAAAATCTTGTCATTGGGTTGTCAAAGTCAGGTGCACTGACTTATGGCTTGACGTTGACCAAAGACTACAAACTGTGCGTGTGCGCAGACGAGTTGGAGAAATTAAAAGGATTCTACAGGCAAATACTGGCTAATCTAACCAAGTACGATGATAGAAAAATCATCTTTATAGATGACAGCAATGCTTCATTCAAGGATATTGTTGAAGAATGTTCATCATATCGGTATATTAGCCAAGCTTCAGAGCTTGATTTGTTCATTGATGAGCTTAAACCTCAGCTTAATTCAAGACTGGAAAGCAATGATGAGCGGTATGAACGGATGTTTATTATTGTTGCTGAGTTTAATTCATTTTTCAATATGATAACCGATGAACAGGCGGCATTTATGCGAAAGGTATTTCACTATATTGATTCTCCCAAATACCAGATTTGCTTTATTTGCGGATTCAATGTGAGAGGGGACAAAAATAATGACGGTTTATTCATGTCATTGGTTGTAAATGCTGAAAACTATGTGTTGCTTTCGGAAACTTACGAACTTGCTTCAGCAAAGATCGAAACACTGCCGTTTATCGCTAACGTAAAGCCACGAGGATGCTACTTCTTCAGTAAAGAAAAAAACGTTGAGATAAGGTGGTGAGCTCTATGGGAAAAATATCGATAACAGTAAGGATACCGGCGTTGGATATCACGTGTGATTTCACGGTTCCGTGCAACATGTCAGTCAAGAATGCCGTAAATTTGATTATCCGAATATTGAATTCAGAATACGGAATTTCGGAGAGTTGCAACAACGCAATGCTGTTCGATACTAGTGACAGCAAGGTGCTGCGGCCGGAATGTAGTTTCGCTCAGCTCGGCATTTTTGATGGAGCACGACTGTTACTGATGTAATGAAAGGAGTGTTATGCGGTGACATACAGAATTAACTACGCTAAAGTAATTTCTCAGGCTGGCTCTATTGAAAAAGGTGCGTTGGAATTAACTGCTCAAGTTAGGGCGCTGGAGCAATTGGAACAAGATTGCAACGCAATATGGAAAGGCCAAGCGGCAGATGTGTTTATCAGAAAACTGCACACTTTGAGTTCGGAAATGCTCCGAACTCAAAAACAAATGACTGATTTAGCATCAACTATCAAGTATTGTGCCGATCGAGTCCAATCGGCAGATCGGCAAGCAGAGGAGAGAGCTGCTGCGCTGAAGTCAGGACAATAAATGTTGAGGCAACCGCTGGTCAATCCGGAACTCAGGCACGGTTTGGTTTTCTGCGCAAGCAATCCGCAAAGATCACTCTTGTGCACGGTTCGCTTGATCATCGTTTACCATATTAAATGTTAAAACCGAAAGGAGAACTTTTATGACGACAACGATTTTTGATGTAACACCGGAAGAAATCGAATCCTCAGCGGTAAAAGTTGAGAACAAAACAAAGGAATTCGTAAAGGCTTATGACAGCATTTATGCTGCTGTTTCTGACTTGCGTATTAATTACAAGGGCGAAGCAAGTGACACTTTCAATCACAGAATTGAAGGTTACAGGAATGATTTCTCTGCGGCTGAAAAAGCACTGAATAACTATGTGCAATTCCTTAGGGAATATGCCGCAAGAGTGAAGAGCGTTGAAAATGAGGTAAAGAATAAGGCGGGCGCGCTCAGCGTAGGCAACTGATTCGGAAAGGAGAAAAAACATGGCACAAGTTGTTGTAGATTCCAGAGTAATGCGAGATAAGGCAAGGACCATCGAAAACGCTGCCGTAACCATTCAAACTCTGTATGCAGAGATGCTTCAAGAGGTTACTGCCACCACGAACAGGATGAAGGGCGAGGCAATTGAAACAGCAAAGGAGCGTTTTGCAAGCATGCAGAATGTGTTTGACACTATTGTAAAGGACATTAAAGCATACAGTGTTTTTTTAAATCAAGCAGCAGAAGGGTATGAAGCAGCGGAACGCGAGGGAACTCAAAAAGCAGCAGAACAGGGCAAGGTTTTCTAATCGCTTTAGCTCATTAATAATCGGTTCTCCTCGGAGAAACAGTGAACTGTTTCTCCGAGGAGAATCAACAGGAAGGATTTTTACGTATGCCAAGGATTTATGTGAATTTTCCGGGATTGGAGCGAATCGGAATCGAGTGCGAAACGGCTGCCTCTAAAGTGGATGAATTACGTTATAACATTCAGAATATTCATCGTCAACTTGATTGGGATATTCGATGCAAATCTGATATATCCAACACAGCCAGGTACATTGAACGAAAACTTGAGCGGTATGCAAGAGCGTTAAAGGCGTATCAACGATTTATTGAAGAGTCCCACAAAAAATACATTGAACTGAATACAAACAAAGCGGAGCTTAGCTTGTTAGAGAGCTGTCAATCCTTCATCATTGAAAAGTTTGACTGGCTTTTCCAAAAAGTTGACGAAAATGGTGGTTCTCTTTCTTTGCTGCAAGCACTGTTAGGCGGAGGAAAAACGCTTGAGAATAACGATGAAGCTGGTATTCTCGAAAAGGTGATCTCCTATGTTGAAGATTTTGCTTCTTTTTTCAACGGAGATAAAGCGGGTTTAACGGGAGCAATTGACTTGTGCGATCTCACAACATCAAGCATTGGTTTATGGAAAGAAGGGTACGATTATTTCCAGGGCATGTTTGAAGGCGTTAGTACAGGGTTTTTTGGCAAATTAGCACAACGAAATGTAATGATAGCAGGTCTGGCATCCAATATATTGGGATTTGCGTCAACCCTGATGACGGCAAACAATGGAGCAGACGGCAAAAGCTGGCAAAGCATTGTGGCTGATTATGTTGAAAGCGGAAAGGATTTGTTTTCAATAATATCCTCGGGCTATTCTTTGAAGCATATAGGGGATGTAAACAGCTTAACTAAAATTAAAGCGGGGCCATGGAGTGCTATGGATGTTTATACCGCCATCGCCAAAGCAGGAATTCAAACTGTTTCTCAGGGTTTTGAAAGCGCCGGTAATTATTTCGCTGATGGACAATGGGATTCGGCTGATACCGGAGCAACCGCAATCGATGTTGCGATGGCTGGTTTGTATGCGATTCCACACGCATTAACAGGTGGACTGGATGATGTCGTGTTCGGTTGGGTAGACAAAGCAGCAGGCGGAGACGGGAATCCCGAAATGAGTTACTATGAAATGGCAGCAGAGGGATACAAAATCCTGGGCGAAAAAGTTGGTCATGCGATTGGTAAATGGTGGATTAGCTTAACCACGTAAGTATAGGAGGAAACATGAAGGACTTATTACCGATAGGAAGCGTCGTCCTGTTGAAAGACGCAACAAAGAAACTCGTTATCATTGGTGTATTGCAAGTTAATGCCGAGCAAAACAAAATGTACGATTATTTGGCTGTCCCGTACCCGGAAGGATATCTCGGGTCAGATAACAATTATCTGTTTAATCAGGGTGACATTAATGATATCATCTTCCGCGGATATACAAACCCTGAACGGGATATTTTTATCGAAGCGCTTAATATTTTGTACAGCAAAAAAGAAGTTAAAAATGACTAAAAAAAAGGCATCATTAAGAGCAATAATGTTTGTATGACTGATCATGCACTCTATGCGGTTTGTTTTTCTCACATAGGAAAACGATTAACTCATGAAGACAATTTTCTGATTAAAAATAATTATCTGACGTCCGATATGCAAAGACGAATGTCAGATAGGCATTGCTGTTTTTTTTGCGGTAAGAGCTCGTCTAGAGTAGCATTATATGCTGTCAGTGACGGAATGGGTGGACACAATGCCGGAGAGATTGCAAGCCAAGTTTGCGTCGAAATGCTTGCGGCAGCGCAAAAAAAAATACAACAATATAATTCAATCGAAGATGTTGTTGCTTGCCTTCAATCCGTAATTGAAGCTATCAATAAAAAAGTGTGTGCTATGAGCAACGAGAACAGTGAAATGAGAGGAATGGGAGCGACTCTCGTGTTGTTTGTTGCCTGTGGTGACAAGTATGCGGTATTAAACGTTGGCGATAGTCGCGCATATTATTTATATAATCAACAAATAGCTCAAATCACAAAAGACAATACGGAGGGTCAGCGCATGCTTGACTTGGGTCTTTTGACCAGAAAAGAGCTTTTGAGTTTCCCTGCGCGCAAGAATCTAAATCGGTATATTGGACTTTATCAGAGCGGATATACTTTAAGAGCTGACGAATACTACCTCATTGCAGATGAAGGGTTTGTTATTTTGTGCAGCGATGGCATTTCAGACTCTGTTTCGAATGAACGAATACTGGAAATTTTCAATTTGGAGAAGACCGCGGAGGATGCTGGAAAACGACTTATTGATGAAGCTGTTGCATCTCAATATTCTGACAATGCAACGATAATGATAATAAAACTCAGGAGGTAATTTTGTGGCGCAAATGAACATAATTGGCAAAAATATTTTAGGGTATACTGTCAGCGAGAAAATTGATTCCGGTGCATTCGGCACTGTTTACAAAGTTGTTAAGTCCAACGCCGCAGGTCAATATATCCGTGCGTTAAAACACATCACAATTCCGACGGAAAAACAATATAATTCGGTATTGAATTCGATGGGCGGTGATGTATCAAAGGCTGAGAGTTATTTTTCTCAAATGCTTGATAATATCGTCTCTGAAATTAAAGTACTCAATTTTCTTTCAGAAAAAGACTCACGCCATGTTGTAAGATATTATGAAAATGATATAATTACAACAAGTGAACCGAAACGATATGACATTTTTATATTGATGGAATATCTGACTCCAGTCGAAGAATATATTAAGCGCAGGGGTTTTCTTGTGCAAGATGTTTGCAAACTTGGGCTGGATATTTTAAGCGGTCTTAAATTATGCCATGACAGTGGTGTTATTCACCGTGACGTCAAGGATGATAACATATTTGTGTCCGACAATGGTGACTATAAAATTGGCGATTTCGGTGTTTCAAAAGTTCTTAAAGACAGCTCGAAAGCAGAGTCGCTGAAGGGCACTCCAAATTTTCTTGCGCCGGAAGTTTATCTCGGAAAAGCGGGCTATACCAAATCCGTTGATTTGTACTCTCTTGGGATTGTACTCTACAGGCTCTTGAATTACAGCAGGAATCCTTTTTTGCCCAGTTTTCCGGAGCAATACTATGCACAGGATGAGGACAATGCATTTGAAGCTAGGATGCGCGGCGAGATTCCGGATCTGCCATCGTTGGGAGGCGATGAAATCGGTCATGTTGTTGTAAAATCCATTTCAGGAAGTCGTGATAGATACCAAACAGCGGATGAATTCATTGAAGCATTGAGATCTGCAATTGAAAAAACGCAGGTTGATGTGCTTAAAGAAAGTATAGGACTTGAAACGAACCTGTCTGCTCATTCTTCAAATGAACCAAATCAAAAACAATATGCTTCCACCTTGGGTGCAGAACCTCCTAAAGTTGAATCCGATGGAAACGACACTGATGAACAGAGCAGCTCGATAAACAAGCACCTGTTTGATTCCATCGGTCAGGCTGTTTCCGAGCCTGTTCCCGATGTTAACGCAGTAATGACCGACGAAAGAGGAAAATGTGAAAACACAACAACCGTGCCTGACCATACGGTAGACGAAAAAGTTACAGGTTTGGTGCAATATGACAACATAAAACCGGAAGATCCTCCTGCGATAGATAAAAAAACAATTAAGAAATTTGTTTTCGTATTTCCGGTTGTTGTTCTTTTAATCGGAGTAGTCGCTTTCTTTATTGTGGTTCCAAGCATATACGGTAAGGTTGTCTCATTTTTCGATTGGATTTTTTCGGATCCGCAGAATATCATTGATACTTTACGTGACTCGAATGTCATATTATCTAAAGCATATAGTATCGTAGGTATAAGGGTTTTCTGGTGGATATGGATTGCAAGCTTTGCAGCATCGCTGTTTGCTGTCGGAAAACAGCTGCATAATGTTAAAGAGAAGGATGCTGTTAGCGTTAACGCTGTTCTGAAAAACAAAGAACCGTATCTGATGACTCAGAATGTATATGAGTTACTTAGGCAAATAAAGACTCTCTCGAATAGTCGAAAGCTGGACTCCCTCTTGCATGCGGTCAACCGATTAAAAGAAAAACTGTATGTTGAAAGCGACTTCGGTTATGGGAACGATGCAGTAATCGCCTGTGAGAATAGTATCGCCGGACAGCTTGGCTTCCTAACCGATGCTGTAGGCAAGCTTGAAAATGATGATTGTGAAGAAAGAATAAATGCAATGAACAAGGCAGTTATGAATATCAATTCCCTGCTGCAAAGGCGGATTGAACTCAAAAGACGATAAGGCGATGAATACCAACGGCAGAAAAAGGTTACGAGCTCCCAGAATGCACTATGACAACAAAATATGATGCCGTCATATATACTTAGTTATAAACGAGTTTTAAAGAGATGAAAAAAGCTCTCAGTATTATGTGCTAAATCATATGCGGATTTGTGCAAACAGGACATACGTTGTCGAGAACAGCATTGGTGTTATGTTATACTGCTTAACTTGAGAGAATCAACTCCGGCAGGCAGAATTCTGATTAATAATCCTGACTATTTCAACTTGGGTCATGGCAAACTGAACTGCACCCCATTTGTTAGACATGTGGTATAATGTTATCAAGTGGGGTGATTTTATATGCTGAAAGGGATACCGAACAAGAAATACACAGGTAAATTCAAACAGATGGTTGTTGAAACCATGCCGAAAGAAGGAATGAGTTACAGTGAAGCGGCACTGGAGTTCGATGTATGTGACCATCATCGAATCATGTCGTGGGAGCGCATCCATCTCGAAGAAGGTCCGGAAGGGTTGTACTGCAAGAGTACCGGCAGGCTTCCGAAACAGTTCAAGCCGAAGGTCGAAGAGGATCTGATAGCGGAATTACAAAGGTTGAGAGCGGAGAATGCTTACCTAAAAAATTGAAGGCCTTGGCTCTCGAAGAGGAACGCCAAGGCAAAAGGCGCAAGTGATCTGGGAACTGAGACCTGAACGCAAGATCACGCTGTTGTTGGATATAGCGAAGCTGTCTCTCTCTACGTACTATTACTACATCAAGCATATGAAGGATGGGGACAAGTAGAGCGAAATAAAGAAACAGATCGCAGACATATTCAAGGAGAACAAGGGACGGTATGGCTCTCGAAGGGTAACCATGGAGCTGCACAACAAAGACTATGTTATCAATCATAAAACAGTATTGCGATTGATGAATGAAGGAAAGCTGAAATGTGAGGTACGCATTAAGAAATATCACTCTTACAAGGGTGAATCCGGCAAGGTCGCGCCTAACCTTCTTGAAAGGGGCTTCAGCACTAAGGCGCCGAACGAAAAGTGGGTTACGGACGTCACGGAGTTCGCTCTCTTCGGACAGAAACTTTATCTTCCACCGATACCCGATCTTCGTTCAAGCGATATAGTCAGTTACACGATCAGCGACAGACCGGTGCTGTCCATGGTTATGAACATGGCGCAGCAGGCACTGTCGGTTCTGTCCCGCGGGGCAGAGCCGATCCTGCACTCCGATCAGGGTTGGCAGTGCCAGCACAAGCAATACCAGAAGCTGCTTAAAGATCACGGAATCAGGCAAAGCATGAGCAGAAAGGGTAACTGCCTCGATAATGCCGTGATGGAAAACTTCTTCGGTCTTTTGAAAAGCGAGCTGCTATAGCTATATCTGAAAGACTTTCGTACAGATTAAGTAAAGAAAAAGTCATAACTGCCATCCGGCGATTTATTTTCGCGTACCATATCACAATTAGAGTCAGCAACTTCAATCCCGACGGAATACCCCCGGTCAGAATGCGGGAAAATCCAAGCTCGCTGCCTAACCGGCCGCACCTTTGACCGCCATTTGGAAAAATGATCCGGCTTTGCAGCCGATGGCAAGAGCAGAACTCAAAAATATACGCTGCGCTCCGTTTGCCGTCGTTCCGGCAGTTGTATCATTTTTCCTTAAGCCGTCAAGGCAAGCCTCCTGTTACGCCAACATCCGACTCCGGAAATCTGAAAACATTCGCCTGTCATTTTGGGTGTTTTCCGACCGGACTGATATTGACCTTTCCGGTTTTGATATTATGGCTGTATCGCATGGGTTCCCTTTTAATACCCTATAATTGATTGCACTTGCCATCCAAATTTCTGAACTGCGCCGTTGTCACGGGAAGTGTGCAGAAATTTTCCGCAGCGGATCACGCCGGTGCTGAAACAGCTTAAAAGACTTGTTTCAAACCGTTTCAAGCGATTTTCGAACATAGAAAAATCCACCGTAATTCGATTAAAATCACGGTGGACATCTGGCAAATAACCCTAACTTTAATAGAATTTCAAAGGGGTGCATTTTCGGCGCAAAAGGGGGTGCAGTAGTTTTCGGAAATGCACCCCCTCTGTGGAAAAATTTCTCATGACTGATCTATTCCTTCAAAAACGTGGCCAGAAGCATCCAGGTTTGTTATCAGAAAATTCGTGACTGCTCCACGAAACTCCGCTTCTGCGCCCTTATTTTTCCAAAATGCCCGGTTTGCGTCCTCGATTTTCGGCTGCATCTGCTCGATCTGGTTATCGTCCAACGGAAAACGGACATCAGCAAAATCGTCATTCATAATTTTGAGAAGTAAATCGTGATACTTATGTGCACCGATTGTTTGTAAAGCGGCTATGATTTCAAAAAGATGTTCTGAAGCAAGGATCTCCTGCAAATCGTCCATGGCGGACATCCAAAACTCCACGCTAAGGGCGAGCAGCCTTTCACTCTGAGACATAGATTGCTGCAGTTCAAAGAGCTTTTCCCAGTGGAAAGACGGCAGTTGCTCCAAGACGTTACCTTTCTCCATGTAAAACTCGTTGTATGATTCCGTGCGCCACCCTCCGGCTCGCTTTATTACAACGCTATATTCGGATAGCCCATTATCATATATCACAGCGTTTCGCGAAAACAGAATATCATCCTCAATATAATAAACGCCTGCTTTGGGAACGTTTGCATCCAGTGATTTTCCGTTGCGTATTGTTCCGATGTACTGACCGTTAATGTACATTCGATACGGCAAAAGAGCTCCCGCAAATGCGGATTTCCGATGAATATGGAATCGCACCTCACGCATGAAATCGCACTCCTGTATGTGGATTCAATTATTTACATTGCTTAAAAAGTCCACCGTAATTCTATCAAAATTACGGTGGACATCTGTCATGCTGTACCACTGTAGATTTTTGCCTTCATGCCAAAAATCAATTTACCCGTGTACACGACATTAAAAAATCAGCGGAGAGGGCTTTACTAAAGTTTCAAGTTGAATGAAAAGTGATTCAATATATGGAAATAGTTTTTCATTATCAAATCTTCGTAACTCTTCTATTGCATCGATGAGGTTAATTGTTGCTTGAACATCCCTAATGTCGCTTGGGCATTTCTTATCATTGACCTGCAGAGAAAATATCTTATGTGGTTCACGCTCTTGAATTTCTTTATAGCACAATGAACCCTTATGCTTTAAATAATTATACTTCCAGCGAACCGGCGTGTCAGCAAAGTCTTTCCAGAACGCGATTACAAAATCCAATGTATCACTAAATTGGGGGCACATTTTTCTCAAATATTCAAAGGGGTTTCCATCTACACCGGGATGCTGTACATAGCCTTCAGCTTTTCTTAACGCATTGTACGCTTCTTCTATAGGGGTCAATCCTTCAACTTCTACTGGCTTCCCATCAACATAGATGAAATATTCTGCTGATATGTAACAAGCTATCCAAGACAAATCAACGACTGCATTGTAAAAAAGCAGAGCTGCCTCATACCACTGAGCTTTGAGCACATTTTGAAAGTAGATATTGCCATTCTCATCTTCTAATTTGTGAAAATAGTGATCCCAATCGTCAGTTTCCAGTTCATACATAAACCTCCTCGCTGCTTGGTATTTATCAAGGGTTTCCTTTTGCTTCGCGCGAAAGAATATATCCTTATCGCTCGGCATTTTTAGGCCAATCAGGTTAAAGGTTTTGCTTCCAGATGGCATAAGATCAAATACTTCACGGTCAAATTCCATAATGAGGCCTCCCAATGTGTTGCAGAGTAGAGATTCCTATGTATGTTGCGGATGATAAACTTAGTTTTAATATATGCCTGTGGCTTATTTGCTTTCCTTATTCGGCAGTTCACCATACGTCCTAAATTCGTCAATACGATGATCTCCTACAAGGGACTGCATCATCTGCTTTGCACTGGCATTCAGCCGGAGCAGTCTCTCACTCTGGGGGACTCCTTGGCGAATCAACTCCGCATTGATGCTTTCGAGATTAGCAAGAACGATCAACTGCTGGAGGCTTGCTTCATCTCGAATATTTCCTTTGGAATCCTGATGTGTCTGACGCCATTCCTTTGACGTGATACCGAACAACGCAACATTCAGCACATCTGCTTCATTGGCGTAGGTAAAGCTCTGACGCTGTGGGGTCACATCCGGCGGGATCAACACATCCTTGATGGCATCCGTATGGATACGGTAGTTGATTTTCGCCAGTGTCCGGTTTAAATTCCACCCCAGCGCAAGACGGCTGTTTTCATCGTTTTTCAGACGTTGATAGTCTTTGATGATATACAGCTTGAATTCTGCGGAGATCCAAGAGGCAAATTCAAACGCAATATCTTTCTGGGCAAATGTTCCGCCATAGCGCCCAGCCTTAGAGATGATGCCGACCGCTCCGGTGCCGTCGATCCACTTCTTCGGGGACATGGTGAAGGCATTTGATCCAGCCTGTGTTCTAAACCCGTCGAATTCGACGGGTTTAAATTCTGGGTTGTTGAGCTGTTCCCACAGCCCAAGAAATTCAATCGTGTCACGGTTACGCATCCAGTTTTTGATTACATCATCTGGTGCATCGCTCTTATAGCGCGCAATATCCGTCAGGGAAATGTAGTCATCGCTGTTACCATTGGAAAGCACGGCGATATTTGTGCCTTTGGCGTGAATGCTGTCTCTGAATTTTCTTGATGTAGGCATTCATTATACCTCTTTTCTAATGATTGAATCCAGCAACCCCTGACATCCCTCCAGCACATCTTGCCAGGTTGCCTCGAAATCGCCCGTGTACCACGGGTCGGCAACATCGCGGGGGTGGTCGGTATAGTCCATCAGGAGGTGCAGCTTGCCGGCAAAGTCGCCGCCGCAGATGCGGTACATATTCCGCAGGTTTGCGCTGTCCATGCCGATCAGCAGGTCGTACTTGTCGTAGTCCTGATTGGTGAGCTGCCGCGCCGCGTGGCCGTCGCAGGAGATCCCGTGCTCCGCCAGCTTGCGCCGCGCCGGAGGATAGACCGGGTTGCCGATCTCCTCCCGGCTGGTGGCCGCTGACTCGATATGGAATTGTGACGCCAGCCCAGCCTTCTTCACCAAGTCCTTCATCACGAACTCGGCCATGGGGCTGCGGCAGATATTGCCGTGGCAGATAAACAGGATACTCTTCATACCGATTCTTCTCCGAAAACTCATCATTTTCTACAGTATAGCAGGTATCCTCGTTTTCGCCAAGAGCAATTTCCAAATGTGCAGAGGATGTGATCATCCGAAGCAGCTCCGTTTTGGATAAGCCGCTTTCGGCGGCTTTCCGAATGTACCAGCATCTCTCGTCCATGGTCAATCCAGCCTCCATGATGGCCACATTTTGAGTCCAGTTCAGACGCATTACCGCTGCCAGCAATTCCGGCGTGTCGCCGTACATCCGGAAGAAGTCCCGCATCCGGCGCAGGTTGCGGGGAGAGAAGCCCTCGGCTGCGGGATAGGCCGCTTGCAGATATTCCGATGCCGCGACAGCCGCGCCTTTTTCAGCTCTGCCGCTGACCAGCCGACCGATCTCGCAGTACAACTCCATCTGCGGGAGCTGCGCCGCAACAGCGGCGTCCAGCGCGGCAAACATGGCGGTGTAATCTGTTGGCTTGCGGATGTTCATGGGCTTTCTCCTTTCTGGCGCAATGCGCCTGATCAACGCTCAAAGCAGAGAAAAGCACGGTGACACCGCCGTGTTTTTCTCTGCTTTGACCTGCTTCAGATGACCTGCACGATCTGCTCCCACAGAAGGATGTGCTTTTCGTCAATGGCTTTGTTGTCGTGGTAGTGGCCGAACAGCCAGTAGTGGTATTTTGCTCTTTCCTGCACCTCTTGCAGAAAGTCTGTGAGCCGATCTGCCTCGTTGTGGCGGCTTCCCATGAGGGCGATGCTGGTGGGGGCGCAGTGGGTGATGATGTAGTCCACCTGCCAGCCGACCGCGTCAAGGCTTCGCCGCGCCACGGCATATTCCTCATCGGAGGGCAGCTCCTGCGCCCACCACGAGATATGGTTGATGCGGTATCTCGCTCTGGGCTTGCGCTGGAGCGTCATGAGCCTTCGCTCAAAATCCGGGGCGTCCAGCTCTAAAATTCCATCCTCAATATCGTGGCTTTTGGCACCGCCCATGGTGAAGAAGCGGTGGCCCTCCAGCTCGAAGATCTGGCCGCGCATCAGATGCAGCACATGGGGGCGGATGCGGTGTACCTTGCCGCCGTGCCACTCTGCTACGGGGTATCTTTCCAGTGCGTCATAGTTTTCATGGTTGCCGCAGACGAAGGCAAGCGTGAAGGGCAGGCGTTCCAACCGGTCCAGCGTTTCATCGTCGCGGCTGTCACCAAACCACACGCCGCCGAAGTCTCCGCTGCAGATCATAATGTCCTGCTTTGTCATCCGCGCCTGTTCAGGAAAGTATTTTGCTTTGAATCGCTCAAAATTTCCGTGGCAATCGCCGGTCACAAATACCATTTTCCCATCTCCTTTTTTAGTTTGATATGCTCTGGCGGATCTCAATGCCGCTCTTGAGCGTCACGCTGATCTCATTCTTGGACAGCACCTTCACCTGCGCCACCAACTGCCGGATGGCAGTCTCGTCCCATTCCGTGATGTGGGACACAGCGTTTTCCAGCATCCCCGCGGCATCCTTGATGCGCCGATCCGCTTCGGCGTGTTCCCTGCTCTCGGCAAGGATGGTTGCCCGCAGCTCCTTTAGCGAGGTCTGCTCGTCCAGTATCTCCTTGAACTGATCCCCATAGGCGATGGGATCATCCGCCGCCTTTTCCAGCAGCTTCAGGCCCAGCACGGTGTCAAAGCTGTCCAGCAGGGCCAGCTTGGTCTTGTCGTTGGTCTTGGCCTTCAGCACGTCGTACAGCACGGTGACGCCCATGGAGGTGTTCAGGTCGTTGTCCATGGCCTTCATGAACTTGGCCTTATACTCGTCAAATACCGCCTGATCCACATTGCCCTCGTCCTTCAGCGCGGCGATTTTGGCCAGCAGCTTGTTGAAGGCCACGGTGGCGTTGTCCAGATTCTCCCAACTGAACAGCAAGCCCTTGCGATAGTGGCTCTGCAGGCAGAAGAAGCGGTAGGCCAGCGGGTCGTAGCCCTTCTGCTCCAGCAGGGAGACGGTCAGGAACTCGCCCTTGGACTTGGACATCTTGCCGTGGTCGGTATTCAGGTGAGCCACATGGAACCACTGGGGGCACCAGGGATGGCCCAGATAGCTCTCGGACTGGGCGATCTCGTTGGTGTGGTGGGGGAAGGCGTTGTCCACGCCGCCGCAGTGGAGGTCCAGATACTCGCCGTTGAACTTCATGGAGATGCCGGAGCACTCGATGTGCCAGCCGGGATAGCCCACGCCCCAGGGAGAGTCCCATTTCAGGGCCTGATCCTCGAACTTGGACTTGGTGAACCACAGGACGAAGTCGTTCTTGTTGCGCTTGTTGGTGTCCTCCTCCACGCCCTCGCGGACGCCCACAGCCAGATCGTCCTCGTTGTGGTCGTTGAAGATATAGTAGCGCTCCAGCTTGCTGGTGTCGAAGTAGATGTTGCCGCCGGCCTGATAGGCGTAGCCGGTGTCCAGCAGCTTGGTGATGATCTTGATATAGTCGTCGATGAGGCCGGTGGCGGGCTGCACCACGTCGGGGCGCTTGATATTCAGCTTGCGGCAGTCCTCAAAAAATGCGTCGGTGTAGTACTGGGCGATCTCCATGACGGTCTTATGCTCGCGCTTGGCGCCCTTGAGCATCTTGTCCTCGCCCTCGTCGGCGTCGGAGGTCAGGTGGCCCACGTCGGTGATGTTCATGACGCGGTTCACGTCGTAACCGGCGTAGCGCAGGTACTTCTCCAGCACGTCCTCCATGATGTAGGAGCGCAGGTTACCGATGTGGGCAAAATGATACACGGTGGGGCCGCAGGTATACATCTCCACATGGCCGGGGGTATGGGTCTTAAATTCATCCTTGCGATGGGTGGCGGAATTGTACAGATACATGGCGGTTTCTCCTTTATATGGTTAATTTGTAATTGGCAATATAAAAAACGCCTCTCAGACAGTATTGTCTGAGAGGCGAAAAAGATAGCTTCGCGGTTCCACTCTCGTTTATCACTCAAGTTCGGCGCTGTGACGGCGGCCAACCGGAGGGCTTCCACATCCCCCGCGCTCCCGGACGCACTTTCTGTCCGCAGCGGGTGACGGGGCTTTCAGCCGGTGGCCCCCTCTCTCTATCCCCGTGGGATGGACATACTCTTTCCGATCGTCGCGCTGTTCATTTGTAGCGTATATTGTAGCAGGCTTTTGCTTTGGTGTCAAGTCTATACCGTGCGAATTGTAAAGGCCCGGCGTTCTGAAAACGCCGGGCCTTAGCGGTTATTTATCCTTTTTGGGTATCGCGTAAATGACCAGTGAGCCCAGCAGCACTACGCCAAGGCCCAGACCAAAGGAAGCCATTACCATACTCGGCACGGCGGCCTCGATCACGTACTTGAACACCATCAGCATCACCAGTCCGGCGGTGGCAAAGATCGAACCGATCACCTGTAAAAAATGTCCCCATTCCATTTGTGTCTCCTCCTTTTTCATTTGTTGCCGGATCGTCCCGGCAAATTCTCTCTTGATTATTTTGCACCTATATAGGTGCAAAATAATCATACCACCTGCCTATAATAATGTCAAGAAGTTTCGCACCCATATGGGTGCATTTTTGCAGGAGGTGACGAGCATCAATCCGGAGGTGGAGAAGCGTATCGGGCACAACATCCGCCAGCTGCGGGAAAAGGCGGGGCTTACGCAGGAGTGGGTGGCCGCGCAGCTGCAATTGAGCGGCTGCGATATCACCCGCAGCGCGGTGGCGAAGATCGAGGTAGGGCAGCGCCATTTGTACCCCGATGAGATCATTTTGCTGCGGGATATCCTGCGCACCAGCTATGAGGACATTTTTGCGTGAAAAAAGTGGCTCTGCACTGTTGTACAGAGCCGCTTTTTTATTTGGATTGTTACTTGATCTCGCCGGACTTGAACACGTCGGCGTTCTTCATGAAATACTCCACGCCGGAGTACACGGTGGTGACAAGGATCACCACTTGACAGACGATGTTCAGACTATGGGGGATGCCGAACAGGATCAGGCAGATGCACACCATGGTGCTGGCAGTTTTGATCTTGCCCGACCAGGCTGCGGCGATGACCCGCCCCTTCTCCACGGCGATCAGCCGCATGCCGGACACGGCGAACTCCCGCACCAGCACGACGGCAAGGATCCACGCCAGCATGTCGCCCTGCTCCACGAAGCAGCACAGCGCCGCCATCACAAGGCACTTGTCCGCCAGAGGATCCATGAACTTGCCGAAGTCGGAGATCTGATTATAGTGCCGGGCGATGTAGCCGTCGGCAAAGTCCGTCAGGCAGGCCACGATGTACACGCCCAGCGCCCAATACCGGCTGCCGGGAAAGTCCACATACATCAGCACCAGAAACACCGGGATCATCAGCACACGGCCGATGGTCAGATAGTTGGCCATATTTTTCGGCATGGTTTTACTCCTCTCTTTCTCCCACCAGTTCGCCGTCCATGGCGCCGGTGATCCGCACCGTCACGAAGTCGCCGGGGTTTACGTCATCCGCGCTGGTGAAATAGATATGTCCGTCGATATCGGGGCTTTCCGCATAGCTGCGGCCTATGTACTGCATGGACTGGGGGTCGAAGCCCTCGCACAGTACCTCTGCCAGATCGCCCATGCGGCTCTCGTTGAAGTCGTCCATGATGCGGGACTGCACGTCCGCCACCAACTCGGCACGGCGCTCCGCCTCGGCGGTGTCCACGCGGTTGGGCATCTCGGCGGCGTCGGTGCCCTCCTCCGGGGAGTAGGGGAAGACGCCCGCCCGCTCAATGTGGGTCTCCCGCAGGAACTCGCACAGCTCGTCGAAAGCGGCCTCGTCCTCATAGGGCAGGCCGGTGATGAGACTGGTGCGCAGCACCACGCCGGGGATCTTCGCCCGCAGCTTTTCCATCAGCGCCAGCAGCCCCGCGTGAGTCTCCCGGCGGCGCATGGCCTTCAGGATCGTGTCGTTGCAGTGCTGGATGGGCATATCGATGTACTTGCAGATCTTCGGCTCCGCCGCGATGGTGTCAATCAGCTGGTCGGTGATGGTGTCGGGATAGAGGTAGTGCAGGCGGATCCAGTGGAAATCCAGCTTGCACAGCTCACGCAGCAGCTCCGGCAGCTTCTTCTCGCGATAGAGGTCCACGCCGTAGCGGGTGATATCCTGCGCGATGACGATGCACTCCTTCACGCCGTCCGCCGCCAAAGCCCGCGCCTCGGTCAGGATATCCTCCATAGGGCGGCTGCGGTAGCGGCCCCGCAGCTTGGGGATGATGCAGTAGGCACAGCTGTTGGAGCAGCCCTCGGCAATGCGCAGATAGGCGAAGTGGGTGGGGGTAGACAGCACGCGGGGCAGCTCCTCCACCGCGCCGTTGATGTCGCTGAAGTGGGTGCAGTCCTCGCCGGCCATCACCTGCTCCACGGCGGACACAATGTCACCGTAGTCGGCGGTGCCCATCATGCCGTCGATCTCCGGCAGCTCCGTCATCATTTCGTCCCGGTAGCGCTGGCTCAGGCAGCCGGTCACCAGAATTTTCTTCACCTCGCCCGCCGCTTTCAGCTCGGCGGCGGAGAGGATCGTCTCAATGGCCTCCGTCTTGGCGCTGTCGATAAAGCCGCAGGTGTTGATGACCACCACGTCGCTGCCGTTGACGTCCTCCTGCACGGTCATGCCTGCCTGCAGGCACATGGCCATCATCTGCTCCGTGTTGACGCGGTTCTTATCGCAGCCAAGGGAGATAAAGGATACGTTCATAAGTCTCCTCGTTTCTATTCGTCTATTTCCTCGCCCAGACGGTTCAGGGCCGGGCGGATGTCGCTCCATGAAAAGCCCCGCCTCAGCAAGGCGTCGCTGAGTTTTTTCAGTAGGGCGCGGTCGGGCGTTCTGCCGCTTAGCTTCTTTTGCAGAAAGCGGTCGATGGCGTCAGCGCTGTCGGGCAGCTGAGAGAGCGCGTCGTCCCACAGCTCGCGGGAAACGCCCCGCTTTTGCAGCTCCTGCCGCACCCGCCCCGGGCCGTACCCGCTGGCGGCATAGTGCCGGGCGATGACGCCGGCGTAGGCGGCGTCGTCCACCGCGCCCAGCGATTCCAGCCAGTCCGCTGTTTCCTCCGCCGTGTCAGGGTCAATGCCTTTACGGCTCAGCTTGTCCGTCAGTTCCTTGCGGGACAGCATGCGGCCGGATGCCAGCTGGGCCGCCTTCACCCGGCTCTCCGAACGCTGGCCTGCCGCCTGCAATTGTACCACAAGCTGGGGGGGTAAGTCCATACCCGGATACAAGCCAAATTGCAGGAGCTCATGACCGGTGATCCGGAGGGGGTCACCCTCCTCCAGAAACACCAGCACGCGCTCCTGCACATGTTTGGAATTTTCGATCCGCGTGATCTTCATTCGTCGCTGTCGTCAAAGTCGTCGGCGGACACGTCCACAGCGCGGCCTGCCGCGCGGGCGGCGATCTTGGACTGGTTGCCCATCAGCTTGTGGAAGTTTTCCCGCACGTTCTTTTCCAGCGTGGCGGCAGCCTCGGGATTCTGGCGGAAGTACTCCTTGGCAGCGTCCTTGCCCTGGCCCAGACGCACGTCGCCCAGGCTGAACCACGAGCCGCTCTTCTGCACCAGATCCAACTTCACGCCCAGATCGATCAGCTCGCTGAGCTTGCTGATGCCCTCGCCGTACATGATATCGAACTCCGCCTCACGGAAGGGGGGAGCCACCTTGTTCTTCACCACCTTGGCCCGGACGTGGTTGCCCACCACCTCGCCGCCGGCCTTCAGGGTCTCCACCCGGCGCACGTCGATACGAACGGAGGCGTAGAACTTCAGCGCCCTGCCGCCGGTGGTGACCTCGGGGTTACCGTACATGACGCCCACCTTTTCACGAAGCTGGTTGATAAAAATGACGATGGTGTTGGTCTTGTTGATGATACCGGTGAGCTTCCGCAGGGCCTGACTCATCAGGCGGGCGTGAAGACCCACGAAGCTGTCGCCCATCTCGCCCTCGATCTCGGCGCGGGGCACCAGCGCCGCCACGGAGTCCACCA
>OGPH01000975.1_pt1 | contig 25748 bp, 29 predicted proteins | sample 1552891 | NCBI WGS metagenome assembly OGPH01 (sample SAMEA2580272, study PRJEB22360) | human gut metagenome | biome: human gut; feature: human-associated habitat; material: faeces | place: Denmark | collected 2008/2010 | reverse complement strand
CGGCCGCACCTATGGGGTTACCGTGGCCCTGCGCGCCGTGACCACCACCGACTTTATGACCGCCGACTGGGCCCACCTGCCCTATGACCTGCTGGGCCGCACCTCCAACCGCATCATCAACGAGGTGGAGGGCGTCAACCGCGTGGTGTACGACATCACCAGCAAGCCGCCCGCCACGATCGAGTGGGAATAATAGACATCCCACTAAAGACCCGCATAAAGCCTGGAAAAAACCGGCACTTGATGTTCGTGCGGTACGCTTTTGGTACACATTTTTTTCGAAAAGTCCTTTTTGATGGAAATCTCGTAGAAACTATCAATATACGAAAAAGAGAGAATCCAAGTTTCCTGCTGGATTCTCTCTTGTTTTATGCTGGTTTATGCTAGATGAATGCCCTGGCCGGTTATAGCCGGCTCTTCGGGATGGTGCCTGTTCCACGCTTCCATGAAGGACTCCCAGGAGTAGTCCATTCCATCGGCTACATGGAACTGCGATTCGGAGTCAAGCGCAAGTACCTGGATAACCGAAACAGCGTGGTTCCTGTCCACTTTTGAAAACCATCTTCGTTCATCTTTCATTATATTTTCTCCTCCTCTAAAATATATTGAGGTGATTAACCGTGTGTTATTTGATCGCGTTTGGAAAATGGAAATGGAGATGTAACATTTTTGTAGAATCATTCTACCAGAGCAGGGGGCCTTTTTCAATATCCCTCAGAAAACAAAAAATCCCCCGCCCGGGCTCGTGGCCTGGACGGGGGATTTTTGCAGATAGAGCTACGACGATGTTGTACTGGCTATCTACGCCTTGAGTATATCACTTCGTTGCCAACTGGTCAACGGTGGCTTTGGCAACCGTAGCGGCTGTGGCCGCTGCGGTGGTGGCAGCCAGGACCGCGGCATCCTCTGCCGTGTCTTCTGCCGGTGCCGTGGTAGACGGCACGATTTTCTGATTCTTCACCTCGGCCTCAATCAGGCCGGTGAGGTAGTCGGTAACGTCGCCATACACATTGGCAAGCAGTTCTTTGGCGGTTTGGGAGAGCATGGAAAGGGTTTTGTCGAGTGCAATTTGAAAGGCCTCTTTCTGCGCTTCCTCGCCGAAATTCCCGCTGTTTTTCAGAGAGTCAACAAAGGTCTGAGATGAGTAGGTTACGCCGGTGGTAACCGCCTTGTCTACCTCATCCAGAATGGATTTCAGCAGCAGGTTGTCCGTTTGGGCAGAAGCCTGCTGCGACTTTGTATGGAATAACCGCATAGCAAAAGCCGCACAAACCGGCACGGAAGCCATGGCTACGGCTCGAAACAGCTCCCACAGGAAATCGAGAAATTCTTGCATGGGCTATCCTCCTTTCTAATCGAACTTGATGGTGTTGTCGTGTTTCTCACAAGGGAATGGACAGCTGTCACACTCGGATTCGTCGCACCCTCGTTTCACCGCATCGTTCCACTTGGTCATAGCGTACACGAACGCCACCGCGCAAACCACGCAGAAGATGATGGCTGCGATCGCCAGGATCCCAACGAAGAACTTTAACATTGCTTGGTCCTCCTTACCTGCCTCGGGTATGGTCTAACCATATCATTTCTATTGCTCCTAATACGGCCAAAACAATGAGCCGTATTACCCACATGATTAGTCAGGCAGCTTCAGTACTTGGCCAATCTGAATGGTGGTACTGGTCAGGCCGTTGAGCTGGGCGATTTCCTGCCAGCGGGACCCGTTGCCTAGCTGCTTTTGGGCAATCGCCCAAAGGGAATCCCCGGCCTGGACGGTGTAAGTCGCGCCGGTGGATCCGCTTCCCGCCCCCGAGATAGCGGTGGCGTCCACCCACCCGTAAACGGTAGAGGTACTGTCTGTGTGGATCACGTGATAGGGGTGCTTTGCCCCCTTGGCCAGCGCCGTGATTTTGGCGGGGCCTGCCTTCACGGTGGTGCCGCTGGATGCGTTCGACGCCGCGTAGTGCTTTCCTCCGGCAAACTGCACGGTGTCCCCCACCTTGTACTCCAAACTGGCGTCGGAAGAAGATGCCGCGCTGCCGGAAGAGCCTGAACTGCCGGAAGTGGAGCTTGTCCCACCTGCCGCGCTGGCATATTTTGGGGTGACAAAGCCCCGGATGTACCTGCCGTTTACCTGGATATTCCGGTAAGCGACGGCGTTTCCGTTGTTGCCCTCAATCACCTTGATGGTTTTCCCAACAACGCTGACCACAATGCCGATATGATCCGCGCCGCTGGCGGCGTCTCCGCTGCCGGTATCGTCCCAGTCGTACAGGATCAGGTCGCCCATTTTGGGCGTGTAGCTGTCATCCTCCACCCAAATGCCTTTCTGCTTGGCTAGGGTGATATACCGGCCGCAGCTGACCTCCAGAGGGATGATATCGGTTAAGCCTGTCCCAATGGCCATGGCAGAGACGAAGCAGGCGCACCAGGCGTCGGTGTACTTCATCTTGTAGCCCTGGGCCAGGGGCGTGTGGGAGTTATACAGGTCGATGATCTTCTTGTGGCTGGCATCGCTCTCCTTGCACCCAAGGTATGTAATGGCGTAATCCACATACTTTTTCCGAAGCTGTTGCTCGGTCATGCTCATGGATCCTCCTTCCGGTGCCGTCTTTGCGGCATATTTGTCGTAGTAGGCCTGGCCGATTTTGGCTCGGGCGTTTTGCACGGCCACGCTTTGATCTGTCGGCCGCTCGAACTTGAGCAGCACGACGTTGGATGCCGCCTTGACGTTCTCGGTGGCTTTCAGGGTCGTGAGAACCGCCTTGTAATCCAAGGACAGCTCCTGCACGAGAAATCCCAACTGGGTTTCAAGGTCCCCGACCGATTTTCCTCTTGCCTTTGCGTAGTCCAGAAGGGCCTCCTTGCGACTCCAGTAAGTCCACTGGGCCAGCCCGTACCCGGCAGCGTCCCGGGCAAAGTTTTGGTAGGTGCCGTTGTCCACTGCTGCGGTATAGGTGGCGTCCGTGTAGCCCAGCTTCTTTTCATAGCTGTTCTGCAGGTTTTCGGTTCCAGCCCGCTTTCGGCGTACAGGTTTCCCATCAATCCGGCGGCGCCGGCTTCGGTCAATCCCTGGGCCGTCAGGTAGTTCCAGATTTTCTCTTCATTGGTTTTGCCAGTCAATGCCAATCAAATCACCCCTTTCCTGAGTCCGTACTGCTGCTTTGTGCCGGGGCCATGGGGTCCCCAAGGGCTGCTTTTGCCGCCTGTTCCGCCTCCCGCTGGTCCTCTTTCTGCCAACGTCGCTCCCGGTACTTTTCCTTGCGTGTTTTGATCCAGCCCATGATGCCGGCCTCGCCTGTGAGAGCCAAAAACACGCAGTTTACCAGGGTGTCTGGTATGGCACCGTAGGCGAGGTATATCTGGATCATTTTCACGGTAAACCAGGCCAGGAGGATGGCGGCGATCAGCAGCACGATGTTCATCACGCCGGGGCTCCTCTTGTATTTGAGCCGGTATACCACGAGCCCCACTATGGCGGCGGCAAGGGCTATCCCAAAAAATACATCAGTACTCACTTTTTGTCTCCCTCGCCTTCCTTGCTCCCGGCGTGAAGCTCTCCTACTTCTACCACCTGGAGCATTGCCATGGCGGGCTGGACGATTGTATGGATATACCCATTGCCGCCCAACCTGTCATAATCGTTGAACATTTCGCGAAAAGCTTCCATCTCCATGCGGTTCCAGGTCTGGGCCGGGTTGCGGCGCTTATCGGTGTAAAACCGGTAAGACTGGATCAGGCGCTCCCGTAGCTTGTTCAGCTCCCGCCGGTTTTGATCTTCCTCCATCATCTGGAGTTTTCGCGTGTTGGCGTCCTGGCTCTTGCGCAATTCGTCGATGGCCCCTTGCAGCTCGTGCTGGATTTTGATGCTTTGGGCCCGGTACTCCGGGTATTTGCTCACGGCGTCCAGCGCGGTTTTCAACTGCTTGTCCTTTTCCCGCTCCGCTTCAGCCTTGGCCAGGATGTACTTTTTGCCCTTTTTGTAGAGGAACACCACAAACGCCAGGGCAAGGGCAAGCTCCAGGACGTTCAGCACGGTGATGTTCCCAAAAAGCTTCGTAAATTCGTCTAAGCCCGTCATGGTCGCCCTCCCGTCAAAACAGTTTGTAAGTTGGTCGTTCCTCTTTGAAAAGCCAGTGTCTGAGCCAGTCATCCAAGATCACCGCCGCCATGGATAGTGCAATCCAAAGCAGCGAAAACGGCAGGCAAATTTGCCCCAGAAAGTTAAGGGGCATGGTGGAATAATCCCAAATGTCCAGCCGCAGCCAAAGGTTAAGCAGAATGCCGAACACCAGCTCCATAAAAGTGATAACTGCCGAGCCGATTGTGCCTTGGAGGATCAAGGGCATATCCCAGGGGATGAACTCATTGATGTCTCCGATCACGACAAAGCAGATTCCACCGATGGCAGCCATGGTCCAGTGACTGTGGCCCCTCCAAAACATTTCGATGAGATAGTAGACACAGCCCCCTATAACGGCCAGAACCGCGTGTTTCAGGGCCGCTCTTGGCAGAGATTTCTTCACTCTTCCATCACCTGGGCCATGCGCCCAATGACGGCTTGGATCTGTTCACCGGCGGAGGCCAGGATCGTCTCCATTTCCCCCGCCAGATCACTGGGAAGCTGGGAGCCGTAGGTGATGCCTGCCAGCGCCGTTTTGTCGGTCTCCCGATTGATCCAGATCTTGAGGAAGTTGCAGTAGGTGGTCTGCTTTGTGACAAAGGTCTTGTAGGCCACATACAGTGTCACGATGTCGGCGGCGGAGTACATTTTGCACTGGGCCCCGTCACTGTGGTACGGGTACTCTGTGGCGCCCAGGGTGACCGCCGTGAACATGGAGTCTATGTTGGTCTGGTCATTGGGCTCCAGGCTGAAATGCTCCTTGCCGGCGGTGAGCTGTACGTCGATACCGCCGTAAATCAGACTTTGGCAGGTGTCGTTGGCCATGGTGACTTTTTTCTCTGCCAGGGTGGGCAGGTCCTTTTTCTTCCAATTCAATGCCATGCGTAAAACCTCCCTTATTCAAAAGCGCCGGAAACGCTGGTGATATAGCCGCCTTCGTCGGATTCCCCGCGCTCCACGGTGATGCGGAAGTTAAATGCCGCGCCGTTGGTGTTGGCGTGGTTCTCGAAGACGATGTTTGTTTCGGTAAGCACTTCATCGGTGACATCCTGCCAGACCGGCTCCGGGTCGCTGCCGTTGTTGGTGGCTTCCACCAGCAGGCTGGCGTCATCGGGGATGCTCCCCACGATGCCCAGGATGGCCACGGAAATGTCCCCCTCCACGGCCAGGGGCTCGTCCAGGGTGATGGTGGCCTTGTGTACCGCCTTCTCGAAGGTGGCGGTGAAGGTGGTGGTGTCGCTGCCGTCGCTGACTTCGATGGTGATGGTGTGTTCCCCGTTCACCAGTTTCTGAAAATCCGCCGCGTCACTCACGCACTCCGAGTCAAACTCGGAGCCGCTCGTGACGCTTTCACGGGTCTTTTTCGCCACGCCGTCTACCTTTTCGGTGATGGTGAGGGTGTCCCCGTCTGAATCGCTGACGCTGTAATGGATGGAGAAGGTAGCGCTCTTCTCCCCGAGATTTACCCCGGATTCGCCACTTGTGCTGGTGATAACCGGAGCCTCGTTGGTCTTAACCGTCCCATCGTCAGAGATAAAGAGAGTAGAGGGAAGTACCAAAGCGGGGCGCACCCCGTACGAGTAGGAGCAGTAGTTGTAGTTCCAGTAGCCATTGGTGTTCACGTGCAAGGCGTAGAAGGCGTTGTTGTAGGTGTTCGGGGAGCGAAGCCACCAGCTGGTGGCCGAGCTGTTCAGGTAAGCCACACGCTTGTTGTCAGAGCCGCTATCGGCGCAGCCGGCGAAGTAAGAAAGCTCTGCGCCCTCATTGGTGGGCATATAGTTGTGGTTGAAGCTCACTTCTGTGGAGCTGAGCAAGAAGATTTTGGCGCTCAGGCCGTTGGCGCCGCTGGTGACGGTTTTGCTGGTGCCGGAGCCCTTGCGGTAGGGAATCTTTACCTGCTTGATCACAGCCTGGATCTCCGGGTCGAACAGCCCCAGGAAGGTGCTGTTTAGGTAGCTGTGGATTGTGCTGTTTTGGTAGTCGTTCACATTGGAACTGTGCCACTGACGGTTTTCGTAGATGTCCTTCATCAGCAGCCAGGTGCCGTTGCAGCTTTCGTCATACATAGATCCGGGCTTGCCCTGATGGACCACGATAAAGTCTCGGGGAGAGCCATTCACGTTCAGTTTGACAATGCTGCCTACGGCCTTCGCGCTTAATGCAGTGGATGCCATTTGTTTTTCCTCCTTTTCGTTAAAAAGGAATGGAGGCAGATAACTCTGCCTCCACCTGTTTCTGTGCTGCAAGCTGCAGCTGTCGTTCTCTTCTTTTGTTCGCGATTTTCTCGGTGGAATTGATTTTCCGCCTGGGGCGGATTTCCTCCCCGATGATCTCGCTGACTTTCTTTGCGTACTTCAGCCGCAGAGCATAGGTGTCTCCATGGGCCGCGTGGGCGTCCCACGCCCGGAAGCAGTCGATGATCCGCTTCTTGGAAATCTCCCCTGCCGGGTAGGCTTTCGCCCAATACTTCACTTTTGAGCGCATCCGCTGGATGCTGTCCCTGCGAAGCTTTTGGACCACCCCTCCTGTCTCGGTGAGGTAGGTGTGAAATCCTAAAAAGTCGATGCCGTTCCGCAGTGGGAAGATGCCCGTTTTTTCGTTCAGCTCCAGCTTCACGGACGCCATGTACTCGCGGAAATCCTTCAGCAGTTGCTGGGCCTCCTTCTTGGTGGGAACGATCAGGTAAAAATCGTCCATGTACCGGCCGTAATACTTGACCCGGTATTTCTCTTTTACCATGTGGTCAAACTCATCCAAAAAGGACAGGGCCAGCAGCTGGCTTGTCTGGTACCCCAGTGGCAGGCCTTCCGTGGTGTCGATGTAGGTGCAAAGCAGTTCGTAGATTTGAGGGTCTACGTTTCGCTTCTCGATCACCCTCCAAAGTTTATCCTTGAGGAGGTCGTGGTCGATGGACGCGAAAAAGTGCCGCACATCTCCTTTCAGCACCCAGCCTTCGGCGCTGCCGTGTTTGCGGTAGTAGTCGATCATGTGGCCCTTAAGCCTGAGCAGCCCATCATGGGTGCCCTTTCCTTTTTGGCTGGCATGGTTGTCCCGGATGAAGCTCCGCGTCAGTGCGTCGTACATAATGTTGTCCGTCACTGCGTGGAGGACCACTTTGTCCACAAAAGCCGGGGCCTGTACAAGCCTTCTCTTCGGCTCGTACACGTAGAAGACCTCGAACTTGCTGGGGATGTACTTTTTCGTCCGCAGGATGTAGGCCAGCTTTTCGGTGCATTGCAGCGCGTTGGCTTCGTACTGCGCCGTGCTGACCTTTTTCCTCTTTCCTCTTCTCGCTGCCAAGTACGCGTCGTAGAGTACGTCAAACGTACACATTTGGGTATATGTCATTGGGTTGTTTATAAATTAGGTGGGGGACGGCGTTGGAGAGAGCTACCTTCCCCCGGTTTTTCTACCACCGGCCTGCTCTCTCCGGGCAGCCAGCTGCGCCGAAGATCGGCGGCCGGCCTCGGTGTGATGTATTTATCGTCCGCCTGGTAGGCATTCGAAAGGATATGGCTCCCTTTGATACGATGGTGCACTGCGTTCGCCAAGCTACTTGTCTCGCATTCCATCAAAGCGGGGCGCACCCCGTACGAGTTGGAGCAGTTGTTGTTGTTCCAGTTGCCATTGGTGTTCACGTTCAAGGCGTTGTTGGCGTTGTTGTTGGTGTTCGGGGAGCGAAGCCACCAGTTGGTGGCCGAAACGAGCCATACCCTATGGGCGTTTTTATTGCCGGTCGCTGTGAAACGCCGCCCTGCAAGCCGATTTCACCAGCTCGAACTGGTGCTTATCGGATTCGGCAGCTGCTTCCGCAACCAGCTTTTTGGCCCGCCCGCCGTCGTTTTTCTTCCAGGCTGCGGCCATATACTTCACGTCCGTGACTTTCTTCGTCCAAACTTCGGCCTTTTTGGCGCTGATGATGTTTTCCTCCAGGCAAATCTGGATGTATTCCAGCAAGAGCGAGCAGCCGTCCAGCACGTCGCTGATCTTCCGCAGCCGCTCCTGATGTTCCGTGGCAAAGTGTTTGTCGTTTGCCGAGTGGATGTCCTTGACAATGCCTTTGGCGATAAACCTCATATCCTCGCCGTACAGTTTGAACATACTTCGGGTGAACCCGTCCTTCTTCTTCACATCCAGCACGTGTATAGACTCGAAACAAACGGTCTTGACATCCCGGATATCGCCAAGTCTGGCAATACGCCTTATGATTGCCCGAACATCTTTGGCGCTGACCTCATCGGACACGATCCTGGTAGCCTGGTTGGTATATCGCAGGAGCTCCCTTGCCCTGTTGCCAAGCAGGTATTCTTTTTCAGCCATTTGCGCATCTCCTTTCTATGCAGACACGATTCAGCACAAGGTCCAGATCGGACCGCTCTCCGAAGTAGATGCAATGATCGCTCTTGATGATTAGTTCCCCCGGATTCTGAGAATGGGTTATCCCGCGGAGTACGAGTCCTGTTCGATCTCTTGGGGCGCATGGCGGGTGCAAAAAGCAAAATAGGTTCCCGATGATGCAAGAGAGTTCGTCAGCGGGGCGAGAAAATACTACTCTCTCCATTTAGAACTCGATGCGGGCCTGGGTTGTGTTCCATACACCGGCAACCACTACATTTTCCAGCGTCGCAAACGTGACCGTGAAAGCGTTTTCAGACACGTCAGTGCCATACTTTAGGTCAATCGCGTGTACGGCAGCTTCCAGCTCCGCCATGGTCCCTCTCAGATCCGAGTGCGCCGACTCGGATGCGTTATGTGTGTCCACGGCTTGGGAAATGAGGTTGTCAACCTCGGTCTTTGAATAGCCGGCGCTATCCGGCCTTTGGGAAGCCGTGAGCTTCCCGGATGCATCAAGGGTGGCAACTCCCCCGGGTACACCAACCTGGTCGGTAGTGACAAAGTTACTTGTTTCCTGCTCAGGCTGGCCTACATTGACGATACCGTATGCCATATATCATTCGCTCCTTCCTTCGTTTATCCAATACACCGCCTGGATCGCAGCCGTGGGGACAGTTCCCGCCCGAATTCGGATGTAGCCATCCAACGACTCGCAAGTGCGGCACATTTTGCACGATGCCGCGAGCGCTTGGCTTTCCACCTCGATCACCACCGCCACCCAGTCTGCGGATGTCACGCCTTGCACTGGGATGTCCACGTAGTTCGGGTACCCGGCCGTGTCGTCTTCTACCCACCCGGTAGCCGGGATGGTGAGGGGCTCGGATTTCGGCTTGTCCGCTTTTGTGGTCTCCATCTCTTCCAAAGCTTCCGTTACCGCCTGCGTAACACCTGCGATAACGGTGGTGGAAAAGTTTTTTGCTGCTTCCGCACAGGCTTTAAGGTGTGTCAACAGCGTTGCTTTACCCATGCGATTTCCTCCATTTTTTACAAAAATGTAAGAGGGGCCAAGTCTCCCTGGCCCCTCCTAGTTCTTAAATTTGGATTCTACCCTTTTGGATTTTACTTATTATTTTAGTTATTGGTTTGCGTTTTACTAAAACATTTACGTTTTAGCAAATAGGATTTACATTTAAGAAAACAGATTTACGTTAATCAGCCCTCGGTACCAGTGCCGAACACCTCGTTGAGCATCTCGGTGACTTCGCCATCAGTAGCGATGGTGACTACGGGAGTCTCAGCACCGTTAATCTTGATGTTGCCGGGAGTGTCGCTGGCCTCCACCTTGGTAGCGCCCACGGCAATGCCGTCCAGCTTGGTCTTGTCGGCGCCAGTCATCAGGCCGGAAGCGCCGCCGGCAGTAACGGCGGTGTAGGTGGTGTCCTGAGCAGGGATGCCCAGGCCGTTGATGTCGGTCTTGGTAACAGCCTCGGCAGCAGACACATGGCCCTCGGCGTCTACAGTCACCTTATACAGCCCGGCCCCTTTGGCAGCATGGGCGGGGTGAGTGTACACGGTAACGTCCGTGCCGTTGACGTCAAGGTGGCCATTAGTGGAGCCAGCCCGAATAGTCGCCAGGGCGGTGGTAATCTTCTGGTCAATGGCACCGATGACGGTGGTGTAGGTCTGGTCAGTGCCGATACCGGCGATAACAGCCTGGATAGCAGTGATGGCGGGGTTCATGGCGGCGGCGTCATCGGGGTGATCCTGGATCCAGTCCGCAATCTCCTGGAGGGTATTCAGGCTCTCCTGGGCGTCATCGGGAATCAGCTGGGCAGCCAGCTCCTCGTTGGCGATGGCGCGGGCGCTTTTGCCGGAGTCATTACCAACCAGAGTGGTAATGGTCTGCTGAAGAGTGGCAAGGCCCTTGACAGCCACATTCTTCCCGTTGACGGCGATAGTCCCGTCAGCAGTACCGGTGGCGATCAGGATGTCCACCATCTTCTCAACGATGCTAAGAGCAGCGCCGTTGACCTTCACACCTTCCAGCTTGTTAGGCTCGCCGCCGGTGGTGACCAGCTCTTCTACCTGCTCTTTCAGGGCGGTAACGTCGGTGTTCAGCTTGGTAGCAAGGGTTTTGAGGTGGCCGAGTTTTACCAGTTTGGTCTCATCGTAAGGCATAATTTTTCCTCCTTAGAAATTAAAAGTGTTTTTTATGATTTCGAGTTACTCCGTGACCTCATCGGTCCCGAATACCTCGTCAATCATCTCTTCGACCTCGGAATCGGTCGCAACTTCCATCGCGTCTGCGCCCAGGGGCTCCAGGGTGCCGGCGGTGTCCTTGATTTTGTAGACGGTAGCTTCGCCGTCTACTACTACGGACAATACCTGGCCCACATAGGCCAGGGGGCTTGTCTGTGCGTAAGTCTCTGCCTCGGAAAGGGAGCCGTACACACTGGTCTTGTCCAGCGGGAAGCCATCCTGCCGAGAGAAGGCCATGGGGAACTCCATAAAGGCAAAGCTGGATGTGGTGTTATCAATAGCCATATTTCATTCCCTCCTTTAGCCCAAAGTTACCTGCAAGGTTGCGGCGTTCTCATACGGCACAGCCGGCTCGAACACCCACACCTTGTAGCTGATTGCGGTATACCCTTCCGCACCTTCCACGTTTACGGTGGACTGGGAGAAGGTTGACGTTACATCGGCGTTCATGGCCGTCTGGTTGATTACCTTGGTCACGCCGGTCTTTGTGGCATCACAGGCAATGCAGACGCGCTGTGCGCCAGCCGGCACATTGATGGTGATGGTGCCAGCCGCATAGGCCTTGTTGCTCTTGGTCAGGCCGCGGATGTAGGCGCTGTCCACAGCGGGCTTATCCGTAGTGGCCCCGTAGAAGTAGTTGCGGTAGGGGGTGTAGGCGCTGGTGGTCTTTTCCTTGGTGCCAGCCTGGATTGCCACAGCGGGGTCGGAGTCGCTGCCCAAGTTGTCCTTGGCGGTGACGCCCGCCCCATGGGTGGCGATGGCCTTATACCGAAGGGTGGACACAACACCTTCGCCGCCCTGGTCACCGATGGTGAATCCAGCACCATCGTTATCATCAGAACCAGCGTCAAGGCTGGCAGCGTCTACAGAGGCTACCTGCACGTTGCCCTGGTCGGTGATGCGCTGCACAACCCAGTTGGAAGCAGTAACGCCGGTTTCAGGGCCGTACTGATAGGAGCCGGCGTTCAGAGTGCCGGCGGTGTAGTTGGCCGTGGCCAGCTTGGTGCCGGCTTCCACGGCTTTTGCGCCAGACAGGTTGAAGCCGCTGATGCTGGGCTGGGCAGTGATGGTGGGCTGAAGCCGTTTAGACAGAATCTCGGTCAGCACATCGGCCACACTTTTGCCCTGGGATTGCAGGGTAGCCGTGCCGTTGGCGGCCTTGGTGAGGTTGCCGAACTGGGTATAATCGCCGGCCAGGGTGATGTCCTCGCGCAGGATGACTTTGTCGGCGTCTACGCTGCCGGTGATAGCTGTCCACTGGGTGCCATCGTACCAGTACGCTGACATTTCGTAGGTGACTTCCGACACCGTGGTGGTAATCACAAAGACGTCACCCTCCTTGGGAGTGACTTCGCTGTGCTCCTCAAAGTAGGCGCTGATGATGGCGCTGTCCGCTGTGGTGAGGTCGCTCTTTGTGGCGGAATACACCGTGCCGGCCCCAGTGGATTCCAGGGCTTCGGCCAGCTCCTCATCAGTGACGTACCCTTCCAGGTCTACCGTGGTATCGTCCAGGAGCTCCATGGCCCCGTCAATCAGGGCGTAGATGTCGAATTTCCCAGTACCCTGGTTTTTCACCAGGTAAAGGACATTTTCCTCGGCCGCCGAGGGCTCGGGGACGGCATCCACCTTTTGGAATTTCGCGTGGCCGCTGGCAGCGATGGCGGCCAGGTACTCGGTTTTCGTCCGAGAGATGGCTCCCTTGAGGCTGCCAAGGGTTACTAGCTTGCTTTCGTCAATCGGCATACTTTTTTCTTCCTCCTTTTTTGGGGTTTATGGCTCAGGCGAGAAAATCTCATCCAGCATTTCGTCCGTCTCGTCCGATGTGACTATGTCATCATCGGAGACGGATGCGCCTGTGGCGGAGATTGTCCCATCCGGAGTGACTGAAATATTTTCGCCAATCTTTACACCACCCAGGGTAGTTGCAGAGGCGATGGGCAATACATACCCGCCTGCCCCTCCTTCTCCTGCTTGCCCATTAGAGGCGTTCAGAAGGAGCAGGGTGGCCGGAATTTCTGCGGCGGGGTCTTTTTCGGCGTACAGTCGTACAACGCCGTCCAGCGTGCGTGCGGACCTGCAAAGGCCGCAATCCTCGGCAGTTTCGGAATACGTCTCGCCGACATGGACCGAAAGAATGGGGACCATCTCCTCGGTGACGTCTTCATGCACCATGTCCAAGTATTTCCCGTTCGGCCATTCCTCGGCGCCAGTTTGCCACCCAGTAGTGGGGATGATAACCTCTCTCTTGACCGTTGCTGCTGCGATAAGCCGCTCTACATCTTCCCGGGATACCATAGATTCCGGGTCGATGGTGGCTATTACCTTGTCAATCGCATCAACTGCTGCAATCAGGTCAAAGGTGGCCAGCTTACCTACAATTGAGCTGCTGGGCCGAATCCATTCGGGCTCATTCTCCAGCACCAGGTAGGTGTAGGGCACCTCGCCCTCGTCTGGGTCTTCGGCGTACAGCAAAATCCCCGTGGCGTAGAAGCCTTGGGCCACGTCCGAGCTATTGAGCTGCACTGTAACCTGGCATTCGCCGTTGACAGGGGTGCTGACCGATGCTATCTTAGCGTCCATCACATAGTCTGCCGGCTCTGTCATGGTCTTGGGGGTGCTCCCTTCTGGGATTTGTCCTTTGCCGACGGCAGCTCGTGTGTACTTCATCTGGCATCTTCCCGCCAGGACTTTGCCAATCAGCGCAATGCCGGGTAAGCAGCTATAGCTGCCGTCCTCAAAAGTCGCCATGTGCGTTTACCTCCTATCCTATGAGTTTTGATTTTGTGCGCGTGTGGTAGTAAGCTCCTCCGCCGCTGTGTGTGGTTACCGTAGAGCTGTGGTCTTCCCCGCGGGGTTCTCCATCCACTTCTTGGCCGGTAAATCCGCCAAAGCCTATCTCAATCTGGGAGGTGGCTTGCCTATCCTCGCCCACCGGGTTGGGGTGAAATTCCGCTGCTGTAGCGCCCCCAAAGGATACCTTGACGGGCAGTGTGCTTTGGCGGTCTTGGCCGATAGGCTGCGGCCAAAGCTCTGTCCCGATTGCGCCTCCAATGGAAATGTGCAGGTCCTGCCGGAATTCCCGGCGGATGTGTATCCGCATATCCAGCGCCAGGTGCGCCGGTATCCTTCTCAAAAGTGTTCGGAGCAGGTTGTTCTCGTCGAACACCTCTCCTTCGATGACGATGTAGATAATGCCTTTAGCAAAATCCACCGAAACCGATTTGTCCGTGTAGTTTGCAATAACTTCGCGGATTTCTGGCTCGCCTATGTGGCCATGGCCAGCGATGCGGGCTATAATCACCCTTCGCCTCTGCTCAAGGGAGAGGGGCTTGCTATAGGTGATGCCCAGAATGTCTTCCCACCCGCGGATGGTGGTCTCATCTGCCTCCAGGACAAAATTGTTCAGGTAAGCTTGCTCGATTTGCAGCTCCAACACATCCGAAATCTTGCCATACGCCTTGAGAATTTCTACCATCTCAAAGACATCTCTGTAATATCTCGGGTAGTAGGTCAGGAGCTTTTCATAGTTGTTTTTGTAATACTTGATGTAAAACTTCAAGTTACCACCACCTCACCAATAACTGGGACATCATCTTCTCCAGTGGTGATATTGAGAATGTCCCCGTTCAGGGTGAGGCCGCTGTAGTCGATTAAGTTTCTAAGGCCGCTTAGTATGGCACCAACAGCCGAAACTCGAACGATAACCGGCTCCTCATCCTCTGTTTCCAGAACCAGGCCCCGGAAATACTCCTTGATAGCCTCTTCGGCTTCTGTGCGAGCCGCCTCCAGGTTGGCACCCTGGGCGAGCTCTGCCTTAAATGCTACGGTGATTGATAGGGGAGAGGCTGCCACCGCGGTGAAGTGTGCGCCTATATTGGCACGCCCATTCCCGAGGCCGTCTCCCACAACGTATGTCTTGCCGTCCACGACGACCGTCATGCCCTTGTCTGCGGGGTCTATATAGTCTTGCACCTCTTTGACTTTGGCCTCTCCTAGAGGCTGCCCGGTGGTGTCAATAAGCACGGCCTTGACCGTGTTCTCCCCATTCCACAGGGGGACGATGCGAGCGCGGCCCACGCCGTCTATACTTTCGCACCAGGTCTTGTAGTGCTGCTTGTTGCCGTTTTCTGCGGGGCCAGCGATTTTTTCCAGCACGCGCTCGCGGAAGCTCTCGTCGTCTTCCGCATCTGACCCGTGCTCGTAAATCTCGCCGAAAGTAGCGCTGATAAGGCCCTCGATGTAGTTGACAGGTACGGCGGGGGTTCCAGCGTAGATGTTGTTGCCCTGCTCTCCGGGGACTTCCGCCTCGAAGTAGTATGTGCCCGTGTCCTCGTCCTGCTTAAGTACGAAGTAGGACAGGTCATAATAAAAACGCTCTCCGACTTGGGGAATCGTCCCGTCGAAAAGCGCCAAGTATTTGGCTGGAGTAGCTTGGAGCCGGTATACACCGTACTCCTCCGCTTTGGTATCCAGCGCATCGCCGGTTGCCGTGCGGACAGTGGTCATCTGGATTACCAGGTCCAGGTCTGTGTAGAGCTTGGCAATCTCCAGCAAAACGCCAGATACGGAGTCGTAGAAGATGCTGCCCTGCCGGGTGTCTATGCCGGGTGGGGCATTGTCGAGTACGTCCTGTAGCAGTCTTTCGTAGGTGATGTCCTCGAACACTCTATAGCACCTCCTCTATGGTCGTGGTACCGAAAATGGTGTCAGCGCTGAATGAGATGTACGCCGCGTCATTTTTGAACTCCACTGCGAAGTTGTACAGATTCAGGATGCGGCTGGCCGGGGCCAGCGCGTCCTTGACAAAGCCCTCGATGGCTGTTTCGATGTAGTCCCGGGAAGCATCGTTGCGGATGATGGCGTCCTCTATCTCGCTACCATACTGGTTGTCGTAGATGAGGCACTTGAAGCGCGGCGTGATGATGGCTTTTCGGATGGCCTGGTTTACTGCTTCCAGATTGTCAACCTTGCCCACAATCCTGCCGGCGTCTAAGTCTAGCCTATAGGTGAGGGACGGCTGCTCCTCGCTGTCTGTGACGGTTTCAATGGGGATTGGAATAAGTACATCTGGCATTTTAACTCACCCTATCCAACACAAAATACTGCTTGCCGTTGTTGAACGACAGCACATGAACTTTGTCGCCTACCTTCAAGGCGTTGTGAATGATGACTTTCTTTCTCCCTGCGATAACGTGGGCGTGAGAAGCATAGGCCGAATCCCCGCTGCCGCCGCTGGCCGGCTCGGTTTCCCATTCCAGGGGCGTCATTTCCGTCTGGTAGTCTGTGAGCTGCCATGGCACGATGGTGATGTTAGGCCCGATGATGAGTTTCTCGTCATTTACCATCTGGATGCGAAGGGGCCCTGTGGACACCACCGTCCCCTGGAGGAACTGGATTCCCGGAGTGCTCATCCCCTGAATGAGCTGCTTAATGCTGGTCTTTGCGGTTTCATCTGCCATGCCTATCCCTCCTTTTTGGTGAATGTGCCTTTATCCACCCAGCCGTATACCATGGTGGATGAATCGGTGTGTATCAGGTGGTACGGATGCTTTGCACCTTTCGCAATCAGGGTGATTTTTGCGGGCCCCGGCCGGAGATTGGTGCTGGCCGGGCTGGATGCTGTACTACTCACGTAGTGGTAGCCTCCCTTGAACTGTACGATGTCGCCGACCTTATAGTCGCTGCTATCGTCCGTCTTGTCCTCCTTGGTAACGTCGGTGGCGAAGGTGAGCTTTAACGACATGGTGTGCGACCTGCCCTCAAAGGTGTGGGTGTCCTCGTCCACGTAAAAGGTGCGGGAGATATTGAGTGGGGGAATAATCACATATACCCCGATTCCCGATACCACATCGGGAATCCCTATGGAGTCCACGCTTAAAGTGCGCTCCGGTGTGCTCTTTTCTTCCAGCATGCTGTCTATGAGGTCGTTTATCTGTGCTGTAGTCAGGCTTTCATCTGGCTGGTCGATTTCTTGGAAAATGCCGATTTTGCTTTCCAATGAGCTATTGCTCTTTTCCGCCAGGGTCGTGCCCTCCTTTGACACCATCTTTACCCGGGTTTTTATGTCCTCAATGCTTTTGGTGTAGCTGTAGCCGGTGAGGTTGGCCCCCGGCTCAATCACCCATTGTAGGATGTTCTCCCGGCGGGTCAGCAGACTGATTTTGCCCTTGTTGCTTGCCACGTAGTGCCGGATGCCGGTTGCGTCAAAGTCGAGGCTTAAGGCGTCCGCTATGGCGTCAAAGGCCGTTGTCTTGCTTTTTGTGAGCTCCGGGATTTTGTAGGTGCAGCTTGCGACCTCTCCCATGGGGATACCAAATCGCGTGCAGCAGTCCTTGAAAATCTCGGTGGCGGTTTTGTTTTCGTAGCAGAACGTGTCCTTGTTATTTGCCAGGTAAATGCCGTTGTCATAAGCCGTGAAGCTCATTGTTTTCTTGTCACTCTGGCTTTGCTTCATGATGATGCCCCGAAATAGCTCGTTCCCATCATACGAGAAAATACACTGGTGCCCCTGCTCTACGTCAATGCCACTGCGGGCGTGCTTGTAGCCGTCATCGTCAATCAGATTGACGGTAAGTGTCCTGGATGACGAGCCTTTGCGGCCCTTCCAGGTGATTTTCTGCACCAGCTGGGAGATTTCGATGGTCTCCGAACCTTTCGTGACAATCAGGCTAATACCTTTGTCGGCCATTGCAGCCCCTCCTTTATGGAATCGTCAGCACTTGGCCGGAATAAATCAGATTGGGGTTTCCCCCGATGATGCCCTTATTGGCGTTATAGATTTTCGTGTAAGAGGCCCCGCTGCCGTAGAACTTCTTTGCGATGTTCCACAGGCAATCCCCGCTCTTGACGGTGTAGGTCTTTGGGGTGACGGTATTGTCAACCCGAGCATCGGATTTATCAACGGTGGCGGATGAATTTCCAATGTCCACTTTGACCTGTCGGGTGGTAATCTCCCGGTATTCCTTGAGGGTGATGTCATAGTGGTAGCTTCCGGGGTCGCCGCCCACCTCGTCGTAATTGAAGCTCTCAATGGTCATGTGCAAATCCACACCGCAGGCAGTGAGAAGGAAATGCACGGGCTTGTCGCCCGCTTTCCATTCGCATATCTTCTGCACCAGGGTCAGGGGCTTGGTTATCGTGCTTACCTGGATTCCCGGAAACCTGGTGGCGGGGAAGAAGCTTGAAAATGAGATTTGCACCGCCGGGCGGCTCTGCATGATGACGATTTCGCCTAGCCCGGTGATGTCTACGCTGTCGTTGTTGCTCCCGTTTTTGACCGAAAAGGTCTCCGGGAGTACAGGGAATTGGATTTTCTCCGCCTCCGAGTTGTAGGTCATCCACATCTCGTACTTAGTAGTCATACGACAGCTCGCCCTCCTCGTAAATCTCGCCCTGGATGATGTTCATGAGGACGGGTTTCAGATTTTCGGTGAGCACATCCAAGATTGTTGTCTTGTCTGCTCCGCCGCTGCCGGATACCTGGATTGCACCGCTCCCGGCGATTTCCAAGATGATTTTCTTTTCTGACCTACTGGCGGCGCCAGATGTGCCGGCGTCTTTGCTTGGCAAATCGGTGGGCATTACATTCAGAGGTGAGCGCTTTTCGTTCAGGGCCTCAATCAGCCGGTTTGTTTCAGAGGTGGGGAATACTGTGCTTCCCTGCTCTCCCACAATAAGCTCCGGCCCGCGTTCGCCAGCAATGAAGTAGTCTTCACTGTTTGTCGTTCCCGTGGCGTAGGCTGCCGTCCTGCGTGCTACCAGCTCGGGGCCTTCCTCACCGGCTAGGAATACTCTTTCGGCATTGGTGGTGCCGTTGGCGTTGGCCGAGATGGTGGTCGCATTGGAGGTGCGCCCGCCTCTTCCGCCGGCCACAGAAACACTGACGCGGGGGGCGCTTGCGGATGCCGCCGCCAACGCGCTTGAGACTGCCGCTGCCACCTGTTGGGCGGCGGCAACAGCATTGGCTTTCCCGGCCAGGATGGCGTTCACGTAGGAATTGATGGTGCTCGTTGCGGCAGTCCGTGCTTCCTCGCTGAGCTCCAGGTCCTCAGTAACGATTTTGTTCATGTCCTGGGCGTACTGGTTCATCTGCTCGGTGAATCCCGTCTGCCACTCTGCCGTTGTACTGGCAATCTCGCTCTGGGCGGAATTGACCTCTCCCAAAGTGTTGGCCAGCTCGGCTACCGCTTCGGAGTTTCCGCTGTTGATTGCCTGCACCATGCTTGCAGCTAGGCCGGCGGCTTCTTCGCTGCCAGACTGCACGTAGGACATTAAGGCGTCGTAGTTTTGCTGGGTAATGCCGAGGTCGGCCGCAGAGGTGTCCTTTAGGGCGCTGATGTTCTGCTGGTACGTTGTCCAGTAAGACAGCTGGCTTTCCAGCGCCGCCTGGGCATTGGCTACCGTAGAATTGAGGTATTCTTCCGAGCTGGTGGAGGCCTCGTCGAACAGGCCAAACTGCCCTTGGAAGCTTTCCAGGGCGGCCTCGTAGGCGTCTTGGTAGGCCTGCGCCAGCTCCTCAACCTCGCTCTGCACACTCTGGTATGCGGTGGCTGCCGCCTCCTGGTAGCTGATGGTCTCGCCGGAAGTGTTTGCTACAGCGTCCCCGACGTTGCCCCATTCCTCCTCGATTCCCGCAATGGCGGCCTGGTTTTCTGCGTATGCGGCCTCCAGCTCCTCCAGGGCGCTGCGGTATTCGTCGATGTCGGTAAACCAGTTGGTAAGCAGGCCGTACTCGCTTATACTTCCTGTGGTGTACCTTTTGTAGCGTTCATCCCAGTAATACCCTTGGTCTTCATACTCCTGCGTGAGGTTGGCTTCCGCTTTGGCGATTTCCTCTTCGAGCTGTGCCTGCTTTTGCAGCAAATCGACGTATGTCTGCATTTGCTGCTGCTGCCGTGCCTGCTCGGCCTGGGCCTCTGCGGCCTCTCTCACGCTGTTTACCCAAGCATCAGTGCTGGCCGTGACTTTCTCATACGAGATGCCAAGCTCGGGGAAAAGCTCGTTGAGCTCTCCCACGACGGCCTTTAGCTGCTGCTGCTCACTTACGGTAAAGGAGGTCTTGCTGGCAAGGTCCTGCATCTTCTGAGCCAGAGCAAAGGTGCTTGCCTGGGTATCATCGATGGAGCTCATGCTCTCGTTGTATTCGGAAATCAGCTCGCTATTGCTGCTGACGAGGGATTCTACTTCCGCCTGGAACTCCTCCACGGTCTGCCGGTTTTCCTCAAAAGATGCAGAAAGCTCGTCTATCTCATACTTGAGTCGGGAAGCTTCTTCCGAGTACTTTCCGCTTTCCTCACAAGCCCGCTCATACTCCGCGTTGAGGTCTTGCAGCTCGTTGTACTGCGCCCTGGTGGTGGCAGTCATCTGGGAGACTTCATCGTTGGAGTTTTGAAGCATGGCCACCAGCGCTGCGCCACCAGCAACAACGCCAGTGATGATAGTTGCCGCTAAACCAACTGGCCCAAGAGCAGAAGAAATCGCTGCCCCAAATGCTGTGAGCTGGGGGATAGCCACTTTTGTGGCAAAAGTGACGGCTGTAATCCCCGCCACTACGGTTCCCAGTCCCACGCCAAAGGCGGTAATAACCTTGGTTACAACGGGATACTCTGTAAGGAAATTCCCGATGCCTTCGACAAACCCTGCTGCTGCATTGGATGCTTTTTCAAGCGCTGGGGTAACGGCATTACCAAAAGCCGTGCTTATGGCGTTCCCGGCTTTCTGCCAGTGGTCGCTCATAGATTGGGCGTTTTGATTCATCCGCTCCAGCGCATCATAAGTTTCCAGACTGTCGGTCTGGATGCTTGCCAGCACAGGGAGGGCTTTCGCTTGCAGGTCCTCGAACTGCGTGCCGAAAAGGTTAATCGCAGTTTGGTTTCGCTGTACAGGGTCTTCAAGGCTGTTCAGCGCATTCACGACCTCGAAAAAGGCCGTGCTTGCGGTTTCTCCGCCGGCCGCAAACCGTGCGGCCATAACATCGGCGCTCATGCCGAGGGTCTCGAATGCCTGCGCGGTAGTGTCGCTGCCGTCCTTTGCTCGGATGTTGAACTCCTTCACGGCGTCGGCAAGCTTATCCATGGAGAAGATGCCTTGCTCTGCGCCGTTCACTAAGCTTCCCACGAATTGCTCCGCAGAAAGGCCCAGGGCGGCGTACTGGGGGGCATACTCGGTAAGGACGTCGAGAAGGTCGCCGTTTCTGTCCGCGCCATTCTGAGCGCCTATGGCTATCAGGTTGTAGGCTTCCTCGGCAGTCAATCCAAAGCTGCTCATCAAGATGCTGGCAGTGCGGGAACTTTCTGGGATGTCATAACCCAGAACGTCATTAAGCAAGATGCCGGCGCTGGTAGCTTCCTCGAGTGCTTCACCGGCCAAGCCGGTTGTTCTCTGAACCGCGGTCATTCCCGAGGCGACTTCTGAAAGGCTTTCGGCGTTGGAGCCCGCAAAAACGTTTGCTGCACTCTCTTGCAGGCTTCTCAGCTCCTCGCCAGTGGCACCAGTGGTGCCTGCGATTATTTTTTCCGCTTCCGAGAATGAATCTGCAACGGAATATACCTGCTGTGCGATTTGGGATAATGCCTCAGTTATTCCCGCTGTTGCAAGCGCCGACGAAACCATTTCAAGTGCATTCACACCAGTTTCGCCGGCATTTTGGGATGCTTCTGCTGCGGTATTGGTAGCCTCATTTAGGCCAGCTGTGGCGGTGGTAGCTCTGCCGTTTGCTTCCGCAAGGTTTTCCGCTGCGTGGCCCGCCTTTTCTGCGGCGGCTTCCAGCTCGTTCAGGTTTGTCGTGCCGGAGTCCATGGTACGGTTATAAGCAGCTAGGGCTTCATCCGCTTCTTTTTGGGCTTGCTGCAGCTCCTGCATGGCTTGGGCTGCTTGCTCGGAGGCGTCTGCTAGGTCGTTCTTGGTGGATACAGACACCTTTTCGTTTCCGTTGACGGATTCCATCGTGGAATCCGCCCTTCTCATGGCGCGTTCCAGCTCATTTTGGATGCTGGAGGTGGCTTCGATACTTTGAGACAGGTCCCGTAAAGACGCTTCGCAGAGGTCTACCATCTGGTTTTGCTCTTCGAGCGCATCGGCTGTCTTGAATCCGGCAGCTACCAGTTCCTCGGTGGAGTTTACTGCCTCCAGCAGGCTTTTGTCGTAGTTGCCTACAGCGCTTGTCCAGTAGTCAGTCTGGGATGCTGCATCGCTGGCGGCGCTCCCATACTTGGCGGCGCTGCTTTGGAGCTTGTCTATGGAGGTTGCGACGCCATCTACAGAGGATACGGCGGATGTAACTCCGCTTCTGATTCCGTCAAAGGCGGAGTTTGCCGCGGCTTCTGCCTGCTCGAACTTATCCACCATATTCATGCCGGCCTGTGAAATCTGCTCCAGGCTTGAACTCATCTGGTCAGCAATCGAAAATCTTGCGGTTAAGTCAGGCATTTTTCACCACCTCCTTCGGAAAAATGGGTACAAAAAAAGAGCCTCGCTTTGCGAAGCTCTCTTCCTTTACGGCTGAATTTTTGCTTTTTCTGCTTTTAGCTTCCTTTTTACGGGGAGCTTGGGGTTTGCGGAAAGCCCGTTTTCGTAAGCCATAACGGCCTTTTGTGGCATTTTCAATTTCGAATATACGTCGCCTAGTTTCCCATACGTTTGCGATATTTGATAGGGAGTAATCGACAGTGGGTTTGTTATTCGTTCTAGCAGCTTTTCAACTTCTTTCAGTAGCATTGCGACTGTTTTCTCGTTTGTACCTGTTTCAGAATCGGGAATTTTATTTAAGAGTGTCCAAATTCTTGAATTTATAGAGTAAGGTGAAATTTTCTCATGCAGGAAATAGGCGCTTAGATGCTTTTCGTTTGGTTGGAGGGAAAAATCGTACTGTACCCTTTCGGTTTCATAATAAATCCAAACGCATAAAGCTTCCTCATCTACATAAATGTGAGTGACTCCTCTCCAGTCGGTTTCGATTACCCGCCTAGCAATAATTCGACCTGAATCGACATCAAATATTACTGTAGCATTACTGTCTTCATCGGAAAAATCATTCCTCGCCATTTGGCACACCGCATATTTTCCGTGTGCTGAAATTGAGCAAGAACATAGATATGAGGTGCTCTTGTAATATAGGATGGGAATGTAATTGCAGTCGGTTATGAAGAGGGTTTTCCCAAAAAAACAGCATATTCTATCGTCGTTGGTAAGTACGAAATTCATTATTCGGACACTTGAAATACTTTTGCTAATATTTTCTTGGTAAATGCGCTGCCGAATTTCTTGTATTTTTGCTTGGTCTGTTTCGGTATATTTCATGAGACTGTCTTTTGATACTGGCAAATAATCTTCCAAAGAAAATTCCTCCTGTCACAGATAGAGTGACTACAACTGGTTAAATACCTAAAATTTGGTTTTTCTTTTTATTGTAATCATCTTCTGTGATAATTCCTTCATCAAGCAGCTGCTTCAAGTCTTTCAGGGCAGCTACATTGATTTCGGTGGAGGTTCCTGCTTCTTTGTGGTGTGAAAGTGCTGCTTCCAAAGCCTCTTTGAACTGGATAGCCTCCTCATACTGGGGCTTTCTGAAACAAACAGCGTTTATGTCAGTAGCATAGTGAGTTGCATTCGCCCATGATTTATACGTTTTTGCCCCAAGCACTTGGATGAACAAGCAGCCAGCACAAGTCAACCCTGGCTTACATAGCGTTACGAACATTATGTCAGACAGTTTGACCGTGTGCCCGCTGTCATTTTTGCCTTTCCAAATTTTTACGCATCCCTCGCATAGTTCAATTTTTCCATCATAGCCTGAAAACACCATATTTATCCCTCCTGCAAATATTTGGTAAGACCATTATATCTGCATTATTTGGGCGGTGCAACAACGCTTGTGAAATATTCCGTCTATTTTATGCGGTTCGTGTCCATCCGCACTGGGTCCTTCTCTTCAAGGATTTCCGAGGCGATGTAAAAAATCTGGGTTTTTCGGGGTAAATTGAAGAACTCCTCGGGACGCAGGTTGTGACGCTGCCATAAAACGCTGGCCCAGTAGCCGTCACTCCCTTTGTCCCGAATCAGTTTTTTGCCGCTTCCAGATCTTCCTCGTCGCTCACTTCGCTGGCCAGGCCAAGCGCTTTCATGATGATTTGGGACACCTGGGAATACTCGCTGGGGGTAGAGAACACCTTGAGGGGCATTTCCGTTACATCCACGCACTTGTAGTAGTCCATCAGCTCCTTGTCCTTGAGGTCGGGATACTGGAGGGCTTCCACCATCATGTGGCGGGATGCGCGGGCCCCGTCAAATTCGGTCTTCCACACCACTTCGCCATTGGCAATCAGGGGGTTGCCCTTCTTGTCGGTCGCAATGCTGCGGTGCCGGTAGTTGTTGTTAATCTTGTTGATTTCCTCCTGGGTAAGGACCCGAATCTGGAGGGGCACGATGTTGCCCTCTTCATCCCGGAAAGTATCCACACCAGGTACGGTGATAACCTCGGGCTGCTGCGCCCGCATAAAGTACTTTAAGCTTTTCTTGATTTCAGCCATGTTTTTTTCTCTCCTTGAAAAATAATGGTATTAGCCCCTCCTCAATGGAGGGGCCATACCACGTTGTTTTTACAGCAGAACGTCCTTGGCGTTAAAGCCCAGGCTGTCCTCTACTACCTCGCCGCCGCTGTCCAGCATGGTGAGCGGGAGGTCGCCAGTAAGTACGCAGCCTACACAGGTCACAGTGCTGGCCCCGTAGGTCTTGTAGTAGTCGGAGTTGGGGTCATCCATAACGCCCTGGATGGTCATTTCGGGGGTCTCATGAGTCTGCATATACTCGGAGATTTTGTCCTCCAGCCAGCGGGTAGAGCGCCGGCGGCCGATGGTACCTGTGATGGCGTATCCAATCCATCGGCTACTGGGGGTCAACTCATTGAGCTGCCGGCCAGTCCACACGTCCGGGGTGAAATTGATGGTGCAGGTGATGCTGTCTGCAATCTCTACGCCGTCCAGGAACACGTGCCCTTCTCGGAGGCTAATAGGTGCGTGGTTATACTGCATAGATTATTCCCTCCTTATCGGGTGTGGATGGGGAAGTACAGCTTTTCGGCGCTGTCCACAGCCTGGATGCCCACATCGAAGTAGGTCATGTCATCATAGCTGGCCTCTCGGTCCACCTTGAAGTCGCTGTCATAATCCACATTGGTGATGGCTTTCTGGTTTTCGAAGTCACGGAGGATGCTCTTGCCGATACCCTCCATGATGTTCCAGCCGGTTTCCTCGTTGTCAAACTTGTTGGGGGGGAAGTTGAGCTGGATGGTCTCCTGCAGAGTGTCGAAGACGCGAATGACGCGGTTCTTGCGATAGCTGCTGTCCTTCTGGCCGCTGAATGTTACTAGGGAGTTGATGTCATACTGGGCGACAATTTCCTCGTCTTCGTTGACCACGAAGAAGAACTCGCCCTTCTTGACCGCTTCCACCGCTTCCTCGTTGGTCTTGGGATTGACCACCGACGTTGCGCCATCATACTTAACGTAGGTGAGGCTTTCGGTCATGCTCGCGCCGGCCGTAGCGCCTGCAACCCAGGCACAAGCCTCCGCCGTGGTGAGCTCAAGGTTGTCCAGGGCCACGGAGTTGGTCACATTGAGCACGCCCTCATAGTCAGGGGCCCCGGCGTTGGGGATAACGACCTGGACGCCCTTGCCCATGTCCTCACGCATATACTTGATTTTGGTGATGGCTGCTTGCTTGACGTTAGTAGCCTCCTCGCCGTCGAAGGGGAAGGCAACCGTGTTGAACTTCACGCTTTCCCAGGTGTCCACAAAGTCGGTAATGTCGGCGTTGCTTACCTCGGAGTCATCGCCGCCGCTGAGGTTGGTGCCTACAGCTTCGCCCAGGTCGCCGCTGCCCGCAAAATCCAGGTAGGGGTTATCCAGGGCAATCAGCTCTTCGATGGTATACAGGCCCTCATACTCGGCCATCTTGTCACCAGCCAGGTGGATGATGACGTCATAGCCGCCCAGGGGGTTGGCGTCCACAGTGACGGTAAAGTCATTGCCCCGGCTGGC
>OGPH01000945.1_pt1 | contig 26449 bp, 25 predicted proteins | sample 1552891 | NCBI WGS metagenome assembly OGPH01 (sample SAMEA2580272, study PRJEB22360) | human gut metagenome | biome: human gut; feature: human-associated habitat; material: faeces | place: Denmark | collected 2008/2010 | reverse complement strand
AATAAAAAAAACTTCAATTTTTAATACTATATTTATAATAATTTTCTGTAATCCCATAATCAATCTCCTATGACTTCAAATCTATTTTATCATCTTTTTATTCATTAAAAAAGAGTCTATCATAAAATAGATTGATTTCATTCTTTCTTACTACTTATTATCCACATAAATAAAATCACTTATAAAAGTTTCTAACAAATATTTTTTTATTTTTCATCACCATATAAATGGTTATATTACTTTTTATAAAGATTTCAACATCTTTGATATGATGTTCATCTAAAATAAGAAAAAGCAAGAAGTTCCCTTCTTACTTTCCATCATATGATAAAACTATGTATCTGATTTCAAGAAAATTATTTTATATCTGAAAAAATAATATCAATAACTTTTTGAGCACAATTTCCTGTTTGCCAAGCATTAAATTTTTGATTAAAAGATTCTAAAAATGAATAATCATAAACACTCTCTTTAATATCTATTAAAAGCTTGCTTTCATCTTCATAAATTCTTCCAGGCAATTCTGTATATATGTCTAAATAAAAGCCTCTGAGTTCACCTTTATATTGGTCTAAATCGTACATATAGAAATAAATGGGACGATTTAACACGGCATAGTCAAAAAATACACTTGAATAATCAGTAACAAGAATATCGCTCATAACATAAAGCTCATTTATTTCAGCTTCAGCCTTCACAGAATACAAAAAGCCAGTTAAAGTTTCATCATTTTCATACTTATTAATAATAAGATAATGAGGTTTAAATACAACAACATAGTCATCACCTAACGCTTTTCTCCATTTATGAAAATCAGCTTCTAATTCAAAAGTATAGCCAGAAGCCACATATGAATTATCACGCCATGTTGGAGCATATAAAATTATTTTCTTATCTAAAGGTAAATGATATTTTTTCTTTAAACTGATGACATCTTCTTTTGTAGCATTCGTAATAAAATCATTTCTAGGATAACCTGTTTCAATTAAACGCTCTTTATTAATTTGAAATGATGTTTGAAAAACTTCAGTACAAAAGGCATTTGGAGAAATCATATAATTATATCTTTCAACATCTATATCATATGATTTTGTCATTTGTTCAAAAGACATACCAGATCTATAAAAAGTAGTATCTTCAGATGCTATAATATCATGCCCCAATCTTTTTAAAGGAGTCCCATGCCATGTCTGCAAATAAATTTGTTTATCTTTCTTGCATATATATGTAGGCATTTTACAATTGATGATCCAATATTTTGCTTTTGACATATAATAAAAATAAGGTAAGCTTAAGTATTCTTTAATTTCAGCTCCTTCTATTTTGACATTTTTCTTTTTATGATTTTTAATAAACCAAATAAACCTGTAATCATTAAATCTAGGATCTTTTCTCATCTGTTCATAAATAGCCCTTGGATTATCAGAATATCCTCTTCCATGAAAAGATATAAAGATAACCAATTTATCATCAATAGAGATAAAATGATATGTTAATTTATATAAAATTCTAATAATCGATCCAGCTAGTTTTTTTATTTTTCTTAAAACAAACATTTTCTCACTTCTCCAATCGTATATAGTTTATCACTAAATAAAAAAGGGAGCAACTCCCTTTTATTTGAATTTAGTTTTACTTTCATCTTTAAAAAACCATCTAAACTTATCAAACGCTAAACTATATTTTGATTTTTCTATATACATTATCAGACGTAACTTATATTTTTTATTGTCTTATTTTAGATCCATTTTTATAGGTATTTATGTAATTTTTTATATTTATTCTATTTAATTCATACATCTATAAAAAGACTTTGATTTGTATTAAGATTATAAATTATATCATCGTCAATTGACGTTTAAACTTTACAAAAATATAAATAATGAACTGCTAACTTTATCATGTATAATTTAATTATCTTTCCAAACAACAGCTTTCTTCCAATATTCAAATGGTACCATTTGTTTCCAAAAAGCTTCTATTGATTTCTTTTCTGCTGCATAAATATCCAATAATTTATATTTCTTATCAATTATCTCCTGTTTTAAATTAGATTCCAATGAAGAAGGAACTTCGTTTTTTTCATAAAATTTACCAAAATACAATAGTTTATCATATAAATTATTATTTTTTACACTTGATGTAACTATTTGACTAACAAACTTATGATGCCTATGCCCTGTTTCCCCTCTAGGACTATGTGTTACAATTTCATCCCAAGGTTTATAAGAAAGAACTAAATTTACTTCCTCTTTAACACCTTCCTTATTGTGATTCCAGTTACTTTTATTTCCATTTACCAAATCTGGATAAGGTAATATAATTCCCTTATCTTGTGTATATTCCAAAGCTTTATAAAACTCTTTTTTTCTAACAGAATTAAATTCATTTGTCATACATACAACAAAATATTTATCTTCCAACAAATGACCTCCGCCCCACAAGCTTTCATCATCTGGATGAGCAACAAACATAACTTTATTACATTCATCTATACCTGCGGTTTTTAATATCTCATTTGTCAAATAAGCTTTTTTTCTTGAAATATTAAGTTTAAATTTTTCTTTAGTATTACCATCCTCAGAAATCATATTAATAATTGTGATACCTGGTCTAATTGCCTTGATTTCACCTTTTTCATTTATCGAAGCAATAGTAGATTCACTTGAACTAAATTTAACACCTTTATTGTCTGCATCTTCTGGAAAAACAGAAACATTTAAATTCATTTTGTCTCCTACTTCTAAAATATTTTTCTGATTTTTATTTACTATAATTTTCTGAACTTTCTTGATCTTATTAAATATATGTATATCATACTCTTCTTTAATATCAGTATTTTCAATTTGTACTGTAATCTTAGCTACGCCTTCACGGAGCATTTTTAACTTGCCAGAATCGTCTATACTTGCAATATTAGTATTGCTAGACGAATAAATTAATCTATCACCTTTTGAAAAAGATTCATCTATACTTGCATCTAAATCATATACAGTATTAACTTTAAATTTTAAATTAGGTTTATTCTTTACATGAATACGTTGATATTTATCAAAATCATTTTTTTTATATGGTATATTCACACCTACTTTTTTTTGCTTCATTTTATTTTGGGTTCCTACATATATAAATGTCTTACCACTTTTTCTAGCAAAAATCTTTCCATTTTCATCAACACTTGCAATAGTTGGATCTTTTGATTCATATATTATAACCTCATTATTTTCATCTACTGCTCTCAATTGATATTCTTCACCTAATTCAAGATTTATATTATCTAGATTTTCAGCCAAATATATAGTATTCTTATTTATTACCACATGTCCAATAATAAAGATTGTTAAAATTATTACAATTAAAGTTAAGACATGATATGTATTTAACTTTTTTTTATTTCGTTTCATACTTCCCTCACTTTCGTATATTAAGTATATATCACTAATATGGAATTTCTGTGTAATTCTACAAATTATGCATATACTTAAAATATCATTTTATACACTCTCCAAAATAACACTTATCTTAAACTAAATATGAATATTCTACATAAAAAATCAATATGCTTTTATATTTATAGATTATCTATAAAAAACAGGAGTATGTTTCATTTATAACTATCGGTATACTTTTTTTATTTGATTGTAAAAAAGTTTTACATCTGATCTTCTTGACATTGATCTATGAAAAGATAATAAAATATCTTTCAAACTATTCATCCTTCTCATTTCATTATTTTTTGCCCATATAATGAGTAATACTTATCAATTAACATATATGAAAAATAGCGATATTAAAAAATCATCCATATTACAGATTTAATTCAAAAATTTAAAAGAATCAAAAATAAGTTCATACATTCACTAGATCCGCATAGTTTATATGTAAAAAATACTGCAAACGAGCATAAAAAAGCTATTAAATAGAAAAAAAGACGGCAAATAGTCATCAATCAAATATTATCTATTCAACTTTAAAAGGTAATTTAAAATAAAAGCGAGGTCAAAATACCCCGCTACTAACTTAAAACTTTTTAGTCTAAAATACCTATATGATAGTTATTTATTTTTAAACAAGAAATTGAAAAACTTAAATTTATATAATTTATCTCTTGTTGTTAAGTCTATCACTCAATCTGTTATATGAATTAACTAACCTTCTTGTAAATTTATTTGGATTCTCTCGATACTCTATCTTTTGTATCTGAATATGTGGTAAAAGATTATCAAATGCTCTCAGCATCAACGAATCAATATTAATAAAAGAAAATATATTTGATATAAATAATTTCATTCGTTCAAATAAAGTATATGGAATATTTGGATTCGTTACCACATAACTTACATGATTATTATAATCATCTAATAACGTTTTTCTTAACAAATAGTTAAATTGATTTTTTAATAAAAACATAATAGGATTATCCATATTCTTTACTTCTTCTAACTGTTTACAGTCTTTTCTTTCACAACATTTGCTTGGAAAATATAATGTATGTTTTATTAACTTATTTGAACTATAGTCAAATACTTGTAAATTGTTATTTTTTCCATCAAAGAAATAATCATTGAGAAGCTTTGTCGCATAAATATCATCATATTGTGTAAATTGATCATAATAATCTTGGCTTTCTTGAGATTGATCAACTTTCTTTCGTTTACCTTGAATATATTCCAACATATCTTCAATAGTATAAATTTTTTCAAAAGGTAAAGTACGTACATCAAAATATGTTCCTCTATTACTCATATATTCTTCATAATCATACATAAATAATACTATAGGTTTTTTTGTAATAGAATAATCAAAGAAAACACTTGAATAATCTGAAATAAGAATGTCTACACAATTTAAAAATTCATAATTATCAATATTCGGGAAATTTAAAATATGATTATACCCTGAAATATCTATAGAATCCTTAACTAATGAGTGCAAATTCACATAAAACACCTGATTATCATTCAAAACATTATCGATTTTATTTAATATATCTTTTAATTGTTTTTCATATGTTTCATTAACTGCACCACTACTTTGTCCACCACGCCATGTTGGCATGTAGGCAAATACTTCTTTTCCTACTAGATCAAACTGTTCCCTTATTTTCATTGCTTCTTGCGTATTCATAAAGATAGTATTTCTTGGATAACCACATAAAACCGCTCTACCAGTAAAAAGTTGAAACAAATTATAATCTTCCATCATATGAACCATCGTAAAATCATTTGGAAAAAGCAAATCAGTACTATGCAAAAAGTTTCTTTGCATATTACTCATATCTTCGATACCTTCCACCATATTTTTACCTAATGTCTTTAATGGTGTACCATGCCAAGTATTTATGTATTTTTGACCATTTCTTCTTATAAAATATGGTGGGAATGATACATTGTTAACTAAATATTGACAAGTTGCTAAAATCTTAGCATATTCTTTAGTATTTAATTTTACAAGTGATGCATTAATTTGATATTTATCTAATAATTCTTTATGTGTATCATAATTTTGAGTTGTTACATAAATTTTCATCTCAGGATGTGTTTTCGCTAATTCCCTCATCATATAAAATGGTGAATCAGATATTGTTGTACCATGAAACGACTCAAATAATACTGTATTTTCAATAATTTCACTATGTTTATAATGATATGCATAAGAATACTTCACTCGATTATTTCTAGAAAAAATCTTTCTTGCTTTTTTCATAGTTCTTTTTATCTTAGCACAAATCTTATGAATTGTATTAGGAACTAATATGGAAGCAAACCAATAAATTTTTTTCTTCATAAAGAATTGTTTAACAGGTTTACCCACATCATAAAATGTAAAATAATACGGATTATTTTTCCAGTCAGCAAAATATTTATTTAAATGTTTAAATCCTTCAGTCACAAAAGATATTTTCATTTTTGCATCTTTATACTTATGAAATTCTTTAAATCTAAATATGATATGTCTCATATTAATAAATAATAATTCATCATATAATTGATCAAATAAATTCAATTCTTTAAAGCGCTCATTCAACAATTGTAATGATTGGAATAACTGCAGTTGCTTGCGAGAATAAGTTGCTGTAATAGATCCTTTTCTTTTAAGAACATAATAAATTAATGGTTCATCAATTTTAGATACTTTATTTGCTTTTGCTAAAAGAGGATATATAGTAGGTATATCTTCCCAAATCCATCCTTTTGGGAATAAAAATTTTGTCTGTTCAAATAATGATCTATGATATATTTTATTCCAAGCATATGGAGCATTTAAATGGATTAAAGATGGGCATTCCAACACACTTTGATTATAAATATCAATATTACCTTTTTGTAACCATCTATATGTTCCATTTATTTCATTGACTCCATAGTATCCACAAACAACAATTTGTGATTGAGTATCAATAGCTTTATTGTACATTTTTTCTAGGAATGTACAATCCACATAATCATCACTATCTAAAAATGAAATATATTCACCTTTTGCATAAGGAATTCCATAATTTCTTGCATCAGATAGTCCACCATTTTCTTTAATCAAACCTACAATTTTATCAGGGTACATCTTTTGATATTTATCAATTATTTTTTGTGATTGATCAGGTGATCCATCGTTGACTAATATAATTTCATAACTATCTAATGTTTGATTGATTAAACTATCAATACAACGAGGCAAATACTCCTCAACATTATAAATAGGAACAATAACTGAAACTTTTATATCACTCACTATAAACATCCTTTCTATGCGAACTTTATTTCAACTTCAAATCTTTTTTTATTTGTGTTGTAGAAATATCAGGCGTCCTTGGCAAATAAACAACTTCGCAATAATCTTTTAAATAATCAAATTTTCCTTTCCAATCATCACCCATAACAAAAACATCAATATTATGAGTTTTTATATCATTTATTTTTTGATCCCATGAATTTTCTGGAATGACTTCATCAACATATTTAATTGCTTCTACAATTTGCATTCTTTCAGTATCAGGAATAGCACATTTTTTTCCTTTTATAGCATTAAAAGCATCGCTTGAGACTGCAACAACTAAGTAATCCCCTAACTCCTTAGCACGTTTTAGAATATTCAAATGTCCAACATGGAATAAATCAAATGTTCCATATGTAATAACTCTTTTCATTTTTAGATATACCTCTTTTCTCACTATCCAAATATTTTATCAAAAATTCCTCTTCTTTTAACATGGGGGATAATTCTTTTATTAAATTTCTCATCACGTTCTTTTTTCTTACCAGCATTATCCAAAGAATTATAATAATCAACGTATTCAGCATAATGATCGCAAACATCTTTAATATCACCATACTCTTTTAACATTCCGCCTTCTATCCACATTGCAGTATCACAAAAATCTCTAACCTGTGGTAAGGAATGTGATATAAAGACGATAGTCTTACCAGTTCTTTTTAATTCTTTCATTTTATTAATACATTTTTGTGCAAATCCTTTATCACCAACCGATAAAGCCTCATCAACAATTAAAATATCAGGATCTAAACACAGATTAATAGAGAATCCCAATCTTGATTTCATACCACTTGAATATTTTTTTACTGGTTGATATAAGAAATCACCAATCTCAGCAAATTCAATAACTCCTTTTGTAATTTCTTGTATACGTTTCTTTGATAAACCAAGCAATGCTCCTTTTAATTCTATATTTTCTAAACCTGTCAATTGTTGATTCAATCCAGTATTAATAGCAATTAAAGCCTGCTCACCATTAACAATCATTTGACCTTCATCTATCTCACTAATTCCTGCCAAAATAACCGACAATGTTGATTTTCCCGAACCATTTGTTCCAAGAATGCCTACAACTTCACCTTTAGGTATTTTAAAATTAATATCTTTTAACGCATAAAACCTTTTATCATTTGAATTTTTCTTATCTTTTGATTTTAAATTGTATATTTTAGAAACATGTTTAAATTCTATTGCATATTCTTTTTCCATGATTTACCTCACTTAAATTAAATCAATAAATTTATGTTTAAATTTATACATCATACAACTACCAAAAACAAACAAAATCAAAGTTATGATCCAAAAAGCAATCATCGAATGTGAATAAAATAAAATCCCTTTATGATAAAAGAAACAATCTCTATATCCTTGTACAACATAATAAATCGGATTAGCTTTCATAATCCACCCAACAAACTTTGGCATATGTGTCAACTGATTAATGTCCCACAAAATAGGTGTTAAATATAACAATAATCGCATACATGCTAAAACAAGTTTTCTCGTATCCCTTGCTAACATGTTTAATACTGATGTGGTTAATGATAAAGAAATTGAAAAAATAATTGCACATAACACATAATAAATCAAACCAAACCAATGTAAACTTGGATATATACCACCAAATAAGAAGACAATAACTAAAATAGCCATCAAGCAAAAATGATTAAATAATTCTTTCATAACAACAGTAGCAGGTAAAATACTTACAGGAAATTTCATTTTTGTAATGACATTAACTTTTGAAAAAACAGCATTGCATCCATTGGTAATACATGGAGATATAAAAAACCAAACAACCATTCCACCCATCATCCAGAAAATATATGGAATTGTCACACCATATGACGCAACAGCTTTCTTTTGAAAAACGATTCCAAATGCAAACCAATATGTTAAAACTTGAATTAATGGATGTGCAAAATTCCAAAACAATCCTAATTTAGAATCTCGCATATCCGCAAGAAGTTCATATTTAGAAATCGAATAAATTCTAAACAAATTATGAAAATTTTCTTGCAATACATATTTTATACTTTTAAACATAAATGTCCTCCAATGAGTATATTAAACTCTTTTTTCTTATAACACAAAAAGCAATATTATTATACTACTTTTGAACAACAAGTAACACACCTATAAAAATTATAATAACTCCTACCCATCTTAACATTGGTATTTGTTCATGAAATATAAATGCAGACACAATCATAACTACAGGAAAGGCCAATGCCTGAATAGGATAAGCAAAACTTATATCCACTTTACTTAATATATATAACCATAACATTGTTGTACCAGCATATAAACACAATGCAATTAATACAACTGGAGAAAACATTAGTCTAATCATATCAATTAGGCTAGTAATTTCTTTGCCGTTACTTCCTATTTTAAATAGAATTTGTCCACATACCATCATTAAAGTATTTACTAAACATAATATTAACATCTTCATGATATTTTCTCTCTTTCTTCCAATTCTCGTATTCTCTTTTCATAAATTGCCATTTTTTGAACCAAAATTCTTTGCTTTTCACCTAAATCAGAGACGACAATTGTTAAAAACATAATAATTAATATTAAGAAAAACAAAATCAAAGCAAATACTCCATTCGTGAATTCAACAATTCCTAATAAATGTAAAGGTACTTCTAATATTGCCGGAAAAACAGCTATTAAAAACATAACTAATCCCGTAAAAAGCCATAATAATATATATTTTAAAGTAACTTTATTTTTTCTCAATAAAGAAAACAAACATATGAAATAAAAAATAATGGCTAGAATCATAGAAACTTGTAAAAGTCTATTCATGCCTACTTCTCCTTTCGATGACTAAATCGTTTAAAAATAATTGCAAGAGATACTTTTAACATATAATAGATAGATTTAAAACTATGTATTGAACTTTGTCCTCCGATTCTTTCGTTCATAATAACAGGGACTTCTTTGATTCTTTGATGAAATAAAATAGCTGTGGCAAGAGCTTCTGGCTCAGGATAATCTTGAGCATAATCATTAGCATAAATATCAATTAAATTTTTATTAACTGCTCTATATCCACTTGTAACATCATAAACTTTTTCTTTATAAAATACTGATATACATGTACTAAGAATATTTATTCCTAATCTACGCAATGCCGAAGATTGAAATCCTTCTTTTTTAATAAATCTAGATCCAATACATACATCTGCTTCATTTGATAAAATTGGATTAATCAAATCTGTTATATATTGTGGATCATGTTGTCCATCTCCATCTATTTGAATAGCAATATCATAATCATTTTCTTTAGCATATTTATATCCAGATTGAACAGCACCACCTATACCTAAGTTAACTGGTAAATCTAAATAATTTACATTTGATTTTTTTAAGATATCCAAGGTATTATCTGTAGAACAATCATTGATAACAATATAATCAACAGAGATAGTTAATTTCTTAATAGAATCTATAACTTTTAATATACTTTCCTTTTCATTATAACAAGGAATGATAATTAAGATTTTAGACATTATTGACATCTCCTTCTTCATTTTGTATATGCAAAATATATGCAATCAATATTGGTACTCCTAAAATTAATGGATAAATATATCTCATCATAGTATTTGCTGGTGAAACCATGCATGTCAACAATAATACTATAAGAGGTGTATAAACTAATATTACAGATTTTTTTGATATATATATCAAATAAGCAATACTACAAATCATTAGCCATGTATAAAAACCAATACTTTCAGTTAAACCAAGGATTGGTATATCACGAACTATTTCTGGTATTTCATTAACAATACGACGTCCTGTTGATAAAACTTCTGGACTCGAAACACCATATCGTTTACCTGGTGGAGTAATTTCAGTATAGGCAATCCAGCTTTTTGCCTCAGGATAAAAATATCCATAACAATTATTCATAGTTGCCTGAACATATACTTCTGGATGAATGAATAACCATTTTGCCCAAACGCCTAAATAATCTCTCATTTCTTCAGCTGTTGCATCTTTCTTGTATGTTGCCTTTACTTTATCAGATAACTCTGGTTGATATCTTTCGTCTATTGTATCATAATTTAAGATCTTGTTAATGATTATTCTGTCTTCTTCGGGGATTTCATCACCGTATTCCTTAACTAATCTAGCTGTTTGTTGAAAAGGTACAGAATACATTTCTCTTTTACTTCCAGGCGCAATTTTAAAATAAGGATAAATAACATTAGAAATAATAACAACAAATACAAATGCTGGTATAAATGTTGGGAAAATAATTTGTTTAATATATTTTCTAAAATAAATACATAACACAATATCTGTTGGTATTAAAACATAAGCTCCGTTATTTCTTAATAACATTAAAATTAGATTTATTACCGAAAAGTATATAAGCTTCTTTTTATTTCTGAAAAATATTTCAGGAGATCTAACCATCTCTAAAAGACATAATAAATACAATACAAACACAAAAGCAAAATTGACATCTTTTAAGGTCGTGACAGCATAATTAGCATTAACTGGGACTAATCCAAACAATAAAACCAAACCAACTCTTATGTATTTATGAACTCCCAATTGAGCCAACTTATATATAACATAAGACAATACTGCCGCAAACATTAAAGCTTGCCCATAACAGAAAATCATTAACCCTAACCATGGAAGATGCAATATATTTCCTATTTTCATACACCCAACTGCTAACAATGTCTGTAAAACAGGATTATTATTATTTAATGTTACAGATGGATCAATTAATGTGACTGCTCTTAAACTATATGTTTCAACTCCATAAAAACTATCTAACATATCAAAAAAATCATAGTTAGTAATACCAGGAAAATTGAAAATAAGAGAAGGTAACCAACATAGCAATATTATACCCATAACTACAAAAAAAGATTTCTTATTTGCAGTAAACCAATCTTTTTCCTGTAATTGAGTATGGAATAATTTTTTCGTACTTAAATAATAAAACAATAACCCCAATATAATAACGAAAAAAGAGGTATATCCTATAAATAAAACACAACCCTTCAAAACTGTTCTATAATTAGTAAAAACCAAATTCCAACTATCTGTTTTTGCAAACGATTCACCAAATACTTCAAAAAATGCAAATAGTAATGATGGAATTATAATACATTTTTTTAGTTTCCTATCTGCAATACTATTAAATTTTAAATATAAGCATATAAAAATTATAAAGATTACTAAAAATGCAACAGAACTCCCATCAAAAGACATTAAAAAATCTCCAATAAGAAATCTTATTTTATTTAAGTAAGAATCTAATATATGTATATCATTCTTAACTCCTAGATATTTACATATCTCTTGAAATGAATTGACTTCCAATTGAAAAAACATTGGTAACGTTGCAAAAAAAGCAATAATAGCTGCTTTTATTACAAACAAAGAAGATTTATATTTTAATTTCATATTACACCACCTTATACGTTTTCTATGATATTCTACATCAATATACAATGAAATACAACAAAAAAAAAGCAAGTAATAGAACCTTATAAAATGATTGATATAACTTGCTTTTTTATATTTCTTATTTATTCATCCAAGATTCATCATGAGGATCTTTTTTCCATGCTTTTAGTTTTTCTAAGTCAGCTGCTTCAATATATTTATGATCCACTGCAACCTGAATCAATGTATCGTAGTTTGTTAATGTATGGAAACTACATTCCTTAGCTGCAAAATTCTTTGTAGAATCTGTTAAACCATATGTAAAGATCGCAATCATTCCTAAAACTTCACATCCTGCTTCTCTTAAAGCATCAACGCATTCCAATGATGAACCACCAGTTGAAATTAAATCTTCAACCACAACAACTTTCATACCTGGTTTCACTAATCCTTCAATACGATTATTTCTCCCATGTGATTTCGCTCCACCACGTACATAACCCATTGGTAAATCTAATATATCAGCTGCTAAGGCTGCATGTGCAATTCCTGCAGTTGCTGTTCCCATTAAACATTCACATGATGGATAATGTTCTTTCACTAAATGTGCTAAACCTTGTTCAATATCATTTCTCACACGAGGATATGATAAAGTTAAACGGTTATCACAATAAATAGGCGATTTAATTCCAGATGCCCAAGTAAATGGTTCATTTGGTCTTAAAAAGACTGCTTCAATATCTAATAAATCTTTTGCTATTGTTTTTTCCATAATTCTCTACTCTCCTTGAAATTGTTTATAAACTTCTTTATATGTTGCGACTGGATCATCAGCATTTGTAATTGTTCTTCCCACAACAATATAACTTGATGTTAATTCTTTTGCCATAGCTGGTGTTGTCACACGTTTTTGATCATTGACACTATCACTGGCAAGTCTAATTCCAGGTGTGACTGTTAAAAAATCCATTCCTAAATTTTCATGAATAATTTTTGATTCTAATGGTGAACACACAACACCATCTAATCCAGCTTCTTTTGCATTTTGAGCCCATTTTAAAACAACATTTTCTAATGGTTCATGAATTAATAATTCATCATCTAAAACTTTTTGATCTAATGATGTTAAACATGTTACAGCAATACATAAAGGACGCTTTCCACCTTGTGATCCTTCATTTAAACCTTCAATAGCGGCTTTCATCATTGCAATACTTCCTGAAGCATGAACATTAACCATATCAACATCTAATTTAGCTAATTGCTTCATGGCACTTTTTACAGTATTAGGAATATCATGTAATTTTAAATCAAGAAAAATTTTATGTCCTTTTTCTTTGATCATTTTAATCATTTCAATTCCTTCGCCATAAAATAATTCCATTCCAATTTTGACATACAGTTTTTCATCTTCAAACTTATCTAGAAATGCTTTCACTTCATCTTTTGTTTGAAAATCTAAAGCAATACAAATTCTACTTTCGCTCATAATTCTCCTCCAAGACATATTTTTATATATTATAGCACAAAATATAAAAAATCTATAAACAAATTCACATTTGTTTATAGATTATATCTATTTTTTATAAATAACCTCATAATCCTGATGTTTAAAATTCTTATAATGACCATCAATTGTATAATATTTTTAAAGCTATATCTCATATACTTCATTTCTCGACTATCATAAAACCCACAATAGTTTAAACGATGATTTGAATTTTCATTTTCTATTTTTTCATTGATTATTATAATGATCTAAAGGATAACAATAACTTAAGACTGTACAGCCCTCTTAAATTCAATATTCTCTCTTTCTTCAAAAATAAACTTTTTGGACTTTTAAGGCATACTTCAACATATAATAAGAAAGTTTCATATTCTATTGAACTGCTAAAATATGAAACGTTGTTTTCCCACTGCATAAAATTTAAACTAATTATATAATTGACCATTATCAATAGATAGTCAAATAATAAAACTCCCCCAATCACAACTTATCGTTTAGCTATTTTTAAAAGAACTTGACTATGTGTTCTGTTCCAAGAATACAATACATTCTATAATCATATATTCAACAATCATTATCTATATTTTCACATCTATATCTACCCTTTTTTACAAAAATTTTGTCATAGCAATATGTAAAAATCACAAAAAAGTCTTTTTATGTATAATTTCATAAGTTTTTTTGCAATTATTCGAATTAATGATATAATAAACAAAGAATTATTGGAAAGTGAGGTTTACCCATGTCACGCTCAATTGTTAAACAGGCTTCTATTCTCGCTATAGCAGGAATATTAGTCAGAATTATTGGAGCTTTATATAAAAGTCCATTAACGGCTTTAATTACTGCCGAAGGTATTGGTTATTACTCTATGGCTTATAATATTTATGCTCTTATTTTACTTTTATCTTCGTATAGTATTCCAACTGCCATTTCAAAACTTATTGCTGAAAAGCTGGCATTACATCAATATAATAATGTTCAAAAGATTTTAAAATGTTCATTTATTTATATTTGTATTATTGGGGGAAGTGCTGCCATTATTGCTTACCTATTAGCTCCAGTGCTTGTTACAGGGCATTCGGTATTACCACTTAGAATCTTATGTCCAACTATCTTTTTATCTGGTTTATTAGGTGTCTTTAGAGGCTATTTCCAGGCTCATCAGACAACTTTCTATACATCAGTATCTCAAATTATTGAACAAATCTTTAATGCTGTCGTTGCGATTGGCTGTGCTTATTTATTTGTTCGTCCATTCATGGAAACGGGTGGCAGTGAAATGGCTGCAGCTGGTGCAGCTGGTGGAGCTGTTGGTCCTGGTGTTGGTGTTCTTGTGGGACTCATTTTCATGTTTATCATGTATATCAAAAATCATAATCACCTGATTATCAAAGATACACCTGATGATTATGAAGATTCCTATAAAGATATTTTCAAAATGATTATCCATATTGTCACACCGATTATTTTTGCAACATGTGTTTATAATCTGATTACCGTTATTGATCAATATATTTATTCATTTATCATTGGTACTGATCCACAGTCTGCAACTATGTGGGGTGTTTATTCTGGACAATATATTGTTTTACAAAACGTTCCTGTAGCCTTAGCTTCAGCAATGTCTACGGCTTCTATTCCAGCCATTTCATCATCATGGTCATTGAAGAATTATCGTGAAACAAGAGAACATATCCGTTCTGGTATTCGTGTGACAATGATGCTTTTGATTCCAGCGGCCGTAGGAATGAGCGTTCTGGCATATCCAATCATTGGTATTCTCTTCCCTCAAGAAGAGACTGTTATGATTTCTACCATTATGTTAGCTGTTGGTAGTCCTGGTGTTGTCTTCTTTGGCCTATCGACTTTAACTAATGGAATCTTACAAGCTATAGGGCAAGTCAATACACCTTTAAAAAATGCAGCCATTGCATTAATCTATCATATCGTTATTACAATTGTTCTGCTTTTATTAACGCCTTTAGGATTATATTCATTGGTTATTGCTAATTGTTTTTATGGTTTACAAGTTTGTTATCTCAATCAAAAAATGTTACGTAAAATTACTCATTACAAACAAGACATAAGAAAAACTTACCTATTACCTATTATTGCGTCTCTATTAATGGGTGTGATTGTAGCAATCGTTTATTATGGATTGTTTGCTTTAACAAGAAGAGTTTTGATTCCTTTAATACTTTCTGTATGTATTGGAGTTATTGTTTATTTTGTGATTATTTTCTATTTCTATTCTGATCACCCTGAAGAACTCTCTTCTATTCCTTATGCTAATAAAATCATCTATAAGTTTAAAAAACATTAATAATAAGAAAGCTATTGGAAATATGTTTTATCATATAACCAATAGCTTTTTATAACTACCATAAAAAAGAAAACAGAAAGACAAGATATCTTTCTGTTTCAGTTCTCTATTGAATTATTCACCAACAGCACACATGATTTCTCCAGTGACAGCAATTTCATCTTCAACCTTTGCTTCAATAGCAGCAAAGTAAATACCACCTTTTTCTTTTGTTAAAGTGACAGTCATTGTTAAAACATCACCAGGAATCACTTGTTTTCTAAAACGTGCTTTATTAATACCAGCAAAGAAAGCAATCTTTCCTTTATTTTCTTCTTTAGAAAGTAATAAAACACATCCTGTTTGAGCTAAGGCTTCAATAATTAAGACACCTGGCATCACATGTTTTTCAGGGAAATGTCCTAAAAATTGCATTTCATTAGCAGTTACACATTTTCTTCCTACAATTGTTTTTCCATCTTCACTGATGCTTTCAATACAATCTACAAGTAAAAATGGATAACGATGAGGAATAATTTTTTGAATATCATTAGAATTATATAACATCTCTAATCCTCCCATTTCTTGAAAATCAATGATGCATTATGTCCACCAAATCCAAGAGAATTGTTCATAGCATAATGAATATCTTGTTTTCTACCAACATTTGCAACGATATCTAAATCACAGTCTTCATCTTTATTTTGATAATGAATTGTAGCTGGGATATATCCTTCCTGTAATGCTTTTACACAAATAACAGATTCTAAAGCACCACTCGCTCCTAATAAATGTCCTGTATAAGATTTTGTTGATGACATAGCCAAATGATATGCATCGTCACCAAAAGCATATTTCACAGCCATTGTTTCTGTCTTATCATTTAATGGTGTAGATGTCCCATGAGCATTGATATAATCAATATCAGATGGTTGTAAAGCAGCATCTTCTAAAGCCTGTTTCATCGCTTCTCCACCACCGCTTCCATCAGATAATGGTGCTGTAATATGATAAGCATCGCAAGTTGCTCCATAACCAACAATTTCACCATAGATTGTCGCATTTCTATCTAATGCATGTTGTAATTCTTCTAACACTAAAACAGCTGCTCCTTCACCCATTACAAAGCCACTACGATCTTTATCAAAAGGAATAGAAGCACGATTTTTATCCTCACCAGTATGCAAAGCTTTCATAGAAGCAAATCCTGCAACTGATAATGGTGTAATAGAAGCTTCACTTCCTCCAGCAATCATAACATCTTCATATCCATCTCTGATTTTATGGAAGGCTTCACCAATTGCATTTGTTCCAGCTGCACATGCGGTTACAACAGAAGATACATAACCTTTTGCACCTAAATCAATCGCAACACTTCCTGCTGCTAAATTAATTAAAGTCATAGGAATAAAATATGGTGAAACTTTTGATGGTCCTCTATTTAATAAACTTTGTTCCGCTTTTTCAATAGATTCAACACCACCAATACCACTACCAATAATGACACCAAAACGATTTTTATTCATTGTTTCTAAATCCAACTTTGCATTTTCAATAGCCTGTTTAGAAACAACTCTGGCAAATTGCGTAAAACGATCATTAAATTTTAAATCTCTTTTTGTAAAATATTGTTCTAAATCAAGATTTTTCACTTCTCCAGCTAATTTGACCTTATAATCACTTGTATCAAAATGTGTAATTTCATCAATCCCACATGTCTGATTTAAAATACCATTCCATGTTTCTTCAACAGTATTTCCAATTGGAGATACGGCTCCCATTCCAGTAACGACAACTCTTCTTTTCATGTTTTGTCCTCCTTACATGACCATTCCGCCATCAACATTGATGACTTGACCCGTAATATATTTTGCACTATCACTTGCTAAAAAGTATGCGACATTCGCAACATCTTCTGGTTCACCCATTTGTTGCAATGGAATATTTTTTAAGATATTTTCTTTTGTATCATCACTTAAAACATCTGTCATTTTTGTGGCAATGAATCCTGGCGCAATAGCATTCGCACGAATATGACGTGGTGCTAATTCTTTGGCAACTGATTTTGTTAAAGCAATGACACCAGCTTTACTGGCTGCATAATTGGCTTGTCCAACATTTCCAATAATTCCAATTACACTTGCCATATTGATAATAACACCTGATCTTTGTTTCATCATAATACGAGAAACAGCTTTAATGGTATTAAATGTTCCTTTTAAATTGACATCAATGACATCCATAAATGACTGTGTATTCATTTTTAATAATAACTGATCTTTTGTAATCCCTGAATTGTTAACCAAGACATCAATAGAACCAAACTGTTCTAAAACAGCTTTCATCATTTGATCCATGGCATCATAATCAGTGACATCACCTTCATAAATCATAGCTTCAATACCATGAGTACAACATTCTTTTTGGACTTCTAAAGCTTCATCCTGATTTCCAATATAATTAATCGCAATATTATATCCTTCACTTGCAAATTTTAAAGCAATGGCTCTACCAATTCCACGACTGGCACCAGTAATTAACGCTACTTTACTCATCTTTTAACGCTCCTAACATTTGATTTAAACCTTCAATACTATCTACACTATAAACAGGAATACTTCTATCTGTTTTCTTAACAAAGGCACTTAATGCTTTTCCAGGTCCAATTTCCACAAAAGCTTCGACACCTTGCGCAATCATATATTGAATTGATTGATAGAAATAAACACTTGATTTGATTTGTCGAGTTAAAATATCAATGAGATTCCCATCTTCTTCTTTTCCTGAAACATTATAAACAACTGGAATCTTTGTTTCATGAATATCATATTTTTCTAACTCTTCTTTCAGCTTATATGATGCTTCTTCTAATAATGGAGAATGGAATGCTCCTGAAACTTTTAATGGAATGACACGTTTTGCGCCAGCTTCTTTTAATTTTTCTGAAGCAATCTCAACAGCTTCTTTTGTTCCTGTAATCACAATTTGTCCTGGACAATTGTAATTGGCAATTGTGACACCATCAATAGGTTCAATAACTTCTTGAATCTTTTCAGCATCCATTGCTAAAACAGCTGCCATAGATGTTGTTCCAGCTGGCAGGGCTTCACTCATAATCTGTCCACGACGTCTCACAATTGAAATCGCATCTTGTGTGTCAAAAGCTCCTGCATAAGCCAAAGCAGAATATTCTCCTAATGATAAACCTGCCACATAATCAGGATGAATACCTTGTGCTTCAATCACTTTCGCAATGGCTAATGATGTTGTTAAAATACAAGGCTGTGCATATGATGTTTCATTTAAAACATCTTCAGGTCCTTCAAAACATACTTTTTTGACATCAATATCAATATTGGCCTGATCAAAAACATCTCTGGCTTCTTGAAATTCATCATAAAATGCTTTTCCCATACCTACATATTGGCTACCTTGACCAGCAAAAATCATTCCTATTTTCATAGATTTTCCTCCATTTCTTCCATATATTCATGAATCACTTCTTCAACATGTTTCATTTCATGAATTCTCGCTGCCTGGCTTCCTACAAAAACCAGACCATTTTGTACATTTCCTTTTACACTCTGTATCAATGCTTCACTAATACAATAGGGTGTATTTTCAGGATTGCAAGGAATCATGCAATGAAGACAATTTTTCATACAGATATTTCCTGTTTCTCTTGTTTTCTTTACAAAATCATTGACAATAGCACGTCCTGGAAGTCCTGCTGGACTTGAGACAAGTTCAATATCTTCTTGGCGACATTGAATAACCATATCTTTAAATTCTTGTGCTGCATCACATTCATAAGTTGCAATAAATGGTGTGGCAATCTGTACACCTGTTGCCCCTAATTTGATGAATTCAGCAATCTTCTTTCCAGAATCTATACCTCCAGCAACAAAAACAGGAATTGTCTTTTTGTATTTGTCTTCCCAAACTTTTAATTCTTTTTTAACATCAGCTAAAATATCACTTAGTTTTTGACACGTATGTGCCAATAAATCATCTTTTTTAAATCCCAGATGTCCACCAGCTTCACTACCTTCAATCACTACGAAATCAGGTGTATACTGATAACGTTTATCCCATACTCTGGCAATCAATTTGGCCGCTTTTCCACTCGATACAATCGGTGCTAAAAGGGCCTTTCCTTTAGCAAACTTAGGTAAATCTAATGGTAATCCTGCCCCTGAAATAATGGCATCACAACCACCTTCAAGAGATGCTTTCACGAAATCTTCATAGTTTTGACTGGCAACCATAATATTGACACCAATCAAACCATTTCCTTTAGCAAGCTCTTTGGCACGTTGGATATGATCTTTTAAAGCCTGACAATTCACAGCAATTGGATTTTTTCTAAATCCTTCATAATTATAGCCAGGATGAGCGGCACTGATGACACCCATAGCACCACATTTTGCCACTGCTCCTGCTAATGATGATAAAGAAATACCAACTCCCATACCACCTTGAATGATAGGAAGTTGCATGATACGATTTTGGATTTGAATCATTGCATTTCCTCCATGACTTTTTGCAGGTTTGCATAAACTTGTTTTGTTGAAGCCATCATTTCATCAAGAATCTGTTGCATTGGTTTCTTTTCTTTGACCATTCCAGCAATTTGTCCCATCATCACAGACCCAGTTTTCACATCACCACTTTGTACAGCTTTTCTTAAAGCCCCAAGTGTTAATTTTTCTAATTCTTCACGACTTTCAAAATGTCCTTCAAGTTTTAAATATTCTCTTGCCATCTGATTCTTTAAAATACGGACTGGTGTATTCACACTTCTTCCAGTTACAACAGTATCAGTATCTTTGGCTTTAATAACAGCATCTTTATAGTTTTCATGAATTGGACATTCCTCTGCAACCAATAGACATGTTCCAATCTGTACGCCAATAGCACCTAAACTCAAAGCTGCCATCACACCACGTCCATCTCCAATTCCACCAGCTGCAATCACTGGAATATTGACAGCATCTACAACTTGTGGAACCAAAGCCATTGTTGTCATTTCACCAACATGTCCACCTGATTCTCCACCTTCAACAATCAAGGCATCAGCACCAGCTCTTTCCATACGTTTAGCCAAACCAACGCTAGGCACAACTGGTAAAACTTTAATTCCAGCTTCTTTGAGTTTTGCCATATAAGGTCCTGGATTTCCTGCTCCTGTTGTCACAACATGAACGCCTTCTTCAACAATAACATCAATAATTTCACTGGCATATGGATTCATCAACATCACATTGACACCAAAAGGCTGGTCTGTTAATTGTTTACATTTTTGGATTTCTTCACGTGTTTGAGCTGCATCCATTGATCCTGTCGCAATAATCCCTAAACCACCACTATTAGAAACACAGGCAGCAAAGGAAGCAGTTGCAATATTCGCCATAGCTCCTTGAATAATAGGGTATTTTATATTTAATAATTCATTTAATAACACTTTATTGTCCTCCTCTATTGTCAATAAGAGTTGCTCCATAAGTTAATCCAGCACCAAATCCAACCAAAATAACACGTCCCTTTTCAGGAATTTTTCCTTCTCTTTGTGCCATTGCATAAGCAATAGGAATACTGGCCGCTGAAGTATTTCCAAACTCTTGAAGATTCATATAAAATTTTGATAAATCGACTTTCATCTTTTTTGCCACATGAGAAATAATACGATAATTCGCCTGATGTGGAATAATCAAATCAATATCATCTATAGAAAGTCCTGACTGATCCAAAACATTTTCAATAGATTCTTTTAAAACTCTAATTGCAAATCTAAACACATCATTTCCTTTCATATTTAAATAATGTGTTGATGCTCCCTGATTTTGTAAATCATGAACTAAAGGCAATCCTTGAGCATGTAAGACTTCCTGTAAGTCTCCTTCACTATTGGCATAGTGATAAAGTTTTGTATCTCCTCGACCAAGAACCATCGCACCTGCACCATCCCCAAATAAAACGCAAGTTGAACGATCATTCCAGTCAATCATCTTACTAATTGTTTCACTACCAATGACTAAGATATGATGATATCTGCTTAATAAATCACTGGCAATCTGAAATGCATATAAAAATCCACTACATGCTCCATTAATATCAAAAGCAAAGACAGGACAATCATTTAATCCCAGTTTTGCCTGAACAAGACAAGCTGTTGAAGGTGTCATACAATCTGGTGTCATTGTTGCGACAATAATCACTTCAATGTCTTCTTTTTGAATATGTGCATCTTCAATCGCCTGTAAACTGGCTTTATAAGCCAAATCACTTGTATTTTCAGTTTCACTCACATAACGTGATGAAATACCTGTTCTTTGTACAATCCATTCATCACTTGTTTCAACTCTTTTTTCTAAATCAAAATTCGTTACTTTCTTTTGAGCTTTAACAAACCCTGTTCCTAATATTTCTATTGAACTCATGACATAACTCCTATCTTACGGAACTTCTGATAACGTTTTTCCAATAAATCTTTTTCTTTTGTATGAGTTAAAACATCTAATTCTTTTTGTAAATACTGATCAATATTATCTAATACAAGTTTTAAATCATTTTGCATACCACCTGTTGGTTCTTTGACCAAATAATCAGCAATTCCTTTATCATATAAATCATACGATGTCAGTTTCATCACTTCAGCCGCTTCTTGAACACGACTATCATCTTTCCATAAAATACTTGCAAAACCTTCAGGTGATAAAACAGAATAAATGGCATTTTCTAACATACAAATACGATCGGCAACACTTAAAGCTAATGCTCCTCCACTACCACCTTCTGATAAAACAATACAAATAACAGGTGTTTTCAAATCAGAAAAAGTGTATAAACATTCAGCAATCGCCTGTGCCTGTCCCCTCTCCTCAGCTTCGATACCAGGATAAGCTCCTGCGGTATCTACAAAAGTAATGATTGGTCGATGAAACTTTTCGGCTTGTCTGGCAAGTCTGAGAGCTTTACGATAACCTTCAGGATTACACATTCCAAAATGACGGTTCAAATTTTCTTCCAATGTCTTTCCTTTGGCTTGTGCAATAACAGTGACTGGCATATCGTGAAAATAACCAATTCCCCCAATAATAGCCTGATCATCTCCATAACATCTATCCCCATGAAGTTCATAGAAATGGTCAAACAATCCCTCAATAAAATCACTTGCTTTTGGTCGTGATGGATGTCTTGCGATAGACACACGATCCCAAGCAGTTAAATGATGATATGTTTCTTTTGTGAGAGTATCAATCTCTTGAGAAAGTTCATCGAACTCTTTTTGATCTTCTGTTACAGCTCTTTTCGCCTGTAACTCTTTTATTTTTCTTTCATTATCTACGAGGCTCATAATTTTCCTCCATGCAATTTTAATAAAACTGAAATAACATTTTTCAAATCATGTCTTTCCACAATCATATCAATAAAACCTTTTTCAAGTAAGAATTCTGCAGTTTGGAAACCTTCAGGTAACTCCTGCTTAATTGTATCTTGAATAACACGTTTTCCAGCAAATCCAATCATGGCCTGTGGTTCAGCAATGATAATATCTCCCAGCATCGCAAAGCTGGCACTGACACCACCTGTTGTAGGATGTGTTAATAAGGCTATATAAAGACCTCCTTGATTTGAAAAGCGTTTTAAAGCAGCACTGATTTTAGCCATCTGCATTAAAGAATCAATACCTTCCTGCATTCTTGCGCCACCACTGGTACAGCTAATAATCAATGGTAATTTTTTACGTGTAGCCAGTTCTACTGCTTTACATATTTTTTCACCAACAACTTTTCCCATACTTCCCATCATGAAACGAGAATCCATGACACATAAGACAACACGACTCTGGTTGATTTTACCAACACCACAAATGACAGCTTCATTCATACCGGTTGACATCCAGGCTTTTTTTAGCTTTTCATCGTAACCAGGAAAATTTTCATTGTTAGATGTTTTATCTTTTTCAAAATATTCTTTCCAAGTGCCTTCATCCATTAAATCACGTATACGTTGTCTGGCACTGATTTTCATATGATGACCACATTTAGGACAAACATAATCATTTTCGATAAGTGAAAAATAAGGAATAGATTCATGACAATGATTACATTGTTTAAAGATATTTTCAGGAATTTCTTTTTTTTCTTTAATCTTATGTCTATTTAACCATGATGAGAATTGTTTTAATTCTTCATTTCTTTTTTTAAACAATTGATCCATTATCTTTCAACTCCTTTATAAATGTTTCACAGAAGCTTGTATCATAACTTCCTTCAATAAATTCTTTAGAATGTAGAACATAATAATGGAATTTTGTATTCGTTGAAATACCATCAATAATGACTTCACTTAACGCTGCACGCATTTTTTTAATACATTCTAGACGTGTTGGTGCAAAAGTAATCAATTTCAAAATCATCGAATCATAATAAGGTGAAATTTCACACCCACTATACATGGCACTATCCACACGCACTCCTCTTCCACCTGGTAAATGCATAAATGTTATTTTTCCAGGTGTTGGCGCAAAATCACGATTCATATCTTCAGCATTAATACGACATTCTAAAGCATATCCATTTTGATGAATATCTTCTTGCTTGTATGGAAGTTTTAATCCTTCAGCAACCTTAATCTGCAACTTGACTAAATCAATACCACAAATCATTTCTGTAATAGGATGTTCAACCTGAATACGTGTATTCATTTCCATAAAATAATATTGTCCGTGTTTATCTAATAAAAACTCAATTGTTCCAACACTATTATATCCCACATGATGACAAGCTTTGATGGCATCTTCAAACAATCTTTGACGCACATCTTTCTTTAAAATATGACATGGTGCTTCTTCAATCATCTTTTGATGACGTCTTTGAAATGAACAATCTCTTTCAAATAAATGAATCACATGACCATGATGATCACCAATGACTTGAACTTCAATATGTTTTGGATTTTCAATTAATTTTTCTAAATAGACATCATCATCACCAAAACAAGCTTTGGCTTCAGCTTTGGCATTGAGATATTGTGTTTCAAACTCTTCTTCATTATGAATTACACGCATACCACGTCCACCACCACCATTGCTGGCTTTAATCATAACGGGATATCCTATATCTTCAGCAACCTTTTTCCCCTGTTCTACAGTTTCAATGACTTCTTTAGAACCAGGAATCACAGGAACTCCTGCTTCTTTCATCATCTTTCTTGCGGCAGACTTATTTCCTAACATATCAATAATATCAGGTGATGGTCCTACCCAGATCAATCCACATTGAATAACAAGTCTGGCAAATTCACTGTTTTCACTTAAAAAACCAAATCCAGGATGAATCGCATCACATCCCGTATTGCAGGCTGCCTGAATAATCGCATTCATATTCAGGTATGATTCATTAGCTAATGGTCCACCAATACATACAGATTCATCTGCTAATTGCACGTGCAAAGAATGTTTATCAGCTGTTGAATAAACGGCAACAGTCTGAATTCCTATTTCTTTACATGTACGTATAATTCTGACTGCGATTTCTCCACGATTGGCAATCAATAATTTTTCAATCACATTATCACCTTACCCTATCATCATTAAAGTCTGATCATATTCAACTGTTTGACCATCTTGAACTTCAATAGATAAAACTTTTCCAGAAACAGTTGCTTTAATTTCATTCATGACTTTCATGGCTTCAATGATACAAATCGTGTCTCCTTCTTGAATCATATCTCCAACTTTGACATAAGGTTCTTTTCCCGCACCACTTGATTGATAATATGTTCCAACAATTGGACTTTTGATAGGTGTACCTGTTTCCTGAATTGTTTCTTCATTGTGTTCACTAGGTGTTTTGACATCGGTAGGTGTTATGATTTGTTTTGCTTCTATATCTTTTTCTAATGTGATATGTAAATCACCATCAGTTAAATCCATCTTAGATATTTGACTTTCTTCAAACATCTTCATAATTGATTTAATTTTTTCAGTATCCATACATGTTCCTCCTTAGAAAAATAAGCTAAGTGAAACCTTAGCTTATTGTTTAGATTCAATTAATTTCACAATATCTTCTACAGTTACTAATGCAGCTAATTCTTCATCAGAAATTTCAACATCAAATTCTGTTTCTAAATCTAAAGATAATTCAACAGCTGCTAAAGAATCAATTCCTAAATCATCTTTTAAGTTAGATTCTAATTTAATTTCTTCTCCATCAATATTTAAAGATTCTACTAATGCATCTTTTACTTGTTCAAACATGATATGTCCTCCTATGTGCTTACTTAAAATTTTTTATATTCTTACTTCTATACCTACGGCTATACCATCAACGAATGGCAGGAGAAAACGCACGCCACTTTAAGGAGCCGTTACTATTTCGACTATTATCTCATGGCGGATGACGTACACGTCGATATCGACGATA
>OGPH01000944.1_pt1 | contig 26457 bp, 23 predicted proteins | sample 1552891 | NCBI WGS metagenome assembly OGPH01 (sample SAMEA2580272, study PRJEB22360) | human gut metagenome | biome: human gut; feature: human-associated habitat; material: faeces | place: Denmark | collected 2008/2010 | reverse complement strand
GCGCCGCAGAAGCCGGATGTCCGTGCCTGGGGAACCAGGTGTCACAGGCGAGGGAGACGGAACGGCATATGCGGAGGGCTGAGTAGTAACTGTATTTTTCTTAAAAGGGCTTTTCTTTATTGCCTATGATTAAAATATTGAGTATAATGAAAACGATGTATGTTCATTGCCGTTGAAATTTGTGATTAAAAATAGAGAAGAGACAAATAGCTTCAGGGGAGAATATACGGTGGAAAAAGAAGCGATCATTGAATTGGTGAAAAAAAGCAAAGCGGGTGACAAAGCAGCTGTAGAAAAGCTGCTTTGTGAGGCTCACACATCAGTATCTTATCAATGCCGTAAGCTTTTGAAAAACCAGCAGGATGCGGAGGACGTGACACAGGAAGTCTTGCTGACAATGTATACCAAGCTGGATACCCTGAAAGAGCCTGCTGCTTTCTGGGGCTGGCTTGGGCGAATAACAGCCAACAGATGCATGAATATGCTGTCGCGGACACATGTGGATTTGCAGCTTCTGGAAGATGAAGACGGCCACAGCATATTGGATGATATTGAAAATCTGGATCAGCAGCTGGTGCCGGATGCAGCCTTTGATAATGCGGAAACGGCGCAGATGATTGATGAAATTGTGGAAGCGCTTCCGGAAGCGCAGCGGATGTGTACCCTGTTGTTCTATTTTGACGAAATGAGCGTAAAAGAGATTGCAAATGTAATGGGGACATCCGAAAATACGGTTAAAAGCCGCCTGAATTATGCGCGGCGGGCGATTAAGGAACGTGTTTTGGATTATGAAAAGGCGGGTATCAAACTCTACGGCATGTCTCCGCTGCCATTCCTGCTTTTCTATCTGCGCAGAGCTGCAGAAGCCAACGCAGACGGCGTTTCCGCCCGGAAGATGGCGGTGCATATTCTGGCTGGGGGAGCCATATCGGCGGATATGTCCGGGAATGTTGCGAAGAATACATTCAAAACTGTCCAAGCAGGTGCGTCAAAAGCTGCGGCAGCAGGAACCGGAACTGTGGCACAGGGGATATCAGTAAAGCTGATCGCCGGAATTATGGCAGGTGTAATCGCCGCAGGTACGGCAGGGGCAGGAATATATTCGGCCGTCCGCTCCATAAACGAGCAGCCGGTCTCTTGGACGAAGGAGGAAACCTGGTCCGAACAAATGACGGCAGAGGGAACCGGTAGGGAGAGCGAAGTGCAGGAAAACGGTGCGGTATCGGATGCTTCTGCCGCGGAGAATCCGGCGGAAGGGGAACGTTTCATAGAAGAGGAGAAGATCGCCGGGCTTGCTTATACGGGGGACGCGTCCCAGTGCAGGATGAGCCTGGAACAGGCGGAAGCTTTTGCTCAGATCCTTGAAGAATGCATTGCGGAAAGTAAGAGCAGGGGAATTTTGCAGTCGGATCCTACGGCCTCACCTTTTTGCAGGGCAGCGCTCTTTGATGCGGGAGATGGGATCCCAGCCCTTTGGGTGACAGAGGGATATGATATGGGATATGAGGAAAAGGAACGGGGGCTTATCCCCGTTGTTTCCAAAATTTATTGCTGGGATGGTTCACAGGCTGTAGAAAGCATGAATTATGCAAGCGAAGATTTCTGCAACCATATCCTGACATCGGAAGGGATTCTGGTGGAGCGGCTTTCTCCATTGGGCACGATACCCTGTTATTCAGAACTGTACCCGTTAGCAGATGGAATGATTGGGGAAGAGCCGGCTCATGTGTATGAACTTTTCTACATGCCCGTGTCAGCAAGCGTTCCTACAGAAGAGCAGGTGAGAGCGTATGCAGAGCAGTACGGACAGTATGGTACATATGATTATAGCACCTTTTCGGAGGAGCAATGGCAGGATGTATCTCAGATAGAACAGCTGAAGTGGTACTTTGAGGATGGAGGCTGGATCCTTGCGGTTCTTGACGGGAAGTTTGATTCCTTTGCTGCCACATATGAGCGGAAGGAGGCTTATATCCATCCAACCGTCGGATGGAAACTGGGCAACGGAACATATGGATGGAAGGAGGAAGGCAGATTTTGGGAAGGGAATTGGGAGGAGGCTGAAGCGCTTCTCGATTCTCTGCAGGCAATCCCTTCCGGAAGGGAAGAATAAGCCCGCCAATAGAAACTCATTTCGTATTATAAAAAGATCAGTCATGGCGGACTGATCTTTTTTCATAACGAACAGTTTGTAAAATAAAGGCGTAATTGCTTAAAATGCAGAAGAAATCCCCGGTTATCACCGTATTTATCCCTCATCTTTCTGATATTCCAGAATTTCTGATACGCTGCAGTCCAGTATCTCACACAGAGTATTCAGGGTCTTGGTGGTGATGGCTTCTCCATGCTTCATACGATATAGCGTATTGGCGGAAATTCCTTGTTTAAAGATCAGCTCATATTCAGTGATCCCTTTCTTAAATAACGTCTCATAGAATGGTTTGTATGAAATCAAAATGTATCCCTCTACTTTGCTTATGCAAGCTATTGCTACCGATATTGATTGAATGAATTTATGCTAACATGCTATATTCTCCCAATATACTCAATATATTAAGCACAATGCGGATAGAAGAATTCCATTTCGTTGTTGGCCATTTCTTGTATATAATCAAAATATTGAGTATAATTTATGGAGAAAATAAAAAAATTTCATTTTTTCTGTTTTGAATAAAACGGTTTGCCCCTTTTCTGTGTCTGAATGGATAGAAAGGCAAAAGGGGGAACATGTATGACGTTTTATCAGTTTATTCGACAATGTCTAATAAAGGAAGCTATAAGGACTGAGCCAGACAGCAAAAAGACAATTCAGACGGTTTTAAAGGAGATCATGAAATGGAAAAAGAAGTAATCATAGAATTAGTGCAAAGAAGCAAAGACGGAGAAACGGCAGCAACAGAAGAACTGCTTCGTACCGCACATACGTTTGTATCTTATCAATGCCGCAAACTGTTAAAAAATCCACAAGATGTGGAGGATGTGACACAGGAAGTCTTACTTACGATGTATACGAAACTGAATACCCTTCAGGAGCCAGCTGCTTTCTGGGGGTGGCTCAGCCGCATCACTGCGAACAGATGCATGAATGCGTTGTCACGGACGCATGTGGATCTGCAGATTCTGGAGGATGAAGATGGACACAGCATGCTGGACGATATTGAAAACATGGATCAGCAGCTGGTGCCGGATGCCGCCCTGGACAATGCGGAGACCGCGCGTATGATCGATGAGATAGTGGAAGGGCTTCCGGAAGCCCAGCGCATGTGCACGCTGCTGTTTTATTTCGATGAAATGAGCGTGAAAGAAATCGCCAGCGTGATGGGAACTTCTGAGAATACGGTGAAAAGCCGGCTGAATTATGCCCGGAAGGCGATCAAAGAGCGCGTCCTCGATTACGAGAAGAAAGGTATCAAGCTCTATGGCATGTCGCCTCTGCCGTTCCTGCTCTTCTTCCTGCGCAGGGCAGCGGAAAACAGCGCGGATGGAGCTTCGGCACAGAAGATGGCCGCGCGCATTCTGACAGGTGCAGCTGGCTCCGCTGGCATAACAGGTTCATCCGCTGCGGCCGGAGGAATGGCTGCAAAAGGGCTTTCCGTAAAACTGGTTGCCGGAATTACGGCTGGCCTGATCGCTGTAGGAGGCGCGGGAGCCGGGCTCACTTTGGTGGTCAGACATATGAATGAGCAGCCGGTCGTCTGGGCTGTGGAGAGTTCTGAAGCGGAAGAAGAGGCGAAGGAAATAGGAGAGGAAAGGATCGATTCTGAGAGCCTTCCGGAGGAGACTGCAGAGGAAGAAGCCTTTGTGGAAGGCTCGGTGCTCTCCAGGTTGGCCTACACCGGAGATGCGGATTTGAGCAGGATGAGCCTGGAACAGGCAGAAGCCTTTGCCCGGGTTCTGGAAGAATGTATTGAGGACAGCGCGGACAAAGGAACCTGGAATGGGAACACCCTGGCCCCCGCCTTCTGCAGGGCCGCCCTCTTTGACGCAGGGGGCGGAATTCCGGCGCTTTGGGTGGTAGAGGGGGCGGATATGCGGTATGAATATGATCCGGAATCCGGACTTATACCCGCTGTCTCCAGGATTTTCTGCTGGGACGGTTCACAGGCTGTGGAGAGTATGAATTATGTGAGCGGGGATGTCAAAAACCATATCCTGACGGAAGACGGGATTCTGGTGGATCGGCTTCCGTCAAGCACTTCTCCTTTGGATTATGCGCAGCTGTATACGTTGGCGGATGGAAAGGTCAGTGATACGCCGGCGCATGTTTATGAGCTGTTCTGCATGCCAAAGGAAAACGGCATTCCCACAGAAGAACAGGTGAGAGCCTATGCAGAAAAGTGTGGAACGTACGGCTCCTATGATTACAGCACCCTGTCAGAGGATAAATGGGAGGATGTGTATCAGATAGAAGAATTAAGCTGGTATTATGACGATGGGGGATGGCTGATTGTCGCTCTGGATGGGAAGTTTGAAGCCTATACGGCCACCCGCAGCGAAGGAAAGGCCTATATCCATCCCGCTGTCACATGGGAGCTTGGCCAGGGAGCGAACGGGGCCAGGGATGTTTCCAATACCTGGAGAGGCAAGTGGTCTGATGCGGAGACGATGCTCGAAGCCTTGCGTTTTGCTTCTTCTGAAATAGCCCAAACGGACAGCGCTATGGGGCAGATGGAACAGGATGATGCTGTGCAGGCGGTTGGAGAGGATATTCAGCGCTATACGATCGATGTGGAGGACTATAACGCTGAGGTCTATTATGAATACCCTGTTTTCAGTGAGACGGGAGCGGGCTATCAGAGGATTAACGCTTTTTTTCTGGAACAGCTGGAAGAATTCCAGAACTCGGAGAGTACGGCATGGGCGGTGGACGAAGCCATCAAGGGAAGCGCTCCTGAAGAAAGAGGAAAATACAGTTATACGATATCCTGCACGATCCATACCAAAACGGATCGGATCGTCAGTCTCTCGCAGACAACGCTGCAGAGGCTGGGTGGAAATTATGCCATGACCACATACTATAACTTCCGTACGGATACAGGGGAACGGCTGTATCTGGACGATCTGGTCGGCGGTTCACAGGACGAGATCAGACAGATGGTTATGGATGCCCTGGAAGAGGCTTACCCGGATCTTGTGGAGACGTTCCCTGACGGGATAGAGGAAATCAGGAATGCTTCCATGGAATATTTCAACTGTTATCTGTCGGACGGAAAAGTGCATGTTTACTTTAATGAAGGAGAAATCGCACCGATGTACGCGGCTGTTTGCGATATAGAGCTGCCGACGGAACCCTTGATAAAATAAGGAACTTAGGACGAGGGTTTTTGGCATAACAATTAGATGGATAAAGAAAAGAGAGGAGAAAAAAATGTTTTGTGGAAAATGTGGAAAAGAAATCGCGGATACTGCAAAGTTCTGCCCTTACTGCGGCAGTGAGAACCCGAACATGGTAAAGAATGGCCCGGCTCCTGTACGCATGCTTGGCCCGGCATCAGGAAGCCCGGAGCTGCCTTGGATGGTTTCTGCCATCTGCGGCGCTCTCCATGTGTTGTTTTTCTTCGCCCTTTCCTTTGGGAGGCTGGGCAATATGGGAAATGCGATGGCGAATACAGTATCTTATTTCGGCCTTGAGATCCCACGCAGGCTTACCCCAAAGAACGGGATCCAGGTGTGGGGAAACTTGGCGGATGTGGGCATCACGAATGCGGCCGAAAACCATACGGTTATGCTGATTTTATTTCTGATTCCTGTAGTGCTCGGCATCCTGCTTGTGGTAAACTGTTTCTGGAAGAAGAATACGGTATTATCCATTGTATTCCCAGCAATCATTTCTATGAGCTATCTGCTGATCAGGGCGGCGCTTCCTACTTATGAACAACTCGGCTATGAGATAGGGGCCGGTTGGATTTTTGCGCTGCTGGTAGCTGTGATTGGAGCGGCGGTTCCGGCGTGGGGACATGTTTCAGGGAAGAACAGTGGAAGGTAAAGGAGGAAAAAGAGATGGCATTTTTCGATCAGATGGGGCAGAAGCTGTCCCAGACAGGCCGTGACGCTGTCAAAAAGACGAAGGACATGGCGGAAGTGGTGAAGCTTAACAATGCGATTGCCGAAGAGCAGCGGAAAATTGAGGGAAATTACCGCCAGATCGGAAAGGATTACTATGAGAACTATGCGGATAAGGGAGATCCTATTTTCCAGGACTGTGTGGACGGTATCCGACGTTCCGAAGCGGCAATCCTTGAGATGAAAAGTGCGATACAGCAGCTGAAGGGCCTTCTGACATGTCCGTCGTGCGGAAGCGAGCTTCCTGTTGGGACAGCCTTCTGCAATGTCTGTGGTGCCAAATTGCCGGAAGCACAGATGAATGTGGAGCCAGCTCCCCCGGCAGGCGGAATCGTCTGCAAGGTCTGCGGGACAGTGATGCAGGAAGGAATGTCCTTCTGTACAAATTGCGGCGCAAAACTGGAGTAGGGAGCTGATATGCCCGTCTGAATATAACCGAACAGCATAATTTATTATAAGAAGATCGGTCCATAACGGATTGGTCTTCTTTTTTCGGTCAATAAAACCCAGGAAACGGATCTTGTGTCTGAATAAGTGAAAGGAAAAAGATATTTCCAAAAAATAAAAAAAATTTTAAAACAATAAAACCTGCAGGAGATTGCCTGTGTCCAATCAGTAGAGAAGAAAAAATAAATGCCGAAAGGGAAAGGAGGAAATATAGGATGCAGAAGCAGGAGGAAGGGATTCCGGCGCGAAGGATATATGAAACAAGGAAGCCACCGCCGGTTAGGGATGAATCCCTGTTTGACCAGTTAACCCGAAAAATATAGAAAATAGAGAAAGGAAAAACATTATGAAGAGAAAAGCAGCAATGATAGCAATCGCAATGGCAATGACAGTATCCACGGCTTTCGCAGGTCCTGCTTCCACCTTGGTTGCACATGCAGAAGAGGCCGCGAATGTGGAAACTCAGTCTGAGGATAATGGGGATGGAAGCGGCGACTCCGGCAACTCAGACAGCGGAAGCAGCGACTCGGGAAGCACCGACAGCGGAAGCAGCAGTTCGGGAAGCACTGACAGCGGAAGCAGCAGTTCGGGAAGCACCGACAGCGGAAGCAGCAGTTCGGGAAGCACTGACAGCGGAAGCGGCAGTTCCGGAAGTACCGACAGCGGAAGCGGTAATTCCGGAAGCAATGGTAGCTCTGGCAGCGGCAGCAACAATTCCGGAAATACCGGCAGTAAAGATGAAGACGAGGACATAATCGGCTCCATCCTGGATGATCTTTTCGGAGCAAATAAGCCCAAACCGGATCCGGGCGCTGAAGGGACGACCGGGGGCGGAATGACCGAAGAGGAAGCGCATGAGAGCGAAATCAGGGGAAACCGGCCCAGCGGATATATTGATGAGAGCGGCAATTATTATAAGTACCATTATAATGAAGACGGAAGCTGGTATCTGGAAGGTCTGGGCATCTCGGGTACGGGTACGCCGACCATAGAAGAGATTGAGGCAGGGCTGAAAGGTGGTTCCGGAAACACCGGAAGCACTGGAGGCAGCACGATTTCCGTAAACCCTGTTGCGCCCGGAACCTCGGTTACCCAGACAAATAAGGACGGAAGCGTAACCACCCTGGTGGGCAATGCGGACGGAACGGTTACTGTGACCACCGTTAAATTAGATGGCACCGTTTCCACGGTTACGATGCCTGGCTCATCCTTTGTTGCACCCGGAATTCTTCCGACAGGGGTGACTACTTTCGTACCGGTTACGGATGAAGCGACTCTGGCAGCTTTTCCGGAAGCGATGATCGTTACCGCACCCAGCGGCATCCCCTTTATTCATGCGCTGAATCCGGAACGCACGATCTATAGCGTATGGTCGGACGGATACCAGGTGGATGCCTTTATGATTCAGGATGCAAACAATGCGTTTGTCCCGATTCAGGCCGCAACAATTGTCGTAACAGCAGAAAATAAAGCGTATGTGAACGTCACCATTCCTGAAAACGTTAAGGGAGCCAAGGTGTTTGCAGCGCAGGAGCAGAAAGTCGGATTTGTAAAGCTGTTCGGCATTAACGGAGTGATGATTAATGGCGAACTGGCTGAAGAATTTGTCATTCCGGATTCTGTTATTCCGGAAGCGAATTAAGACAATAGGGAGGGGGGCGAAAGCCCCCTGTCTCCCGATGGCAGGAAGCGTTACTTTTATGGGGAAGAAAACGAATAGAAATCAGATGATAAATAGCTGATATAGCATAAAACTTGACAAATCATTTTTGTTCTTGTAATATTTTTATAGTTATCTAAATAGTGTTCGATAAATAGGATAATTAATTGGGCAAACCTGTAGAAATGCAGGGACGCAAAGTTTGGAACCTGACATGTGGTTATGCAATGGCTGCGTAAGGTTGTCCGGCTGCAATCATTTGTATGATTGTAGCTTTTTTTATTTTATAAGGAAAGTTTCTGCCTGGATTATTTTAAGAAAATGCCTCACTGCGGATATGCATGTGTTGTATGAACAATGGATGATCCGTAAATATAAGGACGGTTATATGGAATGAAGGAGCTGCTAATCACAGGATATACCAACTGTATAAAGGCTGATATGCTGAAGGGGCTGAATGACGATATACGGACTGTAATCGCCGGAAGCGGCTGCGCGTATCGTCCCGGGAAGGGTTCCTACCGGACGCATCCCGGAGAGGACGCGTTTAACCAGTTGTTCGACGTGTATTCCTTTAGCGCTGTGCTGTTCATATCCGGTTTTGTGGATGGAGGAACCGGGTATCCGGATGAACTTCGTGAACTGGAAAAAGCGCTGCTCCAATCCTCTCACGCCCATGTGGATAAATTCATCTTTCTGTCCTCAGAGGAAAGCGGGAATTATGTTCCTGTAGTCGGGCCGGGAGGAAATGAACTGGAACGTGATTACTGCCGTGGAAATGGCCTGCGCGCAGGGCAGGAAGAGGCGCTCTGCCGTTTCTATGGGGCGAAAACTTCATTAAAAGTCATCATCTTGCGCCTGCCTTATCTGGCAGATTCCTCCAATGACAATAACTTTCTCGGCTCCGTTTTCCAGCAGCTGCTTCAGAAGAAGAAGGTCATGTTGCCATACCGCTCCCAGGATCGTATCGATTTTATCAGCCAGCGTGACTTGGCGGCCCTGATGAACCGGCTCGTAGAAGAAGAGGATGACGAGTCTGGAGAATTCCTCGTATGCAGCGGCTACCATCACACATTCGGCGACCTAGAGGCGATTTTAAGAGCCATTGATCCTCAGATTCGGGTCCTGTATGAAAACTATGCGGATGTCATAGAGCGCGAAGACTACCCCACTGAGCTGCGCAGGCAATACGGATGGATTCCGCGGGAAGACGTCATGGAACAGATCCTGGGACTGTATGAAAACTATGTGAAGCATACCGGAAAAACGAAAAAAACGTTGGGCGGCCTGGCTAATATACTTCTTGACAGGGGAGGGAGGCTGACTGCATACATAGAACTGGTGGCCTGTTTTATCCTGTCGGAGTTCCTTCACCGTTTGCTGGGTAACGATGTTTATTTCCGTTTTGTGGATGTCAGGCTGTTTTTTATCATTATCATGGGAACTGTGCACGGATTGCGGGCCGGGGCTATAGCTGCATCGCTTTCCTGTATCGCCTTGTTCCAGCAATATCTGTCCCAAGGAGTGGACTGGACGCTTCTGTTCTATAATGTGGAGAACTGGATTCCTTTTATGGTTTATATCATGGCTGGTTCTATAACTGGTTATGTGAAGAATAAAAAGACGGAAGAAATCCGCTTTGCCCAGGAGGAGCACAATCTCCTGCGGGATAAATATATATTCCTGAATGAAGTATACCAGAGTGCAATGGAGAATAAAGGGGAATATAAGAAGCAGATCCTGGGATTCAAGGACAGCTTCGGACGCATTTTTGACGCGGTGCAGAAACTTGACCATGTGCTCCCACAGGGCATTTTCCTGGAAGCGCTCTTGATTATGGAAGACATACTGGAAAACCACAGCATTGCGGTATATTCTGTGGATCGCAATGAGCGTTTTGGAAGGCTTGTCACCTGTTCCAATCTGTTGCGTTCCCGCCTGCCCAAGTCCGTCGTCCTGGAAGAGATCAGTGAACTGTTTCATACCATCAAAGAGGGGAAGGTATACAAGAATATACAGATGACGGAGGACATGCCGGTCTATGCCAACGGCATTTTCCGGGACAACCGCCTGGTGCTGTATGTCGTTATCTATGAAGTGAATCCGGAACAGTATGGCATGAATTATATGAATATGTTCCGGATTCTCTGCGGCTTGACCCAGACGGCCCTTCTCCGCGCTCTGGAGTATTCGGAGCTTACAGAACAGCAATTCTATTATAAAAACACCAACGTCATGCGGACGGAACGGTTCATGGAAATCCTGTCCATCCAGGAAGAGATGCAGGAGAAACAGGTCGCCGAATATGTGCTGGTCCAGCTGAATGAAACGGATAAGCAGAAGGTCAGCGAGGCGCTGTCAAGGCTCATCCGTGTTGCCGATGTGATTGGAGAAGGGCCGGACGGAAAGCTCTACCTTCTGCTCATCCAGGCAAACAGGGAAAGCTTCCGCTTTGTAGAAAGCCGTCTTGCGGCGACCGGGCTTTCCTTCCATGTCGTAGAGAAGGCGGGGTGATGGGATGTTCCTTTTTTTCATAATCCTTCATTGTATCCTCTGCCTGGCCGCCTTTTGCCTGATCAAGGCGCATCTCCTAAAATGCGCTTCAGCCGTCATGCCACTGGTGTTTTTCATCCCTGTATTCGGCTTTGGATGCCTGCTGATCCTGGAATGGGAAACGCGCAAGGGGAAGGAAACCGGAAAAGAGGCAGGCATCGAGAAGCTGAAAATCAATGATGAAATCCATAGGAGCATCCTGATGGAGGAGGAACCTGCACATGACCTGATCGTTCCCCTCCAAGAAGCTTTGCTGATCAATGACGCGTCCACCAGGAGGCAGCTGATCATGGATATCCTGTACCATGATACAGGAGAATATGTGGAGGCGCTGAACAGGGCGCGCATGAACGATGATGTGGAAGTAGTACATTACGCGACAACAGCCATGGTGGAGCTTCAGAAGGATTATGAAGAGAAGCTCCGTAAGCAGCGCCTGGACTGGGAGAGGAAAAAGGATTCCCCTGCGTTGTATGCGGCATACCGGCAAACGCTGGAAGCGTATGTGGACAGCGGGATCTTGGAAGGCAATATGAAGAGGAACCGCCTGCTTGAATTGGAAGAGCTTTTGACATATGGGCTCGACCGGGGAGGAAATACGGAGGAAGAAGAGCTGTCTCTTTACAGAAGACATTTCGAGAATTCCCTTTCTCTGGAGGAATATGTGGATTCGCAGGCGTGCGCCGACCATGTCATGGAAAAATGGCCCCTGATGGAGGATGGTTATCTCATGCATATCCGGCTGGGCATCCTGAGAAGGGAGCGGAAGCGGATCCGGCGGATGCTCCGGCTGATCGAAGAAAGAAGGATTTACCTTTCCCCCAAAGCGCGGAAAACGGTGGAATTTTGGAAGGACGATAATGACGGATAGGGACAGGAAGCAGGATAATATATGGAAAAGACGCCGTCGGATCCAATTTGGCCGGATGCAGTGGGCAATGCTGATGTTTGGACTGATGGTAATTATGTTGATTATAGAAAGACGGAATATAGTATACGAAGGGGCGCAGCGGGAATTGGAAATTCTGCCGGAGGATGTGTTTGAAGAAGCGGCGGAAGAAAAGGAGGCGGAGTGTCTGGTTATCTGGAACAGCGAATCCCCAATTTCGGTGAATGCGCATAAGCAGATGTGCGATGTCCTTGGCCAGATGAAGATCGGTTATGACGAGCAGGATTTCGCCGAAGATGACACGCTTCGGCTCGCCGGATATGAAAACGTGGTGGTCGCCCTGGACAATTATGACCTGTTCGGGGAAGGGATCTTGGATCTGTTTGACGTTGTCCGCGAGGGCACGAACCTTTTGGCAGTCTGCCCTCCTTCCTCCCTGCCTTATCTGAATCTGGTCGCCGGCAGGATGGGCATCCTGGAGATCGGCTATGATATGTATACGGTTCGGGGGCTGCGGTTTTGTTCGGATTTTATGCTTGGAGGGCAGGGAAGGGATTATGCCATCGATGATCCGTTTGATTCATCCAATACGGTGACGCTGACGGATGACTGCATTGTCCATCTCGTGTCCGCCGACGAGAGGGAGGCGCCGATCATCTGGGAATACCGCCATGGGGAGGGAACGGTGGTGGTGAACCTGCTGAATTATTTTGAAAAGGCATACCGCGGCTTCTATGCCGCTTCCTACAGCCTCCTGTCCGATGCCTGCGTCTATCCGGTCATCAATGGAAGCGCGTTCTATCTGGACGATTTCCCTTCCCCTGTCCCCGTGGGAGAAGGGGAATACATCCGGCGGGACTATAATATGGATATCGGTACCTTCTATACGAATGTCTGGTGGCCGGATGTCAAGGAAATGGCGCAGAAGTACGGAGTCCAGTATTGCGGAATGGTCATCGAGAACTATTCGGATGAGAACCAGGCCCCGCTGGAAGGAAATGACGATATACAGCGGTTCCGTTATTTCGGGAACGACCTGTTGGATATGGGGGGAGAGATCGGGTTCCATGGCTATAACCACATGCCGCTGGTTCTTGAGAATTTTGACTATGGGGATGAATTTGAATCCTACCGGCAATGGAAAAGCGAGGACGATATACGCGCCTCCCTCCAGGAACTGAACCGTTTCTGTAGCCTGGTATATCCGAGAGAGGCGTTCCGGGTTTATGTCCCTCCGTCTAATATATTATCAGCAGAAGGGCGAAAGATCCTGTCGGAAGATTTCCTGGAGATAGACGCCGTCGCCAGCATTTACTTTGAAGGGGAATTTGAATATACCCAGGAATTTGAGGTCGCTGAAGATGGGATTGTAGAGACGCCGCGGATCATTTCCGGCTATGTGATCGATTCCTATATGGAGATTGCCGCCCTTTCTGAATTGAACATGCATTTTGTCAGTTCGCACTTCCAGCATCCGGACGATGTCCTGGATGAGGACAGGGGAGCGGCCCTGGGCTGGGAGGCCATGCGTGGCCGTCTGGAGGAATATATGGAATGGCTGTACACATCGGCACCATCCATCCGCAACCTGACCGGGACAGAAATTGCCGGGGCGGTGCAGCGATATGCTTATCTGGATACAGAAGTGGAGAAGGATGGGACACAGATCCGGATCAGCCTTTCCAACTTCCAGGATGAGGCCTGGCTTTTTGTCAGGATAAATGAAGGTACGGCAGCCGGCGTGCAGGGGGGCACGCTGACGCAGTTGGAGGGAGACCTCTACCTGTTGGAGGCGAAAGAGGCGGAAGTCGTGATTGGATTAGAAACGGAAGCGTGATCCGTCCGGGCATTCCTATATTCACGCAGAGAGGGGGCCGTATGGAAAAAAATAGAAAGCTTCGCTTTTTCCCTATCATCATTATTTGCCTTGCGTTCGTCATGCTTTCCATAGCCCTGGTAGGCCAGCGGTTTTATGCGGGCCCGGCTTCAAACGGGCAGGGGATCCCAATCCTTCCGCAAGAACAGTTTGCATCTGTGGATGAGAGCCCAGGTGAAAAGGAATGCCTTGTTCTGGTGAACAGCACGGAGGAGAACTCCGTCCTTGCCTGGGAAGACATTCGTTTACTGTTCGGGCAGCTGGATGTGGAGGCGGATTATGTGGATGTGTCCTCCCAGGATATCCCTTCCCTGGACGGTTATGCGAAAGTGGTGACGGCGCTGGTGGAATATGGGATACTGGGCGAACACGCTTATGATTTGATGGACTGGGTATCCGAAGGCGGCGGGCTCATGGTTTATTTCCCGCCGCAGGGAGACCTTTTCTTCCGGGCACTGGGCGCGCAGATGGGCATCCGGGAATCCGGATGGGAGATGTATGAGGTTACGGGGCTGCGGTTTGCCTCCGATTTGCTGCTGGGTGGGCAGGGAAAGGACTTTTCAATCGAAGCCTCCTTTGAGTCTTCCCTCATGGTGAGCCTGCTTCCGGACTGCGTCGTCCATATCGTGAGCGCCAACGAACGGGAGCTTCCGATCTTATGGGAGCGGCAGTATGAAGACGGCAGAATTGTTTTTATGAATTTCGGGATTATGGGGAAAGCCTATCGCGGCATATATGCTGCGGCATACAGCCTGCTTGGCGATGCATTTGCCTGGCCTGTCATCAACGGAAGCGCGTTCTATCTGGATGATTTTCCCGCTCCGATCCCGGATGGCAGCAGCGTTTATATCGACAGGGATTATGGGATCAATATTTCGGATTTTTATACGAACATCTGGTGGCCGGATCTGCTGGAACTGGGGGAAACATACGGCATTCGCTACAGCGGCATGCTGATCGAATATTATTCCAACGACCTGGAAGCGCCGTTTGAGGAAAACGCTGATACGCAGCGGTTCCAATATTTTGGCTCATCCCTTCTCCAAAACGGCGGGGAAATCGGCCTGCATGGATATAACCATATCCCTCTGGCGCCTGAAGGTGCCGGGGCGGGGGAGATGGACGGGGGCGATTGGAAAACAAGGGAAGATATGCGCGCGTCTCTGGAAGAACTCGTCCGTTTTACCAAAGAGTTGTTCCCGGAGGTCACGCCGCAGGTGTATGCTCCTCCTGCGAATATTTTTTCTGAGGAAGGGCGCCAAATGCTGGCGGAGGAGTTCCCCGGTATCCGGGCGGTCGCGGGGGTCTATTTTGAAGGGGACAGGGAGTACACGCAGGAATTCGGGGTGGGAGATGATGGTATTGTGGAAACACCGCGCATTGTTTCCGGGCTGATGATGAATTCTTTTATGGAACTGTCCGCCTTATCGGAACTGAACCTGCATTATGTCAGCTCCCACTTTCAGCATCCGGACGAGGTGCTGAATGCAGGGAGCGGGGCGGAAGCCGGATGGGAGGCTATGAAGGGGAGCTTTATGGAATATCTGGACTGGCTCTATACGTCAGCCCCCGATATCCGCAACCTGACCGCGTCGGATATGGCCGGGGCTGTGCAGCGTTACCACTATCTGGATGTGGAACAGGAGATAACGGAGGATGCGATCATTCTGGAATTGGACAATTTTCAGGATGAGGCGTATCTTTTCCTTAGGATCAACGAAAGGACGCCGGAGGATCTGGATAGCTGTATCAGCGGAGGAACCATTCAGGATATGGGCGGCGGCCTGTATCTGGTTGCGGCCTCGGGCAGCCGCATCGTGATCCAAAGGGGAGAAACTTAAACCAATCGGCAGGAACGGCTGAAAAGCCGTGGAAACAGAGGAAACCATGCGAGTCTGCGTTATTCTTGAAGGATGCTATCCCTATGTGACAGGCGGCGTATCCACCTGGATGCATCAGTATATTAAAGCCATGCCGGAGCACGAGTTTGTGCTCCTTACAGTCAGCGCCTCTTCGGAGGATCAAGGGAAATTCAAATATGAACTGCCCGATAATGTGGTGGAGATCCGGGAGATTTTTCTTCAGGACGCCCTGAAGCTGCAGGCTTCAGGCAAGCGGTACCGGTTTGGCGGCGAGGAGCTGCAGGCCCTGACGGACTTTGTACACTGCAAAAGCCCGGATTGGAACGTCCTGTTCCATATGTATAATGACAAGAAAATGTCTCCCATGTCATTCCTGACCAGCCAGGAATTCCTCAGTATCCTGATCCGGATCTGTGAGAAGGATTATCCTTATACGGCATTTTCGGACATGTTCCATACCCTGCGCTCCATGTTCCTGCCTGTCTTGTATATTATCAGCCAGGATATCCCGAAAGCGGACGTCTATCATGCCATTGCCACCGGATACAGCGGCCTTCTGGCCAGGCTGGGAAGCTATAAATACCATGCGCCGTGCATGCTGACGGAGCACGGGATCTATACGCGGGAACGCGAGGAAGAGATCATCCGTGCCAGATGGGTGCCGGCGGCCTTCAAGCGGTTCTGGGTGCGTTTCTTCTATATGTTATCGGACGCTATCTACAGCGAGGCTTCCATGATTACCAGCCTGTTTGATAACGCGCGCAGGACGCAGATCGAGCTCGGATGCCGTTCGGAACGCTGCCGTGTCATCCCGAACGGCATCCATTATGAACGCTTCTGCAATATTCCGTTGAAAAAAGAGGATGGCTGGATCGATATCGGCGCCATCGTGCGCCTGGCCCCGATTAAGGATATCAAAACGTTGATCTATTCCTTCTATGAGTTGCGGTTCAGGATGAAGAACGTGCGCCTCCATATCATCGGGCCGGAGGATGATAAGGAGTATGCGAAGGAGTGCTACGCCCTGGTGGAGCAGCTCGGCGTGGAGGAAGTGATCTTTACCGGCATGGTGAATATCCTGGAATATATGGAGAAGCTGGATTTTACGATACTGACGAGCATTTCCGAGGGGCAGCCCCTTTCCGTGCTGGAATCCTTTGCTGCGGGCCGTCCCTGCGTCACCACGGATGTGGGCTGCTGCCGGGAGCTGCTCAACGGGATGGAAGGCGACAGCCTGGGCAGCGCAGGGATATGTACGCCTCCGATGGAAAGGGAAGCGCTGTGCGCGGCCATGGAACGCATGAGCTCCCGGGCAGAGGAGCGCTACCGGATGGGGCAGGTGGGAAAGCGGCGTGTGGAGCTTTACTACCGGCATAACGATATGGTCAGGAACTATAGAAACGTGTATACAGAGGTGATGACAAATTGGCGGGAATCGGTTTCTCCTTAAAAAAATTATTCGCGAAAAAAGGGCTTGCCAGCCTGTGCCGTGCCTATGGCTATGCCGGGCTGATCTGCGCCGGGCCAATGATCCTGGGCGTTGTGCTGCTGGTCAGTATATCCTTCCTGTCGCAGCTGGCGGGCATGTCCAGGCACGAGAGGGAGCTTCTCAACTGTATGCTCACATACTGCCTGCTGGCTTCCCTGACCACAACCAGCGTTTTCAATATGTCGGCAACCCGCTATATCTCAGATATGCTGTATGAGGAGAAGCCGGAACGGATTCTTCCCAGCCTGTATGGGAGCACCTCGATCCTTCTGGTGGGCGGGGGCATTCTATGGGCCATATTCCTGCATTTCTCCGGGGTTCTTGCGGTATATAAGCTGCTCTGCCTGTGGTTTTACTGTATCCTGATCGTGGTGTGGATGGAGATGAATTATCTGACCGCACTGAAGGACTATAAAGCGCTGGTCTGTGATTTTGCCGTTTCCCTGACGTGCGGGCTGCTGTTGGCCCTGCTGTTGGTCCTGCTCCGGCAGGTGACGGTTACCACCCTGTTCCTATGCGTGATCCTTTCCTATGGCATGCTGATGGCGCTGTATTATAGGCAGCTGTTGAAATATTTTCCGCGGAGCGAGGGAAGCCGGTTTTCCTTCCTGCGGTGGCTGGATAAATACCGCTCCCTGGCTTTTACGGGAATATTCGTAAACCTGGGGCTGTTCGCCCATCTGGTGATCATGTATTTCGGCCCGCTCAGGGTACAGGTGGAGGGGCTGTTTTATGGGGCTCCCATGCATGATGTGCCCGCGCTGTGCGCCTTTTTTTCTATCCTGGTCACCACGATTAATTTCGTCACTTCTGTGGAAGTGCGGTTCTATCCGATGTACCGGAACTATTATAGTCTGTTTAACGACAATGGATCCATCCTTGATATTGAACAGGCAGAGGATGAGATGCTGTCCGTGCTGCGCCAGGAGCTTGCCTTTAACGCGCATAAGCAGTTCATTACCACGCTTTTGTTCATTGTGGTTGGTTCTTTTGTCCTGGAAGTGCTTCCGCTGGGCTTTAACGATACGTCTATGGGCATATACCGCCTGCTCTGCGCCGGGTATGGGCTATATGCCATCAGCAACACGATCATGCTGATTCTCCTGTATTATGAAGATTACAAAGGTGCGCTGCTTGCGACCTTTGCCTTTGCGGCCGTCAGCATCATCGGGACGATCCTGCAGATTCTGTTCGGAGAGGTGAATTTCTACGGCCTCGGCTTCCTGGCAGGAGGCCTGGCGTTCTATCTGGTCAGCTGGCTCCGTCTGGAGTGGTATACCCGGAGGCTGCCATATTATCTGTTGTGTAAAGGAGCGTTCGTGGAAAATAAGAAGCTGGGGATTTTCTCCAGGCTGTGTAATTATCTGGAACGCAGGGAAGGAGCGGCATATGAGAAATAATCTGCGGTTATTTGCGCTGTTGGGAGGATTGCTCCTGCTGCTGGGCGGCTGCGCCATGATCGGGCTGCTGGGCGGAGGGACATCCGACGGCTCTTCCGGCCGGCCGGAAGACGCAGCAGAGGCGCTTTCGGAAGATGCCTCCTATGAGACAGAGGGGACAGCGGCTTCTGAGCCGGTGGAGAAGGTTACGGCTACGGTGGAGGACTATAAGCTGCGGGATAACGCGTCCGTCTATGAGGATAATGATGAGGACAGCGTGGTCACCATGTACCTGACCGTGCGGGAGGGCAACTCGGCGGAGAATACGGATCATACCTGGACAGAGGTGAATACCTATTCCAAATACTGGTATGAGGAACGCAACATCCCTCAATACGGGGTGGAGGGGATCCTACAGGTGGGAGATGAAAACGGCCCGCTCGCCGGGGAACTCGGATACGGGGAGAATGTGCCGAACGCGATCGTCAAGATCCGGGGGCAGACGTCCACCCGGAGGGAGCAGAAAAATTATAAAATAGAGCTGAAGGACGGCAAAGGGGAATGGCGCGACCAAAGGACGATCAACCTGAATAAGCATGGGGGAGAAGGGCTGCGCTTCCGCAACAAGCTTGCCTATGACCTGATGAAGGAGATCCCGCAGATGATGTCCGCCCGGACGCAGTTTGTCCATCTGTATGTGAAGGATGAGACGGAGGGAGGAAGCGGCGTATTTGAGGATTATGGCCTCTATACGCAGGTGGAACAGATTAATGGAAGGTATCTGAGGACGCATGGGCTGGATAATAACGGCCACCTGTATAAGAATGAATTTTTTGAGTTTCTCCGATATGAGGATGCAATCAAGCTGGCTACGGATCCTGATTATGACCTGGAGGCCTTTGAAACTTACCTGGAGGTCAAGGGAAATACGGATCACAGCAAGCTGATCGAGATGCTGGAGGATGTGAACGATTATTCCATCCCGATCGAGGAGACCGTGGAGAAGTGGTTCGATACGGAGAACCTGTTTTATTGGATGGGCTTCCATATTCTGATGGGAAATGAGGATACCAACGCCAGGAATTATTTTCTCTACAGTCCGCTTAATGTGGATAAATTCTATATTATCTCCTGGGACAATGACGCCTCCCTGAATGCCATGGAGGATGATATTGTTGATAATAATAATTTTACCGGAAGCTGGGAAGCGGGCATCAGCAACTACTGGGGGAACACCCTGTTCCAGAGGATGTATAAGATCAAGGAATACCGGGATGGATTGACCCAAACGATCGAAACGCTGCGGACAGAATATCTGACGGATGATAAGATCAACGCCCTGGTTGACACTTATCGCGGCGTGGTGAAGCCTTATGTATACAGCATGCCGGATGTCCTGCATGCCCTCCTCACGGAGGAAGAATACGATATGGTTGCGGATAACCTGATCAACGAGGTTGAGGCCAATTATCAGGGCTATCTGGAATCCCTGGAGAGGCCGATGCCGTTTTACATCGCCGTTCCAACGGTGGAGGACGGCAGGCTCCGGTTCAGCTGGGATGCTTCGTTCGATTTTGACAATGAGAATATTACCTACAGCGTTGAGGTCGCTTCAGACTATCTGTTCGAGAATATGATTAATTCCTGGCAGGGTGTCCGCGTGCCGGAGGTAACTATGGATATGCTGCCGGAGGGACAGTATTTTGTCCGGATCCAGGCCACAAATGAATCCGGTAAGACGCAGACCGCGTTTGATTATTATGTTGTGGAAGCCATCAAATTCTATGGCGTTAAATGCTTCTATGTCCTGGCAGACGGCACGATAGAGGAAGACGTATATGAGGAGGAATAAAGCTTATCCCGTGCCAGGGCCAGACGGCGGCCCGGGAGCGTTCCGCAACGAATGGAAATACTATCTGTCCCTCTGGGATTGCCAGGCTCAGAAGGACAGGTTCCGGACGGTCATGCAGAGGGATCCGCATGCAGAGGGAGGGGCGTATCCCGGAATTTACTCCATCCGGAGCCTTTACTTTGACGATTACTGGAACAGCTCCTATAATGATAAGATAGCGGGCGTGAATTACCGGAAAAAATATCGGATCCGGATCTATAACTGCAACGATTCCACCATCCGGCTGGAGCGCAAATGTAAGGTCGGCAGCTATATCCATAAAGATTCGGCCCGCCTGGCCAGGCAAGAATATGAATGGCTGATGGAAGGGCGTTATGATTTTCTCCTGAAGCACAAAGAACCGCTCTGCCGGGAATTTTATTATGAATGTACGGCCAATGTGATGCGGCCCAAGGTGATCGTGGATTACGAGCGAGAACCGTTTATCCTCCCGGAAGGGGACGTGCGGGTGACTTTTGATTCCAATGTGCGGGCGGCGGCCCCTGAGGGTGATCTTTTTGATCCGTCCCTTCCGTCCTATGCAATCCTTCCTTATGGAAAGACGATTATGGAAGTGAAATTCACGGAGTTCCTCCCCCAGGTCATCCAGGAGGTGCTTCCCCCGGGCGGACAGGAATTTTCAGCGATTTCCAAATATACGTTATGCTATGACAAGCTTTATTACCGGACGGACGCCCTGTTCCTGGTTTCCAGGTCAAAGAAGCCCTGGTGAGCCGGGCGGCGGCAGAATGAGAGTAACCGTCCAAGCTGCGACGGATGAGAGGGAGTTATCAATTATGAGATTGCAGGATTATTTTAAAAATTCGGTATGGGAATCCTTTGCGAGCAGCCAGGGGCTGACGTTGGATACGACAACCCAGATTATCGCTTCCATGGCGGTAGCCCTGGTGATGGGCCTGTTCATCTATAAGATTTACCAGATCTATTTCGGCGGCGTGGTCTTCTCACGTTCCTTCGCGACGACGCTGGTGGGAATGACGGTGCTGACCTGTATGTTGACGCTGGCCATCAGCACGAACATCGTCATCTCCTTAGGTATGGTCGGCGCGCTTTCCATCGTGCGTTACAGAACCGCCATTAAGGATCCGATGGATCTGCTGTACCTGTTCTGGGCCATTTCCGTCGGGATCACAGCCGGGGCAGGTATGTATGTGTTGGCTGTGACGGCCAGCATCATTATGGTTGTATTAATACATATCCTGTACCACAGACAGAAAAAGGGCATGATCTATATCATGGTGGTACATTATCAGGATGAAATGGCCGGGGACGAGGTGCTGCGCGCCATGAAGAAGCTCCGTTACCAGCTGAAATCCAAGACTTTCCGGGGCGATCTGACGGAAATGACGCTGGAGGTCTACTGCAGGAGCGATAATACGGTTTTTCTTGAAAATATCAAAGCGATTGAACATGTGAAGGATGTCACGCTGATTCAGTATAATGGAGAATATCATGGATAAACGCATCCTGTGGAAATTTGCGGCGGCTGCTGCGGCCATAGCCTGTATCATTTTTGTGGGAGTCGCTTTTTACCTGATTCCCAGGCTGTATAACCTTTCTGCGGAAGCAGATTTTACCTATAACGGCGACGTTTCCGGGTTCCCGATGACCGGATATGCCCCATCAGCCGAGGAAGACTATGGCCGGCAGACCCGCCTTGTTTTCATCAACATGACCTGGGCGGAATGGGAGCCGGAGCGGGGCAGATATAACGTCAGCGCCCTGGAGGAGAAATATCAGCTGGCCCGCTGGAAGAACGAAGGAAAGCATGCGGTTCTCCGCTTTGTCTGTGACAGGCCGGGAGCGGATACGCATATGGATATCCCCAAGTGGCTGTATGAGCAGACCGGCGACGGGGTTTTCTATGATACGGAATACGGAAAGGGGTATTGTCCTGATTACTCCAATGAAACCTTCCTTGCGGCGCATGAGGCGGCGGTCAAGGCGCTGGGAGAATATTTCAGCCAGGATACGTTTCTGGCCTATGTGGAGCTCGGCAGCCTGGGACATTGGGGAGAGTGGCATACGCTGCATGAGGAGGGCCTTCCGCCCATGCCGGACATGGAGACCTGTTGGCAGTATGCGAACCATTATTCCGATTCTTTTCTGAATGCGAGGCTGCTGATGCGGAGGAACTATGTGATCGCGGCGGATGGGAACATGGGGCTGTACAACGATATGACCGGCCATGCTGGGGACACGCAGGAATGGCTGGACTGGCAGAAGAATGGCGGCTATTATGAGATTCCCGGCGGCCAGATTCCCTATGAGCCGATGGAAGAAGTCTGGAATACGGCCCCGATAGGCGGGGAGTTCACTAGCTCCCTTTCCATGGAGCAGATGCTCATAGAGGATCTGCAGCAGACTCTTTCCCTCGTAGAGCAGACCCATATGACCTTCCTGGGGCCCCACACCCCGGTGGAGGATGAAGGCGTGGACGAAGGCAGGGATGCTGTTGAAAAGCTGCTGGGCTATCGGTATTGGATTTCCCGCATAAAGATCGATATGGATTATATGAGGCAAACGTTCGAGGTCTCCCTTACCTGGGAGAATAACGGGGCTGCGCCCTTGTATTTTGAATGGTCGGTCATGATGTATGTATATGATAAGGACGGCAACCAAAGCTATTGGGAGGGCATTGACATCTCCCTTCCCTCCCTTGTGCCAGGGGAAACCATAACGACGACGAACAGCATCCCGTTCAACGACCTGTTCCGGGAAGGCTATACGATCGGGATCGGGATCCTTGATCCGATGACGGAGCTTCCGGCCGTGGAGCTGTGCATGAACAAGGAATACCAAAACGGCGTTAATATCATCTATACCTATGATGGAAGTACGGGAACAACATTTGGAACAGTTTAGACCGGTTTGGGCTGTTGCCATATTTTAACCATGGATAAAAGGGGGACGGAAAGATGGAAGATAAGGACATTTTCCGTACTGCGATATTTGGCGGTTATCAGAAGGAAGACGTGACGGATTATATCCGTTCTCTGGAAAACGAAAACGAGACGATCCGGATTCTGGCAAATAAAGAAAAGAGCGAGCTCAGGATTCAGCTGGAAAAAGAGAAAGCGCGCAGTGAGGAACTGAAACACTCCCTCGCCTCCTTGCAAGATAGGATTGCAGCCCTTGAGAAGGAAGGAAAACTGCGAGAAAGCGCAGGAGAACCGGAAGCATCTTATACTTCAGATGCAAAAAACAGAACTACAGACGAAGAGCTGATGCGGAAGCTGAGGGAAGAGAGGAAAGAACAGCAGCAATGGATCGAGGAATTGGCCCGGATGCAGCAGGATATCAGGGAAGACCTCCAACAGATCCTTCAGCAGGAATTGCAGCAACATGTGCAGCAGGATCTGCTTATGCGGCTGCAGGAAGAGGTGGAAGAGCTTCGCAGTATCCTGGAAGGAAGAAAGATAGGGCAGGAAGATGGCGGAGGCCGTGCGGAACGGTTATCGGTTTCGGATTCGGATTCCCTCCCACAGCTCCTGCCGATTCCGGAGGAAACAGCCGCGGAGGAAGAACCTGCAGAGGAGGCGCTTGCAGAAGAAGCGCCGTTTGAGGAAGCGCCCGCAGAAGGAGTTCCCGTTGAGAGAGACCCTGCCATGAAAAGCCCCATCCAGGAAGCGCCTGTCCATGAAAAGGCGATGCAGGGGAAAGCGCCTGCCGGGGAGACGGCCCGCCAAAAGCGTGGCAGGGAAGAAATTCCGGCATCTGCGCAGCCGCTCCCCCCGGAGTATGACAAGAAGGCAAGAACCTCTATCGCCCGGATGCAGAAGCGGGCGGCAGATCTGCTATTGGAGCTGGAATAGCTATGGAAATCGGAAGGGATAAGGAGTGACAATCTATGAAGAAGTTTCGTACAGTTCTATTTAACGGTTACCATAAGGAAGAGGTTGACGGATATCTGGAGGAGCTGGAGCATGAGATGGATGCGCTCCGGAAAGACGCCGCCAAGGGAAAGGCTGTGGAAGAGCTGAACGCCCGCATAATGCAGCTGGAAAGTTCAAATGAAACGTATCAAAAGCGGTTAAACTCCCAGACGGGACAGCTGGAGGCTGAGATGGCAAAGGGGAAGGAGCTCGCCGCGGAAAATGAGCGCCTTCTCGCGGAGAACAGGCAGCTGCAGGAAGAAAAAGAAAAACTGAAGAAATATGAAAAGGACTACTCGGATTTCATGGATCTCATGGTGAACATGAAGGCCCAGGCCAGGCAGATTGTAGTGGATGCCCAGAGCGATGCGGAAGAGATCCTGCACATGGCGAAAAAGGATGCGGACGGGATCACTGCGGCCGCCAGGACAGACGCGGAAAAAATAGCAGAGCAGGCGAAAAACGATGCGGAAACCAGCATGCAGAAGGCGGAAGCTGATATAGAGAAAATGCGGGAAGAGGAAGCGGAAAAGTTCAAAATGGCAAGGTATAAAATCTCAGGCTACCTCGACTCCCTGAACCGCTCCCAGAATAAGCTGATCGAAGTATATGAAGAATTTGGAAACATCGTGGATCAGCTTCCCCTGCGGATTGGCGATGTTTTCTCTGAGGAGGCTTTTGAACTTCTGGACGATCCGAAGAGAGACGAAAATGATGGCTGGATGCGGCCGGAAGAACAGGCCAAAGAAGAGGTGCCTTATTCCTCTAAGGATTAAATGAAGTAACCGTGGAGAAAATACTGGATGTTTCCCAACGGCTCTTTTTGGAAAAGGGATATGACAACACGACTATTCAGGACATCGTGGATCATTTGGACGGCCTGCAAAAGCTGCAGGAAGCGATCCGGCTCAACCAGTTTCTGGCTCCTGCCTTCCGTTTTTCCAGCAGATAAAGAGGGGATGGAGCGTAAATGTCGTTTCCTTGGTGAGATGTTGGAGAAGATGGGCGTGCCATTGATGGACGATTCCATCTATGCCTTGGTGGAGGAATTCTTTGAAAAGATGCCGGAAGGAAAATAGGGGAGGTATGCCTATATGAGTTCTATAAAGGTTTCGTGGCAGGGGATTCAGTCGGCTGCGGACGGTTGTGATTCCCAGCGCAAGGAACTGGGCGATTATATCAGCTCTCTGCGGGGAGTTAAGGCCTGCCGCGCCATATCGGGCGGAGCGTATGCTTCCATATACAAAACGCTGGATAAAATCATTGACGGCCTGGAAGCCGAGAAAAAAGCCTGCGTAATCTGAGCAGCGGCCTGACCGCGGTTAAGGAAACGTATATGGAAGTTGAGAATAAAATTGCAGGAAACGTTTATCCCTCTCCGGCGGAGACGGCCGGGGCCAAAGACAATCCGTTTAAAATTACCTGGTCTGACGTGTGGAGCGTGTTCGCAGAAGGCGGAATCCTGGGAAAGGGCAGGGCAATCCTGGGCAGCATGGTCACAGGGGACTGGTCGGTTGATTCTTTCCTGGATATTGTCGGCTATAAAATCGCTGCGATTGGTGATGTCGCGAAGGCTGTCGAAAAGGGGACGGAGGCGGACTGGGTGGAAGCGCTGTTTGGGGTGGAGGATGTCTTTGACAATAAGATTTTTAAAGACGTAAATTGGGATGAGCTGACTGTGTCACAGCGCACGCGTACGGCTTTTGGCGGAGCTATTGAAAACGGCCTTGAAGAAGCGATTCCAGATACGAAGCTGTTTCAGTCAGGGGCGAAAGTGGCGGATCAGCTCTCCAGCTTCGCAAAGTGGGGCGGGACCGTATTGACAGTCGGTTCCAACCTGCTTGAGAATATAGAGGAATTCAAAGGACAGGATGGAAGAGGCGAACGGCTCCTCAAAGAGACAATGATCGAATCAACGGTAGATATTGCGCTGGATGTGGTGGCGGCTGCAGGCGTAACCGCAGCGGCGGCGGCTCTGGGCATAACATCAGCTCCTGCTGTAGCCGTCGGCGCCGCAGCCGTGGGGGTGACCTGGGCGGCAAACGGAGTCTGTAAATGGGCGACCGACGGAAGAGATATCGGTGAATTGGCCGCAGACCTGATCTGTGACAGCCAGGAATTTATCAGAAGCCGCGGGAAGACATGGGTACGGTGGGCTTTGGGATAAAAAAGGAAAAAGTGATGATCTACGGGGTGAAGCATACCCTTTTGCTTACGATTCTTTTTAGATAGATTGTTTCTTTGCCCTCTGAACAGGGATAGATGTTTTTGGGCATGGCTGTTCCTTTCTGATTAGGCAAATGGAAATAAAAATTTTTTAGAACAAACCTTAGAACAGACAAAAAAGCGCTGAAGCGCAAAAAAGAAAATCCCCTGAAAGTATTGATTTCAGGGGATTTTTTGAAGTCGAAGCGACAGGATTTGAACCTGCGACCTCTGCGTCCCGAACGCA
>OGPH01000932.1_pt1 | contig 26600 bp, 25 predicted proteins | sample 1552891 | NCBI WGS metagenome assembly OGPH01 (sample SAMEA2580272, study PRJEB22360) | human gut metagenome | biome: human gut; feature: human-associated habitat; material: faeces | place: Denmark | collected 2008/2010 | reverse complement strand
TCGTTAGCCATCTTTTTCTCTTTTTTATGAAAAAATTTCAGGGGCCGTAGTGACTTGCATGAGTCTCTACGGCCCCTATTTGGAACTATCTATTTCCCGACAGCCCCTTTGTTCCTTCGGAAAAAATAATCACCATATACTATGGCGGGAAACTTCAACTCAGCATCGGCATCCTGATACAAAACAAATCCTTTAACATCTCGAAATCGAGAGGTTTGAAGCAGGACTCCATCTATCTCAAATCGAAAAAAATGTCGACATGAATATTGACATATAATATTGATATGATATAATTATATCAATAAATAAATCAATTCCATGTCAATGCAAACTCAAAGGAGGACAAGCATGATACCGAAATGGTTTAACACGAACGCAGATACCGCTGCCGGAATGGTAGGGATCACCAGTGATGACATCCGCAGTTTTTCCAGAGGAGAAGTCATATGCCTTTATGATCCGGAAGAAGGCCATGAAGAGCCGCCGAAAGGTAGCCTGGAAGACCCTGGAATCTTTGGATATTTCGATGAAGAAAAGCTGTACATGGGCCATATCGAACTGCCTGAACCTGTCGTCAATATTCAATATCTGCGCGGGACGAATCCCATCTTTGCAAAAGAGTTGGGGATGAAAAGGGCTGAAATTGAGAAGATTCTGTATGGAACGGAATATATGGCGACTGACGAAACACCAGATATGCCCTTTGGTACGATGGTCCCTCTGGAAAAGGTACATGAATATGAACATAAAGAAACTCTCGTTCACGGCGCAGCTGCAATCAGGATTCTCCTTGACAAAAAAGAAGTAGCGGATCGTGACTGCATGGTTCTGACAGCCGTGCCCGTAGTTCCGCTCTGCATGCGTTATAGGAGGGTAGATGAAGAGTGCTGGAAAGCATTTTCGCTGAACTGGATCTACAGGATGGTGGTCATCCGTTGCGAGAGGATCCGTAGACTCTCAAAACTGAACGCTCCGGAGGTGATCATGCGGAACGAAACAATTATGTTCCAGAGGCTTATCGATTCTCTGGTGAACAATGGAGCATATGGTTTCCCGGAGACTGATCCCTGGGGATATCCTGTCAGTACACTGACTGAACTGCATGCAATGATTTCGGTCCCTGGATATGGGAGCGTTGATATCCCGAAGACTGCGGGAGGCTGGCCAGAGGTTCCGGAGGATGCAGTTAACCTTTTGAAAGAAGCAGTGCTGATCCAGGAAGAGTCCAGCCAGAAAAAACAGGATGAAGCTGATGAAACTAGCTTCCAGGAGGAAGACCCGAAAGTCCAGAAACTGCAGGAGGAATTCATCCGCCGGATCAACCCGTTCCTGGAACATATCCTTGTGGAGTATTTTAGGGAGTATGAGGATTTCTTCGACGAAATGAAAGAGGTCGAGGAAAGGACAGTAGAACATGCTGTGGATGAGCTGGAGCTGGATAAGAACATCTGGGAACAGCTTTTTGAGCCCATCTACCTTCAGCTCAGGCTTTTTATAAAAAAACGTTCGAGGTTCGCATAAGGAGGCAGTTATGGCAAATAAGGCAGGTTATACAAAATTCAGAGAGCTCCTGCGTTACGGGATCGGAAGCCGCAGCCAGAGAACTTTCGCAACGCAAGCGGGAATAAGTTATGAGCATTTGAATCGGCTTCTGAACCAGGACGAAATCGGACAGCCCTCCCGTGAAACTTTGGAGAAAATAGCAAAGGCCATGAACACAGTTACCCTGGATGAACTGTTGGAATCGTGTGGGTATGAGGTGACAGATCCAGAAGAAACTGCAAGGGAATGTTATACACAGTTAACAGGAGGATTTGATTCCCTTAACAAAAAAAGGCATTCGACCTGGAATTCTCTGGACGAATTACTCGATGCCGTATATTTGCTCTATGGGCATGGAGGCCGGGAATTAAAAGTCCTGTTTTCGGGGGATTATATTCCAAAGAGTAAAGAAGAACCGTATGCGGAGCAGTATGCCGTTGTCACATACCGCTGGACAGATGCAGCGTATTCCTATGTGCTGGCATGGGGTGTCCTCTATCTGAAGACTGATCGGGAAAAGACATTGATCCAGGAAATAATAACGGATAGGGAGCGTATTGTAAACATTGAAGCGAAAATAAAAGCGCTTTTCCCGGATGCAAAGTCATTTCCGGACGGAAGTGGATGCTTCTGGGTTAGGGAGAAAAAGGGAGAGTCAATGGCTGAACAGCGGCTGTTGGCATCTATATTTTCCTCTGGAGAATCATATGTGCGTGTTGAAGTTGGTTATGGTTTTCCGTATACAGGTACGCCGGAAGGTTTTGTGGATTTTATGACAGCCCATGCGGAAACATTCTGTGTAAACAAAGAGAACTCCGCAATGTACCAGGCTGCTCTGGAGCCGGGAGCTGATGTGGACAAAGTGTTTGCGTCGTTTGAAGACAGCTATGCGGATTCGTCAGGAACAGCCGGAGCAGTCGCATACGTCTTAAGGAAAGAGACGGGATATGATTTTCTATATTTTGAAAAGGATGAAGATGTCCCTGAAGAAGATGATGACAGCTGCATCATGGTAGAGGATGAAAACGGATACGAACAGAGAATGCCGAAAGATATGGAGATAGCAATATATGAGGCAGCAAAGTTGCTTAGGATCCCAAGGTTCGGTGTCTGTTACCATAATGCTATGGTAACTAAAACCTATATGCAGGACTACGAGACGGATAAATATTATCTGGAATTCGAAAGATAGATGTTTTCAACGGGCTGCTTCGGCAGCCCTTTCATTATGTCCAAAACCAATTCACCATATTTCCTTCGTATTATTTGATGGATTTCAAAGGCGGAAATGCAATGAATGTTTTGAACAAGGAAGCTGCGCGGATCGTATTTAACAGGATAGTTCCTACCAGGGAACTACGTCCCGATTATGTGATGACAAAGGAATCCGGTCATCCTGTTTATACGTGCAGAAAAATAACAGAAGGGATTTCCGCCTAGATGATTTTGGAAGAAAAATGATCCTGAAAAAGGGGGGCGTTTCATATACAGTCACCATCCGGGAGGCGACGAAACTGAAGGAGGAAAAGACGGAACAAATGCTTCAGGTTATCCTTCAGGAAAGAAGCCATTCAAACTCGGAATACGAAAAAAATCAGCAAAACAGGGGTCATAACGGGGAAGATGCGGCGAAGCAGAGGTATTTTGCCATTAATCGGCTGATCAGGGGATTGGGTGACAGGGGGCTGATACCGTATGATTATATATAAGAATAAATTTCATTGACAGAAAAAGGGGCTATGCACAAGTGTGCTATGCTCCCTTCTAAGCGACAAGTTTTCATTATTTCACTTGTCTACCTAGAAGGGAGCATAGCAGGGCTGCGTGGCGGCCCCTTTTTTCTGCCAATATACAGCCATCATATTTCCTTTGTAACAGTTGATAGAGATTAAATATGGAGGAGAACTATGGATTACAAAGATTTTGGAGAGAAGATCGGCGGAGCCAAAAAGGACCTTTGGGCGTCCAGAGGACTGTATGCGGACGACCTGGTGTCCATGAATGACCGCGAAGCCGAAAAATATGTAAAAAAAGACAATATCTGGAAAAAACCGGATTATCAGTCTTTGATCCAGTCCGGAATCCCTGTAGATGTTGCATTTTTCATCAAAGTAGTCAGGGACAGTTTGAATGCCACTCCACGGTATTACAGGACAGATGTTACTTCGGAAAAACGGAAGTTCCGGCAACAGGAGTATATTGAAACAATCCGGGAGATCCAGAAAAAAGCAGAAAAAATCCGGACGAAGTATGAGGCCTTATTAGCTTTCGATGATATCCTTATTAAGGGAGGATATGTTGAAAGAAAGATATACGGCATTAGTGGGGCAACATTATCTGCCACACAGAAAGGAATTGATAACCCTACCATTACCAATCGTCTTGTCAAGGCACTCCATTTCAGCTCAGAGATGGACTACGAACGCAGGATCGTCCGTGAGGCTGCCCGACGGCAGTTCGGCGCTGCGCCAGCAGCCAAGAATGCAACCGCGAAGAGAAATGGGAAAAAACGCTTTATTCCGGAACAGCTTGAGCATGTACGCCGGACCGGGCCTGATTATCGGAATGGCTGGGATGTTACCGGGCAGGACTACATCGATGCCTTTGGATTCCGCGGAGGAGAATATGGAAACTGGATGTCCCAGGATGATAGGCGTGAATCCATGAACATGGGATATGAGGCTTTGAAGGATCTGGCTGCAGTGCTGCAGATCAGTGAAAAGGATATTTCCTATCAGGGGGCACTCTCTATTGCGTTCGGTGCCCGCGGAAGCGGGAATGCCGTAGCACATTATGAGCCGCTCCGGAAGGTCATCAATTTAACGAAAATGCGCGGCGCCGGCTCTCTTGCGCATGAGTGGTGGCATGGGCTGGATGATTACCTTGGGACAATGATGGGAGCGAATGGTATGCTCTCGGAAAATCCCAGGCTATATGCCCCATTCCAGAAGCTCATTGATACGATGAAGTATAAACCAGCTTCCGAGGAGCAGATTTCTGCCCAGGCAAAATCAGCCACAGCCATGTACCGTGCAAATGGCGAAAGGCTCCTGGACTCTGTGATGTGGTATCCGCTTCAGCGTCTGAATGACGGGAAGGTTATGGAGGCGTATGAGGAACTGAAAAAGGAGTTCCTTTCCGGGAAGGTTGGGTCGGTAGAGATGATCAGTACGTTCCGGAAGAAAGCAGCGGGCAGGGTGATCCCCAAACAGGATAGGGAGAAGCTGGAAGTGTATGAGCGCCTCCTTGGCGCTGAAAATACTACTTCATACAAGCCGAGGACCCAGAAAACCGATTTCTACAGAAACTCCATCCGGATGGGCCGTGAATGCCAGAAAGATGGAGGATATTGGGAGAGTAATACGGAGATGACGGCCAGGGCTTTTGCCTGTTATGTTAAGGATCGGCTGCCCTTTGTATCTGACTATCTGGCTGGACATGCTGATTGCGCCTGCACGCTGGTTGCTGGGAAATCCGGTGAAATGGAGGTTCTAAAAGCATTTCCGGTAGGAGATGAACGTCAGGCTATCAATAATGTATTCGATGAGATATTTGATGAGCTGAAAAAGGAAGGAATTTTGCATTTTAACGATCATCCGAACTATATCAAGAGGGAGAGGGTACAAAACCATCCTGCAATAACCATGATTCCGGATGTTAAGTATTCCAAACAGCTTTCTTTCTCGGACCTCGGCATTATATGATAATTAACGGGAACTCATTTTGAACTCCTAATATGCTTGCAGGGAGTAATATGTGTTGCAAAAATGTCTTAATAAATGTATGATAGCTTTGCATAGGATGTAATAAGTATGTTATCGGAACAGCTGAGATCCTACTATCCCCTTCATAGGAGAGGTATGATGTACAATCAAAGAAATGAGAGAGGAAGTCAAAAGGATAGTAGGAAGTCCGAGTGTTCATAGTACCGAAGAAACAGCTAATCACGGTGGAGGGAAGGGACACCCCTTATGTGGATACATGGAGTTGTTGTATGGACAATAGAGAGCCAGGGAATGCAACGTTCTCAAGGTAGAGCATAGGGGTAAGCCGTATGCGTTAATAGCGCACGTACGGTTTGAATGAGGGATATGGGCAGTAATGCCCATATCTACTTAAGAGAATTAAAATATGCAGAAATTAATGCAGCCACATACATAAATTTTTGTCTGAGCGACAAAGAAATTGAGAAATTAAAGGAAAAATGGAATGAAAATGGTGGGTTCAAAGAAATACCGTGGTATAAATGGGTTTTGCAGCATACCTCAATAACTGTTAGCTTGGATTAAGCTAATTCCACAATAATAAAATAATTCCTATATTTAGGGAAGAAAAGGCATCAGTCATATGAGACTGGTGCTTTTTTTTCGACAGTGAAATAAATCATATTTCTCCTGAAACATGAAAATATTTAGTGAAAAGGAGAAACAGAAAAATGAATATTTGGAAATCGTTATTGGTTACCAGTATCCCTGTAAGTATCTTCCATGGGATTGATCCTGCGCTGGAAATGGCGGAATACCTTGATGTATTGGAACGCCGGATGGACAGACGGAGGAAACTGTTGGCTCAGAGAACGGAAATCCAGTATCCTGCACATTTGAAGGATATCCTGGAGGAGCTGGAGTATCTGTGTGATATCAGGAAACGGAAAACTTCCTTTGATCCAATCCTGAACGGGATTATCGAAGAAAAGCTTTCCCAGTTCATGCAAGAAGCAGGGGAGGAAGTTGAAAAAGACAATATCAGTACCGGGGCTGTCCGTATGGAGGAACTGAGAAGACAGGCAATTTACCTCACTGATCTTTCCGTAAACCAGCAGGCAGGTAATCCCGTTCTGCAGAGACTGATTGCAGAAACACTGAAAGGTTATTATTCCCTGCGGGCTCTTGACGAAGAGGAGCAGAAAGATAACGGGAATAAAACCGAAACTCTGAGCTTGGATGGGATACGGGACGCCAAGGTTCTTACGGATGATGAAACCGCCCGCCTGTATTACATGGCAGAAAAAGCCCTGGGCAGAGATTTTGACCGTTCCGAACCTTTTCCGCTGGAAATGGTTTTGGCAGCGGAAAATCTCAGGATCCATCAAAAAAGGGTGTTTTTTGAGATATGGTTTAAAGCGTCAGAGCGGATCAGTGAAAAACCTGAAAAAGAGGACCTGGACAAGACCCAGGAAATGGATGCCGGCATAGATACGGATGGTTTCGGGAATACCGGGGCTGAGGAAAAATGTATCTGTGGCCGTCCAGCAGAGGATGGGACTGCCCATGCAAGAATTACCCACTTTAAGCTGATTGATTACATGAATTATATGGAGATTACGGCTGAAGAGTATACAGATTTTTCCAAGCTTGTAAAGGACTCAAAAGTGGCTGAGGATGATGAAGGATTCTACAGCGTAGAGGATATTTTGTCATCCAATTCCATCTCAGTCGGACAGAAGGCTGAATTCATGAAAATTCTTCGGAAACTGCAGGGACCGAAACGTAGTTCAGCCAACGCAGAGCCATACAATAGGAATCCTGTCGGAAACAATCCGCTTTCCTCTCCAGAAGAATTTCGGAGAATCATTGATTCAGATGGAATTTCCGATCAGGATGTATCTGATCTGGTGCGTCTGATGTGCAAATCGGCGCCGGGAAGCTGCCTTAAGGATGTATTACGATCAAGATATCTTTCTGCTGACGAAAAGGAAGAAATCCGGGACATCATTGATCGGGCTTTGAAAGGAAAGACTGGGGCTCGGCTGAAGCCGGGTAAAATCACCGACGCCTGTCCTCATTCTTCTGACCGGAAGAATAAGAAATATGTGATAATTGTTACAACCGAAGAACCGGATTATTTTGAGAAATCTTTGATTGAATATTATTCTGAAAATCCGGCACGGGGACTTCTTATTGATATCGTTTATGGCGATAACTATGAGGAACTGACAGCGAATGGAGACTACGAAGGGCTGTTTTACTTTCTCTATGAAGTTGGGAGCGGTAAACGGCTTGGATATGGGTGTATCAGTCCTGACATTATGGAAGACCTGAGAGGAGGAGAAAATGCTTGAGAATTTGAATAGTTTTTATATACTCTATATTGAAATTATGGTGTTGGGATTTTTGTTCTGCCTCACCGTCTTGCCCATTAAACGCTTTACAGTCAAATTCCAGAACCTGGATGATGTCGGTAAGCTTGAGGTTGGAGTATTTACATTGACTGCTGTAATGTTTGGATTGGGAAATTTTTGCATCCTTGGCACTATCTTTTTGGAAGGAGTGTCATTGCAATATATTTGCCTGCTTATTGTAGGAATTATCGCCGAAATCATCGCAATACGAACTCAGCAACGTATGATTGAGCGAAACAATCAGTCAAAAACCCCTGACTGAAGTAGGATCATGTCCGGATGGATACATCCGCATCCATTCGGGCGGTCTCCGGCCGAAGCAGGGATCTTGAGCTGAGCATTGATACGCCAATCACTTCGGAGTACTTCAAACTCCGAACTCTGCTTATAGACATACCGCATGTTTGAGAATATTGGAGGTGATCACTGCTCTATGTGCGATTTTTGCAATGATCTGCGGAATATTGAGCCTGCATCCTATCTGGGGAGTGGAGATGCAGAGTTTCAGGAATGGATAAAAGAAAAAAGCATTCATTATGTATCACAATATAGATGATGAATTTGTAGAGTTAATAGTTGTAGAAAAATGTCCCGTCTGTGGGCATGTTTTCACGGAGGAGGAGTATGATGAATTGACGTTTTGGTAGGAAGTTTGTGCTTTGATATGGATGATAAAGAATGGGCTGGCTTGGGCTGGCCCATTTTTCATCCCATCCCACGGAAATCATACTTCATGCGTACAGAAAAAGTGGACACGAAAAGGAACCCTGAGGAGGAACATCATGACAGAATACTGCCGCAAACAGATTGGAAAATATATGGAAAACTATCTGGATGTATTCGAAGGATACACCCATTCAGACGAAGATATCATTAATCTGGGGATTGGCGAGCTCATTCGGAATGACAACTTTTCACCCTTGGAACTACAGAGAGATATCCTGAGGAACTGTTCTGTATTTCTGCCTATGGATTATATTTTGGATTGCGTCCAAAATGCCAAAGATTAAGGTGTTTTCAAGAAATATGAGGATCCGGGCCTGATCCCGGAAATGGATGCCGGTATGGATACGGATGACTTCGGAAATACCGGGGCTGAGGAAAAAGATATCTGTGTCTGTCCAGCAGGGGATGGGACCGCCCATGCAAGAATTACCCACTTTAAGAGACCAAGCGGGAATTCCCGGTTATTCAATAGCCGGGATGAAAGCGCCTGCCCTTAAATGACCTGTAAATTTTGCCCCTGAAAAAGTGTCCAATCCCGAAAATAAAAAGTACAGTTTATATATGTCTGACAATTTCTTCGAGCTTTTTGGATTCCGTATGCGCCGGGGCAGATACGACGCCATCCACTGGGTAGCCAATGGGCATAATCAAAACGGCTTTTTCATTCTCCGGCAGGTCAAATGCCTGCTACAGCTTGCTGTTGGCAAAGTAGTTGCACCAGGTCGTGTAAACGCCTTGCTCAATGGCCCTGAGCATGATGTAGGTCGCCGTGATGCTCACATCCTCCACGCCGGAGTGAAACAACTGCCAATATTTCTACTTATCTTTTTATAGCACCTATATGCGCATCATATTTTCTTTGTAATTGTTGATGGATCTTAAAAAGGAGGTTGCTATGAAAATTGTGGTTTTGCAGGATTTCGAATTGAGAGCTGAAATTCTTCGTCCGATGTACGATGAATTCCCGGATCTTGGAGTCTTCCCGTCAGCGACGGTCAGATCATTCCATAAAGGGGAAATCATTGAGATTGACAGGAATTTCATGCCTGTAGACTGTTTTGCGGATGATGGCGAGAAGCTTTATTTCCAGGAAACAGTTCCCATGAAGTGCTGCATCTATCTGACCAGAAGAAACAGGAAACTGGCATATCTGTTTTCAAAGAAAATGGAAGAAGCCAGGAATCTGGAAGATGCCCTGCGGGACGCAGAGGAAAGGACAGAACAGGCGGCGGAAGCAGTCCCGGAATCGGAATCCATTCATGATGTTTTGTATTTTGTACAGGAGTGCAATATGAACCAGACTGAAATGATGCGTTTTCTGTTCCTGATGGATTCGCTTGCCTCTCAGGCTTCAAGGTATGAGAGGATGTTGCAGAGAAGAGCAATGTAAAAGAGAGGAGAAAATGATGTTTATTTTAACGCAGGATGGAATGAGTTTGATCGAAACGACAGGAACTACGCTCCGCATTGTTGGGGCGGATATGCTTAAAGACATGGCTTCCCAGTGGGGGAGACCAGTAAGGAAAGAGTACGTTATCATAGCTTCCGGCAATAATGTATCTAACCTTCGTGCAACAATGGTTGGCGAGTATGATACGCGCAGTGAGGCAAAGGACGTGCTGAAGGAGATTTTTGAAAGGAACTGGCATGACAAGGAAGACTGTTATGCAGTGCCCTGAATAATTTGTAAAAAAAAGCATAGAAGAAAAGCCAGAGACAAGGTATGTCTCTGGCTTTTTGGTTCGCCCAGCATGGGCGTAATCTAATCGGTGAAAGACCGTAAAGTGCCCTGATAGTGGGAAACTTACAGCCAATGACAAGGGTGTCCATCGTGAGGTGGAATCTGAAGGAAGTCGGATGGCAAACCTCTGGTCTGACGGACAGAAATCACATATAAGGCATGGTATATCGGGTAAAGTTGCCAAACAAACTGAAGCACAATAACTATCCGAAGGTATACTGTGTAAATGTGGCAGATAGGTGGAGGGAAAGATTACGTACCTTAACTGGGGAGGTCTGTATGGTATGCTTTGTAGAGTAATGAACATATTTACTCCTTAGTACCCCATATCGTAAGGTATGGCTGAACATACAGAAGTCAGTTCGAGTCGTAGTACCGAAGAAGTCTATGAAAGTAGATGGAGGAAAGGACTTGACGGTTGGGATAAGACAAACGCTATTTATCTGATACTTGAAGATGGCAGTTGCTCGAAAGAGGTTGCTTATTTGAGGGTAGGTTGGAAACCGAGAGTAAAGGATAAGAACGCCTAAAGTTAGGAATAGATAGTGCAAGGCATAGGCACATCTTAGAACAACCGAACCGCCGCTTGCGGAACCGCATGAGCGGTGGTGTGAGAGGACGGGGGTTAGTCACCCCTCCTACTCGATTCGTATAATGTACCACGCAAAAACATCTTGTCTTTCAACTCATCTCTTCCATGGAAAATATCATATTTCCTTTGAAACAAATATTTTCAAACAGGTGTACAACCTACACCGGGAAAGGAGACCTGATGACTATTTTGGAAATTTACGAACTGGGACTGAAGGACAGATTATCCGCTGCCGGCTGCTCAAAGGAAGATATTGAAAGCGCTTCCCGGAAATGCAGAGAAGACATGAAGCCGTTCCTTGAGGAACTTCACTGTCTGTGTGAACTGGGTACGGTAAAAGAGCCGGTAGATCCTATCCTCTCAGGCATGATTTCTGAAAAGATCAAAGAATTTATGCTTCGCATGGGGATGGAAGACAATGAATCCGTTCTGGAATCAGAAAGAAAGAGGCTTCAGAACGAGATCGACTGCCTGGAACGGACAGCCAACTCTGTCGGCTATAAGAATCCGGCTCTGGATCGGATTGTTGCCGGGAAGAAGGATGAACTGGAGAAAATCGCTGACCTGCAAAAGGAATGCGGCTGAGATCAGAAGTCCCCTGATGAGAGAATTTATTTGGCAGACAGGCTGATTCATCTGGCATCGGAAATTTCAAACCATATTGGAAAGGAGCTGGATTACCGGCTCCTTTTTTGAGCCACCCCATGTATTTCATATTTCCTTCTGTAACAGTTGAAAGTATTTAATTTAAAGGAGGAAATTATGGATTACACCTATTACGTTGATGAGGATGGAAAAGTCTTCCGGCTTCATGTGGAAACTGATGATGAGCCATGGAATCCGAGGGAGGATATGGACGGCAACATCGGTACAATGTTTTGCATGCATGGAAGGTACAAACTGGGAGATAAAACTAGCTTTTCTGATTCCATAGGGATGAAGTATGCTATGCTTCAGGATGCTGGAATTACAACAGAAAAAGTGATTAAATTGGCAAAAAGAGGGGAAGAAGCGCTCCATTTCAGGCTGGTTTACAACCGCCACGAAAAAATGTGGGAACTCCTGGTCAGGGATTGTGATGGTGACGAAAGATTTGTGTCACACGAACACTATCTTGAGTATCTGGAAGAAGATGTCATCTCAGCCATTAGTGTGCAGGAGATCATGGAAATTTCAAAGGGAAATCTGATTGCTCTCCCATTGTATTTGATGGATCATTCGGGGATTTCCATGCAGACTTCTGATTACAATGACCCATGGGATTCCGGACAGGTAGGTTGGATCTGGTCTACGGTTGATAAGGCAGAAAAGATATCCGGCAAACAGGGATTGAGTGCTGAAGAGCTACGCTCATGGCTTGAAAGCGAAGTGAAACAGTATTCGCAATTTTTGGAAGGCGATGTCTACGGCTATATCATCGAAAAGTACGAAAAGGGAGACTGGTGCGAATGTGAGAGCGTGTGGGGATATTATCCTTCGACAAACGACTCTCTCAGGGAACTTTCAGATGAGGCTTTCGGACCAGAAAAATGGACCTCCTCCGATCCGAAGCTCCCGGAACCCGAACTCACACGAGCAGAATGGATCAAGTGTATGACCGAAAAAGAATTAAGCAGTTTTCTCTTTGAAACCAAAGAAAAAATTGCATCTATGGATCAGGAGGAACTTATGGCTTGGCTGCAGTGCGAATGTGCTGAGGCTGATGTGGCAGTTTAAGAAAAGAAAGGAAAAATTTCAATGAAGAAGATTTTATCAATTGTTTTATGCGCTATTCTCTTGTTTTCGTTAAGCGGATGTGCCGCTATCGAATCGAAGATCAACGATATACGAGGCAAACTTGTCGGTAATAACTATGACGTTTATACATATGACAACTTTGGCAATCTTGTCTTATCGACGAGCGGGGAAAAGATTAATATTTCTGCTAACAAAACAGCGACCACCAGTTATGACAGCGAAGGTTCCGTGATACGTGGTTCAGAATTGACCTCGGTCATCACAATCACAATCGACGGATCGGAAATCCAGTCCTGCGGCGATACCTGTATTTTTGTTCAGGATGGGCTGACCCCGGAGGTTGAATTTGCATCAGAGGAAATTGTAAGTAAGTCTGAAGGTATAATCTCAGATTCAGCGTCTATAGCAAGGTTCATCAATCAATATAAGAATCTATTCGGTAAATCGAGAGTGGTAGTGATCAAATCCCAGCTCGGGCAACCGATCGCAGCCTATTCCGGTGACGACGTTTACTGGGAGATACCGAAAAACTTACCCAAAATGACAAAACTCATGATCGATGGAAAAGCCCTTTACATCCATAGGGCAAATTTCCAGATCATTGACAAAGAACTTCTTCAGGAGGGAAATTGAACATGACAAACTGGGAAAAGGCTGAAAAATTGTACAATATGGGTCTGGCTGAAAAGTTTGAAGGGGCGTCAACAATTATCTTTATTTTTACGACTTCTGGAGAAGCCTGCATTATAAATGACTATGAGCAGGCTCAATTCAATTCCCGCTGCGAACCATTTCATGTAGATATCTCAGATGACTTGAAGTATCTGTATAATGATGAAATTGGCTGGAAAAGCGGAAAAATAATCTCTGAAAAGGAGTATTACGATCTTTCAGACCAGAAATCTCAAGAAAAAACATATTTTGTCAATAAGTTTATTTTCCCCGATGATTTAAGGGGCGGACGTGTCTTCGCAGGCCTGTTCAGCGATAACCTGTGGGATGGAGAAGGATATGGAGATACTGATAAAGATTCTCCCGCAATGGAGTTTTATGTCAATACAACTCTGCTGGCATATGCAGCTCTGAACGATCAGTTATTGGGTGAGCCTCTTCAAAAGGAGTCATTCATCGGGGTGATTTGTAAAAACTTCAATCAAACCTACAAGAAAATCAGGACTGGCGGTACCGCTTCGGAAAGATATATCTCAGCCATGAGCTTGGACGAGGCTTATCAGGCTTTCGAACGGCAGGAATGGGCTGAGAAACTGGATGAAGACGAATGGTATAGTTTTTAAGGTGGAGGAAAAATGAATATCAAAGATTATATACCGGGACGGGAAGTGTATGCGTTATGTGTAAAATTTGGTCGATCCAAAAATTGTGAGATCAAAAAGTATATCGTAAGATCAGTCGGCAGGAAATATGTGAAAGCATCACCAGAGAATTTTACCAATTTGATAGTCGATTTTTATAAACCAGAACAGATCAACGATGATTATCTGGTCGAAAATAAGGATTGGGGCAATCCGATGAAACTGTTTGCCAGCCGCCAGGCTGCGGAAGATGAAATCGAAAGAGATGAGCTGAAAAGGTGGTTTGTAAAGGAAGCCAGCGCGTATCCAAATGTCCAGAACTATACTTTGGAACAGCTCCGGAAGGTTCGGGATGTTTTGAAAACTGACTAAAAATGTATCTGCTGAAAAAATATTTTAATTATAGAAAAAAGGTCGGCAACAGCCGGCCTTTATTTCGAGAATACATAGCATTCATATTTCTTCTGTAACGATTGAAAAATTTTAAACACGGAGGTAATTGATTTATGAAGAATGGTATAAGGCGCAATTTGGGCGGTCGATAAAAGAAGATGAGGAGAAGATGATGAGAAGAAAAAAGAGGAAGACCATCTGGGCTTACCTGGATGGAAAGAAACTTGTCGATGTGGTCCAGGCAGCACTGGACAATGACATGATGGTGGATGAACTGAATGAAAAACTTATCCAGGAAAATCCCGGACATGAAGTAACATTCAAAACTGAATAGGGCTGACAGAAAATGGGCTTCGCTTGGCGGAGCCCTTTTTGTAAAAATCTCTGGAAGGATAGCGCAGACGACTCGCCTGCTTTTTGATGTACCGGCTGTCAGTCATACTTCCTTTGAAACTGTTGAAGGATTTCAGAAAGGAGAAAGCATTGGAACTGAACAGAACGGAATTAAAGGAAAAAGTAAGTTCAGCCACGAAAGAAAGCCGTGACTGGGATCGAATGGATTCCAGACACTATTCAAAGATCATGCTTGATACTTCAGATGGGGATGTCTGGGCGGATACTTTCATTTCAGAAGGCGAATTCAAAAGATACCGCTCATCGACGATTGAAAATATCCCTATCACAGACATTATTTTCCAGAGCGACATCTCGAACAGGGCTATGACTGTGGATGAGCTGGATGAAGCAATCGTAGACTATGTACTGGAACGGTGTAGACAGTAATTCCTGCGTCGCGAAAGCTGATTAGAAAGGAATTAATATGGAAAACAAAATCAAGGAAACAGTATGGCCTTGGGAATATGTGTCTGGCGATGAGTTCACGGAAACTTATCGATGCAAACGCTGTGGGAACGAAGTGGAGGTCAATGTGGAGATATATCGTGAGGATCCTCCAGTCTTCTGTCCGCATTGTGGTTATGGAAAGACAGAAAAATAATGATGAATCTGAATGCTGTTCGAAAGAGAGGAAAAAGAAAGTATGTATTTGGACAATCAAATGCTGGAAGATGCGATCAATATCCTCTCCCTATCCCAGCCCGAAACATTCCAGGATCAATGCATCCTGGAATTCCTGAAGGAGCTCATGGTATACAAGAAGATCGGATTAAGCCCAAAACAGGTCAATGATCTAAAGAGCAAGGCTCATATTGGATTGGCTGGGAAAGAAGAGGATTGTAATGGAATCTGCCGGAACATTGGAAAGACTATTGACAAAATTGACTGGAAGGAAGTCCAGGCTGCCGTTGAATGTGGCAAAGCCCGGACCAGTTTTCCGGTCGGAACTGAAATACGGATATGGCTGAAAGACGGCAGGGCTGCCGCATTTGTCGTCGCAGCGGTAGACCACTATCAACATGGGGAACTTGTTTTCATGTCGAGGGATTGTATCGGGAAAGAACAGGTTATGAATTACTGGGATGAAAAAAGAGGCTGGGCTCACTCTGATCTGAGGGATTACCTCAATATGGATGTCGTGAAGCTGCTGCCAGACGATTTGCTGAACGTAATCAGGCCGAAGGAAACAGTACAGGTCGTAGGTGGAAATTTGGAGAGCAGTGAGGATCTTCTGTTTCTGCCATCCGAATATGAAGTCTTCGGAGAATCAAAAATTTCTGCATATAATGGTACGGACAAACAATATCCGTATTATGAAGTGGCTGAGAACCGCTTTTCCGAGGATCCGGATGGATATAAGGTAAACAAATGGCTATGCTCGTCCTGTTCTTATAAGCCAAATTTGTATTCTTATGTGAGTTTTCAAGGACATCTCAGTTCAACCAATGCTTCTGTTCCTATGGGGGTAACACCTGGGTTTGTGATACGGCGAAGCACATTGGATAAGAGTCCGGGATAACATTTTCGTTTACAAAATAGGAAGTTTGGATTAAGTGTGCAGTCGTACTGTTATTAAGTACGGCTGCTTTTTTTTACGCGAAAGTCACGCCTTTCATATTTCATTTGTAACAATTGACAGCAATTAACAGGAGGAAAATCATGTATACGGTAATCGTAAAAAATTATGAAACGCAGGCAGAGCTGATAAGACTCGCAGTTAATAAGGTTGACCGACTCTGGGATGTATTGCCTGCTTTAAGCAGGAAGCAAAGCGAAAGTGATGTTCTTGGCACGGGTTATATAGGAGAAATCACTGACCTTGGAATCTCAGCCTGGACACGCAGAGGGAATGTCATTGATTCGACGAGAGCAGAAAGCTCCCTTGAGCAGAGCAAACACCAGCCTGTCAAGATGCTTAAGGATGGGAAAACAGTTGAAACAAATGTAAAAATTGGGATCATAGCCTATCCTGAGGGATATATCCTTGGAACAGGAAAGGTCCTGGTAGGGATATTGGGTACAAAATCGGATGCATATCTGTCATACATAGGTAAGGCAAATGTTCATTCGGAAGGAAAAAGCGGATGCCACATATTCCCTTCATTGAAAAATCTGGACACCTATATCCATAAACACGAAAAGACGCTGAGGTGGCTTGTGTCGGAGCACGGATACGAATTCTCGGTGGATTATGCTAACGATCTTTTCCGCAGGGATGTTGAGAAATTACCCCAAGCAAAGAAAGTATCCCTGTCGAAACAGATGGATAAGATTATCAGTTTCCTGGAAGATATCAATGCTACGACAGCTGAAGAGCCTGAAGATGGTAAGCTGCCTGAAAACCCGACCGAAGCCGATGTGCTTGAGGAGGTGGTTGGAAGGATGAAATCGCTGAATCTTTTTGATCGTATAGTCCTTGATTACAAGGGGAGTGGGGAAATTTTCCAGTCAGTGAACGGAATCGTATTTGATCTGGATGATAATGCGAAGACTGCCATTAGGCAAGTAGAAGATATGGGTCTCATCCCATATCATGTCATTATATCCAAAACAACAATTGGGAGAATGTATTCTGTGCTTTACGTTTCCAGGACATCCGAGGAATGGAAACTGGAACGATGGGACAAGAAGGGATGGCTGATGGCTTATGTGTATAATGCAGACTATCCGGAACTCTCGGAAATCGGAAGCATTCATGTAGAACCCGTAAATGGCGGGCTTATCCGTCTATTATAATTGTTTTGCGCAGTAGATTGTGAAAGAAAAAGGAAAGTGAGGAAGACCATGAATAAGGAAATGACTTGTTTACAGGGGACCACTGGACGTAAATACCACACTGGAAGATATCTACCTCAAATTTAACGTTAATCGTCTAGTTAATTTTCGTAGGCGTGGTCTTTCTGTTTCAGATGTTGTCGTACTGAATCGCAGTGGACAGGAGAAAGCATACTATTGCGATACTATGGGTTTTATACTCGTGCCGGAGTTTTTCAATAGTTCAGTACAGGCATAAGGTTTGGCAATACAACATTTTTACCCAAAGGAGGAACAATCGATGGGACAAAAATATACTGACGAAGATTTGGAAAATATAATTGCTCTGGCTGACCAGGATGATTCAAATCCTTCACGTTCGGAGAGTCTGGTCCGCAGGTGCACCTCTGCTCTGGTATACTCTTATCGTTCCGTCCATCTGCATCAGAGGGATATTGAGTTTCTCAGGAGCAAATACGACCCGGAGATGGATACCAGTGCATTGGAAACCTTAAAAAAGATCGTTGGAAATGATATGGAGGTAAACAGAAATGCCAAGCAGCAAAAGACAGCCTCATCCTAAAATGTATGATACATGCAGAACATGTGAATATAATGTTTCTTCATACGGAAAATGCAAACGTGGTTTTGATAATTTTTATTTCCGAAGAGGGAAGCATAACGGCTGTTTACAATGTTTACAATGCCTAAACGGGAAAGCTGCCACTGGTAACAGTATGCAGATGAGAGCGCATTCAGAATGCACGACAGTAAAGGCAAACAAATGCCTGCGTTCCCTTAAAAAAAGGCTGTGTTCCAGCGAAAACTGTGATGCAACAGCCTGTGTTTTTCCTAAATCACGCTGCAGAATACGAAATAATAGAATTCAGCTTTGGGTTCCAGGCTGCATAAACATGGGAACCCCGGGCACGACTGGGTCCGCTGCCGGTAATGGCGCTAACGGGCGCTTTGGCAGGAAATTCCGAGCCGGATGCTATCAATGAGGATTGAATACCCGGATGTATATGAGGCTATAACAAACGGAGTGACCGCCGGGAGGCGGCAGGGATACCCTGAGGGCTCCCGGCCGCCCGGCATCTGCCACCTGACGGGGACTGTCCAAGTGATACTTCATAACAGGAACCTCCCACCTGTAAAGGTGTGGAGAGCAGTCAGAATGACAACGGTGAACTAGAAGCCCTTTCTGGAGTAAACGAAGCCGCGGCGTTAAATTGCGGATAGCGATGATATTGTGAACCTGCTCAGAAACTTGTTTAATGAAGAGATGTGATTCCTTTGAGGAACTTGCAGGAAAGAAGGTTTTTATGAGTGTTCAGTCAATGTTAAGTGGTATGCCGACAGTATTTGGATGTATTCTTATGTTTTGTGGATTTACCGTTGCCATAATTGGGGTCGTAACTATGTATGTCGCCCATTCCAAAGATAAACCTGGAATAGAGAGGTCAGGTGATATCGCATTCCGTATTGGTCAAGTGCTCGTTTTTCTCGGAGGTGCCTTCATTGCGGAAATGTTGGCAGCAGCCATACCATGTTTTGCTTTTTCTGTAATTGCTTCCGTCCGTTTACTCATCTGCCTGAAGGAGAAATAATTGATTTTTACATGAGGGAGGTATCTGAAGCTGCCTCCCTCCCCCAATAATACAGTTTCAACAAAAGATCAGTAGATATGTGATGTTTTCAACATGGATTTTGAGGAGAATTTATATGGATATTTAGTTAACTGTTAACGGCTCGATACTTAATATTGGTCTTGACCTCATCCTTATCGGTATTGGATGTGTCACCTTGCTTGTAGGCGGAATAATTAAGCTTGTTGCATATTCAAAAGATGATGCAAATATACTAAAACCTGGCAGCCTAATAATGTATATTGGCGCTATAGTCGCCGTGATCGGTGTTTCTGTTAGTGTAGGAAGCCCGTTGCCAGCATTATTTGGTATATTCTGTTCCTGTATATTCGTCAGGAAATGGAGCTAAGAGGACGCAATATTGACGATATTGTTTTTTTCGGCATTTTGTACATAATAGCAACTTTCCTTGCCGTTGTTGACTGTGTGATTCATGTCATTGCGTATACAGACAAGGACACTTTTCAAGTCAACCAATCCGGAGAAAGAATCAACGGCATGAGGAAGCAGCCCTCCGGGGTCAGCAGACTTGTCTGACTGATATCCACACTTTCACAAGTGGGAGGTTCTGTAAACCGGGCATCAGTAAATTTTATAAAACGGCAGGAAAAGGTAGAGATTATATACAAATAAAATGTCGAAAAATTGAATTTGTTGTAATATTTAAACAAAATAAAAATTTTTTTTTAATATGACCCGATTTTTTCGTTTTCAAACAGTCCTATAAGTGTAGACAAGAAATGGCGGAATCTATTCTTTTCCTAACAGGCGTATTTTCCCATGATACAATATTTTCAGAAGCACAGGGGGAATACGAGCAACAGGGAATAGGAATCAAATGCCATCAGGCGGAGCTGTTCTTTTTCCGCAGGCACGAAAAATGAGTGCTATAATAATATCTGAAAGGGGATGAATGGGATGTAGGAGTCCAGCAAACCAGAGAAACTGGAAAACTAAATATATTGTATCTTAAGTCAAACAAACACACAAAAAAGGAAAGAGAGGATTTAACAATGAGAAAGAATTTCAGATTTGGTACTGTTGCAATGGCGGCAATGATCGCAGCAAGCATGGCTATGAGCAGTCCGGTGGTTTCCCATGCGGAAGAGCTGGATGCGAATTCTGATGTGGGAGATGTGCTGGATAACATCTTCGGACAGGATAAGCCCCAGGGCAATCCTGACGATTACGCGGATGCTCCGACCTATGAAGGCGGGATTGAAGTGGATGAAGTTGACTGGTCTTCCGGCGGACTTGTAGACTCCGGCAGTTCTGATAACTCCGGCAGTTCCGGTAACTCCGGCAATACCGATAATTCCAGTAATTCCGGCAATTCCGGTAATACGGGAAACACCGGTAATTCTGGAAATGCCGGCGGCGGTATGGATGCAAACTCTGGTGTCGGCGATGTACTTGACAACATCTTCGGGCAGGATAAGCCGGCAGGCAACCCGGATGATTATGCGGATGCGCCGACTTATGAAGGCGGGATCGAAGTGGGAGAAGTTGACTGGTCTACAGGCGGGCTGGTTGACCCTTCCACATCCGCCGGAACTGGTACTGCATCTACACTCTCTGCGGTCCCTTCCCTTGCAGTTAAGGTGACTGACCCGGCCCTGGCCGCCCAGTTCCCTGCCGGTGCGCTGTATGCAGCTACTCCCGAAAATACCGTATTCTTCCACAGCATTTCCAATGACGGGCTGGCATATAATGTCTGGTTCAATGGTGTGGTTGGAGATCAGTTCGCTATCGCGGATGCAGCCGGTAATACGGTGGCCATTTCCAATCCGGATGTGCTGTACATCAACGGGAAGTGTTATGTCAGCGTGACGGTACCCGCTGAAACCCAGGGAGCACATGTGGCTGCGACCGAAGCCCAGAAGTCCGCTTTCACCAGGCTGTTCTCCGTGGACGGTGTGATGGTGAATGGGGTGCTGGTTGAAGAATTCCAGGACACGGTGCAGAACTGAGCCTTATCTTCAAAAAACTTTTCAGTTCAGGCCATGGCGTTTGCTGTGGCCTTTTTTTGCCCGGCAGGCATAAAACTGCATCCCAGGCAGTGGCTCCATGTTTACAGAATCATGGAGCCTTTATTTTTTTCCCCTTTTTCCTGCGTCTCCCGAAACCGTTTCTTTCATATTTCCATAGAATACGGGAAATGCCCCAAAAAGAGGAAAGGAGAATAACATGAAAAAGCGAATCAAAAGTCGTTTGCTTGCACTGGGGCTCGCAGCCGCCATGTTTGTCGGAACATTCGGCAGCGGCAGTACCGTGCAGGCCAGCAGTTTTTTCTCCGGGGATTCATCTGGTGAGGAGGTTTTCATCGACGATACAGGCGGAATGTCGGAAGATGAGGAATTCATTGATGACACGACGGATGTCTCTGATGATGGGACTTTCATTGATGATACCGGAGAAGAAGGGTTTGTCGATGACACCATGAATGATGAAGACATCATCATAGACGATACCACCGACGAACCGGATGTGGATCTCTCTGATGAGGCAGAAATGCCTGGCGATCAGATAGATCTGACTGACGAAGATGCAGATATGCCGGTGGACGAATCAGCAGGGCTTACCCTGGATGATAACGTCTATCTGGAAGGAGCTGCGGATGGAGTGACCGTTTCCGTTTCCGGGACACAGGAAGCCATGAACGGCGCCGAAAGCCTGTCAGTCGAAAAAGTGAGTCAGGCAAAGATCAATAACTACGAGGAGGCTCTGAACGGGTCTTCCGAAGAAGAAACAGAAGTTTTGACAGTCCTGGATATTACGCTGCTGGATGCGGAAGGTAACGAGGTTGAACCTCTTGACCTTGTATCCGTAGTCTTTTCCGGGACTAAAATCGAGGAAAATTCTGCGGACAGCAGAACCCTGACGGCGGTGCATGTGGTAAAAGATACCGGAATTACCGGCAGGCAGGTATCCGAAGATTCCTTTGAGGAACTGGATACCCGGGTAAGTTCGGAAACCCTGAGCTTCGAAACGGATTCCTTTTCCGAGTATGCGCTGGTCCTGACGGGGAATGACAGCCAGAAGGAGATCGAGTTTGGCGGGGACCAGTATTTTGAACTGGACAAGTATCTGTCAAATCCGACAGGAACAATGAATGGACAGAACACCTATGATGTCTATCTGGAGCAGGCGTATTATGACGGCACACAGCCGCACCGGGTCATCAACAATGCCCCTCCCGGGCAGGATATCATCCTGGTGCTGGACCAGTCCGCATCCATGAGCGGCTCCTACCGGATCGATGCCATCAATGATTCCGTGGAATCCATGCTGAAACAGCTCCAGCTCCTAAACCAGTCCCGTCTGGAAACCGCAAAAAATGGCGGGTATACCGACATCAACCCTCACGGGGATGTGGAAGCCCAGATGGAAGACCACTACATGCGGATCACCGGGATCATTGGCTACAACAACCATACCTATGACCGGTACCACAATGAAGCCGGCCTTGATATCCTTGACGACCTGGATGTGACCCGGCTGGTGGATGCGGCCCATATCACGGACGACTACATGCAGTGGATCTCAGACCAGGATGGCGATTACGATATCCAGGATATGACCCGTACGGACCTGGCGCTCGCGAAAGCGGAATCCTGGATCAATCAGGACAACTATGAGAATACCCACATCGTCCTGATCACGGACGGAGCCCCTTATGGCTATGGTTCCGAAGGGACCGTGACCTATAAGTATGAATCATCCACGTATACGATGATGAGTGCGCAGAATGCGAACGATGCGCTTCATACTGCTTATACGATGAAGAGCAACGGGGCGACCATATACAGTGTATATCTTGGTTATGGAAACGTGGAAGACCTTAACGCTGCGTTTTCAACAGGGGATATTTACAGGGTCCCGATCCCGGGGGAACACATCACCTCGATCTTTTTGAGTATGGTTTCTTCGGACTATCCCAGGAATGGACAGCTGCAGTATTCCAACCAGGCACAGGGGACTGTGACCTACCCTTTTAACTATAAGTTTACGTTTAGTCCTACCCCACAGGACCATTTCGGCAAATACATTTATCTGCCGCAGGATGTGAACCAGATCATCCAGGATGTCTCATCCCTGCCCGGCAAGATTGATGCCGAAGGATCCAAAAACCAGCGTGGATATGCAGGGCCGACATCCTATATCCATGATGAGATCACAGATCCGTTCCAGATTTCCGATACCACCGGCATCCGGGTTTACCAGGTTCCCCGTATTCCCGTAAACCTTGGAGCAGACGGTATCCCGACGGATATCAATGATGACGGAATTGTAAATGAATTCCGGTGGGGCGAACAGTATGTCGAAGATGAAGAAGGGAATGTGACAAGCGAATGGATCGACATTACCAGCGACCCGATGCTTAACATCTCTGTCAAGAACAACATCGTAGAAGTAACCGGCTATGACTATGAACTGAATGCGGTAACCGACTACGATAAGGACTTTTATGCTGCATGGGTCGAAGATGATGCAGCCGTGTATGAACCGGGTGACTATGGCTATAAGCTTGTGGTGGTTATCCCCATGAACGCGAAGATCACCTTCGGCGGCAATGAGATCGAAACCAACAACAGTGATACCTCCGCTTTCTATCCTTCCGAACCTACGGGGTACCAGAGCGAGGATCCGGATGGGGAAGATTATCTGCCGCGGTGGGAAGATAACACAAACCTGAACCCGGATGGAAATGACTATATTGACAAATATCCGGTACCTTATGTTGACCTTGCCATCAACTACCGGATTCCTTCTGATGAAATCCTGATCTATGCCCCTCAGACCGCCCTGATGGAGAACCTGGTGACGGATGAAAACAATAACATGTGGTATGTGGACCCGGCCTATTCGTCCCTCCAGACGATCCGGGATAACGCATATGATGAATATGTCAACGCTTCGGCTGCCTATAACGATGCCATGAAAGCATCCGCTGCAGAACCGGAAAACCAGGAGCTGATCACGGCAGTGGCAGAAGCGCTGGCAGATTATAATGAAGCAAAGGAAGCATACGAAGAAGCACAGGCATCTTTCGAGACAGTGGAATCTTATATTCCTGATGGTATCAATAATGCCTATGTGGATATTTCCTATCAGCTGAAAGATCCTGATGGAGCAATTGTGGGGACACTAAATATTCCTCATGGTACTCCGTACATCGTAACAGATGGAAAGGGAAACTTGAACTGGTCATTTACGGAACAGCAGATCACTAAGAGTGGCAAGTATACCATTGAATGTACGGTTACCCCCGTTGATACGGTAAGGGCTCCCGGAGGACATGTGGCTACATCTGCTGATTCAGAAGAGCTTCAGGACAGTATTGGATACATTTCTACGGAGTATTCTGCGACTGGTTCCAGCGCTTCCGGTACGCAGACAGTAAAGAAGATAATAGAGGAAACTTCCGCTCACATTTTCCAGCTTCATATCACTGGTGTGGACAGCCGGCTGCAGAAAGGACAGGCCCTGGACTTCAACCAGGGAAATGAAAACCTTTTGAGCACCGAAAACGTTCATATCGGCAGTTATGATTGGGTATGCACGGATGGTGTGACGGAATCCCTGGAAGAAAATGAACCCGGCGTAACCGGGTCCCTGATGGTTGGCGGTGGGATTATCGTGACTTCCCAGATCCCGGAAAAGGCCGAAGACGAAAGTCTTGTGAAAGATGTAATGGGAACGACCGTCACTAATGTGGATGATGGGGAATATATCCCTGTTTCTGTTCTGCTTTCCAGAAACATTGGAAATCTGAACAAGTCTGCATCTGATCAGGACCAGGTAAAACAGACGTTAACCTATATGAAGGATGATGATCACTTGTATGGGGAATATTCCTCCGTTGTATGGGATCATGAGTGTGACATCATGGACGAATGTACCGTGAATGATTTCGCAGAGGCACAGGATTATGGCACTGCAGAAGATTCCAGCGGTAGAGGAAAAGTAAGATACCTGATTCATGTGCAGGATAACCCTGTACCGGACATTGAAAAGACGACAAGTACCCCGGGGATCACCCGTGGGGAGGACATCAAATGGAATATCCGACTGGACAATGACAACAGGACGAAGAACCCTCATCAGAGAAGCACACAGTCTTCTATGGTAGATATTCTTCCTTATGTGGATGACGGGCGGATTGATCCCGCAACGAACAATGAAGGCAGCCAGTTTAATGGAGATCTTTACTATAAATCAATTATGGTAGATTATTCAGATTCTCAAACTGCGCTTAACGCATTCAACAGTGGAAAAGGAAAGCTGTATTATACGACTGATACCAAAGTTCGCACAGCGGATGAAGCACAGATCCTGGGTACGGCTGCGTCAGGGAATATTTCCTGGCAGGAACTGAGCGGCACTTTGAACGAATCCACAGTAACGTTTGCCGGATGCCCTGATAATGCAGTAGCAATCCGTCTGGATACAACGATTGGCTGGCAGGAAGGAGTAAGCATTGATCTTACTGCTAACCTGAGAGATCAGTCTGTCCAGGAAGCAGGAGATCATTATCACAACCAGGCAGGCGTGATGAACGGAAACGGCATCACAAACTCCGAAGTGGTTGCTACCACCGTAACAAATCTGTATATTTCCGGAACAGTCTGGGAGGATTCTGATTTTAACGGATTGATGGAAAACAATGAGCCTAAGATAGGTGATGTTGTAGTCACATTGTATGTACCTTATGATTCCAGGAATGGCGGTTCTCCCGACAGGACTATTGAAGGGGTACAGCTTTCCAGGGCGTTTAATACGGAAGGCGATAAGTTTGCACAGGTGTTAACATTGGAAGATGGCTCGTTCCTTTTCGATGATGTCCCTGCTGGAACCTACTATGTGATTGTAGATACAGTACCTGATAAATACGAGGTGACCCAGAAACAGGCAGGATCAGGTGATACCAATTCCGCAAAGATTGATTCAGAGGCGGAAGAGAAGATCCTTCCTGCAAATACAGACGCGGAAAGACAGATTGCAAAATCTGTATGGATTAAGGAAATTCATGTAAATGATGCAGGAGTTCCGGATCAGAATATCGGTCTTAAAAACATTCAAGGAACGATTTCTGTCGGAAAGACTTTGGATGAGATCTATTACCCGAGTTCTATGACGGAGGAGGAGAGGGCAGAATACAATGTTTCCTTCCTGTTCCAGTTAAAGAATACCGGAACCGGGGAAACCTATACGAAGAGCGTTACTTTAAATGAAGATACCATGGCTGAGAAAGAAGGGCGGCCGCAGATGTGGGCTACTTTTTCAGACCTTGACCTTGGGACCTATGAACTGACGGAGATCAGCAATTCACAGTATACGATCAGCAGCGTGGATTCTGAAAGCGAAAATGTAACTTTCGATGAGAATTCAAAGAAGGTAACAATCCCCGTTACTTCCGGGGAGTTTGAATTCGAAGTGGAGATTGACAACACCTTGGAGAAGGACCCGCCCGGCGGGGACCAGGGGAATACGGCGAACTGGATTAACATGAGGATCCCGGTGAGCCTGGAAGTGGTCTATGTCGGGGATGACCCGATCAGTGACCAGAGCGCAGTGAAGTATAGCTTCAGCCAGAACGACTTCGCGCCGAGGAAGGGCGGGGACATCATCGTGA
>OGPH01000928.1_pt1 | contig 26645 bp, 29 predicted proteins | sample 1552891 | NCBI WGS metagenome assembly OGPH01 (sample SAMEA2580272, study PRJEB22360) | human gut metagenome | biome: human gut; feature: human-associated habitat; material: faeces | place: Denmark | collected 2008/2010 | reverse complement strand
GATATCGTTCATGGTGCCGATGATATAGACATTTTCAGGAATATAGAACTTTTCGTCAGGGTCAGAGTGCAGATTAGAATATTGCGTGGAGATTTCTCCGGCTTTACCGCGATAACCGGGGTCTATCGCAAAAAACAGTTCACCGAAAATCTTTGAAATTTCGCCGCGGTTGATTTCATCAATGATGAATATGTATTTTTTCAGTTTCTCCTGTTTTGCCTTTGCTTTTGAAGCTGTACTTTTCTTCGCTTTGATAGCTTTGTAGATAGCAAAGTCATAGGAGTATCCCTGCGTTGCAAAAGTCTTTCCGAAAAAGGACGTAATATCTTTTATCTTCTCAAACTTTTGCCCGGACTCCAGCATCCTTCTTACTTCGTCCAGATTCAGAGCGAGTCTGTTGACAGATGCGTTTCCGGGAATGGAAATATGGATATGACCATCATCCACGCCGGTAATGGTAAACTCATTCCCGTTGATCGTCTTAAAGATGTCAACGCCAAACGCAACACCGGAGAAAAATTCCGTCATGGATTCCTGAACGGAAACTTCCTTTTCTACCGTTTCTCTGGACTTTTGAGAGTCCTCATAGTTCTTTCTGGCGCGGGCAACAAATTTCTTGAAAATGCCATCCTGCAATTCGAAGCCCATTGTCCCGTCGTCATTGACCTTCGGCCTCAGACCTTCAACAAAATCAGAGTAGTCATAACTCGGATGGAACTGGACAAACTCCACCTGTCTTTTCTGCTCATCAGTAAGGAGCGTGTAATCGTCAAAGTACCCATTGCTGATAATATCCGCAGCGATCTCCTTGGCAAGGTAGGACTTGCCGGTACCGGGTGCACCTCTGAAAATCAAATTCTTCGATTCGATCAGCATGGAAGAGAATGGATTCCGGTATTCTTTTGGCTGAGCAGGCTTTTCTGGAATAGCAACACCTGCTTTTGTCGCCAGTTTTTCTTTTTCATCTTTTTCTCGGTATATCAGGATAAATTCGTCTCCCGGTTCACCAAAGCGCTTCAAGCATTCCTGTACAAAAATGACCGTGGTGAAGATATTCCAGCAATAAATAACAAATTGACGTCCGTTGTCATAGCCGTATGTCAGGTACTCTAACGAGTTACGGTGCTTCTTATACTCATCGACACTCGTATAGATACCTCTGATCATGTCGCTGTTAGGACTATATTTGCAAACGGGAAAGCTCTCCTTGTCCTCAACAGACAGCGCAGCAAGTTGTCTTTCAAATACTTGGCAGGCAATGCGGGGCAGGGTCTGGTTGGAATTTCTTCTTTCGCCTTTACTGTAAGAGCGCTTGACTATTTCCCCGCTTGCTCTCTTAAAATAGGCGTCCAGAGGCTTATAGTTATCGCCAAGACTCAGATTATCCATTGTGAAGCGTTCGTCTGTCGACGCTATACTCTCAGCAGTAATGGACAATTCAAATTTCTCCTGCGGCTTTGTCTCAATGGTAAACCCAAGGCTTTCCAGATAGCTCTTTGCGTCAACGCTGTTAAAGGATTCCGTCGAAATGTCTGTGCTGTTTGCCAAATGGTCAGCAACGGCTACCACATATTTCGGCGGATACTTTTTTCCATCTTCAGACACAAGTACATATTTTACGCTCGTATTATGTTCGGGAACTCCGTTCTCGTCGATGAATTTCAGGGCAGCAATAATATCCTGCTTTTTCAGTTTTGGTATAGCCATGCAGAACCTCCGTCATTTCAAATCTCGGCAAGCGGACACTGGATGATGCGGTGTTGTTTACAACGGGCAGCAGATACAAATATGTCAAAATAATAGTAGCACCGTTTTCAACAAAAGGCAAGAATTAGCGCTGCATTCACATGATATTCTCATTGAATCACCCCGCTTTTACATACTTTTGAGATACGTCCAAATATATAAATTACCGACAAGGATACATTGTATTCAGTACCCTTGTCGGTGATTCTTTTTACGATCTCTTTTTCCCCAGCTTTCCTTTCTTCTCTTCTGGTGGACTTCCATCACCTTTGCCCTCGTCCTTCAAGCGCTGCGCCTCCGCAATTTCCGCTTTCATCTCCACGATCAACACCTTCAGCTTCTCCTCACACTCCTCGCGGGTATGAGCGTAGATGTTGCGGGCGTGCTTTTTGCCGTCGGGCCATTTGGGAGAGTAGCGACCTTCAAACAAGTGATCGTTGATCTCGATGACGCAGCCGGTGCCGGACCTGCGCTTGCGGCCCACGTAGGGCTTGAAATCGGTCATACTCGGCTTTCCCGCCTGAGCCGGGGCAGTTTCCTGCCCTGGCTCCGAAGTGCCCTCCTGCGGTGCTGCCTTGCCGATGCCGCGGTCGATGTTGGCGGCAGCCGTGAGCCGCATGTCGTCGGTGATGTGGGTGTAGATGTCCAGCGTGGTGGCAGCTGATACATGCCCCAGCATGGCGGAGAGTGTTTTCACATCCATGCCATTCTCCAGCGCCAGCGTTGCGAAGGTGTGGCGCAAGTCATGGAAGCGCACATGCTTGCACCCTGCGTGTTCCAGGATGAGCTGCAGTCTGCGTCGTACCACGCCGGGGGTAATGGGGCAGTCCTCCTTCACCGGGGACGGGAACATCCAGCGGGAGTCCACTGCCTTTTTATACTCCCGCAGCACCTGCACCACGGCGGGCGGCAGGACGATCTTGCGGATGGAGCTCTTCGTCTTGGGTGTACTGATCTGAAGCTGGCCGCGAACATCGTAGACCTGCTTGTTCACATTCAGCACGCCGGTCTTGAAGTTCAGGTCGTCCCATTGCAGTGCCATGAGTTCACCCCGGCGCAGGCCGGTGGCTAAGTCCAGAAGAAACACTTCGTAGTAGCCCTCGAATTTCGCCTGAATAAGAAATCTTTGCAGCTCCTCCCGCGTCAGCACCTGCATCTCCCGCGCCTTTTTCGGCGGCAGCTTGCAGCCGATGGCTGGGTTCACACGAATCAGTCCATCCTGCACCGCCTTCTCTAACGCGGATCGGCAGGTGGCGTGGCACATACGCACCATCCGGTCGGACAGCCCTTCGCCGTATCTGTCGGTGAACCGCTTCCGGCCACTATTCTTGATCCGACCATAGAACTGCTGCAGGTCGTTCTGCGTCAGCTTGTTCAGTGGGATGCTGCCGATCTCGGGGATGATGTGCAGGCGGATGCGGCTCTCGTAAGTCTCTTGCGTGGTGGGGCGGATCTTGGGCTTGGAGTGATTCTCGTACCAGTATGTCAGCCAGTCCCCGAAGGGCATCTCGGGCCGTACCTTCTCTGGCTTCAGCCCGCCGCATTCCTCCTTGAGCTTTTGAAGCTTCTCGACGCACTCTTTCTTCGTTTTGGCGAGGACGTTTTTCGTTTTGGGATAGCCGTTATCATCATAGCCGATGACAACTCGCCCCTCCCAACGGCCATCCTTGCGTTGCCTTACGGTTCCATCCCCGGCTTTTCGCTTTCTTGCCACGGTTTCAACTCCTTTCCGAAGATATCTTCCATGAAGCCGCCTACGATGCCGCAAGCCTGCTTTTGCATATCTGTTGTGACATGGGTGTAGGTGTCCAGCGTGAAGGAGGCGTTGGTGTGGCCCAGGATGCCGGACAGTGTTTTGGCGTCCACACCGCTGGTGAGAGCATGGGTGGCGAAGGTATGTCGCAGATCATGAAAGCGGATACTGGGCAGACCCGCCCGCTGGAGCAGCGTCTTCATGTGGCGATACGCCGCGTTGGAATCGACGGGGTCTTCCGGCTTCACTGGGTCGGGGAATATCCATTGACTGATGGTATCCGCCTTGCGCCGCCGCAGGATTTCGGTCACGCTGTGCGGCAGGATGATGGTACGCATTCCCTTTCCCGTTTTGGTCTCGCCGACGGTGTACTCGCCCTTCCGCTGGCTGTGGAGGGTACGGCACACCTTCAGCGTGCCGCCCTCCCCGTCGAAGTCGCTCCATTGCAGTCCGCAGATCTCGCCGCGGCGCAGGCCAGTCATCAGCTCCGTCCGGAAGAAGTCCCGCCACACCTCGTCCTGCTCCACCACTGCGAGGAAGGCGTCCAGCTCCGCACGGGTCAGGATGCGCTTGGGCTTGTAGTTGGGCTTGGGCGCCGTTGTTCCCTCGGTGGGATTCCTGGGAATGACGTGCGCCTGCACCGCATCTTTCAGTGCGGCGTGAAGCGTGGAATGGATGTGGCGAACCATGGAGTCCGAGAGCTGATGATTCATCTCGGGATGCTCGTGGATGCGCCCCTCCGTTTTCAGGCGGCGGTACATTCGCTGGATGTCCTGCTGAGAGATAAGGGAGATTTGTTTATCACCCAACTGTGGTTTGATATAGTATTCGATATAGCCGCGATAGCTTTTGAGCGTACCGGGCCGCACCGTGCCCGCCTTGTACTCTGTGAGCCAGCGATCCAGCCACTCCCCCAGCGTCATGCGGCTGTCCTCAGTCAGCTCCACGTCCCGGTAGCACTCGATGTTCTGGTGCAGCTTATCCAACAGAGCTTTTTGGGTCTTGGCATACACATGACGGAACAGCGGCTCGCCGTTTTCCCGGTGCCCAATGACGATGCGGCCTTCCCATCGTCCATCGTCACGCTTTCGCACCATGCCATCACCGGCCGGTCTTCGTTTTGCCATAGGGATCACCTCCGATTTGTAACCAACATACATACCACAAGCCGAGTGGAATAGCTAGGAAAAGATTTGGCTTTTCTTTGTCTACTGTGACGCAGGTTTTGCGCCGGTCATTCTCCTCGATAGAACAGCAGCACATCCTTGAAGGAGATCGTACCGTGGGTTGCCGACACCTCACGGACACTGCTGCCGCGCATTTTGTTGTACTCCTCGCGGGTCATATCCACATCGCCGCCCAGCAGATGGTTTGTCATGTTGTGCTCCACCGCCAGCTTAAACAGCAGTCTGCCCAGCCGGTCACCGTACACACCCAGTGTACCCTCCAGCACCTCTTGAAGTGCGCGGGGCAGATATGCACCTGTCCTCTCAGCGTGTAAGCGACCGCAATACTGCCGCAGAGCTTTCTCTACAAACTCGTTGCGGGTGGGGCAGTTGTCCAGCTTGTAGAACGCGTCTACCTCCTGCCATACATCGTCTGACAGCCAGACGGAGTGCCTACTTTTCCCGTTTTTATCCATTGAGTTACACCACCTTCCTGCGTGTACCTGCGCGTCCCGAAAGCCTTGCAAACACGAGGCCAACGGGCATTTTTACAAAGAATAGCTCCAAAGCACATTCGGAGTCCGATAATCAGCGCCATTTTCAAAACGCCGCAAACCCTTGTGGCAGTCCGCACTGCGGGCTGCCGTGACCGGCATTGGTGCGGAAAAGCGCCAATGCCTTTCTCCTGCTCCGCTTTCGGCGCACCGAAAAGCGGGCCAAAAACGTTCCAAGACCCCGGGGTCGCTATCCTTCCCCTCCCGCGTTCCTGCGAAGCCACACAGCGGCTCACGGGGGCGAACACGGAGGTTCATTGGGGCTGCCTGTCCCCAGCAGGTTCAGGCCATCCCGCAGGCTCTTCACCATGCCGCGACGTACCATGACCCAGCACTGTACAAGGCGGAATAACGTCTCCCCATAGACGCTGTTCATTTCATCCCGACACCGGCTGGCAAACACAATTTGCTCCGGAGTCAGGCTGCCGCATAACGGATCGCAGAGAAACAGCGCCACGGCATTTTCGTCCAGCAGATCATCGTGAGCTTTACGCCACGCTGTCATAATGTAGCGGCGGGTATCCGCCGTGCGCTTGGCAACATACAGCGGATCACTGTCGATCAGTGCACACAGCAGTTGCGAGATCATACTACCTCACCTCCACGCATCATATCATTCTGTGCTGTCAACTTCTGCTGGGCGCGGTGACGCTCGGCGGCCATCTCCGCGAGGTGCAGTTGGTGTTGATTGTGCTGCGCCAGTACCTGCTCCACCGGCAGGATCGTGTAGAGCAGTGAGCCGTTCCGCTTGCGTCCGTCCTTCAGCGTGACGGTGGTGCGCTCTGTGCGGATGAGGCCCTTTTCCTCCAGCGACCGCACATATTTGCACACCGTGTTGCGGCTCATGCCCACCGCTTCACCGATGGTACGGTAGCTGGGGTAGCACTGATAGGTCTTGCGGTCTTCACAGAACAGCAGGAACGAGTACACGGCGATCTCACCGGGTGACAGTCCCAATTGGCAGATGACCTTCGGCACGGGGTAGTAATTCTTGGCAGGGTTGGGCTTCTGCCACGGCAGGGTGCGGGTCATTGCGCACCGCCTGTCTGCGACTCTACCCACTGGCAGAACTTTTCTTTCGGGACAACGATGCGGCTGCCCACACGCAGAGCAGGGAAGCTCGTTTCGTGCATGAGCTCGTAGGCGCTGGAGATAGAGATACCCAACACCTTTGCTACCATTTCCGCATTGAGGAATAACGGCAGCTCATCGTAGGTGGTGTATTTCGATACTTTCATTTTGCGTTACCTTTTCTTTTTTGAATTACCGCAATCGTATCTGATTGACTTGCGGCCATCCATCAGATACAATGTGAGCATAGCACAGCCGAAAATCAGGCGCAATAGCTCCAGCGGTTGTTGGGTACACAACGAAAACTCCATCGGAAACGGAGGACGAAAGCATGGCCTATCAGAACGACAGTCTCTTTGAGTGGTTTGAAGTGTCGTTTGGAAAGAAAAGCAGCATCGTGGCAGGCAAGGAATATCCGCTGGGATATTTCGCCGCCGAAGCCTTGGAGATAGACGACGCGCTTCTCACGGAATTGAAAGAGCTGACCCAACTGGCCAATGAGGAATTCAATGTATTTCTGAACGCGCGGACAGCGTCCAGCGCAGGCATGGCGGTTCAGGAATTAGACAGGGCATGGGCGCTTATCAGACAGTTCCCGCTGTATAACAAAATTCCGCACTGGGATGGAAAACGCAGCGCTGTCAGCTACATGATCCACGATTTGCGTGAAGATGCAGCGAAGCATGATCGTATGCTCACGGTCGGGACACAGGAGAATGAGTTGCTGCGGCGCTGGCAGGGACGGTATAGCTGCATGGCCGATGACATCAAGCGGTTCCAGTATGACGTGGACGACATGTTGACCGACTTTTTTGAGGAGTTGCCTTCCCGCAGGCCGGAGGCCTACGCGGCAGCATTTGAGGAGTGTATGGAGTCCTTCCGGGAGATCTATTCGCAGACTGAGGACGCAGAGGGTCTTGCGTATATGGACGAACGTAAGGACAATTTTCCGGTGAACATTTCTTTCACGGTGGAGCGAAACCAGAAAACAGGACTGCCGTTCATCGCGGAAAAAATGACCTTCGAGGACTTGGTCAGCTTTCTGTACATGGATCTGTACCGCGGCATGGCAGTAGGCAATGTTCCAAGGTTGTGTCACAACTGCGACAGGTGGTTTTTGCTGACAGGGGCATACGACACGGTGTACTGCCAACGGGTAGCGCCGGGAGAGGAGACACGCACCTGTCGTCAGGTCGGCGCTCACCGCAAGGAGAAGGAAAAGAACGGAAAGGATTTTGCCTACCGTGAGTACAACAAGGTATATAACCGGTTGAAAACATGGAAGTATCGGGGGAAGCTCAATGCGGAGGACTGGAACCGCAAAGTGGCGCATATTCAGGAGGTGAAGGCGGCGTTCTTAGAGGGCGGAATGAGTGACGCTGAGTATTTGGAGAAGCTGAAGCAGACTTGAAAAAAGGATTCCCTGCTCGAATCGAACAGGGAATCCTTTTTCTTTGCTTACACCAACGCAGGTTTTGCGCCGCTTAACCGTCGTAGAGGACGTAAATCAACAGGCTACCACCATTTTCTACGATACAGACATTGCAATGGAATCCGGCGTCCGCAAGGCTGTCCACGCCAGCCTGCATCATGAGCTGACGGAACGTGAAGTCTACCATGTCCTTTGCTTTGGCTTCCAGTGTTTCCTGCGAAGCACCCACTGGTACTGCCGCTGGGAATCGGTAGGCGCTGTTGTTCAGCGTCAGACTTGTATCCGTGGTGATACCGTACTGTGTGACCGCATAAGCATTGGCAGTGTCGATGGCCGCCTGCCTGTCTGCGGGTGTCAATGGCGTAGGGATCGGTTCAGGCTCTGGTGTTGGTTCCGGCTTTGCATATCCCGTCTTGGCATGGACGGTCTCGGAGGAAATATCTTCTGAGAATGTAGGTTCCGCGACCGGTTCAAGGGTATTGGCGGTTTGCGGAGTGCTTTCCTCCTGATGGGTATTCTCTATTTGTGCTTGCTCCTGCGCTGTGTCCGGTTCCTGCGCCGTCATTGCCGGTTCAGGTGTTGCTTGTGGCTGCTGTGCTTCTTTCTGCGCCGTGGCTGTCGGCGATGGGGTGGTCTCTGTTGAGTCGCGCTCCATCTGTCCGCAGGCCGTGAGCAGCAGTGCCGTGCTGATTGCTAATAACGTGATTTTAGTTTTCATCTTGCTCTTCCTCCGCTGCGCAAAGAACGGCCAGAGCTTCCTCTGACCGTTCTTTTTGGTGTTGTTGTGATTCCGTTGTCAGTTCCAGTGCCAGCCGGAAACCACACGCAAAACTGTCGAATGCAGCGTTTTCCGCCAGCAAGCCCCTTGTGTCCAGCAGTCGCAGCACCAGTTTGCGCTCCGGCTTTGCCAGACGACGCATCAGCTCCCGAAAGGCCCCGTCGTATTGCCGCTCCACTTCCGGCACGGGCAGTTCTTTCCAGAATTTGCGATGCAGCTCCCGCAGGGTGTTGTACATGATTCTCACCTCCCGCGACAAACAAGTATCACAGAAGAGGAAGAAAGTCAACGGGAAAGAATGACGATGTTGCCCAAAATCGCGCCGCGCATATTCATCATCTTCCCCGCTTCTGCACATCCTCGTCGATGCGGCGCTTCCAGTCAGCGCTGAGAGGTCTCGCGGCGCGGACGCTGCACACGGCCTCGCTGATGACCTCATAGTTCAGGGCCGTACCGGCCTCGTCGCACTTGTAGTTCACCGCACGGTCAGCGCCGATGCCGAAGCGGGCCGCCTCCTTCGCCGCGTCGATGTTGGCGCCCAGGAAGAGAAACTCCCAGCCGTACTTCTCTTTCTGGCGCTGGATCATGCGCCGCACCGTCTCGTAGTCGTAGCGGCGGCTGGCGTTTTCGTAACCGTCGGTGGTGATGATGAACATCGTCTTGTCCGGCACGTCCTCGCGGCGGGCGTACTTGTGGATGTTGCCGATGTGGTGGATGGCCCCGCCCACGGCGTCCAGCAGGGCCGTGCAGCCGCGGGTGAAATACTCCTTCTCCGTCATGGACGGCACCTTTTCCAGCGGCAGGCGGTCATGAATGACCACGCTCTCATTGTCAAACAGCACCGTGGAAACCAGCGCCTCGCCCGCTTCCCGCTTCTGCTTGTCGATCATGGAGTTGAAGCCGCCGATGGTGTCCGTCTCCAGCCCCGACATGGAGCCACTGCGATCCAGGATAAAAACCAATTCTGTCATAATAGAAACCCTCCTTCGTTTGATTACGCTGTCATTGTAGCGCATCCGAAGGAGGGTTTGGTCGCCTGTTGGGCGACATTTATTCGCTTTTCAGGCGCTCCGTCCACTCAGCTTCCCTGAAGCCTACGAGGACGAAATCGTCACCCACCAGTAGCGGGCGCTTGACCAACATACCGTCCGTTGCGAGGAGCTTCAGCATCTCGTCCTCGCTCATCTGGGGCAGCTTGTCCTTCAGTTCCATGGACTTATACAGCAGGCCGCTGGTGTTAAAAAACTTCTTCAGCGGCAGTCCGCTGCGCTGGTGCCAAGCGGATAACTCGTCATAAGAAGGGTTCTCCAGCTTGATGTCGCGGAAATCATAGGCGATGTGGTTTTCGTCCAGCCACTTTCGTGCCTTCTGGCAGGTGGTGCATTTGGGGTAGCAGATAAAGGTCATGGTTCACGCTCCTATTTTTACAAAAGTATATTTCTTGCCCATTCCGTGCAAGCATCAGATTCTTTCAAGCCAAGCTCCTGCCAGATGCCTGCATAGTACAGCCCCTTATTGGGATTTTTAGCATTATTCGATCTTTTCCCGTATATGTGTTTCTCATCATACACTTCATTCAACACCCAAGTTGCCTTTGTGGCACCTTCCAACGTCAATACGCGCTTTTTATCAAAACACAGTACGCCTGCACCGGATTTACTTTCATCCAACGAAAGCTTCTCTGATGCTTTGAAAATCACATTTGTTGAATTGCCTATTCGGCCATCAGATGAATGCGGATGCCACCAAACTTTCTTCTGCTCTTCAGGTGTAGAAATAATTTCACCAACCTGAAGGTATCCCCAAATCACTTGGAGGTCTTTTCCTCGATAGAAATCACTGCGGCTCCGCGAATATCTGTATGTCCCCTTTTTGCATTCCACAAAGTGAAAATTCCCAAAAAACAGGAAGATATCTCCTTGTGTCACACCGATATTCTTCAAGTAAGTGGCTGCGGCATTTCGTTGACCAAAAGCAGGGAACCATCCGTCGATATTTTTCACACGCCGTCCTAAATCCAAATCAGGATCAAGATGGCAGTGATCTCCACCCTTATATCGCAGGTCGTGCAATATCTGAGAATACTTGGTCCCGTTGTAGCAGAGGGAATCGTATGTATCGATATCATTACTGGGAATAGGAAAAGAAATCATCGTACCATCTTCAAAAAACGGGCTGACAATACCACCATTTGCAGAGTCAAATCCTTTTCGACTGAGTATAATTTTCATTTCTCAAGCTCCTAACAAACTCTGATCAAAAGCGAACAGGGCCTCGTTGATCTCAAAAATGTCGTACTTTTTCTGCCCGATGAAATACTCGATAATGACGTCGAACTTGCTGCTGGCGCTGAGGGCGTAGCCCGCACGGGCGATGAGGTCGCGTGTCTCGTCCAGGTCCAGCTCCAGCGCGATGGCAAAGGCGATGGCCGTGGACTTGGAGGGCTTGTAGTCCGGATTGTTGCGGATCTTGGAGAACAGCTTGCGATCCACATTGGCCTTTTTGTAGACTTCCGCATCCTTTTTGCCGCTGCGGTCGATAAGCTTCAACAGCGTCTCCGAGAAACCGGCATCCAGATGCGCCAGCAGATCGTCCAGCCCATCGGCAGCCTTGGGAGCCATCATCGGCGTAGGCATCGCGCTCTCGCAGACGGCTTCCGCATGGCTCTCGAAAACGCTCATTCGGCGCAGATACTCCCGCCGGGTGTCGGTGTGGGCATCCACATAGTGGTCGTCGATGTACTCGGCAATGTCGGCGAACAATTTGCCGCTGATCTGATAGGCTTTGCGGTCGAAAATGACGAGGTAGACTGTCATGTCGTTGTGCAGCAGGAACTCGCCGATGGTGTCCACCGCCACGCGCAGCGCCTGATCCTTGGGGTAGCCGAAGATGCCGGAGGAGATCAGCGGGAAGGCCACCGTTTCGCAGTGGTGCTCCTTGGCCAGCGCAAGGCTCGTCCGGTAGCAGGAGACGAGCTGATCCCGTTCACCACGGCTACCGCCGTTCCACACGGGGCCGACGGTGTGGATCACATATCGGCAGGGTAGGCGGTAGGCTTTGGTGATCTTGGCATCGCCGGTCTTGCAGCCGCCCAGCGTCCGGCACTCGGCCAACAGCTCCGGTCCCGCCGCGCGATGGATGCAGCCATCCACGCCGCCTCCGCCCAGCAGGGACTCCTTGGCCGCGTTGACGATGGCATCCACGGGCATTTTCGTGATGTCGTTGCGAACGATGATAAGGGGCATGGCGCACCTCCTGAATATTGCACTAAAAATATTTTATCATGCGATATGCCGATTGTCTATCAATTTGCGCTGGTACGGTTGTAAAACGCGCCGAAATACTCATTGCTCATTATTCCGATAATACTCCTTATGAGAAAATCGGCGATGAAGTGCGGTCGCTGGCAGATTTAGCGCCTTTTGAGATCCCGTCATCTTGGGAATGGTGCCGGGTAGGCGACCTTTTCTCAAATATGTCTGGGCTTGCGTACAAAAAGGATGCCCTCGCTATAAAGGCGGACAAAATGATAAGGGTACTGCGTGGCGGAAATATCGGTGAGGAACAGTTCCTTTTCAAGGGCGACGATGTCTTCATCTCAAGTGAGCTCGTAAAACCAGAACTGTATTTGAGAAAAAACTATATGATCACGCCTGCAGTTAGTAGCCTGGATCACATCGGCAAAATCGCACTCATAGACAAAGATTATTCCGACACGGTTGTTGGCGGCTTTGTGCTTATGCTCATACCACACTTTAACGACGATGTCATATCAGAATATCTGCTTTACGCTTTTGCTGCTAAACACCATCGTGATAACTGCCGAAACATTACACACAAATCCGGCCAAGCGTTTTATAACCTCTCTCGTGAGCAGATGATGAACCTGCCAGTCCCTATTCCGCCACGCGAGGAAATGGGACGAATTATTGCGATGCTGAAACGAGTGCTTCCCAAGGTGGCAGATTACGCTGTTGTGGACACAGCGCTCCAAAATCTCAATGGCAGTTTTCCAGAAGCCCTCAAGAAGTCGATACTGCAAGAGGCAGTCCAGGGCAAGCTGGTTCCCCAAGACCCGTCTGACGAGCCTGCAGAGGCTTTGCTGGAGCGTATCCGGGCGGAGAAGCAGCGGCTCATCAAAGAGGGCAAAATCAAAAAGGACAAGCACGAATCCATTATTTTCAGACGGGATAATTCTCATTATGAAAAGCGGGGTTCCGAAGAGGTTTGTATCGACGAGGAGCTTCCGTTTGAAATACCCGAAAACTGGTCCTGGTGCCGGGCTTCCAGTTTAGGAACAATGGTCAGAGGGCGTGGTATCAAACGAACAGAAACTGTTCCCCAAGGATGCCCATGCATTCGATATGGAGAGATATACACAACCTATGAAACCTCCTTTGATGCAGCAGTTTCCTTTGTCCCTGAATCGCTCGATAAGGATTGCTTGCATTTTTCCTCTGGCGATGTAGTGTTCACATTGACCGGCGAGAACAAAGTGGACATTGCAAAAACGGTGGCGTTTCTCGGAGATGGACAAATTGCGGCAGGTGGCGATTTGGCTTTCTGGACGCATCACGGAATGAATCCTCTGTATCTTGTGTACTATATGGCATCGCCGTATTGTATTGAACTTAAGCGCCGTACAGCGACAGGCGACATCATCGTACACATTTCGACTTCAAAGGTTGGCGATTTCCTTGTTCCCGTTCCCCCGCTTAACGAGCAAAACCGAATTGTATCGGCAATTGAACAGCTCTTTGCTGTGGCTTCTACTTTGTAAAGTTCTCATTATGAGAAGTTGGACGGTGTGGAGCGCTGTATCGACGATGAATTGCCCTTTGAGATCCCCGAAAACTGGCGCTGGTGTCGCCTTGGAACAATCGCTGCGGTATTGGGCGGCAAGAGAATTCCTGCGGGTAGAAAACTAACCGAATGCAACACGGGTCATGTCTATATCAGAGTGTCAGATATGACAGATGGCGGTGTGTCAACCGACCGGCTGCTGTATGTCCCAGAAGATATTTACCCCTCAATTTCAAGGTACATAATAAATAAGGCTGATGTTTTTATCACTGTTGCCGGGACGATTGGACGAGTCGGGAAAATCCCAGACGAACTCGACGGTGCAAATCTGACCGAAAATGCAGATAGGCTTGTTCTCGCTGGCGTAAATCAGGATTGGCTCATTAAAGTACTTCAATCCGGGATGATTCAAGAGCAAATAGCAGAGGCAACAACACAGGTCGGGCAACCAAAGCTGGCAATAGCCAGAATTGAACGCTTTCTTATCCCGTTGCCGCCACTCGCCGAACAGCACCGGATCGTCCAGCGGATTGAGGAATTGCTCCCGCTGGTCAAAGGGCTGTAAAAGGAACACGGTATAATATCATAGTGAAAGGAGGTCTTTCACTATGATAGAAGAATTCGAAAGACACTTGAGAGGCACAAACCTCTCGGAAAACACGATATCCTCGTACCTTTTTGCCATTCGGCAATACAGCTCGCAGTACGACGGTATCACAAAAAAGAACCTGCGGGCGTATAAGGTGTGGTTGATTGAGAACTACAAGCCAAAGACCGTCAATCTGCGTCTGAGGGCAATCAACTGCTACTTGGAGAGCATCGGCAAAGAGAGCTGGAAAATGCCGTTTGTACGAGTGCAGCAGAAAGCCTTTCTGGAAAATGTCATCAGCGAAGCAGATTATGAGTATTTCAAAAACTGCCTCAAGCGGGATGACGAGCTGTTCTGGTACTTCGTAATACGCTTTCTGGCCGCTACCGGCGCACGAGTCAGTGAGCTCATACAGATCAAGGTGGAACACATTAAACTGGGGCATTTGGACTTATATTCGAAGGGCGGCAAACTCCGACGAATATACATACCAAAGGCTCTGCAGAATGAAGCCCTTTCTTGGCTGAACGATAAGCACCAAGAAAGCGGCTTCATTTTTTTGAACAAGTACGGAGACAGAATCACCACCAGAGGTATTTCCGGGCAGTTAAAAAAGATGGCTGTCCGGTATGGCATCGACCCGGTGGTCATTTACCCACATTCCTTCCGCCATCGCTTTGCAAAGAGCTTCTTGGAGCGCTGCAATGACATCGCATTCCTCGCCGACCTTATGGGGCACGAGAGTATTGAAACCACCCGCATATACCTCCGCAAAACCTCGACTGAACAACGGGCTATCGTTGATGAGGTCATAGACTGGTAAAAAGAAACCAGGCATACGCACGGCTATGGCGTATGCCTGGTTGTTACATTTTATCTATTATGGCAAATGTACGGACAAGATTTTCAACAATACGTAATTGCTCATTCGCCGGAGGAAGTGGAAGTAGCATTTTTGCGAGTGTCTGTCCATTACAGTTCGGCTGTGCAGTTGCGGTCGTCCCGCTCTTTAACTGTTGCCAATATAGCGGAGACTCCATAAAAAACTTCAAGTATTGTGGGCAAAGAAGCGAACTATAGCGAGTACGAATCAAGTATCCAGCATAAATGGACTCACACGGCACTTCGCTAACAAGAAACGATTTTCCTACCGTTCCGCCGGTTCGTGCAAACAGAATATCATTGGGTTGAAGCAGATATGTTGGAATATCAGAATCTTCGATATCACAAAACGGGACAGAACTCCATGCAACAGTATTTTCGTGGATATCGCTTATACGAACCATTCTGATGCGCCCTTCCTGCTTTGCTGGTGCATTGTACCCGTATTGGATGGATTCTGCGATTGATCCCCATCGCACCCATGCCCACGATTCCGGTATCTCAAAGGGCAATTCATCGTCGATACAGTGCTCCACACCGTCCAACTTCTCATAATGAGAATTATCCCGTCTGAAAATGACAGATTCATGCTTGTCCTTTTTGATTTTGCCTTCCTTGATGAGCCGCTGTTTTTCCGCCCGGATACGCTCCAGCAAAGCCTCTGCTGGCTCGTCAGACGGGTCTTGTGGTACCAGCTTGCCTTGAACTGCCTCTTGCAGTATCGACTTCTTGAGGCGCTCCGGGAATGCATCCTGCATGGCTACAGTTTCACCGTACACGGCTCCATAGCTTTTTACCACCGGCAGAACTTCCGACAGCTTCGTTAAAATACGGCGTTGCTCATCAAGCGGCGGAATTGGTGTGAGATACGCTTTGATGGTCGCTGTCGCAAGTTCCTTCTGCTTTGTAGTACCGTCTGCCTGGTCCTCTATAACACTTTGCACGGTTGGATTAGCAAAATAGTCGTACAAGTATTCCGGCAGGACAAACTGTTTCAGAGGGCGTATAACGGTAACATGGCTGTCTGCAACAGCCAGCTCATACGGATTAGCCGCTGTTTTGTAAATAGCCATTCGCCCCAGTGTCCCAAGGCCAGTAGAGTTCCACATTAGATCATTATCCTGCAAGAGGCGCTCCGGTCCATAGGAGGACAGAGAGTCAGGCTCAATAAACTGCGCCTTTTCAATCGAAAAACCGCTCCATTGATTGCACTTCTGTGCGACAACGGGGTACTTTTTGATTGGAGAATACTTCGGCGACTTTCCGCGCTGGATATACTCGCAGACGTCAATGAGCCGCACCCACTCCCACGAATCGGGGATGTCAAACGGTACTTCATCGGCCAACGATCGTACTTCATCGCCGATTTTCTCATAAGGAGTATTATCGGCACCTTTGAAGATAACGGAGGGGTTCTTTTCACGCTTGATTTTCTTCTCTTTGATGAGCCGCTCTTTCTCCGCACGGATATGTTCCAACAGAACGCTGGCGGGCTCGTCATTCGGGTCCTGCGGCACGAGCTTGCCCTGAACAGCCATCTGGAGAATGGAGTTTTTCAGTTGCTGTGCGGTCATTCGTCGCCCTCCTCCGTAATGTCAATGCCAAGGATATCGGTGATCTGGTCAAGGATGCGGTCAATGTCAGCGTTCAGGCTGGCCCGCTTCTCCTGGTACTGCTGAATCAGTTCCTTAGGCGGCAGGATTTCCTCCTCTTCGTGAGGATAGCCGCAGAGGTCGATGTTATAGCTCCGTGCTTTCAGCTCCTCGACGGTGTACTTCTTCGCCTTATCAAAGCCGTCGATGGTGATTTCCTCACGGTTGTCCCACCACTCAACAGCCGGGGCAAAGTGCTCCAGCTTCATGGGCTTCGTCTTGGAGAAGTTTTTATATCCCTCCGGCATATCCAAGCGGTAGAACCAGGTCTCCGTCGTGGGATGTATCCGGTCGAAGAACAGAATATTTGTCGTAATAGAGGTGTACGGTGCAAAAACGCTGTGCGGCATACGAATGACCGTATGGAGGTTAAACTCGGACAGCAGCTTTTCCTTGATCGCCATTTTGGCATTATCTGTGCCGAACAGGAAGCCGTCAGGCAAAATGATAGCGCAGCGACCGTTCTGCTTCAGCCGATACATGATGACAGACATGAAGAGGTCGGCAGTTTCACTGCTGCGGAGGTCAGCCGGAAAATTCTGCTTCACCCCCTCTTTTTCGTTGCCGCCGTAAGGAGGATTCATCAGAATGACGTCGAAGCGGTCACTATCCTTGTACTCACGCACATTCTTTTCCAGGCTGTTGCCGTGGATAATGCGAGGGTTGTCGATGTCGTGGAGCAGCATATTCGTGGCGCACAGAAGGAACGGCAGCGCCTTCTTTTCGATACCGTAGATGGAGTTGCTGTAAACTGTTCTGTCCTCGACGCTCTGCACCTGGGCGTCCAGCACCTTCAGCGCAGAGGTAAGGAAGCCGCCGGTACCGCAGGCAAAGTCTGCAATAGACTCGCCGAGCTTAGGCTTGATCATTTGCACCATAAAGTCTGTGACAGCACGGGGCGTGTAGAATTCGCCGGAGTTACCGGCGCTCTGCAGGCTGCGGAGGATCGTTTCGTAAATCTCACCGAAGGCGTGGCGGTCCTCGTACTCCTCAAAATCGATCTCATCAATGACATTGATAACCTGGCGAAGCAGGATGCCGTCCTTCATGTAGTTATTGTTGTCCTCGAAGGCTGTGCGGACAATGATCTGACTCATGGGGGTATTCTCATCGATTGCGATGGCCTTGAGGGTCGGGAACAGCTTTCCGTTCACGAAGTCCAGAAGTGCATCGCCGGTGAGCGCCTTGCCGTCCTTGTGGTCGACGGCCCAATTGCGCCAGCGCAGCTCCTCCGGGATGATGGAGGTATAATTCTCATCGTAAAACTCCCAGATCTCCTCCTTGGCATCATACACCTTCAAAAAGAGAATCCAGACCATCTGCTCAATGCGCTGGGCATCACCGTTAATGCCTGCGTCATTCCGCATGATGTCCTGCAGGCGTTTTACCAGGTTATTTAAACTCATATCTTATACTCTCCTTACGCAGCGTAGATTTCCTTCTGTAAATCGCGGATTGCCTGAATGTATCCGTTTTTGCCGCCGAACAGTTTTGCGATTTTCATGGGAGTGCCAAATTTACGGAACGGGTCATTGGACAGAATTTCGAGGTTCTCGATGCCTTGAATGCCCTCGTTCATGTACTTGTCCAGAAGCGCACTCAGAACGTCCTGCGCCAAGCCGGAATACTTGTAGAGGTATCCGCGCTTACGGACATTGTTTGCCCGCTCCGCCTTCGTCAGCGGTGCCTTATCGTAGGCAATGTGGCAGATGAGATCGAAATCGTCAATATCCTTATTTCCTGCGATTTGCCGCAGCGCTTCCAGAAGGACACCGCGCTCCTGCAGTTCGTCGATTATGGCTTGCTTCTTCTCCTCGGAGTTCCAAGCACGGAGGAAAGAATCCAGGGTGGCATACTCGCCGAGAATGTTCTTCTTGGAGTAGTCCGTCACGCTTTCCGTGATGAGCTTGCCGTCCTTATCATAGTATTGGACACGTTCATTCAGAATCGCAACCTCAACGCCACGCACACGGAATTTATGGTGTGGTTCAGCCGGTTCGTCACCGTGCCCATTTCCGTTATGCGGAGGATCATCCGTCACGGGAGGATCGTCATTGGGGATATCCGGGTTATCGCCACCATCGTCAATGACAACAATTGGGTCACCATCGAACTCCGGATCGGCAAACAGGCGGCAGGCATTTCGGAAATCCATGATGGTGAAATACTCTTTACCATAGTCTGGCTTGAGCCGTGTGCCACGACCGATGATCTGCTTGAACTCGGTCATGGAGTTTATGTTGTTGTCCAGAACGATGAGTCGGCACGTTTTGCAGTCCACGCCAGTCGTCATCAGTTTGGAGGTCGTCACGATTACAGGGTATTTGCTGTCCTCGGCGATGAAGTAGTCAAGCTGCGCTTTTCCCTCGGCGTTGTCGCCAGTGATACGCATGACATACTTGGCGTTCTCCGCCACCAGGTCGTTGTTCTCATTCACGAGTGCCTGACGCATCCGTTCTGCGTGGTCGATGTCCACACAGAAAACGATAGTCTTGGCAAAGCGGTCGTTCTCCTTCAAGAAGCGAGTAACACGCTTAGCCACCGCTGCGGTACGCTCATCAATGATGAGATTTTTGTCGTAGTCCTTGGTGTTGTACTCGCGGTCATCGATCTCGTAACCATAGATATCCCGCTGTCCTGCCGTGGGACGCCAGCCTTCCAGATCCTTGTCCAGACCGACACGGAGAACTTTGTACGGAGCGAGGAATCCGTCATCGATGCCCTGTTTCAGGCTGTATGTATAGATGGGTTCGCCGAAGTAAGAGATATTGGATACATCCTTTGTTTCCTTCGGCGTGGCAGTCATGCCGATTTGCGTGGCGCTGTGGAAGTATTCGAGTATCCTGCGCCAACGGGAGTCCTCCTTGGCGCTGCCGCGGTGACACTCGTCAATAACAATAAGGTCGAAGAAATCCGGCTGGAATGCACGGAAGGGCTCCTCATTCTCATCACCAGCCAGCTGTTGATAGAGGGACAGATAAAGTTCATAGGAGCTGTCTAATTTTTTGCCTTCGATTTTCGTCATGACCTTTGCAAAAGGCTTGAAGTCCTGTTGCATGGTCTGGTCGACGAGAATGTTGCGATCAGCTAGAAACAGTATCTTTTTCTTTCGGCCAGATTTCCAAAGACGGTGAATGATCTGGAACGCTGTATAAGTCTTGCCGGTGCCTGTTGCCATCACGAGGAGAATACGATTCTGCCCACGGGCTACTGCATCAACAGTGCGGTTGATGGCGATGCGCTGATAATAGCGAGGGGTCTTATCACCCGGCTGGAAATAATACGGCTCGGTAATGAGTCGTTCTTGCTCCGGTGTAAAATGCTCGTCCCCAATATGCCGCTGCCAGAGATCCTGCGGCGAGGGAAACTGCTCAAGCGTTAGTTCACGCTCTTTGCCGGACTTCATATCGTGCTCCAAGAAACCGTTGCCATTCGAACTGTACACAAACGGGATGTCCAGTACTTCGGCATATTCAATGGCCTGTTGCATTCCAGAGCCAACGCTGTGTTTGTTATCCTTTGCTTCGACGATAGCCAGTGGGATATTGGGCTTGTAGTAGAGCAGATAGTCTGCGCGTTTTCTCTTTCCTCTAGCTGTAACATTTCCGCGAACGATGACGCGACCATCCGTGAAGTTGTACTCCATGCGAATCTGCTTTTGTTTGTCCCAGCCGGCGCCCTCAATGGCTGGGGTAATGAACTGAAGTTTGATGTCCTCCTCAGTCATTTCATGTTTTTTCATAAGGTCGTTCATACCCATGCCTCCTTCTGTTGCTTCTGATAACTCAAAATTATCGGAAGTTAATGGGGGTTAAAGAGCGCAGCGCAGCTGCGGACTTTTACAAAATAAACTCACGCTATTTATTATGCCGTTATTCGCCCTTGGTGACTTCCGTGATGTTCCCAATATCGACGTCCAACGCACAAGTAGGTCTTTGCAAGAACCTCCAGCTGTACATATTCGTCTTTTGTGAGCTTTCTAACTCACCAACATACATACTTCTGGCAAATAACAATGCTCTGCCTCTCGGCAGAGCATATGGTCTGTATGACTATGCTGCCAAGGCCTTACAACACTCGACAGCGTTGTTTATAATGATAGCACATCTGGCCGGAATAAGCAAGAAAATGATAGATTTGTACGGGTTTACAAAAAGAATTCTCTAAATATGAGTATGTTAGCGTTCCAATACTGAGAAAAAGAGTTCGTTCAATTCGTTCCAGTCTTGCACTGGTGTATCTGGCAGCTTTTCGATCTGCTCTTTCACACTCACGATGCCAGTATCTAGGTATCGATTTAATTGATCGATTCGAGGAATCTCCTTGATCTCCGGCGAATTCATTTTCAAATCCAACAGTTGATAGACCGTTTCAGACAGGTCTTCAGGCAGTTCGCTTTTTACAAGGTCTGTAAAGAGCATAGGCGGCGGTGTTCCTTTTTCAAGGATCCACTTACAGGCTAGGATCGGTCTGAGTACATAAAAGTACTTCTTTGCCCGCACCATCTCACCTCTGAGATAATCGCGGTAGTTTCCCTCTGCCATATGTAAATAGTGCCACAAACCAGCCTTCGAGGAGAAATACTTCTGCATGATCGGTCTAAACTGATCCGCAAATGAACTCGTCTGGTAAATAATCGGCGACGAAAACCATTCAAACACCGTGGGATTGGACTTATGCAGCAAACGCAGCGTTTTATCAATATCCCAACCATTGATATCAAGTTCGCCATTGATCGGTACTTCTATCACATCGCGGGTTCTGTCCAGACGAAGGTACGCTTTTTCCGGACGCACATAAATAAATCGGACATCATAATCGCTGTCCGGAGAGGCAAAGCCCCATGCACGGCTACCCGATTCAACTGCCAAAAGAATGCGGCATTCCTCACGCTGTTCGATCTCGCGCAGTTTTTCTTGTATTAGTTCCTTCATGGTCAACGTCTCCTATATGGTGCGGTTTTATTATTTATTATATCATTCTGCTCTGCTATTTGCAATTTCCGCACGAGAGAAAGAAAAACGCTTCCTGCCCGGCATCGGTGAATATTCACCGATGCCGGGTGGGAAACGTTTTGGATCATATAGATTCACAGCGGAATCACTATTTTACGATCGTGTATCCCGCCTGTTTCAGAACCTCCAGCGCCTTTCCGTAGCGCTCTGCTTTCGTCAGGACATAGTCGGTGTTGTAGGTGGAGATGGCAAAGATCGGGATGCTGTTCTCGGCCAGAAGCGCCGCGATTTTGGAGAGGATCCCCACCAGCGAGAAGTCCAGAACGCCCTGAATACGGAAGCCCTTCCATCCGTCGTCCCGCCGGATCACGTTGGCCGGCACATCGTCGGTAGCGCAGACCAGAGAGAGTTCCTCATCTGTTTTTCCAGTGAAGCAAACTTCTGCCTCCCAGTTTACCTGTGTATAGTCCGTCACCTGACATACGGTGAAGTTCTGTTCCAGCACTTTAATCTCCATGCTGTTGACCTCCTCGATATTGCTTTCAGAAAAGAATTTGCTCCGGCTTGATCTTATCCGCCTCCGTGATGGGACGGATCACACGGCAGGGCGCGCCTGCTGCGACAACACCGGCGGGAATGTCGTGTGTCACCACGCTCCCCGCGCCGATGACCGAGCCTGCGCCGATGGTCACACCGCCGCAGACGGTGGCGTTGGCGCCGATCCAGACGTCGTTCTCCAGCGTGATGGGCGCGGAGGTGCCGATGCCGCGGCTGCGCTGCTCAGGATCGACGGAGTGGCCGGAACAGGCCAGGCAGACGCCCGGCGCGATAAAGGCTCCCGCGCCGATGTGGACCGGCGACGTGTCCAGAATCACGCAGTTATAGTTGATCACCGCCAGACCGTGGACGTGGATGTTGAAGCCGTAATCACAGCGGAAATCGGACTCGATGTTGGTCAGCGGATGATAGGTGCCCAGAAGCTCACGCAGGATGGCACGGCGCTTCTCCGCGTCCTCCGGAGAGGTTTGGTTATACGCCCAGCAGAGTTGCTTGGCACGTCTCTGCGCCTCCGCCGGGGCATTTTCATACCCGCAGGCATACGCCGCGGGACGCTTCATCAAATCAATTGGATTCATTGAATACTCCTTTGTTGACTGTAATTACTGGTGTTGGAACGTAAGTCACGTTCACCTTCATCTTACCAGCAGCGCCAGCACCAGCATATGTACCGGATAGAAGGCATAACAGGCATACTGGAATGGTTTGCTGTGGTAGCCCTGCCGCCCGCGATAGAGCCAGATCGGTATGAGCGCCAGCAGCGCAAGCCCCTGCTGGCAGAGCTCAAACTCCACGCCGAAGAGCGAAACGGGATACAACTGCCCGCCGAGCATCTGCACATTAATCCAGTACAGCGCCACGATCTGTCCGAGCAGCTTCCACCACGCCCTGCCCCGGAAGAAGCAGAAAACAAACACGGTCAAAACGCCCGCGCCGTAGTAGTCCACCATTCCCACCGTGCCGAGAATCGCGCCGAGCACCGTCACGCCGATGCAGACAAGGACGTAGCACCACGTCTTCCCCTTTTGTCTTACTCTTTCCATCAGGTGGATGCCCAGCAGGCCGATGAGCAGCGTCCAGATGACATTCTGGTGCACGGGATAGAACCACGTTCCGCCGTACATCAGGTCGAAGGGTATCTCCGAAAGCAGCGCAAAGACCAGCATCCGCAGGGCATAGCGCTTGAAGCTCCGCGTGTGGAAATAGCCCTCCACCGCCATAAAGGCGAACATCGGGAAAGCAAGCCGTCCCACGCATGTGAGCCACTCCTGCGCAGGCAGAAGCGTTGCCCACAGGTGATCCATCAACATGAAGGCCATCGCCAGAATATGCAGCGCCGCCGCGCTAAGATCAAACCGTTTTTTCATCAACTTCTCCTTACAACTGCTTGCGCCGCCAGAGCATCGTAAACTCTTTCTCGCCGGTGGATTCATCCAAGCCCTCGCGCTGGATCACGAAGCCTTCCCTCTGGTAAAAATGGATCGTCCGTGTGTTCTTTTGGTATACGCTCAGGCGCAGCGTGTCTTTTATGGCTTTCATATGATCCAGCAGGCGCTTGCCAATGCCTTGTGACTGCACTTCATCGGAAACAAAAATCCCTTCGATATATTCGCCACTCAAGCCAACAAAACCCTGTATTTTCCCGGCGCTTTCATACACATAGACTTCCGCCTGCGGCAGCATTTCTTTTACCGGCCCAAAATTGCTTCTCCAATACACGGCAGGAATGAAATCGTGGGCCTTCAGATTTGCGTCTAACCACAAATCCATCACCCTGTCTACATCTGCTTTCTGTAATCTTCTGATCATGGTCGCTGTTCTCCCAAAACGAATATGGTCATTCGATGGCGTTGGCCTACTGGCACGCTATCCGCTTCATGTACAAAAGCGGGTAGGGGTCACCGGCCTCGTCGTGGTCGGTTCGCTTGTAGACCGTGAAGCCCATGTGTTCATAAAAGCCTGCGGCCCGCGGATTCTGCTCGTTGACCGTAACCTCGCAGATGCCATACCGGCGGATGCCGTAGACAAGGAGCTGCCGCCCAAGTCCGGCGCCACGCTCCTCCGGTGAGAGAAACAGCATCTCCAGACGCTGACCCTCCACACCCATAAAGGCGACGGGGCAGCCGATTTTCCGCTCCGCAATGACCAGACGGGACACACCGGCCAGCGCATGCGGAACGTATTCTTTGATCTTCCGCACCTCCGCATCCGACAGAAACAAATGGGTGGCACGGACGGAAGCTTCCCAAATCACCAAGAGCTGGCGGAGGAATTCCAACGTTCTGTCGTGAACCTCACAAATATTCATGGCGATATTCTCCACAAGCTACAGCGTTACATTCGGATTTGTATATTGCCCGTGGTGTTGGGTGCGATTCCCATACTGGATGGCAAACTTGGGGCATCGATGCAGGCAGCCAAGGCACAGGGCACATTTCTCCTTGACCCACACCGGTCGTTTCCCCTGCATCTCGATGGCCTGAACGGGGCATTTTCTTGCACATAGTCCGCAGCCGACGCAGCTTTCCTCTACACGAAAATGCGCCGTTCGACGCTTATTGCTGTTGTAAATCGGCTGGGCGAACCACTCCGCCAGAAACGCGGGGACGTGCGGTGTCATATGCCGGTTGGTATGGCGTTCGCCGATCTTGCGGATCGCATCGTCGATCTCCGCTTCCGTTGTTCTGGAAAACGCCGCCACTTTCTCCGGCGTGGACAGGTCAAAAATCGGCGTCCATGTGTCCGGCATCCGCACGGAGTAAAACGCGTCGATGGTTTTCCCCCGAATCGCTTTGCCTGCCATGGCGTCGGACGCTCCCGGCATTGTGCCGTAGGTGGCAATAAAGTAGAGGTAGTCCGCATGAAAATCCGCCTTTTCAAGGAACTCCTTCACGATGCTGGGAAGGCCCCAGAAGTACGTGGGAACGACAACGCCGATCGTGTCATCCGTGAAAGAATACACGCCGTCGTGCATGCAGTCTACAATGGACACCGTTTCCTGCCCAAAGGCCGACGCGAGTCTGGCGGCAACGTATTTGCAATTTCCGGTGGCGGAAAAGTATAGGATCATATGACACCTCCACAAACAACGACTTCTCTGCATCTCTGTCACAGATTATACCATCCCACTGCCCCCCTTGGCAACCTCACTTCCCACTCTCTGTTCCAAACAGATTTGCCTTTTCTTTGTTTACACCGTCCCAAAATCTGCATTGCTGTCCTCGCAGAAAACACTTATGTATCGATCTCTCTACAAATATAGCTTGATTTTATATCACTTTGGTGATACTATTTGTGTAGCGATACTTAGGAGGACGCGGAGATGAATCAGAAAATTACCATATACCACGGCTCCGAACAGATCGTAGCGTCTCCGGCCTTTGGGCTGGGGAAACAGAACAATGACTTCGGGCTGGGCTTTTACTGCACGGAGAGCGAAGAACTCGCCAAGGAATGGGCCGTATCCTCTTTGCGCAGCGGCTTTGCCAATCGTTACAGTCTTGATAGGGAATACTTGAATATTCTGAATCTGAACAGTCCGGACTATACGATTCTGAACTGGATCGCCGTTTTGGTAGAGCATCGCCTCTTCTCCATCAAAAATCCGGCTGCACAGCGGGCAAAGCGGTATTTGATCGACAATTTCGGCATCAACGTCAATGCCTATGACCTGATCGTCGGATACCGTGCCGACGACTCCTATTTTGACTTTGCTGCTTCTTTCCTGAATAACGGAATTTCCGTGCAGCAGCTTGCAAAAGCCATGCGGCTGGGCAAGTTGGGGGAGCAAATTGTCATCAAGTCGAAATATGCCTTCTCTCTGCTGCATTACGAGGGATTTTCTATTGCGGAAAAGGAAAAATATTATGTTCTCCGCAAGGCACGAAATGATGAAGCGGATCAGCTTTATTTGGATATGCTGGAATCGGAGAATGACGGTCTTTATATGCTTGACATCATGAGGGGAGGCATCCGGAACGATGACCCACGCATACCAAGAAATCTATCTGAGTAACGCGCAGGCCTTGCTGGGCGATGCCTTTGACTATGCCATCAACGCGTGTGGAATTGCGGGAGACAGCTTTATAAAACTGTTTTCCGTCAGTTCCGTCAGCAAGCGTATCGAGAACGGCGAACCGGCCTATCTCTCCGGAAAAAGCGGGATCGAAGCGGCTGTTGATGTTCTCGTTGAGACCATCGGCAAAGCGCCGACCGCCGAACCGCAAGTCAATTTCAGCCGCTCCAGAGAGTATTGGATCGGCTGGGCAGTTGCCTACTACCAGTGGTACTCAGGAAGGAAATTCAGCGATATTTTCAAGGTTCTTTCATTTGAAGATTTGCAGCAGATGTATTCCCCGCTCCACGAAGCGGACGTCAGCAAGTTTGCCGATATTGTTGGCACCAGAGTGCGGAAGTACTTCGCCGACACCAATCTTAAGCGCATCCGCACACTCTATGGCTGCACGCAGGCGGAGCTTGCCAAGCGAAGCAATGTTAGTCTCCGGTCGATCCAAATGTACGAACAGCGCAACAAGGACATCAACAAGGCCAGCGCGGAGACTGTCCTCAGCCTTGCGAAAGTCCTTGGCTGTACGATGGAGGATCTTTTGGAAAAATGAATCTGTGGCGAGAGGGATACTTTATAGCGCCGCAAAGTACAGTTTACAAGGGACTACACAGAGTAGGTATCTGACGGGAGGGGTTCC
>OGPH01000913.1_pt1 | contig 26920 bp, 22 predicted proteins | sample 1552891 | NCBI WGS metagenome assembly OGPH01 (sample SAMEA2580272, study PRJEB22360) | human gut metagenome | biome: human gut; feature: human-associated habitat; material: faeces | place: Denmark | collected 2008/2010 | reverse complement strand
CCGCTCCATGCGCCTGCAGAAACAGTTCGTGGCGGATGCTTCTCATGAACTGAAAACGCCTCTGACGGTGATCACGGCTAATGCGGAACTGCTGCGGGAACGGTGTGCGGGACTGAGCGTGGAGGCGGATAGATGGCTGGAGCATATCAATCAGGAATGCAGACAGATGCGCTCGCTGGTGGAGAGCCTTTTAGAGCTGGCCAGGGAAGATGCCCGGACAAAACGCAGGGATAGCTGGAAGGCCTTTTCCCTGAGCGACCTGGTGACGGAAAAGCTGCTTGTTTTTGAACCGCTTTTCTACCAGGAAGGAAAGACGCTGCGTTATGAGGTGGAAGAGAATGTCCTCGTGAAAGGGGACGGGCCGCAGCTGGGCCAGCTGATCAAGGTCCTTCTGGACAATGCGGTCAAATATACTTGTGAAAAAGGCAGGGTGGAAGTGCGGCTGGAGACATTGGGGCATGGCCGGGCGCGGCTTTGGGTGAACAGCGAAGGGGAGCTGATCCCCAAAGAAAAGCGGACGTTGATTTTCCAGCGTTTCTACCGGGATGAGAGCGTGAGGAGCTCCTGCACGGGATATGGTCTCGGCCTGGCAATCGCCGGGAAGATCGCGGGAAACTATCATGCCAAGCTGGGTGTGGAGTGCCGGAACGGAATGAACTGCTTTTATGTGATTTTGCGCACCGCGAATGGACGCGGACATATGGCCGGCAAAGCTTCCGGAAAAACCGGGCAGGAGGGGCCGGGATGAATCGTATTTTGATGATAGATGATGATGAAGAACTCTGCGCTTTGATAAAGCGCAGCATCATGGCGGAAAACATAGAAGCGGATTCCTGCAGTACGGGAAAAGAGGGATTGGCCAAATTAAAGGAGAAAGAATATCAGCTTGTGATTCTGGATGTCCTGATGCCGGGCATGGATGGGTTTGAGACCTTGGAAAAGATCCGACAGGAAAACGACGTTCCCATTCTTATGTTTACCTCTCGGGATGACAGCATTTCCAAGGTGAGGGGACTGCGCGCAGGAGCGGATGATTATGTGACAAAGCCCTTTGACATGGAGGAACTGACGGCCCGCATCCTTTCTCTGATACGGCGTTATACCCGTTTTAGCCGGGAAAATCAGGATGCCGGACGGCTTGTGTTTGACGGACTGGAGATCGATATGGATAACCGTTCGGTCACCACCGGCAACGGAAAGGTTGAACTCCCTCCAAAGGAATTCGATCTGCTTGTGTTCTTTGCCAGGAATCAGGGAAAGATCCTGACGAAGCAGCGGATCTATGAAGAGGTCTGGAAAGAGGAATACTGCTACGATGACAGCAACATAATGGCGGTTATCAGCCGCCTGCGCAAAAAAATAGAGGCGCCCTTTGGCAAAACAAAATATATCCAGACGATCAAGGGCATTGGCTATCGGTTCAATAAGGAAGTATGATGCTGTTTATGCATTTTGTGGATGGTTGAATCACCCTGGCAGCGGGAATTGCTGGAAACAGCCCCCTCCTTCTTTACAAGAACAGGTGGTTCTGTTAAGATGGAAACAGAACAAATGTTCGAAAGAAGGTGAGATGATGGAACGCTCTGTTGCAGAAAGAAATCTGCCGATTCAGGTGGCAGCGCTGTGCGATACCACAGGAAAACTCCATCCTTTGTGGTTTCGATATGCGGACGAGGCGCGTCAGGTCCGGAAGGTGAACATAGATGCCGTCCTGTCTCAGAAAACGCTTCGTTATGTGGGAATCCGGATGGAACAGTATATCTGTGCTTCAGAGATTGGCGGGCGCAGGAGAATCTATGAGCTGCGTTACAGCGTGGAGAACCACAGGTGGTATTTTTTTCAGATGATGGATGAAGGCTGATGGACAGAATCTTTTTTCATTTGGATGTAAACAGCGCATTTTTGAGCTGGAGCGCCGCATACCTGGTGAACGTGCTTGGGGAGAGGACGGATTTGAGGCAAATTCCATCCGTTGTGGGCGGGGCGGAAGAAGACCGGCATGGGATCGTGCTGGCCGGAAGCATCCCTGCCAAGCGTTGCGGGATCCGCACCGGCCAGACGCTTTATGAAGCGATGAAAAGATGCCCCGACCTGGTGGTGATCCCGCCGGATTATGCCCTGTATGAGAAGGCTTCGCGCGCTTTTTTGGAAAAGCTTCGGACTTATTCGGATCGGGTGCATACCCTGTACCCGGATGAACTGGCGTCCAAACTGTGGCCCCTTCCCGTGGAGGAACTGTTCTGGGTGGGACCGGCCACTGCATCCAGGCTGAACCGTCTTGGGATCCTTACCATCGGGGAGCTGGCACATGCGGATCCGGATATGCTGAGGGCAGTTCTGAAAAAGCAGGGAGAAATCATCCAGGGATATGCCAACGGGCGGGAACTGGAACCCTATCTTTTTGCAGAACAGCCGGCGAAGGGATACGGGAACAGCATGACAGCTCCGGCGGACGTGACGGATCGGCGGACTGCGTCCCTGCTCCTTCTGTCGCTGTGCGAGACGGTCGGCATGCGCCTGAGGGAGGACGGCGCACAGGTCTCCTGTGTACAGGTGGAATTGGTTACCTCCCAGTTCCTTCGCGCCAGCAGGCAGGGGCAGCTGATGGAGCCCACAGATGTGACGCGGGAGCTGGGGGATAAGGCGCAGGAACTGCTTTCCGATCTTTGGAATGGAAGGCAGCCGCTGAGAAAGCTGGGCGTGCATGCCTATGGGGCAAGGCAGATTGTGGGCAGGCAGTTTTGCCTGTTCGAGCGCCATAGATACGATCGGTTTGGCCAGGCGGAACGGTCTGTGGACGCCGTCAGAAAGAAGTATGGTATGGACTGCGTCAAGCGGGCCTGCTTCCTGGAGGCGGACTGCCGGATACCGCATATGGGAGGCGGGCCGTTTACTAAGTTCTGAAAAAAGATGCTTGCAATCCTGCAGGGCGGAGATATAATGGAAAGTGCCGCTGCTTTTGGACTCTGTCAAAACCATAGCGGAATACTTATGAGATAAAGGGATGGAGGGAACGGATTTGAAAAAGGAGAAGCTGGACTGGAAGGTGTTTTTTGGCTCGGTGCTGACCATTGCGCTGCCGATTGCTCTCCAGAACTTTCTTTCAACCACCGCCAGCATGGTGGATACGATTATGATCGGGAGCGAGGGGGAACTGTCCGTGGCTGCGGTGGGGATCTGTTCTCAGATCGCATCGTTGTTTTTTTCCTGCTACTTTGGATTCGCGGGGGGAGCGTTGCTTTTTTTTGCCCAGTATTGGGGGGCGGGGAATGAGAAGGGGATCAACCGTGCATTTGGCCTTTCTATGAGCTGCATGTTGGTTGTGGCGTTGGTATTTGCCGGGGTGGCGACCGTCAATCCGGGATTTTTGCTGCGAATCTATACGGATAAAGAAAATATTGTTCGGGTAGGGATCCCATACATCCGGATTGTAGGATATGCTTATCCGCTTCAGGTGCTGACAGCGATTATTAGCTTCCTGATGCGGGCTACAGAGCGAGTGAAGGCGCCGCTGTTTGCTGCCGCGATGGGGCTTGTTACGAATTTTATCCTGAATTGGCTTCTGATTTACGGTCGGTTTGGATTGCCGCATATGGGAGCAGCCGGAGCGGCTGTCGGGACACTGGCTTCAGCGGTGGTGAATCTGGCAGTTTTGCTTGGCTTCCTGCTGAGGGATAAGAAGACTTTGACGCTGCGCCTGCGGGATATGTTTTCCTGGGGGGAGGGCTTTGTCAAAAGCTATCTGGCCAAGTGTTTGCCGATCATTTGTAACGAGATGTTTTATGGGATCGGACAGATGTTGATTAATATCGTGATCGGCAGGCGGTCAGAGTCGGCGATTGCTGCCATGGCGGCATTCCGGGTGCTGGAGGGCTTTGTCTTTGCGTTCTTTGGAGGCTTGGCAGATGCCAGTGCAGTTGTAGTTGGAAAGGAAGTTGGTTCAGGGCGCCATATGAGAGGGTATCAATATGTAAAGGGGTTTGCCGTTTTGTGCCCTGCGATCACCTTCTGCATCTGTTCGGTCTGCCTGCTGCTGAACCGGCCGCTGCTTAGTCTGTTCGGCCTGGGAACGGAGGCTCTGTTTTACGGGAAATATATGCTCATGATCTATTTGGCGGCGGGCACTGTCCGTACCTGCAATTATATTATGAACAGCTGCTACCGCGCAGGCGGAGAGACCGTGTTCGGAACCGTGCTGGAAATCTCCTGCCTTTTCTTGATCAGCGTCCCTGCCACCTGGATCGCGGGCATGGTGCTACATCTGCCTTTCCTGGCCGTTTTTGCCTTTGTCTATACGGATGAGCTGCTCCGTCTTGCTTTTGAACTGTGGTATACTCGAACCGGAAAATGGGTGAAGCCGGTCACGCAGGAAGGGATCGCCGCCCTGCCGCAATTCCGCGAGCAGATGAAAAGGTGTTAGAAAATGGGTTGACAAAAAAGGGCAGGCCGCATATTCTTAATAATATAGATTTAGGAGAAACCAGGTTAAACAGGCAAAAGGCTTAGAACGGAAGAGAGTAGGCTTGAATCCTGCAGCAGAGAGGGAACGTCGTCGGCTGGAAGCGTTCCCGGCAAGGGCGGCTGAAGATGCATCCGGGAGCTGAACCAGCGAAGGCGCTGTATAGAACAGATGCGGTGGGAAGTAGCTGGTTACGGGAGGCGCACGTTACGCGTATTGAGCGCAGGCATATTGGAAAGATGGCCTGAATCGGAGTGGAACCGCGGCATTGCCGTCTCTGAAAAGTTGAGATGGCAATGCAGGCGGTTTTTTTATTTGACGGGAAATGAAATTCCCTGCCAGATATCTGTTTGGACCAGGGGAAAGGCGGCGCGGTAAGAATGGGACTGATCAGCAATGTGAAAGAGGAAATCCGTATCATACGGGAACGGGATCCGGCGATCCATTCTTCCATGGAAGTGTTCCTGTACCCGAGCTTTAAAGTAATGCTGCATTACCGGCTGGCCCATAAGCTGTATCTGTCCGGCCATTATTTTCTGGCGAGATGGATTTCCCAGCGGGGCGTGCGCAAGACAGGGATCGAGATCCATCCGGGCGCACAGATCGGTAAAGGCTTCTTCATTGACCATGGAAACGGGGTCATTATCGGAGAGACGGCGGTGATCGGGGACAATGTGACCCTTTATCAGGGCGTGACGCTGGGAGGAACGGGAAAGGAACATGGAAAACGCCATCCTACGGTTTGTGACAATGTGATGATCAGCGCCGGGGCCAAGGTGTTGGGATCCTTCACCATTGGGGAGAATTCCAAGATCGGAGCCGGAAGCGTGGTGCTCAAGGAAGTGCCGCCGAATTCCACGGTGGTGGGCGTGCCGGGCAGGGTGGTGAAGCGGGGCGATCAGCCGATCCCGCGCGCCACAATGGATCAGGTGGATCTTCCGGATCCGGTGAAGGAGGATATATCCGGGCTGCAGAAGGCAAACAGCGAATTGATCAACAGATTGCTTGACCTGGAGGCGCAAGTGCGTTACCTTAAAAGAACAGGGGAAGCGGCGTGTCTGAAGCAGGACTGCCCGCACAGAGCGGCCTGCGGCCGGGAGGAAAGATGTCCCCAGGAAAAAGAATGCTGCTGTAAGGCTGAGAAAGGGCAGCCGGAGAAAAAAATAAAGGAGATACAGAATGAAAATCTATAATACGCTGACCAGAAGAAAAGAGGAATTTGAGCCCCTTGTGCCGGGCGAGGTGAAGATGTATGTATGCGGCCCTACCGTATACAATCTGATCCATATCGGGAACGCCCGCCCCATGATCGTGTTTGACACGGTGCGGCGCTATTTTGAGCATAAGGGCTACCGTGTGAATTATGTGAGCAATTTCACGGATGTGGATGACAAGATCATCAAGAAAGCCATCGAAGAGGGCGTGGATGCGCAGGAGATTTCCGAGCGGTATATTGCGGAATGCAAGAAGGATATGGAGGCGCTGAACGTGCGCCCTGCAACCACCCATCCGCAGGCCACCCAGGAGATCTGCGGGATGCTGGAAATGATTCAGGAGCTGATTGACAAGGGACACGCCTATGTGGCGGCGGACGGCACCGTTTATTATCGGGTAAGGAGTTTCCGTGAGTACGGAAAGCTTTCCCATAAGAATCTGGATGATCTGGAGGGCGGAAAGCGTTCCCTTCTGGTATCCGGAGAGGATCAGAAGGAAGATCCGCTTGATTTCGTGCTCTGGAAGCCGAAAAAGGACGGCGAGCCCTATTGGGAATCTCCCTGGTGCGACGGACGCCCGGGCTGGCATATTGAGTGCTCTGTGATGAGCAAGAAATATCTGGGTGAGGAAATCGATATCCATGCCGGCGGAGAGGATCTGGTATTCCCCCATCATGAGAATGAGATCGCCCAGTCAGAGGCGGCGAACGGAAAACCTTTTGCCAGATACTGGATGCACAACGCGTTCCTGAACATTGACAATAAGAAAATGAGCAAATCTGCGGGAAATTTCTTCACCGTGCGGGATATCACGGCGAAATACGATCCGCAGGTGGTGCGTTTCTTCATGCTCTCCGCCCATTACAGAAGCCCTCTGAACTTCAGCGCGGAACTGATGGAGGCGGCCGGAAGCGGTCTTGAGAGAATCCGCACGGCGGTTTCCAACCTGAATTTCCTCCTGGAAAAGGCACAGGCAAAGGAATTGTCCGAAGAAGAGGCGGCTCTTCTGAAGGAAGCGGAAGGCTATACGGCCAAATTTGACGAGGCCATGGATGACGACTTCAACACGGCGGATGCCATCGCAGCCATCTTTGAACTGGTGAAGTTCGCCAACACCCATGCGGATGAGAACAGTTCCCCGGCATTCCTGCAGGGGCTGCTCGGCCAGATCAAGGAGCTTTCCGATGTGTGCGGCCTGATCGTGGAGAAGAAGGAAGAGATGCTTCCGGAGGAAGTGGAAGAATTGATCGCCAAACGGCAGGCAGCCCGGAAGGAAAAGAACTTTGCCAGGGCCGATGAGATCAGGGCGCAGCTGCTGGAAAAAGGAATCGTTCTGGAGGATACCCGTGAGGGAGTAAAATGGAAGAGAGTATGAACCTGCTGGAAGGGATTAAAGAGGAATTTGATCTGGGGGAAGTAGATCTGGGGACCTACTCCCCCCTCACCTTTGCATTCATCGGGGACTGCATTTTTGATCTGGTCATCCGGACGATCGTGGTGGAGCGCCACAACGCTTCCCCGAACCGGCTGCACCAGGAGAAGAGCAGACTGGTGAAGGCCCGGACGCAGGCGGAGATGGCTATGATCCTACAGCCTTACCTGACGCCGGAAGAAGAGGCGATCTACAGGCGGGGAAGGAACGCAAAGTCCTACACGACGGCCAAGAACGCCTCTGTGACGGATTACAGAAAAGCCACTGGCCTGGAAGCCCTGTACGGCTATCTGTATCTGAAAGGAAGATTTGAACGGATTTTGGAACTGATCCGGATATCATTGAACGAACTGGGGCTGTCGGTCTGAAGGGCCGTGCAGCCGTTCGGACGGGGCTGAATGCTTACGGCATCGGCAGATCTTGATTTTGTACGCGCGCAGGGCGCGCAGATGGGAGCGGACATGCGATATGAGGAAATGAGGATAGAAGGGCGGAACGCGGTAATAGAGGCCATTCGTTCCGGAAGGCCGATCGACAGGCTGTATGTTTTGGAACGCTGCCAGGATGGCCCTTTGCTCACGATTAAGTCATTGGCGGCGAAAAAGAACGTGCCCGTTCAATATGTATCCAGGCAGCGTCTGGATCAGATGTCCGAAACGGGCAGGCACCAGGGCGTGATCGCCTATGCGGCGGCTTATGAATACGCGCAGGTGGAGGATATGCTTGCCCTGGCCGCATCCAGGAACGAAGCGCCTTTTCTGTTTCTGCTGGATAACATAGAGGATCCACACAATCTGGGGGCAATCATACGGACGGCCAACCTGGCGGGCGCACACGGCGTCATCATTCCGAAGAACCGGGCGGTGGGGCTGACGGCTACGGTGGCGCGCACTTCTGCAGGCGCGCTGAACTACACGCCGGTTGCCAGGGTGACGAACCTGGTGCAGACCATCAAAGCGCTGAAGGAAAAGGGGATGTGGTTTGTCTGTGCGGATATGGACGGCGAACGGATGTATGATCTGAATCTGACCGGTTCTATCGGCCTGGTAATTGGAAATGAAGGAGAAGGCGTGGGGAGGCTGGTGAAGGAGGCCTGTGATTTCACCGCTGCAATTCCTATGAAAGGGGAGATTGATTCTCTGAACGCTTCCGTGGCCGCCGGCGTTCTGGCCTATGAGATCGTCAGACAGCGGCTTGGATAAAAGGGGAGGCGCGATGAAGGATTACAAAGAAAGCAGCGATGAAGAGCTGATCGTCCGTCTCCGTGAGGGGGAACGGGACATCACGGACTACATCTGCGACAAATACAAGGGAATGGTGAAGGCGAAAGCCAAATCCATGTTCTTGTTGGGCGGGGAAGAGGACGATCTGATACAGGAGGGTATGATCGGACTGTTTAAAGCGGTGCGGGATTATGACAGCGGCAGGGATGCCAGCTTTGCCACATTTGCGGATCTGTGCGTATCCAGACAGTTATACACCGCTGTCCAGGCGTCCAACCGGAAGAAGCACATGCCGCTCAATACCTACATTTCCCTTTACAGCGGAATAGACGGGGAAGAGGGCGGAGAAGAAGCAAAGTTGATGAACGCGCTTCCTGCAGCGAGCGAGATGAGTCCGGAGGAACTTTTGATCGACCGGGAGAATGTGGAGGATCTGGAGCAGACCATAGAAAAAGAACTGAGCGGATTTGAAAAGCAGGTATTGGATCTCTACATCACCGGCATGAGCTGCACGCAGATCGCCAGAGTGCTTGGGAGGGATGCGAAAAGCACGGACAATGCTCTGTGGCGCATCCGGAACAAGCTGAAGAAGGCGATCGGGAGAAGGTAAGGGGATGGGATGCGATGGAGAAAAAAGAGGACAAAGGAAATACGAAAAGTATGATTAAGCTGAATTTTGAAGAGATCGGTTCCAGAGAGGAAATGCAGAGGTATCTTGCGGACAAGCTTTCGATCCCTTCTTCGTCTGGCGAGTCGTTGGATAACATTTATGAGTTCCTGACCATGGCGGCGGGAAGGATTCACATCATCGTGGAGGGCCTTTCCAAGGGGCGGAAACGCCTGGGCAGTTATCTGGACGGGGTGCTGAAAACGCTTTCTGAGGCAGAGGCGGCTACGGAAGGACTGACGCTGGAGGTGCGGGAGCAGATGGATGCAAATAAAGAATGGCTGGACAATCCGGCCATGACGGAACAGTCCTGCGCGTTTAACCGCCCCGTTATGGTGAGCGGAATGGAGAAACCTGTCCCGCCTTCATCCCAGGAGGGGTTAATGTACCGGGCGGAAGGCAGGCCGTATATAAGGCTTCGCTTTGCCAATGCCATAGATGTGCAGATCCAGATCGGAAATATGCGCTATCCTTTCCTGGAAGCGGAAAAGGATACCTGGGTAGTGGATCTTCCGTTGGATCCGGGTTTCTATTATGTACATCTGTATGTGGATAATTGTCTGGTGCTCAGCCCCTATCTGCCCATCGGCTATGGCCACTGCAGGCCGGCCAACTATATAGAAGTGGGGCCGATGGAGGATTACTGCCTGATGCATCAGGTGGCGCATGGAACCATTCGTCACGAATATTTCTTTTCCACCGTCACGAACAGGATGGAAAGCTGCCTGTGCTATACGCCTCCCGGCTATGACGGCGGGACGGAAAGCTATCCGGTTCTGTATCTGCAGCATGGATTCGGGGAAAATGAACGCGGTTGGATCTGGCAGGGGAAGGTCAATCATATCCTGGATAATCTGCTTGCCGGGCAGCAGGCGGTTCCCATGCTGATCGTGATGGCCAACGGCATGGTCATGGAAGAGGGAGAAGACGGAGCAACCTGGCTGGCTCCACGCCTGTTCGTCAGGCAGCTTGTGGAGGACATCATCCCCTTCATAGAGAAAACCTATCGGGTAAAAAGCGGACGGGAGAACCGTGCGCTGGCCGGTCTTTCCATGGGGTCCATGCAGACGAGCATAACGGTGGGAAAGCATCCGGAACTCTTTGCCTGGGCCGGGCTTTTCAGCGGTTTCATGCATGACCTGACGGATGGCGGGCCGGACAATAGCCATCTTGAGACCATGAAGGCGCCGGACTTTAATGAAAACATGCACCTTTTCTTCCGGGCCATGGGCCGGCAGGATGAATTCTGGGATAAGTTTGCAGCGGATGATGTATTCTGCGATGAACACCACATCAACTGCGTGCGCAAAGAATATGAAGGCGGCCATGACTGGAACGTCTGGAGAAAATGCATCCGGGATTTCCTTTCGCTGGTATTTCAGAAATAATGTATCCAGGATGGGCAGAGGCGAACCGCCTGGAACTGTAGCGTTCAGCCCGCCCTGCCAGAAGGCGCCAGGCATGCCCCCTCTTTCAGCCCGCCTGGGCGCCTTCCGGCTGACGGTCTGAGACATTATTCAATACTATAAAAAAGTTGTAAAAAAATACCCTCATAGTCTTGGCGTATATCCTTCCTCCATATATAATGGATGCAAAAGGAAGGAGCAGGCATAGGATAAAGGGCCTGGAGAGGGTGTTTATGGAAAACGGGCTGAGAGAGGAACAGGAAAAGGCGGTCGATGCGGTCAAAAACTGCGATGTGCCGGAGGAAACCGGCGCGAGGTTGTGGAGGGTGATCGAACTGTATGCCGGGCAGCAGTTTTATACGAGCAAGAAGCTGCCGTTTACCTATACGGTGAAAGGAAGAGAACTTTTCTGCGACCGGAAGGAAAAGTCCATCACCCTGGCCACCATCCTGCGCGCTTATGAGAAAATGAAAGCCGCCCAGGAGGCGGGGGAGCCGATCAGGGGGCCTAAACAGCTGTCGATGTTTGGGGCGCCTTACATATGGAGCATACTGAAAGGAACGGGGCTGATGTGATGCCCCGTTCCTTTTTGAGGGGGCGTGTAGATTGGATGGCAGCCAGACAGTCAGAGAAAGTTCAAGACCGGGAAAGTACTTGACTTTTTCTAGAGGGTTTCTATATGTATATCAGAAACTATGACAGGGAGAATCTGTTTTTGCATATTTTTGTTATCCTGTATTCTTTATAATGAGGATGTTCGGACAGCCTGATGGGATTTTAGCAGCAATATCGGCATGGAGGGAAGGATGTTTCGTTTAAGCAAATTAGTCGGAGAGGAAACCCACGTTGGAGAGGAATACAGGACAGATTGGGATGCCCAGGGGATTGACTTTTATGAAGACGTAGCCTATGGGATGGGAGGAAACCATCCCATGTATCTGGATCTGATGATTCCACGGAAAAAGACAGGAGAGAAAAGCCCCGCGATCATTTGGGTTCACGGAGGAGGCTGGAGCATAAAGGAACTGACAAAAAAGTACCGTCCGGTAAACGCGCTGGTTCAGGCCTGCCGGATGGGATTTGTCTGTGCTAGTATAGACTATCGCCTGGTAACGGAAGCGCCGTTTCCGGCCCCCATAGAAGATTGCAAATGCGCCGTCCGCTTCCTAAAGGCACATGCGAAGGAACTTGGAATTGAACCGGACTGTATTGGGATTTGGGGAGAATCAGCCGGAGGACAGCTCGCAGCCCTGACAGGGGCTTCTTATGGGAATCCCCGCCTGGAAGGGAAAGGAGGATGGGAGAAATACGACAGCCGGGTAAAGGCGGTATGCGACTGGTATTGCGGCGGAGATATGACGCATATGGGAGCGTATGCCTGTCCGGAGGTGCAGGAGAGGGCCAGGCAGCTTGGAATCCGGCTAACGCTGATGCCGTGGCAAAAGAAAGGCGGAGACGGACATAAAAATGAAGAACAGGAAAAAATTTTTATACAGATGTTTGGAAGGCCCGGAAAAGAAGCGCCGCAGCTTTCCATGGATATCAGTCCGATCTTTTATGTGGCGCAGGATCAGCCGGCGTATCTTTTGATGCATGGGGATTCCGACCAGGCGGTTTCGCCGGAATTTTCCTATAACTATTATGACGCGCTGCTGAAATATGGACATGACGCGACTTTTGTGCTGGTTCCCGGGCAGGGGCATGGTTTTTTCAAGGGCCAGGGTTATTATGATATTGTGCTTGATTTTTTTAAAAGAAAGCTGGTTTTGTAGCAGATAACAGGAATTGGGGAAAGGAGAAGGTATGGAAAATTTGCAGGTAATTGTGGAAAATGGGAAACTGCAGGGGGTTCATGGATGGGATCCGCGGGTCGCCGTATTCAGAGGGATTCCCTATGCCGCGCCTCCGATCGGACAGCTGCGCTGGAGGGCTCCTATGCCCGCCGCTTCCTGGGAGGGGATCCGAATGGCAGATCAGTATGGCCCGATCGCATGTCAGCCGGTGCCGGGTAGCAATCCGGAGGAATTCTGGACGAAAGAGATCCATCCGACAGGCATGGAATTCAAGATGAGCGAGGACTGCTTGTATCTGAACGTGTATACGACGGCGAGAAGGGGAGACGAAAAGATGCCGGTGCTGCTCTATATTCATGGAGGAGGATTCAAGGGCGGATATCCCTATGAGGTGGAGTTTGACTGGGAGCATATGGCGAAGAAGGGAATTGTGGTAGTTTCGATCGCTTACCGTCTGGGTGTGCTGGGTTTTCTCTCCCATCCCTGGCTTACTGCGGAAGCGCCGGATGAACCGAAGGGAAATTACGGAACGATGGATCAGTTGGCGGCGTTAAAATGGGTGAAGCGCAATATCTCCGCCTTCGGCGGCGATCCGGAACGGATTACGATCGCTGGCCAGTCGGCGGGAGCCATGAGCGTCCAGAACCTGATGACGTCTCCTATGGCGGACGGGCTGATCGGCGGAGCGATTATCGAAAGCAGCGTGACGGTGGCCTTTGCGGAAAAAAAAGACCGGAGACATCCGCTGGATAAGGCGGAAGCGACAGGAGCGCTTTTCTTTGAAAAGGCCGGAATTAAAAGCCTGAAGGAAGCGAGAGAAATACCCGCCATGGAACTGGTAAGGCTGGAAGACGAGGTGCTAGGGGCAGGAATCCATTTTGAACCGGCGATTGACGGCAGGATCATTCGGGAGTCTAATTTTGACGCGTACAGAAACAACCATCATCAGAGAATCCCTGTCATAGCCGGGTATAACCGGGGAGAAGCCGAATCTTTCTCGAAGGTTTTTTCCGCAGCGGTGGAAACAGTGGAGGATTTCAGAGAATACGCGGCGGGCTTTGGGGACAAAGCGGAGGAATTCATGGCTTTATGCCAGGTAAAGGATGATGAGGACGTCAAAAAGCTGTTTTCCGGAAATGCGATGCTGGATTTGCCGGCAGGCGCAAGGCTGTTCGGTTATCTGCAGGATAGCCAGGATCGGGAAACCTATCTGTATGAATTTAACTCGGACATTCCGGGAGAGGATCAGGCGGGAAGCTACCACGGAAGCGAGATGTGGTTTGCCTATGACAGCCTTGCAAGGTGCTGGAGGCCGTTTACCGGGAAGCACTATGACCTGGCCCGTCAGGTCAGTTCCTATTGGGCGAACTTTGTGAAGACGGGAAACCCAAACGGAAAGGACACGGCGGGAGAAGAACTTCCCGAATGGAAATCCTTTACTGCAGAAAACGAATTTGTGATGGAGTTTACGGACAGGCCCATGGAATCGGCGGTTAAGGCCGATCCGCTCATGAAGTTCCGGATTGATTATACTTTGGGGAAATAAGTGAAACAGAGCAGAAGAAAGAACAGACGCTGGGGTAGTGGTTCAGACGATCCTGAACCGCTGCCTCAGGTGTTATGCGAATAAAAGAGGATATCAGAAAATGCAACAGCAAAAATCGGTTTCCGCATATTCTTCCTTTCCTGTGTTGCTTACAATAAAAATATGATACATTCATTATGGAACAGATAAAGGGGGCAGAAAATGAGATTCAGGATTGTAAAGGATAAGGAGTTCTACCGGCAGGGTTTATCTATTATGCTCCCCGTGGCCTTGCAGCAGGCGATTAATATGGGCGTGAACATGATGGATACGGTAATGGTGGGAAGTCTTGGGGAGGCCGCGCTTTCCGCGTCCAGCCTGGCAAATCAGTATTATCAGTTTTTCAATATTTTCTGTATGGGAATCATAGGAGGGGCCAGTGTGCTGGCATCTCAGTATTGGGGAGCGGGGGAGAAGGAAAAGGTACGGGAGACGTTTAACCTGGCGCTGAAGCTGACCCTTTGTGTCTGCGTTTTTTTTGCGCTCCTGACCTGGTTTTTCCCTCGTCAGATCATGGCGATTTATACTTCCGAAGAGGCGGTAATCGAACAAGGGGCAAACTATCTGTCTATTACCGCGTTTATTTTCGTAATTCACGGAACAAGCTTTGTGGCGGCGCTCTTAATGCGCGCCGTGGGAAAACCGAGACTCGGGCTGGCGGTTTCGGTCGTCTCTTTTTTTGTCAACATTATTGCGAATTATATTTTTATTTTCGGAAAATTCGGCGCGCCGCGTATGGAGATCGCCGGTGCGGCTTTGGGGACGCTGATTGCCAGGACGTTTGAATTTGCGATTACTTTTATCTATATTTTTGCAATCGATCAGTCGCTGGGACTGCGTCCCCGCCATTTGAAAAAGCTCCCCTCCGCGTCCTTTTTCAAAAATTATTTCCGGCTCGGCGCTCCTGTGCTGGTTTCCGATTCCCTCCTGGGGCTGGGAGGAAACCTCGTATCCATTGTTATGGGGCATATGGGCTCCGCCGTGGTGGCGGCGAACGCGATATGCATGGTGATCGACAGGCTGTGCACCGTGGTGATCCAGGGAATTTCCAATGCCTCAGGAATCATCATCGGCAATACGATCGGGTGTGGAAGGAAAGAAAAAGCGATAGAGCAGGGAGAGACATTTTACCTACTGAGCATGGGCTTTGGGCTGATCGCGGCGGCGCTTGTACTCATCGTGGGTCCGCTTACTGTTTCCATTTATGCCTTGACGGAGGAAACGGTCATCCTGACGCATGAGATGATGGACGCTTATGCCTTTATAATTTTCTTCCAGTGCATCCAGTCGGTTATGACCAAGGGGGTTCTGCGCGGCGGAGGGGATACGAAGTTCCTGATGGCGGCGGATATCCTGTTTATGTGGCTTATTTCCATTCCTCTGGGAGCGGCGGGCGGATTGGTTTTGGGATGGCCAGCATGGTTTGTGACAATCTGCCTGCGGATTGATTATGTGATAAAATCCGTCTGGTGTATTGCGCGGCTTGTTTCCGGCAAATGGATTCATGAGGTGGAGGGCCTGAAGGAAACGGGAAAAAGGGAAAAGGGGAGGCTGAGTTAACCATAGAAAAGATGGGTATCGGAAAAGATGGGGGACGGACAGAAAAATGAATGTGCTGCGGTTAAAAAGAAAGAAATCCATAAAAGGATATCTGCTGTTGGGAGGTATCGCCGGTTCTGCACTGCTATTGCTGCTGCTGCTTGGGTTCGGCTGCTATATCATCCTGCATTACAGGCATCTGTATCTGCGGGATCATGCGGCCATGACATCAGCCTATGCGCAGCGGCTTGCGCAGGATCTTGGCTCAATGGAGACTTATGTGAAGAATCTGTACGGAAGCAATGTCCATTATCAGATGTTGAAGCGATCCCAGATTTCGGAGAACCAATGGGTTCTTGCCACTTATTATTTAAAGAATAATTTTGGCAGCAAAGCGGATAATCTGGATTTTTCCGGCGGGGTGTTTTATTACGATGAGGAATGGGACGCCCTTTACAGCCAGTTCAGCAGTTTTCCATATGCAGGGGATCTTTACCGTCTAAATCAGGCGGTTAAGGAAAAGGTGAGCTCCTGCGTGCAGGAAAGAATGCCCTGCGAAGAGAGGGTTCTCTACGAGGGGGAGAGCTATCTGATCTATATTCTGGGAGACAGAGGAAAATTTCTGGGATATGCGGTCAATCTGTCCAGATATTTTGCGGTTATGGAAGATGTGCAGCTGATTCTTGCCGACGGAAAAGGAGATATTCTGGTAAATCAGGGAGAGGCCTTTCTGGAGGAGCATGCCATAAGGGAGAGGCTGGAGGGTCGTTCTAAGGGAGCCGGACTGACTTATATGATTTCAGAAGAAGCCGTGGAAGGCTCGGATCTGACGCTGATGCTCATTCACAAGGACGGAAGGCTGGCATTCTGGAGACAGCCGGAATTCTGGCTGCTGTGCATTCTGGTTCCGCTTCTGGCATTTGCCCTGCTGTGGGAGGTCTACCGGCTGGTCAAGAGGATCATCTATCAGCCGATCGATCATTTCGTCCACCGTCTGACGGAGATGAAGGGAGGGGAAACGGCAGAAGGGTTCCGGGCGGAGCCGGGAGAGAACCGGCTTGAGGAAATCAGGACAATTAATGAGAAGTTGGACGAGTTGATCTGCGAGATGGGATGGCTGGAGCAGGAAAAGTATAAAAAAGAAAAGGAGGCCAACGCGGCGCTGCTACAATACTATCAGCTGCAGGTAAGACCGCATTTTTTCCTGAACTGTCTGAATATTATGGCCTCTTTGCTGAATGAAAATGATCTGGAGACGGTGAAGACGATGATTTTTTCCGTTTCCAGGCATTTCAGATATGTATTTCAGGATACGGACAGCCTGGTTTCTTTGGGAGAAGAACTGGAGGAGGTGCGCTCTTACTGCAATATATATGTGATAAAAAACGCCGTGCCCATCCTGCTCCAGATGAAGCCGGGAGAAGGGACCGCTTCCTGCCGGATCCCGATTCTGTGCATCCAGACCTTTGTGGAGAATTCTGTGAAATACGCGATGAAAAAGGACAGGGTGCTTTCCATCACCATTATGTCGGATATCATAAGGGATGACGGGGAAGAGTATCTCAGAATTCATATTGCAGATAATGGGGACGGCTATCAGCCGCAGCAACTGGAGAGGCTGAACCGGCCTGTGACGGAATTCCAGTATCATTCCGCACAGGTAGGGATAGACAATATGAAATACCGGATTTATCTGCTGTATGGGAAAGGAGCCAGGCTTTATTTCTTTAACAGCCCCGCCGGAGGAGCTGCTACGGAAATTCTGCTGCCGCAAAGAGTATGAATATTTTGATTGTGGACGATGAGATGACGGTGTTAAAAACGGTGTATTCCCAGCTTCTGGGGATGGGGCTGAAGGCCGGCAGAATCGATACGGCAAACAGCGCCAGGGAAGCAAAAGAGAGAATGGAGCGCTATGAATATCAGATCCTTCTGTGCGATATCGTTATGCCGGAAATGGACGGGATCACGTTTGCAAAATGGGCGTTGGAGAATTACCGGGATATTAAGATCATTTTCCTGACGGCATATGCGGATATCAAGTATATGAAAGAGGCTATTTCCATGCAGAGCTTCGATTATGTGCTGCAGCCTGTCAGCACACAGGAGCTGCGCGACGTCGTCGAACGGGCGGTTTCCCAGATTAAGATCGAAAGAAAAAACAGGGAACTGATGAACAAAGGCGCGTTCTTCCAGACGCATGAAGAAAATATTCTGGAGACGGGAACCCTTCATTATCTGGAGGGAAAAGAGACGGAAAATTTCTATATCAGAAGGTTGATTGCCGGCCATAGCAGAAACAACCAGGGAGAATCTCTCTATTTGCCGGTTCTTGTGCAGATTCTGCAGACACAGAAGAACCTGGAAGGGATTGAACGGCCGATTCTGCGCTTGATTTACGGGAATATCCTGGATGAGGTCTTCCAGGAACTGAAGGTGTTTAATATCATTTTGCTGGAGGAAAACAGCAGGGATTTTATGATGCTGCTGTATTGGAAACGGGAATTTTCTTATCAGGAAAAGGGGCTGGCCGAGAGGCTGGAACGCTTCCGGATTCTGGCATACCGCGTCCTTTTGACGGAAGTAGCGATATACTGCGGAAAAATCTGCCATCCGGAAGAACTGGCGGCATGCTCGAAGCCGCTTTTGGAGGAGAAAAGGAACAATGTGGGCCGGGAAAGCAGGGTATTTCTGTACGGAGAAAAAGAGCCGGGAAGCGAAAGCAATTCTTACCGGATACAGCTCAATACATGGAAAAAACTGTTGGATCAGGAGCGGTTTGACGATTTTAAGGACAGCGTTCTTTCTTATATCCACCGGGAAGGCCATGGACGGATGAAAGCGTCCGGCCTGATGAATCTGCATCAGAGCGTGACGCAGCTTTTGCTGGTCTATCTTATCAACCATCAGATCGGAAGCGAGTATATTTTTGATGAGGATCTACCATATCTGACTTATATGAACGCTTGGCAGGGGTATGATTTATTTGAAAGGGCGCTGACGCATATTATGGAAAGACTGCGCGAGATTATGGGGAAGGATGAAACCAGGGATGCAGTGGAGGAAGCGATTCAATATATCAGACAGTACCTGGACAGGGATCTTTCCGTGTCGGAGATAGCGGAGTATGTGGGGCTGAACCCGGAATACCTGACGAAGCTGTTTAAGAAAAACACAGGATCCACCTTAAAGGAATATATCGTAAACGAGAAGATGGAATCTGCCAAGATTCTGCTTGCCACCACGACGCTTCCGGTTACCCTGATATCCAGCCATGTGGGATACGGCAATTATTCCAACTTTACGCGAAGCTTTAAGCACCTTGCAGGCTGCACTCCCATGGAATACCGAAAGATGGCCCAGAATCAGAAAATGCAATAGGGGCGTTCTGATTTTGCATATTTTTTGCCGTCTGATTTGAATAGAATAGGCTTATCAGAAAACCGGACAAAACAAAGAAAAGGAGGTAGCTTATGGGAAAGAAATTGGCGGCATTGATTCTCGTAGCGGCAATGACGGCCTCTTTGCTGGGCTGTGCGGCCAAAACAGAGCCGGACACAGACAGCCAGGCGGCAGGAGGCGCGGGGTCCCCGGCAGAAGGCGCGGTGGAAGAAGCAGAAAGCGAGGAAGAATTCCAGGTGGCGGAGAACCCGGACGACTGGCCGGTCGTAACGGTACAGGTAACGGTGCTGAGCGAAATGCCGGACGAACAGATAGTGGAGGATGCACTGAACGAATATCTGGTGTCCATTAACGCGGGAGTAAAGGCGGATATGGTGCAGATGAATATGGGGGATCTTTCCACACAGCTGACACTGCTTCTGTCTGACAACCAGCAACCGCTGGATCTGTTCTGCTGGAGGTTCTATTCTACGCTGGACGGCTGCGTGAAAAACGAGCAGTGCATTTCCCTGGAACCGTATCTGGACGTATATCCTGATCTGTGGGAAATGTATCCGGAGTTGGTTTTAAAAACACAGCAGGTCGGTGGCGTACAGTATGCCGTTCCTTCCGTGGACAGCTATGCGACATACGAGGTCTATGCGCTGAGAAAGGATGTGGCGGAGGAGCTGGGAATCGCCGACAGGGACGGGGAACGCATTACTCTGGAAGAGATGACCCAGATCATGAAGGATGCCAAGGCCCTTCATCCGGAATACGCTTATATCTGCAATACGAACGATGAACCGGTGATTGGGATTGACAGCCTCGGGAACAGCAACTGGCTGGGCGTTCTCATGAACCGCGGCGTAGGGACGACGGAAATCGTGAACCTTTATGAGACGGAGGAATGGCGTGATTTCTGCTATCTGATGAAGGAATGGAATGAAGCGGGACTGATGGTGGACGATCCGCTGAACAATGATATGTCGATTTCGCAGTACAATAACGGCGTTTCCGCAGGAACCTATCTTGGAGGATACAGCCCGGACTATATTAAGGCCCTGATTGCTTACAGTCCTTATGAACCGGTGGAATTCCAGCTGACGGATCTGGTGGGGACGAGCGCTTCCGTCCTGGGAGGCTGGATGGTTTCCACTGTCTGCAAGAATCCGGACGCGGCGATGAAGCTGCTGTATCTGATGTCTACGGATGAAACGGTAGCCAGATATTTTATCCTGGGAATCGAAGGAGTGCACTATACAGTGGACGAGAAGGGGATTGCCCGCAGGCCTGAAGGAGTGACGCAGAGCAACAGCACCTGGAATCAGGACTGCCCATGGTTTTATCCGAATCAGTGCCTGAGCATTCCGCTGGAGACGGAGATGACCACCTATTATACGGACATGCTGGAAGCGCCACAAAATGCGGAATTTTCAGAGGCGATGGGATTTATCTTTGACAGCGCTCCGGTATATGACCAGATGGCGGCATGTACGACGATTGTGGCGGAATACAGGGACGCCCTGTTGTACGGCTTGGTGGATGTGGACTCGTATCTGGAAAAATTCAACGCGGATTTGAAGGCGGCGGGGATTGACGAGATCATCGCGGAAGAGCAGAAGCAATTTGACGCCTGGCGCGCCGCGCAGTAAGCGGGCAGGAAAGCGGATGCCGGCCATAGACGGCTATGGCCGGCGTTTTCTGTAAGAATGGAAGAAGGGTGGGATAAGAAAATGTCTGAAAAAGGAAGCTTTAAGAAAAAGACGGCCTCCAAAAGCCAGACAAAGAGAAAGCTGAAGAAGTATGCGCCTTTATATCTGTGCGCGGTTCCCGGTTTTCTGTATTTGATTATTAACAATTATCTCCCGATGGGAGGATTGATTCTCGCATTTAAAAAATACAGCTTTGCCAAGGGAATTCTGGACAGCCCCTGGAACGGCCTGAGCAATTTTACTTATCTGTTCGGCTCCAAATGGGCGAGAATCATGTTCCGCAATACGATCGGCTACAATATTGCATTTCTGATTTTAGGGACGGTTTTTGCGATTTTTGTGGCGATCCTGCTGAATGAGGTACGAAGAAAAGGGGTACAGCAGATTTACCAGACGACTATCCTGATTCCTCACCTGGTCAGCACGGTTCTGATCGGTTATCTGGTATTTGCCTTTTTGTCCAGCACGAACGGTTTTATTAACAAAGGGATTCTGGAGCCGCTTGGCAGGGAAGGGGTTCAGTGGTATACGGAAGCGAAGTACTGGCCGGTGATTCTCGTGATCGTACAGCTGTGGAGAAGCTTTGGGTTTCAGAGTATTGTGTATTTCGCGACGATTATCGGATTCGACAAAACCTATTATGAAGCGGCTGTTGTGGACGGCGCTACCGCATGGCAGCAGATCAGCAGGATTACGCTGCCCATGCTGAAGCCTACTGTCATTATTCTGACCATTATGGCCCTGGGAAGAATGTTTGCCTCTGATTTTGGCCTGTTCTATCAGGTGCCGCAGAACAGCGGGCTGCTGTATTCGACGACCACGACGATCGATACCTTTGTATACCGTACGCTGATGCAGGATCACGATGTGGGGCGTTCCCTTGCGGCAGGATTCCTGCAGTCGATTCTCGGTTTCTGTGTGGTAATGCTTACGAATGCGATTGTGCGCAAGATCGAACCTGACAGCGCATTATTCTAGGGAGGTGGTAAAATGGCCGGAACAAACCGTTTTTTTCGATTCTTTGCAAATTTTACTCTGGTGATCCTGACGCTTTGCTGCCTTTTGCCGTTTATCCTGCTGATTACGGCTTCCATCACCGATGAAGCGACCCTGACCCTGTACGGGTATTCTTTTTTTCCACAGAAAATTAATTTCCGTGCGTATGAATATCTGTTCCAGTCTGCAGGAAAGATCGCGAGGGCGTACGGCGTAACGGTGGTGGTGACGGCGGTTGGCACGACTTTGAACGTGACGATGACGACGTTTATGGCCTATTTGTTGTCCAAGCAGGATCTGCCGGGAAGGAACTTTTTATCCTTCTTTATCTTTTTTACCATGCTTTTTTCTGGAGGAATGGTTCCTTCCTATATCATCTGGAGCCAGTACATGCAGGTGGGCGACAGCCTTCTGGGACTGCTGCTTCCGAATCTGGCCCTGGGAGCCTACAACGTGATTCTGATGAGAACTTATTTTACTACAAATGTGCCGAAGGATATTCTGGAAGCTGCGGAGATGGATTCCTGCAGCGAGCTGGGAATGCTGTTTCGGATCGCGATCCCGCTTTCCAAGCCGATGCTTTCCACGGTTGCCCTGTTTTCCGCGCTGGCTTACTGGAACGACTGGATCAACGGCCTGTATTACCTGACGAGAAGGAGCGATCTGTATTCCATTCAGAACGTGCTGAATTCCATGATGAACAACGTGCAGTTCTTAAAGGAAAATACGTTGGACGCAAGCAGCGCGCAGATTACGACCCAGATCCCCACGTCTGGGGTGAGGATGGCAATTGCGGTGATATCCGTACTTCCGATCATGGTCATTTACCCCTTCTTCCAGAAGGCTTTTATCAAGGGAATTGTTATCGGCGGCGTGAAGGGCTGATGGAACGCTGTGACGGTTCGGTTTTAGCTGGATTTCGTCGGCAAATGCGCAAAAAGGAGGGACGGGCCATGACGATTGATGGAAAAATGATACATGATTCGCTGTATGCGCAAAACGGAGGACACATTCCTAAGGAGGGAGGAAGTTGCTCCATCCTTCTGAAGAAAAGATATGATAGCGTTGTGTTTTGCCCCGGAGAGCCTTTTGTAGGGCAGAGGGGACCGGGTACAATGTATCCAAGATGTATCTGCCTGGAGCATAACGAGGAGAAAAACGGGACGCTCTTGGCAACAATGGAATATTATACGAAAGATGTGCCCGTTTTCCCGATTTATGAGAGCACGGATGAGGCGCACAGCTGGCAGTATCTAAGCTGCGTAGAGGATACGCAGCTGGGGTACGGCTGCCGCTTTCAGCCCCACTTATTTGAGCTTCCCTGCGATATGGGAAGACTGAAGGAGGGGACGATTCTGTGCGCAGGGAATATGATCCCGCAGAATATGGGCATGACGGCGCTGCATTTGTATCAAAGTAGCGATGCGGGGAAAACCTGGGAATTTGTTAGCGAGATCGTGCGGGGAGAGAATGACGAAAAGCATGTGATGGGGCTTCCGGTGTGGGAACCCTTCCTGCTGCAGTCGCCGGATGGGAGGTTGTTCTGCTATTATTCGGACGAGAGGTATAAAGACCGCGGAAATTATAATCAGCTGCTGGCACACAAAGTATCGGAAGATGGAGGTTATACCTGGGGAGAAGAGAAAATAGACGTTGCCTTTGCAGACGGTATTCTGCGTCCTGGTATGCCTGTCGTCGCTTATCTGCCAAACGGAAAATTTATTATGGTATACGAGATGGTAAATCAGGACAGGATTCCGGTATACTTCCGCATTTCTGATTCCATGGACGATTGGGGAAAGCCCGATTTTATAGGAAATCCGATTATCGCGGCGGATGGAAGTTATCTGACGGGAACGCCCTATGTGGCGTGGATTGACAAGGGCGGAGAAAATGGGACGATTCTGGCAACAGGAAGAGGCTTTTCCCATATTTTTGCGAATTCGGAAATGGGGATGGGATTCTGGGAAAAGATGGAGAGCCTGATTCCCATTGACAACAATTATTCCTATACGGGCTACAGCCAGTGCTTGATTCCTCTGCAGGGAGGCGCAAGGATCTTAAATGTCAGTCCCCGCCAGATATCAGACAGGCAGGCGCTGATTGAAGCGGCGGTTGCGGATGTGTATGTGCGGGCATGAGGGAACAGAATCTGCTACAGGACATGTCTGAAAATGAATATTTCAGGCGGAGAAAAGACGGTATGATATTCCTATCAAAGGAAAGGAAGGAAATGTTATGAAAAGGAAAATGATTTCGTTCTTTCTGGCAGCGGCGATGCTGCTGGGGACGCTGACCGGCTGCGGATCGCAGTCCGCGCAGACAGATGCGCAGGGAACAAAAGCGGCATCGGCACAGCCGCTGGAGGTGCCGGAAAATCCGGACGACTGGCCGGTTATTGCGGTTCAGTCCCTCAGCTACGACATGCCGGACGAAGAGATGATCGAGGAGGCGTTGAATGAGTATCTGATTTCCATTGACGCAGGAGCCAAGGTGGATTTGGTTGGAATTAATTTTGGCGACCTGGCCACGCAGATGACCCTGATGCTTTCGGATAAGCAGAATCCTCTGGATATCTTCTGCTGGCGGTTCTATTCCAATATCGACAGCTGCGTCAAGAATGAACAATGCATCTCGCTGGAGCCTTACAGGGAGCTGTATCCGGATCTGTGGGAAATGTACCCGGAAAAGGTATTAAAGACCCAGCAGGTGGCGGGCGTACAGTATGCGGTTCCGTCGGTGGACAGCTATGCCACTTATGAAGTCTACGCCCTGAGAAAGGATGTGGCGGAGGAACTGGGAATCGCCGATCGGGACGGCGAACGGATCACGCTGGATGAGATGACCCAGATCATGAAGGATGCGAAATCGATCCATCCGGAATTCGCCTATATGTGCAATACCAATAACGAATCGGTGATCGGTATTGACAGCCTGGGGAACCCCAACTGGCTGGGCGTGCTGATGAATCGCGGCGTGGGAACGACGGAAATCGTGAATCTGTATGAAACGCAGGAATGGCGGGATTACTGCTACATGATGAAGGACTGGAATGATTCGGGACTGCAGCTGGACGATCCGCTGAATAACGAACTGACGATTACGCAGTACAATAACGGCGTGTCCGCGGGCACGTTCCTGGGCGGCTACAGCCCGGAATACATTAAGGCTCTGATCGCCTACAGCCCCTATGAGCCGGTGGAATTCCAGCTGACGGATCTGGTGGGGACGAGCGCTTCCGTATTGGGAGGCTGGATGGTTTCCACTGTCTGCAAGAACCCGGATGCGGCGATGAAAATCCTGTATCTAATGGCGACGGACGAGGTGGTTGCGCGCTATATGATCCTGGGAATCGAGGGGCATAACTATACGGTGGATGAAAACGGGATCGCCCGCTTCCCGGAGGGCGTGGATACCAGCAACGCCACCTGGAACATGAACGGCCCCTGGTATTACCCCAATCAGTGCCTGAGCCTTCCTCTGGAGGTGGAAATGCCCACCTATTATACGGATATGCTGGATGCTCCGAACCATGCGGAATTTTCGGAGGCGATGGGCTTCATCTTTGACAGCTCTCCTGTATATGATCAGATGGCGGCCTGCACAACAGTTGTCGCCGAATACAGGGACGCCCTGCTGTACGGCCTGGTGGATGTGGATTCCTATCTGGAGCAGTTCAATGAAGAATTGAAGGCGGCAGGGATTGATGATATCATTGAAGAAGAGCAGAGGCAGTTCGACGAGTGGCGTGCCGCGCAATAGGGCGGAATAAGCCTTGCCAAACGGCGCTTCAGGATGGCGGCTGCCGGCTTTTGGGAAACGGTGAAGGCTTACCGTTTCCCTTTCGATCAAAGGAATGGTAGATTGGGACAAGGAGGAAAGATTTGCGCCGAAGCGTCGCAAATCCAATCATCGCAGCGCCGAACTGGAGGTTCGGCGTGCGTGCCTCAGCGTAAAAACGCTTCGGCATGGAGGGAAAGATGGAGGAAGAAAGAAAACAGGTATTTGGATGTGTTGACTTAGTATGCGGCGAGGCTTTGCACCGCAGCGTGACTTTTTTTGAAGACGCTCCCTGTTATCCGACGGAAAAGCTGGTGCGGCTGCATGGAATGAGAAGACGGCTGACAGAGGAAGCGGACGAAGGAAAGAAGCGGGAGCTGCTCAGAGAATATCAGGCGTTCATGGATGGAATGGAGAAGCTGCCGGACGCCCCTGAGCGCATTTATCTGTGGCAGGAGGGGAATATGCCGGAAACCGGGGAATATACGGCCAATCCGGGATTTCGCTATAACCACGACCCGGATTTCAGGCCCTATATGTACGAATTCCTTCTGCCCAAGGACGTGACGCCGAAGGGGGCGGTTGTGCTGTGCGCAGGAGGGGATCACGGGGATTGCGTGATACATGAGGCTTACCAGAGCTGCCTTGATTTTAACAAGCTGGGGTATCAGAGTTTTATGCTGCTGAACCGGACGAACCGGATGCCCTATACCGGCCAGGAGTGCGGCGCCGACGCGGCACGGCTGATCCGCATGATCCGTAAAGATGCCGCGAAATATCGAATCAGGGAAAACCAGGTGGCGTTTGCGGGCTTTTCCAACGGGGGGCTGACCGGGGAGGAATGTATCCGTTATTATTCGGGAAAGCAGAAGGTGACGGATCATTTTCCGCAGTATGTGCCGGACGAACTGGATGAATATCCGGGAGCGCCGGACGCTTTTCTGTGCATATACGGCCCGCGCTGGAAGGGAGTGGAGATCGATTATACGGATGTGGTCTATCCGCCCGTATTCTATGCGGTAGGGATGGAGGATACGGCGATAGATAATCTGCATTGGGTCTATCAGGATCTGCTTAAGCACGGCATCCGGGCGGAGGTTCATACTTTTACCGGCGTGCCGCACGGACAGGCGGGAGTGACCATCTTTGGGAACTATAATTATCCCAATTTTGAACTGTGGCTGCCCCTGGCAGACGCTTTTATGCAGAAGGTGTATCAGAAGGACGGAAAATGATATGGAAAATATGATACATATTCGGACAAAAGAGGCGAGGTTCCCGACGGCTCCGGAGCTGTACGGCCTGTTTTTCGAGGATATCAATCATGCTGCGGATGGAGGCCTGTACCCGGAAATGATAAGGAACCGGGCCTTTGAGGATTCTCTCGTCCCGGAGGGCTGCAGCGTCGATCCGAAGCAGAGAATCTTTGTGACGGAATATGGCTGGCCGGGCGCGTTCAACCATGGAGAAGGGATGGACGAGTGGAGCGATGCGGTCGCTCCCACGCCGGTTCCCGGATGGTATGCGAAAGGGGCGTCGTTTTCCCTGCTGACAGAAGGCACGTTGAATCCGAACCGGAAAGCGGCGCTGCGGGTTGAGTTTGCTCCCGGCGGGAAAATATACAATATTGGCTACAGCGGCGTACCTGTCAGGGAAAAAGAAGAATATCAGCTGTATTTCTTCGCAAAAACAGAAGCCTCTATGACGATTACGGCGGCGCTGGAAGCGAA
>OGPH01000900.1_pt1 | contig 27185 bp, 23 predicted proteins | sample 1552891 | NCBI WGS metagenome assembly OGPH01 (sample SAMEA2580272, study PRJEB22360) | human gut metagenome | biome: human gut; feature: human-associated habitat; material: faeces | place: Denmark | collected 2008/2010 | reverse complement strand
CGCGCAGTCCGGAAACGTCGTAAAAAATGACTTCCGTTTCCTTGTGCTGCTTCGCGCGCTCTGTGATACGAACCTTGATTGTGTCAATCACGGCGAGGGTGGAGTCTCTGTCATAAATGACTTTGACCGCATCGTCTACACGGGCTACGACAACAGCAGGCATATTTGTGCCGTTATTGCAGTAGACCGCTTTTGTGCCGCCGCCCCACACGAGCAGCCGCCCAGTGACGTTCACGTTGTCCAACACGATTTTTCCATCCGCTGCACCGCATCCGATGATAAGATCACCATCCACGGTCAGGTCTTTCAATTCAACGTCAGCAGTGCGAACCAATACGCTGCCCTTGATGTCCTTGTCGTAGCTGCCTTTTGCGGTGATGTATGTGCCGATGATGTTATGGAAAATCTGCGCAAATTCCGCGCGTGTGATATTGTCCAGCGGAGCAAGGACTTTGCCGCGGCCGTGAATATAGTCCGCACCGACCATCGCGCGCACATAAGGCATCGCCCAGTTGGAAATCTCGCTTCGGTCGGAGAACGCGGACAAATCCGTTTTGGAATACGAATCGTAGTCCAGCTCCAGTGCGCGTGCAACGACCGTCATGGCTTCTTGCCGCGTGATAGGCGAATCTGGTGCCATTGCGGAAGAACTGCGTCCGTTATAAGTACCCATCTGGACGGCGAGCGCAACATCTTTGTAGTACCACTTGTCCTTGAAAACGTCCTTGTACTGCGAAATATCCGCCGCCTTGTAGCAGCCGAAAGACCTGTTGATGATCGCGGCCATTTCTGCGCGGGTCATATCTCCATTCGGGTCAAGTGTCGTGCTGGATTTGCCGTAAAGCAGACCGTTATCCACGGCAGCGCTGACCGCTTCGGCGTACCATGCGGATTTATCGAAATCGCGGAAATCCGTGGCTTTGCGGTTGACCGGGTTTGCCGCCGACGCGCTGACTGCCAGTGACAGACACGATACTGCCGCGAGAAATAATGCGAGGATTCTTTTTCGTTTCATTTTGAAGTCCTCCTTGTAGAATCAGGTAAGGGGAACGCTTTGAGCGTTCCCCTTGAATGAATTGCGATCAGACCGCATCCCAAGCGATAATGAACAGGACGCTTGCGATGGCGGTGTTTGTCACAGCTTCGGAGACCGGGGTCACGATGGCGTCATAGGCAATGCTGATGCTGTTTGCAGAGGTGTCGCCCACACCGGACATGAAGCAGCCGTTAATCGCATCGGTCAGAAGCGTCTGCTTGGAAGCGTTCTTGTCGTCGGTCATCTTCTTTTCGCCGTCGCCGAGGCAGAGGGAGAAGCCAAACTTGTTGGAGTTGACCTTTTCGTGGGCAAGGGTGGCCTTGTCACCGAACGCAGCCAGCGACCAGCCCTGCGCGGCTTCGATGCTCACGGAATTGACCTTGACAGCGCCATAGCTGTTGTTAATGATCTTCGCGTCGGAAGCGGTCGCAACGGAACCGTCCGTACCAACGGCGATGGGCAACACAGTCGGCACGACTACGGACATCTTAGTCGCTGCGGGATCGCCGCCGATGCTGCCGTCCGCGGTGCTGGACAGGGTAACAGACGAAGTGCCAGTGCCGCCAGAAGCGTCCACGGTGTTGGCAGCGGAAGCGGAAATGGCGAGGGATGCGAGCATACAAATTGCGAGAACGAGGGAAATAATCTTCTTGGTGTTTTTCATAGTTAAAATCTCCTTATTTTTGATAATCAGTTTTTGATGGTAATGTTGATGATTGCCCCGGCCGTGCCGATGATTTCACCGGTTTCGGGGTCCAAGTTGTGAAAATACGCGGTACATTCGTATGTACCAGCGGGGAGAACAACATCCAGCTTCGCGCGTTCAATTTTGCTGCCGACGGCGATAGCGCCGGATTCGTAAATCTGTTCGCCCGTGTCATTGCGGACAATCTGGACCTTTTGTGGATAATTATTGATGCTCTCGTTGACCAGCATCAAGTTTCCCTCTGCCGTGCCGTTTTCAAAGTACGGCGCAGTATTCATTGAAATATTGATCATGCCTTCCTCGACCTTCTGATTCAGGCGTTCCGCAATTTCTTCCGGGCTGAGATTATCCCATCCGCCCTCAACGGCGCTGGAATCGTAGACGATGCCGGATTTGCTGCTTGCAAGCGCCGCATCTGCGGGCTTATGCAGCAGCCTGACTGCGAGGAAAATGCCCGCGCCGACCAGCAGGACGAGGAAAATGACCGCATAGACGGTAATGTCCTTCGAGCGTGTTTCACAAGGGGCGTCAACGTATTCTTCTTTGGCTTTCATAGAGAAAACTCCTTTTGTAGTTTAGTACCGTCAGGGAGGCACCCTCAGACGGCGCAGCAGCGGTTCCAGTGTGGACGCTGCAAGAAATATGAAATCGGTCATAGGCAGAACGCTGCCAGATTACAGGTTCTGCTTGATGATCCGCGTGATAATGCCGACGGCAATTCCGTGTTCTTCATCCAGCCGCGTGACCGCAAAGCTGACGTCGTCCTTCTTGCCGGGCATCCTGGAATCGTAGCAGGTGTGCGCGATGGCGTTGACGCCGTTGTTCAGACGGATATACACCACACCGCCGCGAAGGTCCGTGACCTTGCCGGCATACTTGCTCTGTACCTGACACTTTTTGAGATTATCCACGCTGGTTTCAGAGAACGTGCTGCGAATATCCGCACGGATGGAAAGATGCTCGGCATCCTCGCCGCTGATCTCCTGCACGCGGACCAGAACCCGGTCGCCGACACTGTAAAGGTCGCGGACGTCGGACACCCACTGCCAGGACAAATCACGGGCAAAGATGGCGCATTCAATGCCAAAGGCTTCGACACGCAGCACCTTCTCCGCGACGGCGATCACGCGTGCCTCGACCAGACGGCCGGGATAGATGTAGGGGTTTCCGGAAACGTCTTTGCTGAGATAGAACGTCTGCCGCTTTCGGAGCATGGCTTCCCGGCGGCTGGCAACGGCGCTGTGCGTGGTTGAGTCAATGCCCTTGACGATGAAGTCGATCTCCGCGCCGAGCATCGTGCCAAGAATGCGGTTCAGCCGATTCATGTAGTCGGCATATGCTCTGCCGGACGGCATCCGTTCCTCCAGCACAAGCATCTCGCGGATCGGGATAGCGATGCGGAAGCCGCGGACACTGACTGTCGCCAGTGTCTTGCCGCCTGTCGTCTGCTCAATGCCGTCCAGCGTGCCGGTCAGGATCCGCCGCGTCCGGTAGGCGTTGCGGATCTCATGCCAGAGTTCGTCGGTGGCTTCGGCTTCGCTTTTGATGCGCGTTCTGGCTGTGATCGTCAGAACTGCGTCATTGCGCGGCACGGATGGAGATTCCGAGGGCGTGGATTTATTGGACGGTTCTTCTGCGGGGATGGTCAGCGCCGGTTTCTCATCCGCCGGCGGCGATTCCGTTTCGTCAGACGGAGCAGACTGCGGTTCTTCCAGCACGGTAGCTTCGTTCAATGCCTGAAGAAATTCCGTGTATTCTTCGGACGGCGCATCATCCTCCGGCACGCCCTCATCGGGCGGGCTTTCTGTGGGGATGGGCTCCTCCTGCGGCTCGGTGAGCGGCGCATCGGGAGACTCCTGCGGTTCAGTAGAAAGCAGATCGTCCTGTTCGCCGCTGTCCGGGGCAGGTAATTCCTTTTTTCTGGGCATGGGTCATTCCTCCTTTTTTGGTTTGGATAAAATGGATTCCTTGCTGGTGGTTATGATCTTCTGCTTTTTTGCAGAAGTATCCTTTTTAGGTGCTGGAGTTGTGCGGGGCGCAGGGGTATCCGGTGCCGGCGGCGCTTCGCTTTGCCAGCGCGGGATGTGCGACGCCGCTTTGTCCGGGCGCAGCTTCTTTGCTTCATAGTGCTTGGAGTAGTCAAATTTATCGACCTCCAGAATATTGCGCCCACGGATAATGACGAGCGCCTTATCCACGTCCAGTCGTAAAACCTCGTCCATCGTGAGCAGCCGCCTGCGGCCGACACCGCTCGTTTCGCGGTATTCCGGGGTATAGTTGGAAATACGCCATGTGCCGAGCTGCTTGGCCTGACTGGTCACGGCGACGCTTGCTTCGCCGGAGCGTGAGGAAATGAACTCCGCCGTCAGTGCGTCCGTACAGCCGAGAAACAGCTGCACGTCGCAGTTTCCGAGAATTTCCTGCCATTGGTTGTTGGGATAGCGGTTTTGCAGACCGGCGAGATTCTGGAACACGCAGGACATACTGATGTTCCGGGAGCGGATCACGGAGATCTTTCGGCTGAGGTCGGGAATGACACCGCAGGCGCAAAGCTCCTCGCCGAGCACATGAACAGGAACCGGCAGACAGCCGCCCGGACAGTTCTGATCAGCGTATCGTACCAACTTGATAAAGATGAACGACAGGAACAGCGAAGACAGAAAATCGAAGGTACTGTCCTGATCGCTCGTGATGCAGTAATAAGCGCACGGCTGCTTGCCCGGTAGTTCCAGATCGATCTCATCATGGCTGGTGATGGCGCGAATGTCCGCATTCTGAAATACCTGCAGCCGGGAGCCGAGACCGATAATGACGCCGCCGCGCACGCTCTCCGACGATTGCCGGAAGATGCTGTACGGCGCTCTGGCCGGATGCCCCAGCGGGAGCGCGTCAAACAGTTCGTTCAGCTCCTTTTCCGAGCAGCTTACAAGCAGCTGATACGCCTCGCCAATGTTCCGACGCTCCGGTGGATAGCTGCGCTCGACAAACAGGACGAGCGCCTTGAGAAGATTCATCTCGGCACTGTCCCAGAAGTGGTCTCCGCGGTCGCTGCCGGTGTTGCGGATGATAACGTCGCAGAAAAGCTGCGCCATCAGTTCCTGTCCGTCGATCTCGGACAGGCAGTTCCACGAATCTGACGACGCAGGCGTGACCAAGTTGAACACGCGCACGGTATAGCCCTGATCGCGCAGATACGCGCTGGTTTTTTCGTACAATTCCGACTTCGGATCACAGATAACCAGCGAGCTTTTCCGCGCCGCGCATTGAAGAATCATGTTGACGCAGAACGCGCGTGTCTTTTTCGAGCCGCTCGCGCCGTAGATCGCGAGATTGCCATTGAAGCGCGTCTTCTCCGGGATACAGACCACACGGCCATCCACTTCGCCGAGAATGGTGCCGTAGTGCTTACGCAGGTCCGGTACAAAGTCGAGTACCTGTCCGGCTTCTTTTGGATTGAGAAAACCGGCGGTTCCGTAGGTTCCCTTGTGGGAATATGTCAGGTTTCTGGTCTTGTCGTACTGCCCGTCGCCGCCGGCGCCCATGTGCATGATCGCCACGACAAGAAGTACGATTGCCGCCAGAAAGATGCCCATGCCGTACAGACCGTATGGAAAGCGGAATACGAACCGCAGGCAGACGTCGAACGCGGCGTCCGGCATCGGCGGCGAGGTACCGCTATACGGCGTGCTGCCTTCGGCTGCCCATGCCTGATAGTTGTAGATGAACTGCGCAAGATAGCCGCCCGCATAGAAAAGCGCGGCCAGCGCGACGGGTAGAAAACAGGCCAGCGTGATCTTCTGTTTCTTATTGATGGAGCATCATCCTTTCATAAGCGGCAAAGTCGATGCTTGTGATATTGACCTGCGCACCGAACGCCTCCCGCAGCGCCTCTGCCTGATAGTCAAAGCAGAGGATGCTGCCAGTCAGGTTCCGCAACGTCAGCGCACAGCGAAACCGGTACAGCCTTGGCAGATCGCAGAGATACGAAAACAGGACGGGCGACCCGTCCTGCTCCAGAGCGTCATGTTCGATTGGCATTGCGGGGGACGGCGGCAGGAGGTTTTCCGAGAGGATTTCATTCAACTGCTCCTGCATATCTGGTTGACATAATTGGATTGCGCCGATCTCACCAAAGTGGTCGAGCGTCAGAAAATAGAAATGCGGATAACTGCCATCCAAAAGGAAATGGTTCTGCGTCATGTCATTCAGGATTGCAGGTATCTGCATGGGAGAACTGCCGAATACAATGCCGCTGATCGCGAACTGTGCATTGCGGCAAAATTCTGTCTGTAAGACAGCCTTGAGCCGGATCTCGGCATTGTACGCCCATCTTGGAAAAGTCGAAGCCATGTTGTAGATCGGGAAGATGGCTTGTTCTGTGAACAGAACACCCGTCATGCGGGAATTGCGGATTTTGGTGCAAAGACTGCCGAGAGATTTGAACTCGCGGGAGGAATAGTAGACCGGAAATGTGGGATTTGAGAGCCAGTCCTGTATGGACGGCTTTTCCCAAGGCAGCGATGGGATTTGTGCGTTGTGCAAAATCAGAAGCACCTCGGCCATCCGGTGCAGCCGCAGCCGGCGCTCTGGTTCGGACTTCAAAGAACTTGTCTCGGTCGCGCCTGTGAGATAGGGCGCAAGGTCTATCGGATATTTTTGAAGCAGCAGGCGTTTGGCGCTTGCGGTCAGCCTGAGTCCGCGCAGGCCGTTCTTACTGTATGCACGGAGCAAACTGTCCTTTTTGAGCTTGCCGATCACGCTTCCAATGTAACTGCTGCCGCCCGGAAAGTGACCGGAAAAGGCAGGCGGGAACTCACCGGAGACGGCGATAATTTGCAGCACAAGAAGCGCGAGTGTGTCCTCGGCAGGAAGTTGCGTCGGATTCATAAAAGTGACCTCTTTTACCGTATCGGCTCTTAACTTCGGTAATTTTTACGCCGTTGGCCAAGCGAAAACGCCTGATGTTTCAAGGGAAAACACCATGCGCGGCGGTATCTGAAAAAGAAGGACAAAAAATGCTTAAAAATCCGACATGGTTTCCAGCGCATTTTGATGCTCTTCCAGCCAGCCTGGAAACATATCTTGATCCATTACAAAGAGCTTTGTGACGTCTTCCTCGCCTAACTCCGTGGTGTTATAGACGTTGCACAAAAGCCCATTGTCATCCATCATAAGATAGGCGCAGACAACGTCCAAAATCTGCTTCATTTCCAGATTGTCATAGTCCCGGATGCGGCCGCGTCCGCCAGATACCGCATAGATATGGCAGAAGCAGATGATGCACGACTCAAAATGGGAAAGAGGATGATCTTTAACAAACTGTCCGAGCGCCTGCTCCAGCGGGTCGGTCAGATATTCGGCGCTGCGCTGCTTTTTCTTAGGAAGCAGACCCGGCAGCGTAATTTCCACCAGCCCCGGCTGCGCAGTGATCGTGATGCCGAGGACATTGGCGGCAGAGGTCAGGTATTCATGCTTCTGCACGGTGGTAAAGCCGTAGACCAGATGCCGCATCCGGCAGGCGATCTGCTCTGCGCGGAGCGCCGCGTCAGTGGAAAGCAGCTCATAGTTTTCCGGATACCGCTGCAAGTCCATTGTGTTCATGGCGCAAAGCGCATTGCTCAGCCGCGAGATCTCTGCCAGCAGCGAGGATATTCGCTTGGATAAAAGTGTACGGTTCATAGGTAACCTCCGTAGTGAAATAGGGCTTCAAAAAAGAAAATTGATTTTATTTAGAATCTAGGCTATACTGAACTGAGAAAATACGATGTGTGAAAGGAGCGGTTGTTATGGATCAAATACAAAACCGCCGAATTGCTGCTGTCAAGGCAGCCGACGCGATCAATGCGATTGAAGGCGTTCCGGTTTCCGATTATGCAAAGACGCTCTCTGCTTGTTGGGCAAAGGGTGAAATCACAGACCAGCAAATGAAATCTGCACTGCTTGCTTCTCACAGAAGGCTGGTGACAACAGTATATAGCAACGACTGAAATGTAATTTATATAGTTTATTTTCTGAACGGATGCAGACGCTGCATCCGTCCTTTTACATGAGTTCTTGAAGATATTGAACACTTCCATCACCATCCAGCAAACAGTATGCGCGCACGTTTGGGATAGCAAGCAGACCAATTTGCGCGGCATCTTCCAGAATGGCCAGCCGCATGGGTGGTTCCTGCTCCGGACGAGCAAGTAGCAGGTTCAAAATGGCTTCTTTGCCGGGTTCGGCGTAGAGGATTTCATAGACCTCGCCGCCGGCAAGAAAGATGATCTTCACAGGATATTCTCCTGCGGCGTGATACTCGACCTGCTCCATAAAGTCCGCCAGTACTGTGACCGCTGCTTCCAAACCACGGTCGCGGTCTTTTGGCAGCTCCGGCGTCAGGGAATAGAAGCCGTCCACGAGGAACAGCCGCTTTTGCTTGCAGAGATAGGACAAAAGATTTTTGAGCTGTTCGTTTTTCTGTGGGTACAAACCTAAAATCTGTTTCTGTGTCAGGACACCATAGGTGGAAATATCCCGCAGGATGCCGCTGGCTTCGTGCGAGTAGATCTGGGCGCGGGTTTTCATAGTTGTCACCTCTAATTTTTGTGCGTATAACTGCCGCACAGAATACGTACAAACTGTAGCCGTCAGATCTGAAGATGGCTGCTGTACGTATAAAAGACGTATTGTGTACGCAAAGATGATTTTAGAGAAAAGATGTTGCTTTCAAAGCTGCAAAATTGATTGCAATTTTAGGCGTATTCATATATGCTGGAGACAAATGGGAGGCGATTCGTTTGGATACGAGAACTGCAAATGTCACGGCTCGTGCAGAGAAAACCATGAGGTATTTGACGGATGGGGTTGAGAAACAACACGACATTTCAGAGCCACTTGTCCGTGCCGAAATGACGGATGCTGAATTTAACGCCCTTATGCAAGATGGGCTGAGTGCTGCAAAGGCTGACCATTCCAGCGCTGCGCCTGAAGTCTTTGCAGATTTGCGCAGAGAACTCTGTATATGAATGGGCTGTTCGGATTTTTGAGCATTTACAGAAAAGTTAAAAGCCATCATGCGTATATTCTCTTGATGAAATGAGAAAATTATGATAAAATATGATAGACCATAGATTATCCTAAAAAACATGGAGGCGCGTTATGGCATATATCACACGAGAGCTTGAGCGTAAGTTCTTAAAGCTCAATGATTTTTTCAAGGTCATCCTTGTTACAGGTGCGAGGCAGGTCGGTAAAACGACGATGTTAAAGCACCTTGCAGAAAGCAGCAGAACCTATGTCACGATGGACAATACAATGGCAAGAGCGCTTGCGCAGTCTGACCCCGTACTGTTCTTCCAGACCTATAAGCCGCCCATCCTCATTGACGAGGTACAGAAAGCACCGGAGCTGTTTGAGCAAATCAAGATCATTTGCGACGAGAGTGATGAAAAGGGCCTTATCTGGCTGACTGGTTCTCAGCAGTACAATATGATGAAAAAAGTGCAGGAAACCCTTGCCGGAAGAATTGGCATTCTGGAGCTATACAGCTTATCCGCAAGAGAAAAAGCAGGGTTTGTATTCGATACGGATCTGGATTTTTCGCTTGCCACGCTGCAGGCAAGGCAGCAGAAAGTTCCGAAGAACGATGTAATTCAGGTATTCCAGCACATTTGGGAGGGCGGTATGCCGCAGGTGCAGGGCGTGGATGATGAACTCAGACAGGAGTATTTCAACTCCTACATCGATACCTACCTGATGCGTGATGCAACCGAAGCCGGCGGCATCACCGATGCTGTGCGTTTTCGCAAGTTCCTTGTTGGATGCGCCTCGCTCGTGTCGGAGCAGGTCAATTATTCCACATTGGCTGAGTCGGCCGACATTGCTCCGAGTACGGCGAAGGAGTGGCTGAACGTACTTGTAGGATTGCGTATCGTCTATCTGCTTGCGCCGTATTCCAACAATGAACTCAAGCGTCTCAGCAAAACGCCGAAGCTGTACTTCTGCGATACCGGGCTATGCGCGTATCTATCCATGTGGCTGACGCCGGATACACTGCGCAGCGGCGCTGCAAGCGGCCATTACTACGAGAACTATGTTGTGATGGAGCTGGTCAAGAACTACGCCTACGCAAAGTCCAAGGTGAACCTCACTTACTTCCGGGATTCCAATGCAAAGGAAATTGATGTGTTCGTTGAGGAAAACAATGTCATTCATCCGTTGGAAATCAAAAAGAGTGCAGCGCCCGACCGACGGGAGATCAAAAAGTACAGCGTAATTGACAAGGCTTCTTTGATCCGTGGCAACGGCGGCATCATCTGTATGTGCCAGGAGCCGATCCCGATTGACGCGGATAACTGTTTTATTCCGAGTAACCTAATCTAAACAATTTCAAACAGTATTAAGAAAGCATCTCTGCGGAGGTGCTTTTCTTATACCTAAAACCAAAAGAAAGAGGGCAGGCCGCACAGCAAAGCAGATTATCACAGCATTTCCCACACTGTCCAATCAAACACATTCTGTCTTACCGTTCCGCTTCAGCAATTCCTGAAGCTCCCTGCGGTCGGTGGTGATGAGTTCCTTTTCCAGCTCACTGCACTTGATCTCGACGGCAACATTATTGTTGTTCGTGCTGATAAGGGCGCTGCCGCGCTCAAAGTGCGTGATCTCCATCAGCTCTGCTTCAGAAAGATGCAGAATGGAGCCGACGCGCTGGGCTTCCTCATCCTCCAGATTCAAGATCACCTTGGTCTTGGAGTTGTTGATGATGCCCTTGCCGTATTTGCCGTCCTCCAACGCGAAGAAGTCATTGAGATCCTGCGTTGCACAGACGGCCGAGCCGCCGTAGCCGCGGATGATCTTGAAGATCTCCAGCACAAACTCCGCTGCCAGACGGTTGCTGCTGGCGCCGATGAGCTGCCAGCACTCGTCAATGAAGATGGCCTTTTCCTCTGTGCGGTTCTCTTTCGCCTTATCCCAGACAAAATCCAGCGCCATGAACATCCCAACGGTCAGAAGATCGCCGGTCAGCTCTGAAATGTCCAGAACGATGTACTTGTTGTCGAGAGAAACATTCGTCTGTTGGTTGAACGTCTTGGCAGAACCGCTGACGAGCCGGTTCAAAATGTTTGCCAGCCGCAGCGTGGAGGAAGATTCCTTGAGTACCGCGTACAGATCGCCCAGAATTGGCATCTCGCGGTATCGTTCCGGGTGCTTGGGGTCGCGGAGCGTGTCATTGTCGTGCGTAATACCCTTCTTGGCGTAGGTGCGGATCATGGCTTCATCGAGAAGCTGCCGTTCCTCATGGTTCATGTCGGGGATCAACAGGCTGAAAAAGATGTGCAGCCGCTGGATCTTGGCGGCCAGCATGGAGTGCTCCACGGTGCTGCCGTCGAGTTGTTCATCGACCGAGCGGTCTGTCTGCCGGATCTCCATGACGTTGATGCAGTTGGGAGACGCGGGCGAGATCTGAATGAACGCGCCGCCGATGTTGGAGCAGGCCCGATGAAATTCGTGCCCTTTGAGCGGCGCGACGATGAACACCTGAATCCCTTTTCGCCGCATCCGCAGCGCCATGAGCTGCATAGTAAAGGTCTTGCCGCTGCCGCTCGTGCCGAGAATGGCGATGTTGGCGTTTTTGTAGATGCGCGAATCAAAGATGTCCACGATGATGAGAGAGTTATTGTGCTTGTTGACGCCGAGCAGGATACCGTTGTCGTCACACAGCTCATACGCCGTGAACGGATAGCAGCTTGCTGCGCCCAGCGTCAGCACATTCCGCTTGCTGCGTTCAAAGAGCGATTTATCCAGCTTCACGAGCGGAAAAGACGAGCGGAGCGCCTGTTCTTGACAGAAATTGCAGCTCTGCACGTTCATGTCCTGCGAAATAAGCAGCTTTTTCATTTCGGCGCATTTCCAGTCCAGATCGTCCGGGTTATCCGCCGTCACGGTGATAAGCAGGTTCAGATAGTAAAAATCCTCGTGGTTACTCAGACCATCTTTTAAGAAGTAGCCGCTGCGGATGGCACTGTCAAGGTCGTCAAAGTCCGTGTTGGTGTCGCTGGTCTCCTTGATCTTGCTGCGATTGATGCGAAGCTGCTGGCCGAGCTTGCGGATCATGCGATCCTTTGGCTGCCGCGTCAGAAATACATCGAGGTCAATGCCGTCCCCGGCGTTGACAAGCAGACTCAGCCAGCCCGCGGGAACCTCGGACTTATACCCGTCCGACGGCACCAGCAGATACGCATAGTACGTTCCGTCAATGTAGAGATAGCTGCCATGCGTAAAATCCAGCTGCGAGGGCGCAAAAAAATCACCGACGGGAATTTCGTCGATGGAACAGCCTGCCTTTATGTAGTTGGATGTAATACGAGAGATGCGCTGCAAAAACGGAACATCCGTGCTTTCTCTGCGGCAGAGAAACGTGTAGAGCATTTCGGCGGCAGCTTCGTCCTCATTCTCATGCTGGACGACGCTGTTGCCGCATTGCCGGAGATAATTTGCCGCCGTCCGCGCCGCTGTTTGCAGTGACGAAATGGCATCCACTTCTTCACGGTCTTTCTTCGCGCCGGGGAGCGGTTCATACTCCATGATGAGAAAAAATCTTCGCGCAATAGCTTCTCTGGAGCCGAGCTTTTTGAGCAGCTTCAGATAGTCCTCCTGCTGCATCCGGCAGCTTTCGTTCGTCTCCTGCGCCATCTCCCGGCGCACGGTTTCAATGTGCCGGTTCATATCCGCACGCTTGGTGACGACCTTGATCTGCAGCTTCACGGGCGCGATTTTGAGATAGCTGATAAACGAATACACGATATTCCGCTGCTCTCTTGCGCTGCGGAGCAGGAAGTTGATCGGCACGATCTCCAGGATCTTGATAAATCGGTGGTCGGTCGTATAGACGATGCCGTTTTCGATCTTCTGAATCGGCACATACGCCGCAAGCGGATTGCCGGGACGTTCCGCCTGCTTCTTCTGCCGATAGGCGGTGTCCAGCATCAGGCGGCGTGTGTCCTTTGCAAAACGGATGCGGCTGCCGTCCTTTTTATAGGCGGCAGGCTGCCCAGCCGTGCTGGGGCCGGACTTTTTATCCCATGTCGGGAGAATGGACTGCTTTCGGCTGCTTTTGCCGCCAGTTTTGCTCAGAGTTCTGCGGTTGCGCAGGAAACGAAAAAAGAGAATGATATAGAAGGAAAGCGGCATCCCCGCGATCCCGATGAGCGCCAGAAGCGCCAGCGGCAGCGAGGTCAGGCAGAGCAGGATGATCCGGACGGTCAGCGTCAGCGAGAGCGTCAGGATCGGAAGCCCGGTGCCGGCGGCAAGGGTGACCGCCTCGACCACATTTCGCGCCTTGAATAAGCCGCCGAAGAACGAACCGCCCTCAATAAAGTTTGGCGGGATCACATAGCTGTCCCGCTGTTCCTGACTCATAGGTTCTCACATCCGATCTTTTCTTTGCGGTGGATTCGGCAGCTTCTGCACGATCTTTTCGTGATAGGCGATCTTGCCGTCCTCCGCCTGATAGGGCTTTCGTTCTACGGTGCCCGCTGCGTACTGCTTATACCATGCAGCATCGTCCGCGGAGTAGACCTTGCTGTAATCGCCCTTCGGTTGGGCGTACTGGTCGGCATGATACATACAGAAATCAATGCCGCCCGGATGCTCCGGCGTGAACTCACGCCCCGTGATGCGGCCTCCGCCGATCTCCACGTCCTGATAGCGCGGAATGTTGGGCGCGTGTTCGCCGAGCGCTGTGAAGCCCATGTAGGACATCAGAGAGCGCGTCGCGGTCTCGCCGGTGATGGAGCCGGTCGTGCGGCAATCGCCCTTGGCAACCGTGCCGATCACATCGTTGGCAAACGCGCCGCCCTGATAGAGCGATTTCGCAAACAGTGTTCCGCCGAAGCTGCGGAACTGCGTCGGTGCGGACGGGATCGGAGCAGACCGGCCGGCAGGCGCTTCATTTGCCGGGGCAGAAGCGGACGCAGCAGATGGTGTTCTGCTGTGCAGGAATCTGCCGGGGCGCTCCTGCGCTTGAACCGTCCGCTCTGCAATGGTGGTTTTGGAAAGTCCATTGCGGACGGAGAAAAACTGTTTGTCGGATTGCGCAGTATGCTGCCGGGATTGCGATTCCACCTGCCCGAACGTGGCAGCCTGCGTATCCTGCTGAATGTGCTGCGCCTGCTCACGCTGCGTGATGCCGGACTGTTCCGTGTGGAAACCAGCCATCGTATCATGCTGCGCGTGGCGGCTTTCCTCAGACTGCACGTCGCGCTGGGTGATGCCGCTCTGTTCCTGTTGCAAGGCGGACTGCATGACCTGCGACTGTTCCGTTCGGGCTTCTTCGCTGCTTGCATCAAATTCATCCGACTGCACCACAGAGCCGACAAACTCGCCCTGTTCTGACTGGAACGCCAGATGCGATGCCTGCTGATCCTCCGTATGCAGCGCCGCGTGGAACTGCTGCTCCTGCGCGGACTGCGTATCCTGATGGAGCCGGCTGGCATCCATAGAATGCTGGGATTCGTGGAGCGCTTGTTGGGACTTTTCACGCTGTTCCGAGTTTACGGCGCGGGAAGAAACCGTCTGCTGATTCTGGTCAAGCTGGCTGGTGTTCTGCCGCTGCTGCTCGGAAGCGGACTGCGAACCGGAATGGGTGTCGCTGCTCGCGTGTGTCCGGCTGACAGTTGCCTCCGCCTGCTGCGGCTGGACGATGTTCTTTTCAGCAGTTGCTGTACGCACCGCATCGCTTGCGATTTTGCGGCTTGCCATTCCGACCAGACCGCCGCTGAAAAAGCCTGCCGATGCTGCGCTTCCAGCGGCGGATTTCCCAGATGTGGGCGCGGAACCGTGACGGCTGCGGCTTCCCAATGCGCTGCCGACCGCGCTGGTCGCGGTGTTGATGGCGCGCATGGCAATCATCGCCTCAGAGAGCATGGAGCCGCCGGTATGCCCGACGTTCAGACCAAGGCTGGACAGAAAGCTGTCGATCTTCTGTGATACCTTCAAAAAGGCAATGGCGCACAGAAACCATACCAGTACATTGCCGGAGACAGCTTCTTTCCCGGAAGCGCTGACCGCGGATTCTACGTCGCTCTCGGAAATAGCAAATGCGCTAGTTGACATAACTGCAATGAGGACGAGAATCAGCAGACAGTTCAAAAAGAATCGTTTTCTCATGGATACTCCTTATAGGGACAAAGGGTTTGCGATAAACGTGCCGACCATGCTGGTAAACAGCCGCAGACACCAGGCGTTCATGAGCAGCAGAAACACCTGCCCGCCCAGCATCCGGCACCATGCCTTGAAGATATTTGCTGTGGACTGAGAGCCGCCCATCGAGAACGCGACCGGCGCGGTGTAAACAAGAACGCCGAGCAGGATATACCGCTCGGCGGCTTCAAAGAGCAGCTTCAGATAGTTCCACGCCAGCAGCACAACGATGATGAGCACGATCAGCGTGACCGCTCCGTTTGCGCAAGCGCCGATGATGACCAGCATGACGGAATTGAAATCCGCAAAGCTGAGCGGCGGAAGCTCGGATGATAAGATCCAGTCATACGGCGTGCCGCCGATCTTCAGGACGATCTCGACGATGCTTTTCGCGCAGTATGTGAGCGTGATGAAGATGATCGCGCGAAAGGTCAGCTTGACCGGGTGCTCTGCTTCAAAGCCGGCGCCCAGCCAGTAATTCTTAAACAGGTTCCAGACCCACATCAATAAAATCAGGCCGATGCCGATGGCAGTAAAAATATCATACATTGTTTCGGCTGCCGGGAAGTAACGCAGAAACGTGTCCATCCCGCAGCCGAGCGCGCCGAGTACCGACGTGTTGATGAGGTCCAGACCGTGCATGATCTGTTCGGAGATCCATTCGACAACGCCGTCAAGAATCCCCATGCTTTATGCCGTCCACTGGCCGCCGGAGAAGAACGGCGTGACGTAGGCCATGATAAAGCCAAGACCGTTCAGGATCGCCCAGGTGATCGCGATGCGCTTGAGCCATGCACGCGATTCCTCGACCGTTCTGCCGCTGCGGGAGAAATTCATCATTAAAAGCGCGACGGACGCGGTGACGATAGCGGCGATTGTGGAGATGAGAAGAATTTGCTGATAAACGTCCTTCATGATCTCCGTCGCCTTTTCCCAGATCGTCGTGGCCGAAGCCGGCTGAACCAGAAACGGCAGAATGCTGACGCCGAGCCATGCGGCATAGAGCCAGCGCCCCGGACTTTTCCTCGGCGGCGGAAGCTGCGGTAAGTTATTGGATGTGTTCAAAGATGCTCCTCCTTTTCTTTTTCCGATGCAAAAAGCAGACGCCCAGTACAGGCGTCTGCCCGCAACAAGATTCAGTTTTTATATGCTTTTGAGCATCTTCAGTATAGCATATATGGATTTGCGCCGAAAGAGCAAAACCGTGCCAATGTTGTGTCAATACTCTGCTGTCCAGAGACACAAAAATATAGCGCACGCTTGATAATGCAGCCTTGTGGAAAACATACTGATTCGTTTTTGGTGGAATAAATCAAAAAGCAGGAAGCTGCTCAAGAAGTATATTTTGCGCTTCAACAGTTAGCAAGTGAATTTGCGCAATACAGTGGACATATCCCGATGGTATTATCAAAAACATATAATCTTTAGAATATACTGTTACTGATCCATAAAACAGTAGACCGAAATAAAATGGCACGCCAGTAGATTAAATGCAATAAGAGAAATTGGGGCACTGCATATAGTATCTGCCAATAAATGTCTAACAATCCGGATAGTCGTACAGCTTAATCATCATTGACACCGACGGGGAGCAATTATGGTTAAACAAATATTTTCACTGGAGAAGATACGCATAGCATTACTTGATTTATCGTAGAAAAAAAGATATACTACTATCAGCGTATAGACTAATGGAGGAATTACATTAATGGGTCATGAACTGCACCTTCATAAAATCGGCCCAATCAATGATTGTCGGCTGACGCTTGCCAATTTTACAATTTTAACAGGGCCACAGGCTAATGGAAAAAGCACAGTGGCAAAAGCAGTTTATTTCTTTCGGTCAGTCAAACAGGATATCCTCAACATTATGATGCAGGGAGGGCCACAGGCAGTCACGGGAGAAGGTTCTTCAGCTTGGCGCATCGTCCTGAAGCAACGAATGAAGGACAAATTTTTACAACTTTTTGGAACATCGTGGATTATGCCGTCTGATATGAAGATGGAATACCAATACAGTCGCAGTGTTGCCATCACCGTATCTTTGGAAGACGATTGCAGCGATCCTTCCCGAAATTATATTGTAGTCGACTTCAGCAAGTCTATTGAAAGCTATTTAGCAGCCTTGGGAACACATATTTTCACCAATATTACTCCGGCTCAGAAAGAATATGAAGAAAAAAAGTTGAATGAACTTTTTAATGATCCGTTTGAACCTGTCTTTATTCCGGCCGGACGTAACCTTCTCACGCTGCTGAGCACACAACTAAATTATATTTTTACCTCGTTGGAAGATTCGCAACTGCGGAATATTGACTATGTTACAAAGAGATATACGGAATTAATCCTCCGTCTTAAACCGGCGTTCGCCCACGGAATGGATGGGATCGCCAAACACATGAAAGACGATCCCACACAGTCTAAGAAATATGAACGGATCCGCCCTGCCCTTAATATTCTAATGGATCAGGCCAAAGAGATTATGAAGAGCACATATCGGTATGTGGATGGAGAAGAACGGCTGTATCTCTCGGATGACCGTTATGTGAAGATCAATCTTGCCTCCTCCGGCCAGCAGGAAGTCGTGTGGGTATTTAACCTTCTCTTTTACTATCTGTCAGAAGAGAAAAAGATTTTTCTGATCATTGAGGAGCCGGAGTCGCATCTTTATCCAGAATCTCAGCGGCGTATCAGCGAAACACTTTCTCTGGTGGCTGACAGCGGGAATTCGGTTCTCGTTACAACTCACAGTCCCTACGTCCTCGGGACCTTTAATTATCTTCTGATGGCAGGACAGGTTGCAGAGAGTTATCAAAAAGAAGTGTCAAAGAAACTTCGTAAACGGCTGTGGCTGAAGGCAGAGAATACGAACGCCTCCTATATCCGCAATGGTGAACTAGCGAATGGTATTTCCGATGAGGACAACTTGCGGTTGATCAAAAACGAACTGATCGATGGAGCCTCTGTTGAAATCAATGACATAAGCGATTACCTGCTTGGTTTTCTCTATTCTGAGGGAGACAAATGATGTCTTACAATATAAATGACTATACGCCTTTCCGTGAAGGCAATCATCCAGTATTTCCGTCTTCTGAAAATGGCTGTAAGCACGTTGGAAAAAATATCAACCGTCAATCTATTCGGCACTTCAAGGTCGATGGAGAGATTTTCAAAGGCCCGGGGGAAGAACGGTGCGACTTTCTCCTGCTTAACGACGAATCCACACCTAAGACTTCCTATTACATTGAGTTAAAAGGCTCTGATTTACCCAAGGCCATTCGACAAATTGAAAATACAATTAAGCTGCTTTCGCCCTCGTTGCGCGGCTATGTCGTTCTGCGCCGGATCGTATATCATACGGGTTCCCATAATGTTCGCGCCTCCAGTGTTTTGCGCTGGAGAGCAAAGTACAACGCCGTGATAAAAGAAAGAGAATATTCAGAAAACATTTGACGGTAATATACCTCAAAAGCTTTGCGCGGGTTTTCTTACCGCCCAGCTTTTGAGCGCACGAAATGAGGCCGACTTCAGTTTCGGGTGCTTTAGAGTTTGAACACTCATAAGATTCAAGCGTAAGCGTCAAACCTGAAAGTGTGGCTCTCTTACGCGCCAACTTCTCTCGGAGTCTAATCCGAGTGGAATCGTCGTTCCTATGCGCTCGCCCTAGAAAACATTTATGGCAGGCTCTGTTTGAGCCTGCCGTTCTGTTATTCTTCGTACTTGTTGAAGTCCGTCCACTCCATGAGAGAACACTTATCTCATGGAGACGAGACATGGACAAGTCGTGGTGAAATTTGACGCTTCCATCCAAACTCCCCCCGGCCCTTGTCTATGTGCCGCCATGAGATAACATCCCATTCGGCTAGTGCCCATGCTTTGCACACTATGTCAAAACCAGCCTTGCCGCCAAGGCCAAGCTTTGTATCTTTTGGGGACTACTTCTTCGTGAAACAGCCTCCACTGTTGTTTATAATAAAGATTTTAAGGAGCTGATTAGCGCGTTATCAATTTTCTCCCATGGAAATTCTGCTCGTCCAAAATGTCCGTATGCTGCTGTGGCTGCATAGATTGGGGTACGAAGTTGCAATACTTTAATAATTGCACTTGGACGTAAATCAATGTTTGCTCCAATCCACTTGACGAGAGAGTCATCACTTACTGCGCCAGTTCCAAAGGTGTTGATGTAAACTGAAACAGGATTTGCAATACCTATAGCATACCCAAGCTGGATTTCGCATTTTTTGGCTAACCCAGCAGTTATGATATGCTTGGCAACATATCTAGCCATGTATGCAGCGCTTCGATCAACCTTAGTAGGATCTTTTCCTGAAAAAGCCCCGCCTCCGTGTCGAGCGTATCCACCATAAGTGTCCGCAATTATTTTTCTGCCTGTAAGCCCAGTATCTGCAGCAGGCCCGCCTAAAGCAAATCGACCTGTAGGATTTATGTATATCTTAGTGTTATTGTCCAGAAATTTTGCAGGAACAACTGCATGAATAAGCTTTTCCTCTATGTCCTTGCGAAGGACACAGAGGTTTATATGAGGATCGTGTTGTGTAGCGATGACAACTGTATCAACACGCTTGGGGATATCCTTCTCATACTCTACGGTTATTTGAGATTTTCCGTCTGGCCTCAAGTATCGTAGAACATTATTTTTTCTAAGTTGTGCAAGATGTTTGGTCAGTGCATTCGCAAGGTAAATTGCAAGCGGCATACAACTTTCAGTTTCATCACAAGCGTAGCCAAACATCATCCCCTGATCACCTGCACCGAGTTCATTTGCATCATCAGCTGCCGAATCCACGCCCATCGCGATATCGATAGATTGCTGATGCAGAGAGCAACTGATTTTACATCCATTAGTAAATCCATATTGAGGGTCTGTGTAGCCTATATCTCCAATTACAGATCTGGCGCAAGCTTTGTAATCAATTGCTGCCTGTGTAGTAATCTCACCCATAATGTGTATGGCGTCACGCTCTGCAGCAACTTCACAAGCACATCGGCTAAGAGGATCTTTTGCAAGCAGTTCGTCCAAAATCCGATCAGCGATTTGATCGCACAGCTTGTCTGGATGCCCTTCTGTGACTGATTCTGAAGTAAAATAATAGTTATTCACTCGTGACCGTCCTTTCAATAATAGAGAATGTGTGTTTGTGTGGACAATGAAATTCATTTATGATTGAACGACCAGCGCAATTATAAATCTAAAGAGTATAAAATTCCGTGCAATAATTGATCTTTAAGGCATAAAATTCAACATAATGATGAAATATAATAAAGAGGTGAAAACAATATGGTGGTAGGAGTTGTTGTTATGCCAAGAAGCAATCCTGAATTAGCTGCTAAAATGGGTAAGCGTATGGTCATTCGACGGAAAGAATTGGGCTTAACGCAAGAACAGGTTGCTGAATTGGCGGGCATTGCGCATCAACAATACAACAAAGCAGAAAAAGGTAAAACTTGTTTAGGTTCTGACACTCTGAACCGAATTTCTGCCGCACTAAATATTAGTGCAGATTATCTTTTGACCGGTATTGGTGAACAACAACGATATTATGAAACACTTAAAGTATTAGAACAGATGTCTGACCGACAGTTGAATCTAGCTAATCAGGTTTTGCGTTGTATGTTACAATTTGAAGATACAAAACGAGAATACACATAAAACTCCGTATGTACCAATTTCTATACTTTCCGCAATGGATCTAGTAACATATTTAGGAGACGCATATGCCAATTTTTCAGTTCGGTTTTATGATTAAACATCGAAGAGAAGAACTTGGATATACCCAAGAGGATCTTGCAGATGGTATATGTTCAGTACCAACACTCTCACGAATTGAAAATGGAGAACGTATGCCAACAAGGGAACATTTTGAAATGTTAATCCAGAGGCTTGGTTATTCAGACACGATGTTGGATGTCTATGTGGATGAGAAGCAGTTTCGTCTTCACGAATTGAAGTTTCAAATCAGACAAGCAATCATTTTAAACCAATTAGAAACTGCACAGAATCTTCTCATTGAGTATGAGCGTTATATCGAGAAGCCGATTCAGATTGAGATTCAATTCATTATTTTGTGCAGAACATTATCAGATTCAACGGCATATCGTCCAGAGGAACGCCTGAAAATTCTCGAAGGCGCAATAAGGTTGACCTGCCCCAAATATGAAATTAGTAAGTTCCCACGAATACTGTCATTCGAGGAAATACTCATATTGAATAATATTGCCGTATGCTATGCCCAGATGGGAAATTACGAACCCGCAATTGGTATCCTATCTCATTTAAAACAGTATTATGAAAATCATATGATGAATCCAGAGGAAGTGTTAAGAACGCAACCTTTGATTTTATATAATCTGTCAAAGTATTTAGGTTGTTCATCAAGATATGATGAGTGTATTGAAATAGCAGATCTGGGAATCCGGATTGCTCGGAATACAGGACGGTGTTCCTTTATGGATGGATTACTATATAACAGAGCTTGGGCACTTGTCCGCAGAAAACGCCATGGAGACAAGGAAGCAGCTATTCTTTCAGCAAAGCAAGCGCGTAGTTTTGCGCTTATCATGGAAAAAACGGATGCAATAACACTATATTCAAGTTTCATCTTGAACAATTTTCCTAACGAAACCTATTGAAGCATTACTCCATCAGGCCCATCACACAACGTTACAATCAGTAAGTTACCCTGGCTAACAGGATGTTTTGCTTTGTAATGTGCGATGCTTTGACTCGTAAAAAAACTTAAAACGAGACAAATGATTAGAAGCTTTTTTATTATTTTGGATTTCATGGAAGGTCGCTCCTTTAATAGAATGACCTAATGCTATAATTTATCGAAAAAAAAGGCCATGCCGCAACTGGAAAAGAAAATTTTCCAATTACGGCATGGCCTTTTGGAATACTTATAATTATAATTTCGGTGAGAACATATAGTTCTGTATTTTTATAATAGATATGTGTAATGAGCGACAGCTACCCCGTTTTCCCCCTATTGATGTATTCGCGTGTAGTCCACGACCGAGGCGTGGTTTAAGTTTAAAAGGAGAAATATCATGAAACAACTCATTTCCGCCAAGTGGCTGAAGCCTTTCACTGGTGCCTGCGCAATGGCTTGCTGTCTGAAGAAGACCGAGTCTATCAACGTCCCTAACTAAGCCCACTCCCAATATGCCGTTTTACATTTTTAACCGTTAACTAAATAAAATATGCTTGGCCGTGGACTACACTACTTCACTGATAGACATGGAGGATATAATGAATATTTGTTCTAAACTTGTAATCCACACAACAGATAAAAAACAAAACCTCGTTTTTAATGGGTATACCGGAAGTCTAGATATTGTAACGTCTCAGATTGCTACATTTTTGAAGAAAAGAAATATTGACGATCCAAATCTGGGGAAATCAGATAGATCTTCTCTAGAGGAAGCTAAGTATATTCTAATGGATGAGGATGCGCTTGCCGATGCTATTTTTAAGCGGTACATAGACTACACAAGCACAGCCTTGGAAGACAGCGACACATATGTAATCTGTCCAACTCTAAACTGCAATCTTTTCTGTTCGTATTGTTATGAAAAAGGAAAGTGCAGAAGAAATCATCACCTTGACGAAAACTCTTTGAATGCAATATTTGATTTTATGACACAGAGAAGTGTTCATAACAATCGTGCCGGGCACATCTCGTTCTTTGGTGGAGAACCGCTACTGCCTGAAAATACAGAAATAAACAAAAAGATACTTCAATATGCGCGAAAACATGGATTTTCTTGTGACATAACAACTAATGGAACAACAATTAAAGATGTTCATGTTGCCACATTGCTTCGCGAAAATCATGATTTAATTAAATCGATACAGATATCCATCGATGGCACAAAAGAGTACCATGATAATATGAAGTTTACTGTTGATGGTTGCGGGACTTTTGATTTGGTCATGGAGAATATTTTGTCGTTGCTACGCATGGGGATCCTTGTGTTTGTAAGAATTAACATTTCTCGGAATAACATTAACGAAATCGAAGAGCTCACAGATTATTTTATGAACTCTCAACTATGCTATTTCGACAATTTCGATTTCTATTTTGCTCCTATCACAAATAGCGATAACGTTAACGACCCTAATACGTTAGATGAAGCTGATTTGGCAATCGAATTGGAACGGCTCAATGTGTTGGATAAATGTCAATTGCCGTTGCTAGGCTATCTGGTAGGCGCTATTGCTGAGCCAGAAAAAATACGACTTCCTGCATTTAGAAGATGTGATGCAAACCGAGAGAATTACTATGTTTTTTCACCAGATGGCTATGTGTACCCGTGTATGGAATTATTAGGCCAATGCCAATACGCAATGTTTCAATACTTCCCTACATTTGGTATAGTCTGCGGTAATGAGCCGTATGTTTATAGCAACATTTTGCATGCAGAAAATCGTGTGGAATGCAAAGATTGTAGCATTGCCTTGCTGTGCGGCGGCGGTTGTATTTCAGCAAAATCAAACTGTACAGATTATTGCACGAAACAGCATCAGGTTGTAGAAAAATATCTCTGGCATTTGCGCGAGATATTTAATTTGGAGTGACAAAGATGAAAAATACATATGTACTGATCAACCCACCAGGCCTTGGAAAATATAGCAAAATTGCAAGTGATGACTGTTTGGGCTTGGGCTACATCAACGCATCACTCCAATCCGAATTTAATGGATACATTATCAACTGTGTTGCAAACGGACTCACCATTGAAGATCTTTTTTTAAATTCGAAATGGTTCCGTGACATGACAGAGAGTATTTACATTGGAATATCATGTAATTTTTTTACGACCATACCCTCAACAGTAAAACTTGTAAAAAAGTTGAGAGAGATCGGATATCGGGGATTCATTTGTATTGGCGGTCATCAAGCCGTAATGCTACGACATGAGATAATTTCCGAGTTAGACATTGATGCCATTGCAAATGGGGATGGTGAAATTACAACAGTTGAATTGATGAAAGCCTTGTCGGGTGGCTATTTTGATTATCAAATTCAAGGGTTTTATTACAAGAAGGGACATGAAATCATCAGCACATACTCATCCGCAATATGGCCTGAACTTGATAAACTTCCCTACCCTACACGACGTGGAGATGAAAAACACCCGCTTCTACAGATGAATGACAGTTCTCAAATGTCAGGCGTAAGTATTTCAACTTCCAGAGGTTGTCCATTTCGCTGCGTATATTGTGATATTAGTGCCTTTTATCATCGCCTTCGTCGAGAGCGGAGTGTGGAAAATATTGCAGATGAAATGGAGTATCTTTACAAGGCAAAACGTATTACCTATTTTTCATTTACAGATGACAATTTCATTGGCGGATCGAAACACGGAAATGAGCGAGCATATATGTTTGTTGATGAGTTGAAGAAAAGAAATATCCCTATTCGTTTTAACATGGAAATTCGTGTGACGGATGCCACCCGTGATTTGCTTTCTGCGTTGAAATCTGTCGGGCTATACCATGTTAATATGGGAATTGAATCTGGTTCTCAGTCCATGCTAGACAGATGGAAAAAAGGAATTTATGTGCAAGACAGTATTAACGCAATTCAAATTGTAGAAGCAGTAGGATTAAGATACAACATAAACTATATTCTCGTCGATGCATATACAACTTTTGATGAATTACTTGAAAGCTATGAATTCATCAAAAAAACACGAGCCATAGAAAAAAGCGACGAATACTTTCATATATTTACCAACGAACTTGGTGTTATTCATGGTACTCCTATAGCGAGTGAAATGAAATCAAGCGGATTACTTTTCCCCAAAAAAATGTGTCGAGCAACACCGGAGGAACAGGAAATCTTAGACCACTATCATCCAATGTACTCATATAGCTTCGTTGATCCACATGTTGATTGTTTTATAACAAATAATCGATACTGGACCAATATAGTTGCACGCATTATAGAAAATATTTCGGACGCAGAAATTTATTCGCGTGGGTTTAGGCGGTTCTGTTTTAGATTGTTTACGCTCTCCATTCGCGCCGCGAAAGAAAAAGACATAATTTTTGATGATTTATCAACAGAAATTGAAAGTTACTGTACATTCAAAGGAATCTCATTTTAGTACAACGAAAGAAACGCATCCCCCCTTCAGCTTTGAAGGGAAACTGTATTATAAGCATAACCTTTACGTGCAGTCAAAAAAACATATTGATAAATGTGTGATTTGTGCATTCCGGCATCCTGTTTGCGGTGCTATAATAGTCACAGCCAATGGGAGGTGCGCTATGGAAACAGGATTTGCAGATACACTGCGGAAATTCCGGAAAGAAGCAGACATGACGCAGGAGAAATTAGCAGAAGCGCTTGGGGTTACCACGGGTGCGGTTTATAAGTGGGAAAATGGCCGTTCCACGCCGGAGGTGCGGCTTCTTGTTGAGATGGCCGATCTGTTTGGAACTTCTGTAGATGCGCTTCTTGATTACAAGGTTCGCAGCAGGGACTGCGCACACATAGCAGAGTGCCTAAAGGCCGCTGCTCGTCAGAATCCAGCGGCAGATACCCTGACGGAGGTTGAGAAGCTGGTTCGGCGGTATCCAAATCAGTTTGAAATCATTTACTATAGCGCACGTGTATATTGGACAGCGGGTACGGCACAACACAATCGGGAATGGTCTAAAAGGGCATTGGAACTGCTGCGTCACTCTGTTTTATTGGTCGGTCAGAATACGGATGACAATATCAGCGCATTGTCCATCCAGATACAAATCGCGCAGCTATATGCGGAGCTGGATCAACGGAATCAGGCGATCAATCTGCTCAAGGCACATAATCCCATGCGCATCAATCATGCGCAGATTGGGAATCTGCTGGCCATCAGCAATCAGCTCGACGAAGCCATCCCATATCTGTCAGACGCTTTGATTGACTCCGTGCTCCATCAGATCCAAATCGCAGATGGATATCTGAACGTTTATGTCCGACAAAAGAAGTACCCTGCTGCGATCGAGATGCTGAATTGGATTCTCGATGGTATTCGGAACTTGCAGTATCCCAATCAGACGTGCTTCTTAAATCGAACCGAAGTGGTTTACCTTGCTCTGCTGGCAGAAATGCAGCTGTATACCGGTCTGAAAAAAGAAGCCGGAAAGACGCTCAGGCAGGCAAAGCAGATCGCGCTCCGCTTCGATGCAGAGCCCAATTACGCACTGAACCGGCTTCGTTTTGTAATGCCGGACGAACATACGTCGGCGTATGACAGCATGGGAGAAACTGCGATGGCTGGATTTCTGACCGCGATACAGGAGGAACATGACCCGGAGCTTACAGATTTATGGGATGAGATTGAGAATGAAGCAGAACCGTAAGCGCAGATCGCGGCGCAGGGCATATATTTCGCAGTTTTACCGGGGGAATCACATTGCCTTTCTTGCTGCCTCGCTTTCGTGTATGTTGACTGGAGCGCTCAATATCGGCATTGCGTGGGTGATGCAGCAGATGATCGATGCCGTTTCAGGTGTTCTGGGGGCGTTGGAGCTTCCCGTGCTCGCGTTGCTTACAATGTGGATCGTATTGCTGATTATCCTGTTCAAGGGCATGAACTATGCGTCCATGCCCGGCTTTCTAAAAAAAGCGATGCAGCAATATAAGGACTATGCGTTCCAGCAGCTAACCAGAAAAAGCATTGCTTCCTTCAGCAAGGAAAATACTTCTGATTACATCTCTGCTTTTTCCAATGATGCAGCAACTATTGAGCGCGATTATCTCGAAAAACGGTTCAGCCTGCTTACAAACGCGGCAAAGCTGATTGGCTCGCTTGTCATGATGCTAGTGTACAGTCCTGTTATGACCGCCGTGGCCTGTGCTTTTTTTATTCTGCCGGTCGGGGCCTCCCTGCTTGCCGGGAACCGCATGAAGGAAGCGGAGCGGAATGTATCTGATAAAAACGGCAGGTTTATAGCGGCACTGAAAGACAGTCTCAGCGGCTTTTCCGTGGTAAAGAGCTTTCGGGCAGAGGATTCGATCCTTGAACTGCTCGGGCAAAGCAGCCTGGACTCGGAACAGGCCAAATGCGAAAAGCGTAAGCTCAGCACGGTCATTGGCGCACTTGGCGGCGTTGCCGGTGTAACGGCACAACTAGGGACTTTTCTGGCGGGCGCGTATCTGGCGCTGCTGCGCTGGAACGGGGATCTGACCTGCGATCTTTACATTCCATTCTGGAACGTCAGCTTCGAGATCAACTGGCTTG
>OGPH01000899.1_pt1 | contig 27214 bp, 25 predicted proteins | sample 1552891 | NCBI WGS metagenome assembly OGPH01 (sample SAMEA2580272, study PRJEB22360) | human gut metagenome | biome: human gut; feature: human-associated habitat; material: faeces | place: Denmark | collected 2008/2010 | reverse complement strand
GTATGCTATTATGTAAAATCGCAGGACGTTTATTTGATTGTGGATGGTTTCCACCGGTATCAGGTGATGATGGATCATCCGGATATTTACGAGAGAGAACAGGGATTGCTGCCGGTTTCCGTCATTGAGAAACCGATTGATAAACGTATGGCCAGCACCGTTCGCCATAACAGGGCACGAGGCACTCATGATGTGGATCTGATGAGCAACATCGTAAAGGAACTGCATGATCTGGGCCGTTCCGATGCCTGGATCTCCAAGCATCTAGGAATGGACAAAGATGAAATTCTCCGGCTTAAACAGATCACCGGTCTGGCCGCCTTATTTAAAGATGTGAAATTTGGCAGGGCCTGGAGGCCCTCCGAAGAAAACGGACCGGAAGATGAACCGGTAACTTAAAGAAATACGGGTGAGGGGTTTCTTTTATCCAGTTTAGAATGCTGCCTTATGTATAACCAAAGGCGCCCGCCAGAGCCTTTGGGGCACTGACGGACGCCACTTTCTTTAAGGTGTAATCGGATTCTGACTTTTTGCTTTCTATTTTCTTCACACATTTCTACTTATGAAGTATAAAGGCTCAGATCCAGTCCTTCATAGTAAGTCGTATACTGCTTGCGGAATTCCTCCAGAATCGTATCCATTCCCGCCTGTTTGCATTTTTCGTTAAATTCATCCAGAGTAGCGTCTGGATCATCTACGAGCCCCAGTTCCAGAATAGGAATATACTGTGAGCAAAGCTCAGATATCACTGCAAGCTCGTCTTTCACCGAAGTATCATCAAAAACAAATCCTGAAGGCGCTTCATTAACTGGATCAGAGAATAATTCTACATAGATATCCGGCCAGGTATCCCCTTCTTCTCCCTGTATTCTTTCCAGTTCATCATTTTTGAGACCCCAGGTGATCGGAGAATTTCCTACTGTATAATTTGCCTGCTCTTCTCCAAGCTGATAATTGGTATCCCCTTTGGCGATCCAGTTCTTTCCTTCGATTCCATAGCGGGCAATATCATATAATTCCTTATCCCATTTCAGCAGGTCAATTACCATCAGAGAGCGTTCAGGATTGGGCGCAGAGGCAGGTACAGACATTCCCTCTGTATAGGCTCCCACATATCTTGTTGCTTCCGGATTCGGATCCACCATCTCCGGTTTCCACTCCGGGTGTTCCGCCATTACTGTATTATACACGGTCATACAGGTATCATAATTCCAGAATACAGTTGCGCTGGTTCCATTAATAAAAGCATCCGCTGGCGAAATAGTGTTTGATACTGCATTCTTGGACCAAAAACCCTTATCTGCCCAAGATTTTGCTAAGTTAACATACTCCCTGTATTCATCTGTTGTGTACTGCCAGATCATATCTTCTGCCGTAGGAGCATTATTCCCTTCATAAAAATAACCAATATACTTGCCAAGAGAATTTGAACCGAACAGATCATTTTTTCTTTGGAACATTTGAATAGATAATTCCACACCGTCTGTTGCCGCAGCATAAGCATATATACCTTCTTCATTCTCTGCAACTGCCGTCATATATGCTTCCAAATCTTCATAGCTGGTGATCTCATCCATTCCGTATTTTTCTCTCAAATCTCCTCTGATTAAGACCGGAACGCCATTGTTAATATATTTGCTATTCTTGGGGATCTGATAAATGCTCCCATTTACTTTGATCGATTCATAAGAAGCTTTGTCCTGTCCCTGATCCGTCTGAGGCATATATTGGGCGATCATATCCTCCGTGATCTCCATATAGGCCCCTTTTCTTGCTTCTTCAAAGTAGGAAGCCCAGGTCGAAGAATAGATAATGTCAATTTCCTCTCCGCTTGCCAACAGCAACTGATATTTCGTCGTGTAATCGCTCAAAGGGATATAACTGATATCCAGCGTCACATTCGCCTTTTCTTCCAGAATCGCATTTATCTGCGCCTCCACTTCATCCGATGCCACAGGCTCATCCCCGATCACATACATGGTCATATCCAAATGTTCAGAAATATCGTTCCCATAGTACTCCGTCGCATTGGCCGAACTCTGTGCCTCCCCTGAACCGTCAGCTTCCCCGTTTCCCTCTGAAGCTGCCTGTCCCTCCGAGGCCGCCTCGCCCGCAGCGCTTCCTGAATTTCCACAACCGGTCAGAATGCCGCCTGCACACAGCAGCGCAGCCAGGAAAAGGGCAACTATTTTTTTCTTTTTCATGACATCTCCTCCTTCCAAAGTATTTCTGTTCTGGTGTCCTCATTGTATCGGGTTCCCGGCAGAGCGTAAATCGCAGCATCTTTTAAAACTAGCAAAATCTTGAACCCATTTCGTGTAAATGCTCCGATCAGCATGAATATATTTCGCTCCGCCTCCTTCCTAAAAATCTCCTTCCTGTCTGTCACCAAGGCCGTTCATCGCTCTCCAGATTCAGCCAAGCGAGCGCCTGCGGTTCCATGGGAAGAGAAAGAGCCTCCAGATTGGATTCCAATTCTTCCCTGGTATTGGCCCCGATAATCGGATGGATATCAAGCGGCTGGTTCAGAAGCCAGGCAAGCGCCACATTCGGAACGCTTGCCCCGAAGCGTGCCCCATATTCCTTTACCCGATCCATTCTCTGAAAATTTTCCTCATGACAGAAAGAACGGACGCAGGTTTTATCCCAGGTATCCCGATATTTTGGAAAACTTTCCCGGTCAAAAACGCCGCTCCAAAATCCTCTCGCCATGCTGGACCAGGTGAAAAGGGTCATGCCGGTTTCTTTGTAGTAGTCGTAATTCTCTCTTTTTGACGGATGATTCAGATTCTCTTCCCGATCGCCCCAGCTGGGATATACCGGCCGCGCCAAAGAAAATCCCGGTTCGCATACTACAAAAGGAGGCAGGCCTTTTTGTCTGGCATACTCCATCGCCCTCTTCGTACGGTTCACATCGCTCCAGTTAGACCCTCCGTAACCATGGATATATCCTTTGCCATATAGCCATGCGAAAGCGTCCACAATCTCTTCCACCGGAACCTCCGGGTTGTCATGATGGGTCAAATAGACGTCAATGTAATCCGTCTGCAGCTTATCCAAAGAGGTCATCACATCCCTGATAATCGCTTCCGGGGAATAAGGACGCAGATATCTGCAGATCGCCCCTCCCTTTCCGATCAGGAACATCTGCTCCCTGCATCCGTTTTCCTTCATCCATTCGCCGATACACAGTTCGCTTTCTCCATCCGCATAGATGGCCGCGGTATCGATGGTGTTATATCCCAGTTCAAACGCGTCGTCCAGCAAGCGGAAACTGTCTTCTTTCGTTTTCTCCATCCACTGCGCGCCTGTCACGTCATCCCTTACTGTAAAAATCATAGAACCCATAGCAAGCTTCGCCGCAGGTTTGTCTATCCCCTTTACCTGCGTATATTTCATTATGTCCATACACAATCCCCCTCTATCTGGATGCAATATATTCCTGCAGCCATCTGATCGAATCTTCAAACATTTTCCGTTTGATCAGATGCGCCGGCATCCGCTTCAAATCTTCTTCGCTGTTTTCTTCCCAGCCGCATTCCACAATGATATGAAGTCCTTCCTTTATTTTTGCCTTCCTGGCCAGCAATTCCAATGCAGCAGCGATATTTACGTTCCCCTCTCCTACAGCAACGCCTACCGGATAGAACGGCATCCGTTCCGTCATCACCATTTCCTGTTTCATCTTCATATCCTTGATATGGGTCGTAAATGCCCAAGGCGCCAGAATTCTATTCTCTTCATCTGGATCGAAATATACCGAATACCCGTTGGCGGTATCCAGCGCACAGCCAATGACAGGAGAATCCACCATTTCAAAGAGCTGTGCATGTTCCTTAGCCGTGAAATCACAATGATTTTCCAATCCCAGCACTTTACCTCGATCCTGAAGCAGTTCTCCTGCGATCCGCAGGTTCCCGGCCAGGAATTCCAGATCCTCCTGAATATGGCGCCCCTGATCCCGATATCTGGAATAAGGAATGGTCAGATGTCCGAACGCTCCATGCAGCACCTTCGATCCACAAGCGTCCATGATATCGATCTGGCGTTCCAAATCCTGCCTCGCTTCCTTTCCCTTGTTTCCGCTCAGTTCCCAAAAGCTGCGCGGCGTGCGCAGTTCCAGCTCCACATCGTGTTCCAGTGCGCATTCCCTCAGCCTCTTAAGTCCATCCTCTCCGGTATCAAACGGAAGATTGAAATCCACACACCGGCATCCCAGTTCCGCACTGCGCCGGATCAGATGGAAGGGCCTTTCCTCCGGCTCCACTTCCAGGAACGTGTTCTCATAGAAGGCGCCCATCACACCAAGCTTCCACGTTTTCATGATTTTTTCATATCCCATCGTTCATTTCCCCCTTATCTCTGCTCCCTTCTGTACGAAAGTGATATCCAAGGCTTCGCAAATATTCTCTGTTTCTCAGGACAGCTTCCCTCTGCGGAATGGGTGTCGTCTTCCCTCCGTCCAACTCCACCATGATCAGATTATCAAAAACGTCTGAATGCTCGATCAGATCCAGTATTGCAGGCAGTTCCACTACCCCTTCTCCCAGCGGAGCATAACCCACAAAACCGCTTGTATCGATCTCTTTCCCGTTTTCATCATAGGAAAGCGGTTTTCCGTCGTAGTCCTTCAGGTGAATGTGGCGAATCCGTTCCAGATAATCCCCTACCAACGACACCGGGTTTGCCCCCGCCTTCTGTATCTGCCCCACATCCGGAGCGAAGCTCACCCAGTCCGGATTCGTCCCTTCCATTAAGGAACGAATCTCTTCTTCCGTCTGGATCGGCGTTCCCGTATGGGGATGGTAGCAGAGGGTCAGCCCCATATCCGCGAACCGTTTCCCATACTCATTTACCGCCTTCTGTATCTGTTTCCGGTACGCTTCATATCGATATGTTCTCCGATCCACATCTTCTCCACCCAGGCAGATATACCTGGCATTCAGCCGCTTCATAATGTCTGCCCACTTTTTTCCTCTCGCCATAGAAGCTTCCCATTGATTCGGATCACACAGATTCATAGCAAAATACACGCTCGTAAGCGGAATACCACATGTCCCGAAAAGCTCCAGCTTCCCCTGCCGCTCAAGTTCCTCCAATGTCCATCCGAATACCTCCACTCCTTCATATCCCAGCTCCGCCAGAACCGCCACCGCCGTTTCCACATCCTGTTCATCCCAGGTAATACAGGTATGCCCTACTCCATGTCTGTTCATCGCGCCCTCCTCTTTTATCTGCTGCCACTTATACCCCCGCAGCTTCTTTTCTCCATCATAGAGACGCCTTTCTCCTGCGTAAATCGTACCTTTCTTAAAAACTAGTAAATTATTTTAATACGCTGTCAATCCTTTTAAATCATTTGCCTCCATCTCCTTTCCATGATAAAAAGAAAGAGAACAAGCAACAGATGCGGCGGTCAGAATCGCAGAAAAGCTGCCGTCGCAGGAAAGGAAGGGATATGGCAAAAGGATATAAGGCGGGGGATTATTCTTTATCACAGACAGGTGTATCTTTTTCCTGTGATGCGCCCTGGCTGAACGAGCTCTATGAACGATGTGAAGCCTGCTGCCGCAGGAACCTGGCCGTCTTTACCGATAAGAAGGTACTGCGGGAAGGTTCTGATTATGACGGTGTCTGGCTGGAAACCCAGCCCATGGGCGGGGAAATGTACGCAAAACGCGATATGGAAGCTGCATTGAATAATCAGCTCATCTTCATGGAAAATCAGAGGAAAAGCGGCCGGCTGCCTGGTATGATCAAGTATCAGGAACCTTTTCTCCTGCAGGTTTCCTACGACTGGCTGCAGGGGTTCTGTTTTCCTGTCCCTGCACTGAAAATGTACTATCTGATCGGCAAAGACCAGGGATATTTGGAGAAGCTCTATGATACGCTGCGTTCCTTCGATGAATATCTGTGGACCTATCGGGACAGCGACAAAGACGGCTGCCTGGAAAGCTGGTGCACCTGGGATACTGGGGAAGACAATTCAATGCGTTTCACCCGTTATGGAGTGAAAGACGGGGGGTTCGGAGGCGAGGACGCACCTGTGGGGCAAGGACGCCTTCCCTATGAGTCCATGGACGTGATGTCCTATTCCTGCCAATGCCGCGCCGTCCTCGCCCAGGTATGCGACCTGCTGGGAAACGGAGAAGGCAATCTGTGGCGGCAGAAGGCGCAGTCTGTGCGGGACAAGCTGCGCAGTTATCTGTGGATTGAAGAAAAAAATGCCTGTTATGACAGAGACTGCGAGAATATATTCATGGACGTCCTCACGCACAATAATCTGCGCTGCATGTACTATGGTTCCTTTGACCAGGAGATGGCGGATCGTTTTATCAAATACCATCTGCTCAACCCCGATGAGTTCTGGACCTATGTGCCGCTTCCATCCATCGCAGCCAATGATCCCTGCTTTACCAATATCAATTTCAATAACTGGGGCGGTCAAGCCCAGGGCCTGACCTATCAACGCGCGATTCAGGCGCTGGACAATTATGGCCATGTGGCTGAAATTCGCATGCTTGGAAAGAAATGGCTGTTCCTGCTAAGGGACAAGAAAAAACTGGTGCAGCAGTATGATCCTTTTGACGGAACCCCCTGTGTAACGCGCTCAGAAGGGCTCGCTCCCGAAGGCGAGGAAAGGGAACGATATGCTCAGGTCTCCACCCTCGGCCCTGATGGCTATGGCCCCACCATTCTCGCTGCTTTGGAATACCTTTCCCTGCTGTGCGGTGTAAACATTGCATGGGAAAAGGTCTCCTGGTCCGCTTCCGTAGGTTGGAGCGCTTCCGTCTATACACAGCATATGTACGGTCATGACTATACTTTGAAGCAAGACGGGTATACCATGACTGCATCCATAGACGGGCAGGAACTTTTCACCTGTTCCTGCGGCGTCCAGATTACCACCGATCTGGACGGGAATATTCTATCACTGTCCGGAATTGAAGAAACCCCTGTACAGATCACTTTGAGGCGGGATGGCTGCAGCTGCTGCGGCCTCATCCATCCCAACGAACAGGCTCGCCCGGAAGGAAAACGTCTCATTTCCGTCCGTCGGGTTGCCTTTGACTATCCATATCAAGGAGGGAAACATGAATGAAAATTCTTCTCGTTGGCGGAACCGGCGTGATCAGTTCCGCTGTATCCAGACGATTGCTTGCATCAGGACATGAGCTTTGGCTCATTAATAGAGGAAACAGGCTGGAGCGCCTTCCTGAGGGCGCGCATCTAATCCGCGGGGATATCAATGATCTCCCTGCCCTTTCAGAAGCCCTTGCAGAACAGCATTTTGACTGTGTGGCGGACTTCACTGTACAAAAACCTGATCAGATCGAGCGGGACTACCGGCTCTTTGCCGGAAAAACCAGGCAGTATGTGTTCATCAGTTCCGCCTGTGTATATCAGAAACCCTTATCTCATTATGAGATCACGGAAAGCACCCCTGTCTGCAATCCCTATTGGGAATACGCCCAAAATAAAATCGCCTGTGAAAACAAGCTGATGGAACTCTATCGTTCTGCCTCCTTTCCTATTACCATCATTCGGCCGGGCCACACCTATGACGAGGAATGGCTCCCCTTATGCATCACGGGAGAGCGCGGCGGCTATAGCGTCATCAAACGGATGCTGGAAGAAAAACCTACGATTATCCCGGGAGATGGGACATCCCTGTGGACGCTTACTCATAACAGTGATTTTGCCAGAGCCTTTGAAGGACTTGCTGGCAATCCTTATGCTTTGGGAGAAACCGTTCATATCACTTCGGACGAGGTTTTAACCTGGAATCAGATTTACGAAACCATCGCGGATGCCCTGGGCGTCCCCCTCCATCCGTTCTATGTATCCTCCTTGTTCCTGCATCAGGCGGGGCCCTATGATCTGAAAAGCTGCCTGCTGGGCGAACGCGTGCGCTCCTGTGTCTTTCGCAATGATAAACTGAAACGCCTGGTACCAGGTTTCCGTGCGGAGGTTCCCTTCAGAAAAGGTATACGGATGGCTCTCAATCATATCCTGCAGCATCCGGAACTACAGAAGGAAGATCCTCTGTTTGACCGCTGGTGTGATGCACTAGCAGCGTCCCTGTCCCAGACGGCCAAAGAACTCCGACAGGCTTTTTCCATTGAAAGTCTAGGTTCAAAATAAAAGATGACAGTCTGTTCGGAAATCATGGCATTCCTGATTAAAACACCAACAACTTTTAGAAAGGAATACGCATATGAAAGCATTTGATTTTAAAGACGTGGCAATAGATGATGGCATGCTGAAGAAAACCCTGGATGAAACCCTCGCCTTTTATCTGGCAATCCCTAACGATAATATTCTGAAATACATGCGTGAAAGCGCAGGCAGGCCCGCTCCCGGCATTCACTATACGGGCTGGTTTCCTAATTCCAGGGGAATGGCGCTGATCGGCCAATGGCTTTCCGCTTTCAGCCGCATGTACGCCATAACCGGCAATTCCGCCTTTCAGGAAAAGGCCCTTTATTTGTCAAAAGAATTCTGGAACTGTTATGAGGACGCCAAAAACCGCGATCCTCTTCTGACCTCCCGCTCCTATTACGCGCTGGAAAAGCTGCTTCGCGCGCAATGCGATCTGCATTTGTACTGCAAAGATGCGGACGCGGCAGAGCATGCGGCTTATCTGGTAGATTTTGCCAAAAAGGAACTGTCTTCAGAAAACCTCTTCGGCGATAACTCCACAGAATGGTATACACTGCCGGAATCTTTTCTGGATGCCTGGGAACTTTTCGGCATAGAAGAGGCCAAAGTTCAGGCGTCCCGGTTTGAATACCGTGAATTCTGGGATCTGTTCTATCAGGATGCGGATCCCTTCTCCAAGCGGCCAAAAGCCGGGCTTTATTCCGAATACTGTCATGCCTACAGCCATGTCAATTCTTTCAACAGCTGTGCCAGGGCATATGAACTGAGCAAGGATCCTTATTATCTGAAAGCACTGCGCTCTTTTTACCGTTTCATGCAGTCAGAAGAAGTGATGGCAACAGGAGGATATGGGCCCAATTACGAGCACCTCATGCCCAAATACCGGATCATCGATGCCCTGCGTACAGGCCATGACAGTTTTGAGACCCAGTGCGATACCTATGCCGCCTACCGTCTCATCAAGTATCTGACCCGGTTTACCAAAGAAGCGGCCTATGGCAACTGGGCGGAATCTCTGCTGTATAACGCCACAGCAGCCACCATACCCATGACCGAGGACGGCAAGGTGATCTACTATTCCGATTACAACATGTACGGAGCGCGAAAAATCAACCGCCAGGATGGCTGGACCTGCTGCACCGGAACCAGGCCTCTTCTCGTAGCGGAAATGCAGCGCCTGATTTACTTTGCAGACGAGGACGGCCTGTATATCAGCCAGTTCGTCCCTTCGCATCTGACCTGGCGATACGGGCAGTCCGATGTGACGTTAATACAGGAAACCGCCTTCCCATTGGAGGATCGCACGCGGATCACGCTGAAGCTCTCTGCACCGGCCGCCTTCTCCATCCGTTTCCGTATGCCAGGCTGGCTGGCAGGGCCCATGCGGCTGCTGCATAACGGCGTCCCTGTTTCTGCCACCGTAGACGAAAACGGCTGGCTAGTGGTAAACGCCCTTTGGAATAATCAGGACACGCTCGAGGCAGCGCTTCCTCAAAACGTATGGATGCACTCATTTGATCCCATAAAAGGCGGCCCCAACGCCTTCATGCACGGCCCTATTGTCCTGGCTGCGGAATATACAGGCATCCAGACGCCCAACGACTGGATGGATGTACAATCCCTGGTTCCAAAGATGCGTCCTGCTCCTAACCAGGCGCTGCATTATACAGTGGACGGAATTGATACCATTACTTTCCGTCCATTCTATGAATTTAAGGAAAATGAACGGTATTTCCTCTATCATGATACAACGGCGCATGCGTCTAAGCTTCATAAATAACTTAATTATGAGCTTGCTATTCCGAGGGCGAGTATCCTCGCCCTCTCCGCCCGGAAAGGCTTTTTCCTTAAAACGGGAAGAAAGGATTCGGCGCATCAGGATCATTGTAAATCTCACAGTCGGTCTGCCAGGTAATAAGATTATCTTTTATATCATCGCACAGGAAATCGTAAGAGCCTTTATCAATTTTTTCATGACCTAACATACATTTATAAAATTTCTTTATACTTGCAGCATAGGTTTTGATATTCCCAGGAGTTGACCATATACACTTTCGGATAAAGAAATCGCCTAAAAATAAATCTAAATACATAGTTCCCTCTGTCATAGGAATAGGTTCTTCTCTCAAAAGGAACGTATTAATATAAAAATCAACATTTCTAAGGTGCCGATAGACCGTCTTTTCAGAAAGGCCTGAAGCAAGAAGGTCTGCCTTAAATAAATCAAGATATGTTTCGTTTTCCTGCCGGATTTTTCTGCAGGCTTCTTCATATGTTTCATAATCAAAAGACATATGCAAATCTCCTTCTAATTTATTGAATATGTATAGTTTAATTATGTAGTATTTATAAGTAACGCACAATACAAATATAAAATATAGTTGTAACAGTTCAGCCCACCCCTTCGGAAGAAGCCATGCACGCACGCTCTGACGGCGTTGTTTGACGCCCCATAGGGGGCGGAGTTTAGCCGTCATGCGGGTGGACTTCCCACATGCAAGGCTTAGAAACAGCCAATTTTTAAAGTGGTTTGCGGAAAAAGAATGCAGCCGCACCCATATCCTAACTATCACTTGCCGCCATCTTCCCACGGGAGTATAATTTATTTATCGTCGTCCGTTTTTTTGTGATAGACAGGAGGCCGCTTATGCGAAGAAAAGACAGAGAGGTTACGGATCCCGAACAGATCCGTCAGATCATATTGGATTGTCCCTGCTGCCGTGTGGGATTTTATGATGAGGGAGATATCTATATCGTGCCGATGAATTTCGGATATGTGGAAAATGGAGAGCAGAAAACTTTCTATTTTCACGGAGCGGCCGAAGGGAGAAAGGCTTCCCTCATTCAGAATTCTCCCCATGTGGGGTTTGAGCTTGATGCCAACTACTCCCTCATCAAAGGGGAAAATGCTTGTGGATATTCCGCCCACTTTCAGAGTGTTATTGGGACTGGACGCATTCAGCGCGTAGAGCGTTTGGAAGAAAAGAAGGCCGGGCTGCTCGCGCTGATGCAGCACTATACGGACAGCCCGGACTGGACCTTTTCCACCTCCTCCCTGCAATCCGTTGAAATATTCCGGCTGGATGTGGAGACCCTTTCCTGTAAGGCACATCTTAATTTTGCATAAAGATTCCGCTTGTATGCTTGACGGTCATTGAAAATACCTTTACACTTTAAATAAAGGAGGATTATGCAGTCTGAAATCGGGAGCCATATCTGACTGACGAATGCTGCAGCAAATCAATTTATGAATTTAGAACGACAAAAAAATTTTATCATCCGCGTATTATTCTGGGCCATCATTCTGGCTTTCGTTTATTTCGGGCTGAAATATGCGATGCCGTTTTTCAGTCCTTTTGTTATCGCTTTTATCGTCGCTTTTCTGCTGAACCGGCCGATCCTCTGGCTCGGGAAGAAACTCAAATGCCGCCGGACCATCCCGGCCATCCTTCTTACAGCGCTCTTTTTTCTGGCAGCAGGTTTACTCTTGTGTTTTCTTGGAGTCCGTCTGTTTTCCTTCATCAAAAACCTCATACTGACGCTTCCATCTTTATATGAGTCCATGCTCCTTCCTACCCTGACTAAAATGTTTCAGGAACTGGAATTGGCATTTTCCGCCCTGGATCCTTCTGCTGTTGCTCTCTTGCAGGATATATCCGAGAATGTGATCGGCTCCCTCGGAAGCTTTATTTCCAACCTTTCCATGGGGACGCTCGGCGTTGTTTCCTCGTTCGCGGCTTCTGTTCCGGGCACCTTCCTTAACCTGGTCATTACCATCATTGTCAGCTTTTTCATGACGATTGATTATCCTGCTATCACAGGCTTCATCCTCCGTCAATTTCCGGAAAGCGGCCAAAGGGTGATCCATGAGGTCAAGGGATATGTCAGCGGCACATTAATTAAATGCATTCTTTCTTATGGTTTAATCATGTGTATCACTTTTACAGAGATTACCATTGGCCTGTTATTGATGAAAATCCCAAATGCGGTTCTGATCGCCGCCTGCATCGCTGTCTTTGACATTCTTCCGGTTCTGGGAACCGGCGGCATCATGATCCCCTGGGCGATCATCTCCCTCATTATCGGAGATTATTTCATCGGTTTCGGCCTGCTCGTTCTCTATCTGGTCATAACCGTTATCCGCAATATCATAGAACCGAAGATTGTAGGCCATCAGGTAGGGCTGCATCCGGTCATCACTCTGGCCAGCATGCTGGCTGGTTTGAATCTGTTCGGCATTATCGGACTGTTCGGCTTTCCCATCACGCTTTCCCTGCTGCGGAACCTGAACGACAAAGGGGTAATTAAAATTTTTAAATAAAGAGGTTATGAATCAGCCATGCCATGTGTAGACCACTGTCCTGTGGTCCGCATATGGCATGGCTGATTCGTAACATAAAGAGGGGGATGGTTATGCGCATCACGCACCATGGAACTATTTCTGAATCTTTTCCGGTCGTCCGGACAAAGTACGGAAGGGTAGCGGGAGAAACGACAGAAGGAGTCGCTGTTTTTCGGGGCATTCCGTATGGCGGCCGATGTGATAGGGAATGTCGGTTTTTGCCTGCCAAAGAACCGGAATGCTGGGACGGCGTCATGGACTGCACACAAAATGGGCCGATCTGTGTTCAGACAGCCGGCAGTTCCAGTGATTTTTATGCCACAGGAGGACATCCTGAAAAATTAAAGCTGCAGTATGAAACACAGAGTGAAAATTGTCTGTGTCTGAACGTATTAACTCCTGGCCTGGATCAAAAGAAGCGTCCTGTCATGGTATATATCCATGGAGGCGGTTATTCTATTCTGTCAGGCACCATACTGACAGGGGCGGACAAACTTGCCCGGGAACAGGACATGGTTTTGGTCAGCATGAATCATAGACTCCATGTTTTCGGATATCTGTATTTGGGAGGTCTGGATGAGCGCTACCTGGATTCAGGCAATGTGGGACAGCTGGATCTGATCCTGGCATTAAAATGGGTGCGCGACAATATTGAACAGTTCGGCGGCGATCCTGACTGCGTCACCATTATCGGAGAATCAGGCGGTTCTGATAAAGTTCTCACGCTGACCCATATGCCCGAAGCGAAGGGGCTGTTTCATCGGGCCATAGCCATAAGCTGTTTTCTTCCTGTAGGAAGGATCACTCCTGATGTAGCCACCGGATATGCAGAAGAAGCCCTGCATCTTTTGGGCGTTTCGCCATCCCATCTGGATAAGCTGCTGGAACTTCCCGCCAGATATATCACGGAAAAAATCTTTCATCCGGGCACACATTTCTGGAGCATGACATTTGCCCCTGTATCCGATGGCATTCATCTTGGGAGAGGCGCAGGCGATGGTTTCATCCCGGCGTTTGACAACGGACATATTCCTCTGATACTTGGCGCCTCTGAAGACGAAATGGCCTCTTTCGTTCTGGAAGATGGATTGGATATTACGGAAGAGAATTTCCGTACAAAGGTGCTGGAGCGCGGGAAAAAGTACGGTCTGAACATCACGGAACAAAATGTGGACGCTCTGCTTGACGCATTCCACAAAACGAACTGCAAAATGGATCCGGCGGACCACCTCTTCATGAAAATGATTTCCATCAGATGCCATATGGGCTGCGCACAATATCCAGCCGAGGATTATGCCCTGCATCAAAGGGAAACGCCTGTGTATCTGTATCTGAACCGGTACGACGTACCCCATGGGCGTTATCCATACAGACGTTTCGCCGGGCACTGTACAGAATTAAGCCCCTTCTTCCGCATGGTAGCATATCCCGAAATGGAAGAATACTCCAAAACCGTTGCCAATTTGTTCGCTTCTTTCATGCGTACTGGCAAGCCGGAAGCTTCCGGTCTGCGCTGGCCCAGATTTGATATGCTCCAAAAGGCAACTATGGTATTCGATCGGAAATTCTCTGTTGTTTCAGATCCGTTGAGAATCGAGCAAGAGGCCCTTGACAGCATAACCGGGCCAAAGGCGATTACCAACGCATTCTCTCATAACGAATATAAATTTCCATTAAACTATTGAGCTGCAAAAAAGGACGTCCGAATAGCCTTCCTCCAGGCCGTTCAGACGTCCTTTTTCTGCTTTTAACGGGTAACGATATCAACCGGCACGTTGAAAATCTTCGCCACTTTCAGAATCGTATCAATATGCCTTCCTGTAGCGGCAGCAAAATGATGGGTGGGGCCGCACTCACTCCAACGGGTTACAAACTCTTTCGCCCCGCAGGTAAAGCGCGTTCTCATATTCGTGTCTCCGAAGGAAAGTATCTTTCCTTCTTCGTTCACGCCTTCCGCCACAACGAATTTAAAATGGCCATCTCCATCCTGCGTGATCGCCAGATAAGTGACCGGGCCGGTATAAGGATAGAACTGCGTGAGATATCCGCCACCGGTCTTTCCATGGAACACCTTTACAATCTTCATGGTCGGCTTTCTATCGGAGATATCCGCATCTCCGGAACCGCTGTGGCCGATGATGGCGATATCTTCATTAAAATCAATGGAATACATTTCCGCCAGCTGTCCGGTTCCTGCGATCGTCTTCAGGATGCTCATTGCCATAGCAACCTTCATATCCCCTTCCACCGCACAAGCTGTTCCCTGTTTAATCAGCATGGAAAACGCGGGAATCAGCATGCTGTCAAGCACACCCGCTTTTCCTGTTGCAAAGCCGTCATAATGGGAAGCGATCAGCCCCAGCTTTTCATCCTTCACCCACTGCTCAAAGGCCACAACATATCTGGCCATCTCCCACACTTCTTCGATGCTGCCGCCGCCTTCGATCTCGAAGGTATCCAGGATATCCTGCGCCTTGGCCCGGATCGCCTCTTCATCCGTAACATGGTCGGCAATCGCCCACATCTTCTCCCAATCGAACTGCTTGGTATACAGATGCATCCTTCTGTACAGATTGGATTCGTCAATATAGAGATCCATCATGCCAGGATATGGCCTGCCAATCTGCGCAATATTCGTATCGCGGAATCTTCTTCTGGTCTGTGCGGCAAGGCACCACTGCTCAATCTCTTTCTGAACATCCGGATCTCCGCCTTCCACCACGCCGGTAATCACCGCATGCCGCTTGCCGAACCGCTCCAGATCCGCCACCATTTCTCCGACCGCTCCACAGGCATACCCTTCTCCAAGCCATGTTGCGATATCCGTATGATCGTAATCCAACGCCTTCAGCTTCTGAAGGTTCACCAACACAACCGGCACATCCAGATCTTTGACAGCCGGAAGCATGTTGTAGGAAGTGGCATAGGTCAGAAGCTGCAGAAATACCAGATCCACGTCCGCTGCGCGGAACTTATCCCCTGCAGCCTGAGACTGCTCCTTCGTGGTAACCATCCCTCCGTCGATCAGTTCCACCGTATCCGGAAGCGTCTTCTTAAACGCTTCATACTGGGCCTCAAATTCCGGCACCAGAGAAGGAAACTGCGGCAGATACGCCCCCAGCGCAATAGAAAATATGCCGATTTTTGCTTTCGTATTAACTAGCATGTTCCCCATTCCTTTCTTTGCAGGATTGTGACTTTATGGACCGTCACGCCCCGTTTTTCTTTTCCTCTCCATTATAATACCAAGATGCACCCTCTGGTCAAGGCTTCCAAATCAAAGAGGCATCGATTGAGGACAGGTCCGCACAGCAGGTTCTCGCCATGAATCCGGCAAGCTGTCCGGTGATCTCTTCCAGCTTCTCTTCTACCCCTGCCGCTCCTTTTTCCCCCAGCGGCCCCATCACCGCGCGGCCGACACAAACCGCCGTGGCGCCAAGAGCCAGCGCCTTAAAGACGTCTGCGCCGCTTTCCACGCAGCAATCCAAAAAGATGGGAATTCTCCCGCCGATCTCTTCTGCGATCTGAGGAAGGATGCGAAGCGGAGGCACCGCATAGTCCATGATGCCGTGATGGTGGGATACAACAATGCCCTGCACGCCTGCTTCCAGACATTTTCTGGCATCCTGTCTGCTGAGTACGCCCTTTACCACGAAAGGGCGGGTGGACGCGCGCACAAAAGCCTTCAGTTCTTCCAGGGACTTTGCTTTCATCCGGTATCCGCACACCTCATCCGGCTCTCCCCTTCCATTAAAGGAATGATCCAGATCCATTCCGACTGCCAGGCACCCGCAGGAGCAGGCATGACGGATTCGTTCCATCACATAATCATTATCCTCGTAGGGCTTAATGATTTTGATGGTTCTGGCTCCAGTCGCCACAATCCGCTCCAATTCCGCCTCATCCCCCATGCCAGCCCAGTTCACCGCCCCGGCGCGCAGCGCGCCTTCTGCCTGCTTCTCCATGCCGTCCGGACAGACATTGTCCAGGTGGGACAGGGCGGCTGTCATCACCGGCGTCCGAAACGTCTCCCCATACAGTTTGAATTGGGTGGACGGGCATACCCCGTCTATATGTCTCATCTCAATGAGCAGAGAATCAAAATATTTTCTGGTGATCTGATTGGAATCTCCCGGCTTCTTCTGGCTCATCTTTGCTCCCCTCTGCGCATCTTGGCGCGCATACCAATGTTTCCGTTTAGTTGTCCTTCTCAAAGCGATCGATGTTGCTGATCTTTCCGATCACGACGATCACATCCCCTTCTCCCAGACGGTAATCGGGCATAACCTCTATCGTCGTCTCGTGTTCGTTCTCTATCGCAATAATATTCAGCTTATATTTTCTGCGGATGCCGCACTCTTCCACGCTCTTTCCCACCAGGGAATCCGCCACTATGATCTGGCGTATTTCTATGCTGTTATCCAAAGAGACATAATCCAGGAAATTCGGGCTCACCAGCTTTTTGCCCAGACGCAGCGCCATATCCCGTTCCGGATACACCACCTGCGCGCCCAGTTTCTCCAGCACCGCTCCCTGTTCCGCCGTCAGGGCCTTGGCAATGACAGTAGGCACGCCCATTTCCACCACGCACATGGTCGTAAGGATGCTGGTGTCCATCTTTTCCCCGATACATACGATCGCCACATCACAGTTCTGAATCCCGATCTCCCGCAGCGTATCCGCGTTCAGTTCCTCCGCCACAAAGGCATAGTCCGTATACTGTCTCAGTTCTTTTACTTTGCTTTCGTTGCGGTCTACAACGATCACTTCTTTTCCCGCATTGGCCAGCGTGATGGCCAGCGCTGTTCCAAACCGGCCAAGGCCGATCACACCGAATGAATTTCTTTCCTGTTTTCTTTTCATAATGTATGATATGGATGCGCCGAACCGCGCATCATTCTCCTTTCTATTATCCGATCGTAATCATCTCTTCTGTGAAGCGTGCTTTGGGCTCCGGATGGCTGATCCAGATGGAAAGCAGCGTGAAAGCGCCCAAACGCCCGATAAACATGATGACAATGATTACCAGCTTGCCCGCATCGCCAAGATGCGGCGTAATTCCTGTAGACAATCCCACTGTACCAAAAGCCGATACCACTTCAAACAGAAGCTGCAGAAACGTATACTCCGGCTCCAGCAGGCACATCAGAAACACTCCGACGCAAACCACGCCCAAAGAGAGCATGGTAATCAGATATGCCTTATTCAGGTTACCTGGCGAAATGCTCCGCCGGAACGCCCCGATCGGTTTCTTGCTGAACACGCTTCTGGCCGACTGAAACAGTGTGAAAAAGGTGCTGGTCTTAATACCGCCCCCGGTGGATCCAGGAGATGCGCCGATGAACATCAGAATGCACAGCACAAACAGCCCCGCATCCGTAAACTCACCGATCGGATAGGTGGAAAATCCGGCTGTTCTCGCAGAAACGCTCTGGAAAAAGGCACCCATCAGAGAAATATCCTCCGTAGCCGCGAGAAATGCCGTTCCCGCCACAATCAGCACAAAACTCGTCGTCAGCACCACTTTGGAATGGAGAGACAGTTTTCTGAATCTCCTCTGTTTCAAAATATCCAAAATGACCAGAAAACCTATACCGCCGAAAATTATCAGCCCGCAGGTCGTCAGGTTCAAAAGAACATTATCCTGGTAAGGGACCAGATTACGCAGCCCGCCAAGAATATCAAACCCGGAATTATTAAATGCCGCGATGGAATGAAATGCGCTGATCCCCAAAGCCCGCAGCGGGGAATAATCCTGTACGAAAACGAGAAAACTCAGGGCAGCTCCCACGACCTCAAAAAACAGCGTCATGAGCAGCACCGCACGCACGAGCTTTACTATTCCCTGAAAGCTGTCCACGTTTAAAGCTTCCTTGGCCAGCAGCCTGCCGCGGATGCTCACCCTCTTTCCCGCCGCCAGAATCAGGCCGACGCCAACAGATGTCACGCCCAGACCGCCGATCTGAATCAGCACGGCCACTACGGCCTGTCCGAACGGCGTAAAATGATCCGCCACGTCAATCGCGATTAAGCCGGTTACGCACACCGCGCTGGTTGAAGTAAACAGCGCGTCCACGAACGAAACATCCGCATCCGGCCTGACGGAAAGCGGCGTAAGCAGAAGAAGCGCCCGCCAGTATCACCAGGGCAAATCCCAATGTAATCAGCCTCCCTGGAGGCTGCCTTTTTATCGATTCAATGATATTCACAATATCCCTTCTTTACTCCTGTCGTAATTGTTATTCTCTCTGACTGCAGACGTTCCCATTTTTTCCCGTCCTTCTTTTCCTGAATAAACAATTCATATAAGAAGCGGAGCGGATACAGTCTTCCGGACCGTATGCAGACCGCAAGAAGCGTCCTTTCCGAAAAGCAGAACGCCCGGGTACATACCGCCAGCCCATACAGATAAACGGGCAGCCTCGGCAAACGCTCTGACTGCCTTTTGGCCGCCGAAGCATCCGCCCGGCCGGCAAGGAGCCAGCCTGCAGGATCCTGCTCCTTCAGGCAGACGCCATCTTCTCTCACATCCTTATTCCAGGCTGACCGGGCATCCGCCAACTCAATCTGTCGGCCATACCACGCACATATCCCCAGGCATAGAAACCCTGCTGCCATAATATAAAGCAAAAGGCTGCCCCCTTTCGGAAAGCCCTTTGCACACTCGCCTTTCACTTTTCCGTCCTCCTTCGCAACCATGCGCAATATAACTGAAAATAGCATTGTACATTCAATTTGTCAATACGTTGGCACTCTTTTTCACAGAGTGTGTTACTGCTCAGCCCTCCGCGTTCTGGCGCCCTTTCTGCCGGCGTGTTCCCCTGCCCTTGGCTCTGCAGCCTCAAGGGCAGATGAACGCCCGGACAAAAAATGACGGCTGCCAATCAGCCGCCATCTTTTCATGCGCCTATTTCTGAGGCGCGTCATCATACAATTTTTCTCTCAATCGCTGTATTTCTTCTTTATGGCCCGCATCATCCAGCGGGGTTTCCAGATAAAAGGGCAAGTCTTTCAGTTCCGGGTGGCGCATCACTGCAAGCAGAGCCTCCAGGCCGATCTGCCCCTCACCGATCACTGCATGCCGATCCTTGCGGGATGCATAAGGCATCGCGCTGTCGTTCAAATGGATCGCCTTCAGCAGCGGAAGGCCCAGCACGCGGTCGAATTCTCTCAGCACGCCGTCCAGATCGCCCACAATATCATATCCCGCTGCAAACACATGGCAGGTATCCAGGCAGATTCCCACACGTTCCGGATGCTTCAGGCCATCCCGGATGCGGCGCAGCTGTTCAAAACGGTATCCGATCTCCGTTCCTTTTCCGCTCATGGTCTCCAGGAGGATCTGAATTCGTTCCTCTCCTGTGATTGCCTGATCCAGCCCTTCAATGATGTTGCGGATTCCTTCCTCTTCTCCGATGCCCACATGGCTTCCAGGATGAAAAACGATCATCTCGATCTCCAGTTCATCCATTCTCCTGATATCTTCCCGGATTACCGTACAGGCGAACTCATATACCTTATCCTGTGCGCTGGCGAGGTTCATCGTATAGGGCGCATGGGCCAGAACGGGCCCAAGATGATGTTCCCGCCTGACCCGCCAAAAGGCTTCCTGCTCCTTCCCGGACGTCTTTTTGTAATTAGAGCCCCTGGGATTTCTGCTGAAAATCTGCATGGTATCCGCTTCCATCCAAACGACCTTTTCAGCCATCTTCTCAAGTCCCTGTGCAATCGACATATGCGTTCCGATTCTGAGCATGCCAGCCTCCTATCCGCCCTTCCGAACGCATTAGTTCTCTTCCGGCGCGTTCAGAATGTTCATGAATTCTTCTCCTGTAATCGTCTCTTTATCATACAGGAATTCTGATAATTGATCCAGCTTTTTCCGATTTTCCTGCAGGATCCGGCGTGCTTTTTCATGCTGCTTCTTCACCAGCTCAACAACCTGGCTGTCGATTTTGGCCTGTGTCTCCATTGAGCAGGCCAGAGAGGTATCGCCTCCCAGGTACTGATTGGTGACCGTCTCCATCGCCACCATATCAAAATCGTCGCTCATGCCGTATCTGGTAATCATGGCCCTGGCAAGTTTGGTCGCCTGCTCTATATCATTGGATGCACCCGTCGTGATGGAACCAAATACCACTTCTTCCGCCGCTCTTCCGCCGGTAAATGTGGCGATCTTGTTTTCAATCTCTTCTTTGTTCATGAGATAATGGTTGCCTTCATCCACCTGCATGGTATACCCCAGCGCGCCGGACGTTCTCGGTATGATCGTAATCTTCTGAACCGGAGCGGAATTGGTCTGTTTGGCCGCCACGAGCGCATGGCCGATCTCGTGATATGCGACAATCTTCTTTTCCTGATCCGTAAGAATGGCGTTCTTCTTCTGATAGCCGGCGATCACCACCTCTATGCTTTCTTCCAGATCAGCCTGCTTCACATATTTTCTGCCGTCCCGTACAGCGCGCAGCGCCGCTTCGTTTACGATATTCGCCAGTTCTGCGCCGGATGCGCCTGAAGCCATACGGGCGATGACAGAAAAGTCCACTTCTCCGTCCAAACGAATCTTTTTCGCATGCACCTTCAAAATCTCTTCTCTTCCCTTCAGATCCGGCAGTTCCACCGGCACGCGGCGGTCAAAACGTCCGGGACGCAGCAGGGCTGGATCCAGAGATTCGGGACGGTTGGTGGCGGCCAGAATAATCACGCCGTTATTTCCCTCAAATCCGTCCATTTCCGTCAGCAGCTGGTTCAGCGTCTGTTCTCTTTCGTCGTTTCCTCCGATCTGTCCGTCCCTTTTCTTACCAATCGCATCAATCTCGTCAATGAACACGATACAGGGCGCTTTCTCCTTGGCCTGCTTAAACAGGTCACGAACCTTGGACGCACCCATACCGACAAACATCTCTACGAATTCGGAACCGGAGATGGAGAAAAACGGGACGTCCGCTTCTCCGGCAACCGCCTTGGCCAGCATCGTTTTACCTGTTCCGGGAGGGCCCACCAGAAGAATCCCTTTCGGCATGGATGCGCCGATCTCCTCATATTGCTTCGGATTGTGCAGATAGTCCACGATTTCCGTCAGGTTCTCCTTCGCCTCATCCTCACCTGCCACGTCGCTGAAGCGGATTCCTGAGGAAGACTTCACATAGACCTTGGCGTTGCTCTTTCCCATGCCGAACATCATGGAGTCTCCGCCCATTTTCTTCATGGTTCTCTTATACATGAACTGTCCGATGGCCACAAAAATGACCACCGGGAGCACCCAGGACACCAGAATACTGATGAGCGGGGATGCCTGCTCCACAATTTCAGAAGAGAACTTAGCCCCCGAATCATACAGACGCTGCGTTCTTTCCGGATCGTCCATCAGACCGGTTTTATAAATCTGCGTTCCCTCTTTGTTCGTAAAGAGGATTTGGTTGTCTTCGATTTCCACCTGGCCAATGTCCTTCTCCTCCGTCATGGACATGAATGTCCCATAATCCACCTCTATGATGCTGGCCTGCATCAGGCCGGGAACCGCCAGAAAATTGATCAGCATAAGGGCCAGCAGGACGATAATGTAGTAGAACACGAATGGCTTCTTGGGCGTTTTTACTTCATTCATCTTTCTTCTCTCCTTTCTCTTCACAGGTAAGCTGCATGTCCAGCGCTGTCAACGCTGCCAGCAGCGCATAATTCATGGACTGAACTGCAAAATCCGCTGCAAATTCCGCATACAGAATAGCTGCTTCTGCCTCTTTTTCTTCTGGAACATCATCTCTTCCAAAACCGCTTCGCTTTTCATGCAGGATTTTTGCAACCGCTTTGCTGTAGTCCTGCTGGGCGCTGGCAAGGCCCGCCGCTTCCTCCGACCTGCTTCCGGTCACGCGCCGTTCCAGCATCAGCTCCATCTGCTCGCATTCTTCCTCCATCTTGCGAATCTCTCCGCGGATTCTGTCGTGATCCTTTTCCTGGTAAAGCTGGATACGGCTCAGGAGCTTTCCATACTGCTGTTCCAGCTCGTTCAGCTTAATCGTCAGAATTCCCTGTTCCACTTTCCATCTCTCCTTATCCATTCGATCTGTCCAACTTCCTACAACTATATTATTTTTATCAAAAAAAGAGGAAAGGCGCCACTGGCAATTCCTTCCCTCTGTCTTTACAAACAGCTGAAAATGTCAAATATCTGTACTTCAGTGGTTCAATTCATTCCCTAGCCCGCTCTCTCGCATCATCGTCCCGTCCAGCAGACGGATAAGCTGTCCGGCCAGCTGCTCCACATTCACCCTTGTCTTTTGGCAGGCTTCCAGCAGCGTGCCGACAATGGCAAATGCGTAAAAGTTCAGGGCCACCTCCATATCTATCCTGCTCACATTCTGGAACAGTTCCTTTCTGTCAATGATCTCCTGAAGGTAAACGCGGGTCGTTTTGACAAGCAGCCGTTCTGTCTGCTCTCTCTGGCTGGACGCCAAAAGCTTCCTGATCAACTCCCTCGCCTCCACCGCAGTCTCCACGAACAGCCTCATCGCCTGCAGGCGATCCGGGCTTGACAGGCTCTGTTCCACCAGGCTCTCCATTGTCTGTTGAAGACACCACTCAATCACATCCATCAGGTCCTGAAAATGATAATAGAACGTCTGCCGGGTGATATGACACGCCGTCACAATATCCTTCACCGTTATCTTATCCACCGGCCTGCTTTTCGCCAGCTTCATAAATTCTTCTGCTATCTGTCCTTTTCTGTCTGCCGGCATCTATCTTCCTCCGTAATCTTTCCTTCGGCCTTATCAACCGGCCGAACACTTCATTCATAATGTTTTCGCAGTACAAAACCGCACGACTTCTTCGATCGCCCTCTCTCTTCCGGTGCCTTCCAGCCCATGATCCAGCCCATCGTCAATCAGGAGCCTGCAATTCTCAAGAACTTCTTTATACCGCTTTGATGCAGACGCATCCACCACTTCATCCGCTCTCCCGTGAATATCCAAAACAGGTCCGCGAAACCGTCCCGTCACCTCATATATGGGAAGCAATTTCGCAATCCGGAAATAATGTCCTCCTACCACATGGGCTCCTCCGTTCAGGGCCACTGTCTGCGGAATATGTTCCGTATCATATTCCGTTCCCATGCACACCCCTTTTCTCGCATCGTCCTTTAATGTGGCTGCAGGCGCAAGCAACACCAGGCGCCGAATCACATCCGGATAGAGCCCGGCCAGCATTCCGGCCACCACGCCCCCCTGGGAATGTCCCAGCACATAGATATCCGTCACATATTCCAGTCTTCTCACATACTGCAGAATGGCGATCGCATCCTCTATTTCATTCAGCACATCCATATGCACAAAGGCGCCATCGCTCTTTCCATGCCCATTAAAATCGAAACGCACCGTCACGAGGCCTTTCTCTGTTAATTTTTCCGACAGGATCGCAAACAGGCTGTCCTTTTCATATCCCAGATCCCCGGTAAACCCATGAAACAGGATCACAGCCGGATGCGCGCCCTCCACAGGCCCTTCCTGCCTTCCTCTCAGACACAGCCCGTCTCTCATAATACTGATTTCCATTTATGCCCCCTTATCTTCTGTGTTGGCTATCTGCTCCATCTTTCTGCATTCTATTCGTCTTTTGCCGGATACAGCGCATTTTACCGTTTGTCTCTCAGCATCACATCATGCGCACCGCCTTCAACAATACTGGTGGAGGACACCAGTGTAATTTTGGCCTTTTGCTGCAGTTCGGGTATGGTGAGCGCTCCGCAGTTGCACATGGTGGACTTAATTTTGCTCAGCGTCAGGCCCACATTATTCCGCAGGCTCCCGGCATACGGCACCAGGGAATCTACCCCTTCCTCAAAGGAAAGCTTCTTATCCCCTCCCATATCGTAGCGCTGCCAATTTCTCGCCCTGGCGCTTCCCTCGCCCCAGTATTCCTTCATATAGCTTCCATTGATGTTCACCCTCTTGGTGGGGCTCTCATCAAACCGTGCGAAATATCTTCCCAGCATTACGAAATCCGCTCCCATGGCCAGCGCAAGCGTGATATGGTAATCGTGCACAATACCGCCGTCAGAGCAGACCGGCACATAAATGCCCGTTTCCTTAAAATACTCATCCCTTGCCTTCGCCACTTCAATCACAGCCGTGGCCTGTCCTCTTCCGATCCCTTTCTGCTCCCGCGTGATGCAGATTGCTCCGCCTCCGATGCCCACTTTTACGAAATCCGCTCCCGCATCCGCCAGAAAACGAAATCCGTCCGCATCCACCACATTTCCCGCTCCGACCTTTACGCGATTTCCATATTTCTCTCTGATATAATCAATCGTGATTTTCTGCCACTCCGTAAAGCCTTCTGAGCTGTCTATACACAGGACATCCGCCCCGGCATCCACCAGGGCCGGCACGCGCTCCGCATAGTCCCTGGTATTGATTCCGGCTCCCACCATATATCGCTTGTGGCTGTCAATCAGCTCGTTTTCATTCTTCTTATGCGTATCGTAGTCTTTTCGGAACACCAGATAAACCAGCTCCTGATTCTTATTCACCAACGGAAGGCAGTTAATCTTGTGCTCCCAGATGATATCATTGGCTTCCTTCAGCGTGGTATCCTCGCTGGCATATACCAAATCTTCAAATTTCGTCATGAACTCTGAAACCCGCGTGTCCGGGCTCATGCGGCTCACCCTGTAATCCTTGTTCGTAACGATACCGAGCAGCTTTCCCCCGCTCTCGCCGTTCTCCGTCACGGCCACCGTAGAATGGCCTGTCCTCTCCGTGATCTCCAGCACATCCGCCAGCGTCATCTGCGGCGCCACATTGGAGTCACTCACCACAAAGCCTGCCCGGTAGCGCTTAACCCTCCTGACCATCTCCGCCTGTTTCTCCACCGGTTGGGAGCCATAAATAAACGAGAGGCCGCCCTCCTGCGCCAGGGCGACCGCCAGCCTATCGTCCGAAACGGACTGCATAATTGCAGACACCATCGGAATATGAATGGACAGTTCCGGTTCCTGCCCTTTTTGAAACCTTACCAGAGGCGTGTTCAGGTTCACCGCGGACGTGACACACTCCTTTGAGGAATAGCCCGGAATTAAAAGGTATTCACTGAACGTTCTGGACGGCTGTTCATAATAATACGCCATAATTTTCCTCCTTCTCTGATTGCCCTGTTTCCCCATATATAGATAGTTTAATCATAGCATGGCGCCTTTTGCCCAGTCAACCAGAAGAAAAAAAGGGACTCCCTAAGGAATCCCTTTTTACACCCGTTTCCGGAAACTTATGCGATTTTGGATTTTGCAAGTTCTGCCAGGGTGGCGAAACCTTCTGCATCATTAACCGCCATCTCCGCCAGCATCTTTCTGTTCATGTCAACGCCGGCCAGCTTCAGTCCATACATGAACTTGCTGTAAGAAAGGCCATTAAGCCTAGCTGCCGCATTGATACGAGCGATCCACAGCTGTCTGAACTGACGCTTTCTCTCCTTACGTCCTGCATAGGAGGATGCAAGCGCTCTCATAACGGACTGCTTTGCTACTCTGTACTGTTTGGATCTCGCTCCTCTGTATCCTTTTGCGAGCTTTAATACTTTATTATGTTTTCTTCTGGCATTCATGCCGCCTTTAATTCTTGCCATCTCTTAATCTCCTCCTTACGACTTATAAATACGGTAAAATCTTCTTCATATTCTTAACATTCGTTGCATCCGTAATAGCCGGCTGTCTGAGATTTCTCTTTCTCTTCGTGGACTTCTTCGTTAAGATATGGCTCTTGTAAGCTTTCGCTCTTTTTAACTTGCCCGTTCCTGTAACTTTGAAACGTTTTGCAGCTGATTTGCTTGTCTTCATTTTCGGCATAACGAATTCCTCCTGTACTCATTCCTCTGAAATCTATTTTAACTGTACGTTGTTAACGCTTTTCAGTTAAAAACATCGTCATTGTCCGGCCTTCCACTTTGGGAGCCTTCTCCACTACAGCCACGTCAGAAAGCATCTGGGCAAAATCATCCAGGATATGCTTGCTGGTCTGCATATGTGCCATCTCACGTCCGCGGAAACGCAGAGTAACTTTTACCTTGTTTCCCTTCATGATGAACTTCTTCGCAGCGCTTACCTTGGTATTCAGGTCATTGGTATCAATATTCGGGGACATCCGAATCTCCTTAATTTCAATGATCCGCTGCTTCTTCTTCGCTTCTTTCTCCTTACGGGTCTGTTCGTATTTATATTTCCCGTAATCCACAATCTTACAAACCGGCGGCTTCGCAGTAGGCGCAATCTTCACCAGGTCCAGCCCGGCTTCTTCCGCGATCTTCAAAGCCTCCCTTGCCGACATGATCCCCAGCTGCGCTCCGTCTTCCCCAATCAGTCGAACTTCCCTGTCTCTGATCTGTTCATTAATAAATAAATCGCTAATTGTCTTACCCTCCTAAGAAACCTGTGAATCTGTGTCCGAATGACGCTCTCCAGAACATAAAAAAAGCGGATAGCATACCTATCCACCCAATTCTTCTACCGGCAATCTGCCAGGTATTTGAACTATAAACGCCTATAAGCCCGATTGCCATAGGGTGAGAGTGGATACTCTGCTTGTTTGTTCTGTACCTGCGTACTTAGTAACTTTACCACGCATATGCAGGAATGTCAATCCTTTTTTCAATAACTTTTATATCCGTATAAGCCATTTATGATAATGTCCCGGTATACCACAAATGAAAATGTCCCAGTTG